>Ga0081539_10006320_pt1 | contig 11439 bp, 9 predicted proteins | sample TabmetS4T2R2_FD_71023 | JGI IMG/M metagenome (GOLD analysis project Ga0081539, IMG submission 71023) | Tabebuia heterophylla rhizosphere microbial communities from the University of Puerto Rico - S4T2R2 | ecosystem: Host-associated > Plants > Roots > Rhizosphere ...
GCCTTCGAAATGAAACGTGCCGTCGCGGCGGCGATAGCCAGTGCCGATAAGGCGGATCGCCGGACCGAACAGCTGCAGCGACTGGAAGTGCAATATTCCGTCGGGAGAGCGCAGGAGTTCGGTCTCGATCCGCGGCAAGCCGCCGGCCAGCCCGGCCAGGAACTTGTTGTCGAAGCGGCGCACCCAGGCGCGCCCCCTGCCCGTCATCAGGCTGCCCGTGCCCCCGGGCCCCGGAACCACCCTGAGTTCGGTCAGGACATCCACAATGCCAAGACCGGGAATGAAGTAACGGGTGAGCCCACCGGCCAAAATGACGTCGTAATGTCCGGTCACCAGGTCGACGAACAGGCTGATCTTCGCCTTCAGCTTGTCGGAGGTGAGCATCAAATTCTCGCCGGACAGCAACTTCGGCGTCAGCTTGAGCACGCCCTCGACGCGAAGGTTGGCGAGGATGCCGCCGGCCGCCTCGCCCACACCGGTCACATGCCGGGCGGTGAAGCGGATCGGGATAAGGATCGGCACCTTCGACCAGTGGCCGCGCCCCTCGGCGAGCACGTCGTCGAAGCCCGTGGTATCGAAGGCAAAGTGCGGCGAGGCCAGCCGATAGGCGAAAGCGGCGCTGCCGAATGGACCGTCGATCAGTGCCGTCAGCCGGATCTTCTCGCCCGTCATGTTCGGGAACAGCGCCGGCGGTCGCAGCAGGTCGATGCCAAGCTGGACATTGTCGAAGCCGCTCCGGGCGAGATCGATCACCCCGCGGCTCTCGATCTTGAGTGCGGCGGTGCGCAACGACAACTGGCCGTCGAGCCTCCGGCTGGCAAATGTTGCCGCACCCGCGACTTCGATCACCGGAGCCGTCAACCGCTGCAACCTCCCGCTAAGGAACGGAGCAGGGGCAAGCCGGCCGCGCAGACTGTACTGCCCGTTCCTGGCCTGAAGCCGCAGCATTCCGGCGCGGCGCCCCGAAACATCGATCACGGCGCTGCCCATCCAGGCGGCCCAACTTCCGTCGCCCTGCAGTACCAGCGCAAACGGGCGCCTTATGCCGACCAGCACACCCATGACGCTGTCGGCGGGGGCATTGAGCCGAACGTCCGCGTCGAACTTGCCGCGATCAGGCTCGGAATCGAGCGCCAGCTTGAGCCGCTCGCCGCTTCCGCGCACGGCACCATTAAGGTGCACGACCGCCCGTCCGGAGCGAATATCGACATCGCCCATCAGGCTGCCGATACGCCGCTGGCCGCTGATCGCGGGTTCGAAGCGAAGCTGATCGATGGTCAGCTTGCCGACGTGGATGTCGAACCCGGGCAGGATCGGGCCGGGCTTCTCGCTCGGTCGCAGCTTCGGGAAGCGATGAATTGTGATCAGCTCCGATTGCAGCCGATCGATCGACAACCGGTTCGACAGCCAGGCGACAGGATGCCAGTCGGCCTCGATCAGCGAGGATTCGGCGAACAAACCCTTGGGGTCGTAGAGCCGCACGTCGCGCAGGCGCAGCTTGTTCCAGATCGACCCGTCGATGCGCCCGATGCGGATCCTGAGGCCCGAGTGCGGACTGAGCGTCGCCACCCGATCGGCAAGGAAGCGATGCCCGGCATCGGTATCGAGGACGAGGAAGGCGGCCGCGGCCGCCAGCAACAGCGCAATCAGGATCCCGCCCAGGGCCCTAGCCACTATTCTGGTCCACCGGCGTGGGCGCGCAGCAGGCTTTTCGGCGAGTTCGAGCGGAATGGCCGCCTCGCTCATCAGAACGCCTGCCCGAGCGAGACATAGACGGCGATGCGGGGCTCGCCGGAACGGCGACCGATCGGCGTGCCGACGTCGACACGGATCGGTCCAAAGCTGCTGTAATAGCGCAGGCCTATGCCCGTGCCGAAGCGCAGCTTGTCCAGATGCGGGAGCGGCGAGGTGTAGATGTTGCCGGCGTCGATGAACGGCACGATACCAAAGGTGCCGACGCGAATGCGCGCCTCGAGCGCGAATTCGGCGAGACTGCGACCGCCGAGCGGATCGTGGAAGATCGGATCGCGTGGGCCAACATCCTGATAGGCAAAGCCACGCACGGAACCGCCACCGCCGGCATAGAAGCGCCGCGATGGAGCGATGCGATCGCGACTGGCACCGATGATCGTACCCAGCCGAATCCGCCCGGCAATGACGACCCTTCCCGACACCGGATGATAGGCACTGCCGTCGAGCTGAAGCCGGGCATAGCCGAACGCGCCATTCTGCAGCGACAGCTCCGGCGAGAGACGCGCAGATAGACGGAAGCCGCGCGTCGGATCGAGCAAATCGTCCGAGCCATCGTAGCTCAGCGTCGCCGGCAGGGCCCCGATCAGATAGGTGCGCCGGCGGATCGTGGACGTGTCGGTATCCACCGCCTTTTCATCGGAGGCGATCAGTTCGGCGCCGAGCGACCAGGTCCACTTTTTCTGCCAGATGATGTTGGTCTGCCGTTCGCGGTTCGCACCGATCCGGAAGGTGCGGGCGTCAAAGGCGTTCTGGTGGAGATGGCTCGCGGCGATCTGGGCATTGAGCACCTGATCGCGGCGATGGAAATTGTTCTGCCTGAGCGAGACTCCGAGCGACTGCTCCTGGGTGCCGAGCACGCCCTGGATGGTGACTGCGCCCTCCGGCTTGATCAAGTTGCGATGCTGCCAGCTCACCTGAACCTTTGCCCCTTCGCCGGTTCCATAACCCAGCTCGCCGGCGACGGTGTGAACGGGCGCGCGCGTCACCTTGACGGCGACGTCGACGATCTTGCTGTTGGGCCTGGCGACAGGCCGTACTTCGGCCGAGCCGACCAGGCCGGTTGCTACGAGCGCTCGCCGGAGATCGTCGATCAGCGGCGTTTCGAAGCGCTCACCAGGCCGGAAGCGAGCCATATGCTGGATGTGCCGGGCGCTGAACAGCGGCTCGCCTTCAACCACGACCCGACCGAACTCGCGAACGCCGTTGGGCTCGACCGGAAGCACGAGCGTGGCAGTGCGCGTTGCATGATCGACCGTGATATCCGGCTCGCCGACATCCGCGAAGGCATAGCCGCGCTTTCCCAGCTCGACCTGCAGCGCACCCTCCCCCTTGATGACTTCTTCGGCGGTCACGGGGTCGCTGGGCTTCACTCCGAATGCTTCGCGAAGCGCCTGCGCATCATTCCCTGCGGAATCCAGTCCGGGCAGGCGAATATCGGCAAAATGGTAGAGTTCACCCGGCTCCGCGCGCAGCATCACGCGGACGCGTTGGTTGGGTTCGGCAGGTGTGATCTCCGGATCGACCGCAGCGTCGTAATAGCCGTGCGCGCGCAGCAGCTCGGCCAGCAGATTGGCATCCTCGCGCGCCCGCCGATCGATCTGCGCCGCATTGGCGGGCGATTTTTGTCCTTCCTCGAGGCTCGACAGTTGACGAAACTGGGTGATCAGCTCCGGCGAGCCGGCACCGGCAAGTCCCTCGAGCTGCACATCATATTGGTGCTCGCCAGCCGTCTCGGCCACGGACGTATCGGGCGTTTGCGAAATGGGTGCCTGGTGCTGCTCAGGAGCGCCGATCTCAGGCAGCGGCTTGAGCGGAACGGATGGGTCGAGGGGGGTATTAAGCTCATCGAGGCCGCTGCCAGGCTGCTGCGCGGCTGCCTCACCAGCGATGACGGCCGAGACAGCCAATGCGACCGCGAAACGCCGCCGCCACCCAGCGACTTGCACCATCAGGGAAGGTTAGCGGCGCGGATTGGCAGCTGCCAGCGCTATATCCGGCGAAAGGCCGGTTACGGCGCATTTCCTGCACGGTCGAAACGGCACCGGCCAGCCGAAATGAATCGAGGACAGACCGTTAGTGAATAGTGCCGGTTGCACTTTCGCTATTCAGCACCTCGATCGCACGTTCGATGCTCCGCCAGTGGCAGAAATGGATGAGATTGCCGACCATGCGGCTGCGATCCGCACGGATCGCCGCCTCGATCTGCGCATGCTCGCCGTAACGCAGCATCAGATCGCTCGCTTCGGTCCAGGCCGCGCGATCGGTGAAGATAGGATAATGTCTAGCCAATTCGTGTCCCTTCAATCGGCAGATATAAGGTGCCAGCCTTTCCAAACCGCCCAATTCCTTTGCTCAACGGATCGTTCATCACGTTTTGCGGTTTGCCTCCCCCGTTTGCCAGGAGACAATCCCGCTGCCATGGGAAGCCATGGACACCCGACCCACGCGCTCCGGCGGCTTCCTGCTGGCATTCGCCATTTTGGCGGGGGCTGCGGTTGGCGTCGCCTTGCATCAGCCCAGCATCGGCATCCTTGCCGGCACCGCGACGGGTTTGCTCCTGCTTGGTCTTGTCTGGTTGCTCGATCGGCGCTGATGTTCAGGCGATACGCCGGCCGGCCCAAACGACGCGACCGACGATTTCGACCGATTTGATCGGGCAATCAGGCCAGCTCGGATAGGCCGGATTATCACTGGTAATGGAGACCCGCCGCCCCGCCGGATTGAGGGCCAGCCGCTTGACCACCAATGCGTCATCCATGCGCAGGACATGGATGCCATCGCGCAGCCGGTCCTTTTCTCCCGTCGCTTCGACCAGGATTTCGTCGCCGTCAGTCAGCGTCGGCTCCATCGAATCGCCTTCCACGCGGATGATCGACATGCGCTTGGGATCGCCGGCGCCGATCGTGCGCAGCCATTTCGGATCGAAGGCAAAGTGGGCTTTGGTCTGCTCATCGTCGGCCAGGGATCCCGGCCCGGCCGATGCGCCGACACTCAACCAGGGAACGGTGACCAGATTGGTATAGGCCTCGACCGGCGGCCCGCCGAGCAGCTCCTCGCTCACACCGAAGTAGCGCGCGAGCGTCCGTCGTTCGTCTTCCGGCAGCTTCTTGGGGCTGCCACGTTTCATGAATTGCTGCACATAGGCAGAGTTGCGGCCAAGCAGGCGCGAGAGGTTCGCATAATCCTCTCCCCGCTGGTCGATCAGGCGCTGTAGTTCCACGCGTGCATCCGGCATGCGCCGGTCATACTAGCAGGAATTTTCCTAGGCAAGCACTTTTTCAGCCGCGGCGCGCGACCAGCTGCAGATCCTGCAGAACATTGCGGAGGCGATCGTCCATTTCCTCCGCTTGTGCTTCGCTCGCGCCGGCCGGGAGCGGCCATTCGCTGTCGATGAGCCCGGCATTAAGCTGCTGCACGGTATCGGAGTTCTCGGCGTGCGAACAGACCGAATAAGGCAGACGCGCAAGCAATTCCCCGGGTCCCTGGACGGCGACCTGCGAATCGCCGATGACGGGCGCGGTTTCGGCTGGTCCCATTTGCGCATGAGCTCGATCGAAGGAGTCATTGACTCGTTCAGCACCGCGGGCAAGCGCGGCAAAAGGGTTCTCCGGACCCAAATTGGAATCACCGCCGGAGACAAGCAGGGAAAGCGGCCAATTGTCCTCGGGCGCATCCGCGTCTGTTTGCCGGACGGGCGAATCGCAGCTCCGCAATGTCAGCCAGGACAACAGGAATGCCAGGGCTGCCGCTGCCCCGATGCTTGCGAACCGTGCGGCTGTTCCGGACGGAGCCGAAAGGATGCCGGCAAGGCCCATCGCATCCAGACCGGCCTGGAGCTCGGCATCCGGCATCGCGAACAGGGCGAAGGCAGTCGCACCGGCGGCCGCACAGGCGAACGCCAGATTGAAACGACCGGCATTGTATCCGCTTGCCATCGAAGCGCCTCGCCCGCCAACTTTTGGTAAGCGGGGTCGTAACGAAAAATATTTGACGAGCGGTTACCTTGGCTCCGGGAACTCGAAAAACACGCCCCCGCAGCTTCCCTAAATCCGCCGCTCAGGCGGTGGCCAACGGCGTTTCAACTGTTTCGACCAGGTCGATGAAGGCGCTGGTGAAGGCCGGGATGTCGTCCGGCTTGCGGCTCGTGACGATATTGCCGTCCACCACCACTTCCTTGTCGACGACATTGGCGCCGGCATTCTTGAGGTCCGTACGGATCGAGGGCCAGGATGTTGCCGTGCGATCCCGCAGTACGTCGGCCTCGACAAGCAGCCATGGGCCATGACAAATCGCTCCGACCGGTTTGCCCGCGTCGACGAACTTCTTGACGGTGTAGACGACCAGCTCGTGCATCCGCAGCTTGTCCGGGCTGCGGGTACCGCCCGGCAGCAGCAGGGCATCGAAATCCTGGCTGTTGACCTGCTCGATCACCAGATCCGGCTTGATTGTGCGGCCCGGCTGATCGCCGGTCTCGCCCTGAATTTCCTTCTCATCGAGCGACGCCAGCTGCACCTTGGCGCCGGCATCGAGCAGCGTCTGACGCGGATCGAACAGCTCCGATTGCTCAAAGCCATCCGTGGCGATGATCAATATGCGTGCATCCGAAATGCGCGGCATGACCTTCTCCTTTCGTGATGCACCAACCTGGGCGGCTCTACCGCGTTCCGGAACGAAGCGACAGCATGACTATTTATCCGGTTGGTCCGGAAGGAAAAAAGGTCCCCAATGCTCTGCTTCGTCGACGACAGCATGCCGGGGATCACGCGCAAGCGCCGTGGCCGTTACTGGATGTATTTCGATGCGGCCGGGAACCGGATCACTGATCGGGACGAAATCGATCGCCTGAACGGCATTGGCCTGCCGCCGGCCTACACGCGCGCCTGGTTTTGTCCGCTGCCGAACGGGCACATCCAGGCGATCGGTTATGATGCCCGTGGACGCAAGCAGTACCGCTATCATCCGGATTTTCGCGCCCAGCAGGATGCGGCGAAATATGATTGCTGCCCAGAGTTCGGACGCGCTCTTCCCAAGCTCCGCAAGCGGGTGCGCGACGATCTGGGCAAACGCAAGGTCAGCAAGGAGACCGTGGTGGCTGCGGTGATCCGGCTGCTCGACCAGGAACATTTGCGCGTCGGCAATGAGGCCTATGCCAAGGACAACAAGAGCTTCGGGGCAACGACCCTGCGTTCGCGCCATCTCAAGCAACTCGGTCGTGCGGTGAAGATGCGGTTCAAAGGCAAATATGGCATTGAACGCGAGCTCACGATCACCGACCGCAGGTTGATCCGTATCGTCCGGCGCTGCGCCGACCTGCCGGGACAACGTCTTTTCCAATATGTCGATGACGATGGCGAGCCCCAGCCCGTCAGCTCGACCGACGTTAACGACTATATCCGCGAAGCTATGGGGGAATCGTTCACCGCCAAGCATTTCCGGACCTGGGCTGCGAGCGTCATCGCCTTCGAGCAGCTTTGCGCCGCCGGCGAAAATGGCATCTCCTTGAAGGACATGCTCGAGCCGGTCGCCGAGGCGCTCGGCAATACGCCTGCGATCAGCCGCAAGTCCTACGTGCATCCAGCCCTGATCGATGCGGTGAAGGAAAATCCGCGCAATCCGCTCGGGGAGTTGCGCTGCCCGCGCGCTAGCGAATATCTGAGCAGCGCCGAGCGGGGGTTGATCCTGTTTCTGGAGGCCCGGACGGCAACAAACGGACAACAGAAAAAGGCCGCTTGATGACCAACGAGATGGCGCTCGACGCGGGGGACGTCGCCCAGAATATCTCCCAGCGCACGATTGACCTTGTCGACCAGACCAGCGGCTGGATTGCAGGCAATGCGATAGGCATACTCATCGCAGCCGTGATCGGCACGGCCATCGCGGCCGCGCTGCTCGCGCTGCGCTCCCTTGCCGCCAGGATCCTTCGGCAAGGCACCCAAAATGTCCATTGGCGCATCATCTTCGCCCGCGCCATCGCCCGAACCCGCGTGGTGTTCATCATTCTGTGCGCAGCCGAGCTGGTCGCAGAGCATGCCAACACGCCGCCCGCGCTGCTGAGCGTCGTCCATTTCCTGTTCGTCATCGCCGCCTCCTTCCAGGCCGCGATCTGGGCGCGCGAGCTGATCCTCGGCTATGTCGAATACCGGGTCGGACCGGAGACCGAAGGCAGCACGCTTGCATCGGCCACCGGGATTATCCGGCTGCTGGTCAGCGTCGCGCTGTTCGCCATTGCGCTCGTCCTCGTTCTCGACAACCTCGGCGTCAACGTCACCGGTCTCATCGCCGGCCTCGGCATCGGCGGCATTGCCATCGGCCTGGCCGCGCAAGGGATATTTTCAGACCTGTTCGCCGCTCTCTCCATCATCTTCGACAAGCCATTCCGGCGCGGCGACACCATCCAGTTCGACGGCGAGAGCGGCCGGGTCGAACAGATCGGCCTCAAGACCACCCGCATCCGCTCGGTCAACGGCGAACAGGTCGTCATTTCCAACGCCAATCTGCTCGGCAAGCAGCTGCGCAATTTTGCCAGCCTCAAGAAGCGGCGGATGACGGTGACCTTCGGCCTCATTCACCAGACGCCGCCGGAGGTGTGTGCCGGTGTGGCCGGCATGGTGCGCGCGATCGTCGAAGGCCAGAAGAATGCCAAGATGATCCACTGCGTCATGGTCGGGATCAGCCCGTCCTCGCTCGATTTCGAGCTGGTGTTCGAGGTGAGCAGCAGCGACGCGGAATTTGCCTTCGCCACGCGCAGCGCGATCTGCATCGCCATCCTGGCGGAGTTCAACACTGCCCGGATCCGGCTCGCCAACCCCACCCAGATCGGCTTCACCGCGGCACCCGACGGAAGCCTGGTCAAGCCTTAGACAAAACGGTCCGGAGCGGGAAGGTGATGCTCCGGACCGTTGCCCGGCGATGCGCGACACAGCCTCGCCGGAGGGGCGAACTGCTATGCAGCGTCAGCCAGTTCTGGAGGGGGACCTTCCTCGAGCATGCGACGCCAATTCTCGATGGTGACGGTATTGAGATATTCGCGCTGCATCGCCCTGGTCAGAACCTCGATCATCAGACAATCATCGATCCAGATCTCGATCAGACCGAAACGATCCGCGCGGCGGCAATAGTCTGCGGTCCAGCCCATATGCTCGGCGATCGCCATCACTTGTCCGCCGCTCAGCGACGTTCCCATCGCGAAATGGGTTGCGCCGTGTCGACGGGGAGGACCTTCAACCCCGATTGCGCCCGCTTCTCCCGGGTGCAGCTCGGTACCGCGCGCATAGACCTCGATCAGCGAACCGAATTCATCGCCTGCAATCGCGACCCACGAGCCGAGGCCGACCGGAGGAAAGGGAAAAGCCTCGCCGTCCCAGATCTGGGCCAGAGCTTCGGCAACCCGCTGTGGATCATCGGCTTCGATAGAAACGTGAAAGAGCATCAGCCAACCCCTTGAAGAAGAACGTTTGAATGGCTGTTCCTTCCGGGAAATTGCCGGGCGGCTCGATTGCGCGGCGATGCAGATGGCGTGGTTCGCGACCAATCAGTGCATCCTCGACGAATGGGCACAAGGGCGCGACGAATTTGCTAAAGGCCAATGTCGTCGAGCGACAGCAAACTGGCATTCCCGCCCGCCGACGTGATGTCCGTCGAGGTGACTCGCTCGGCACAAAAGCGCGGCAGGTAATGGGGCCCGCCCGCCTTTGGGCCGGTCCCCGACAGACCTTCCCCGCCGAACGGCTGCACGCCCACGACGGCGCCGATCATCGACCGGTTGACATACAGATTGCCGACGCGGGCATGCTCCTCGACGGTATCGGCCGCGCGGGCGATGCGGCTGTGCAGGCCCATGGTCAGGCCGTAACCGCTGCTGTTCACCCGCTCGACCGTCTCGGCCAGTGCACCGGCTGACCAGCTTGCCACGTGCAGCAGCGGTCCGAACCATTCGCATCGCAGCGCCTCGATACCGTCAATGCCGATCAGCGTGGGCGGAACGAACCAGCCTTTGGACGGAGCGGGGATCGTCTTCAGCCAGCGCGGCTGCACGCCGCTGCGATAAGCCATCAGCCGGTCATAGGCCGCCCGATCGATCACTGGCCCGACATCGGTTTCGGGACGTGCCGGATCGCCGACGACCAGGGTGTCCATGGCTCCGGCAAGCATGGACAGGGTGCGTTCGGCAATTTCGTCCTGGAGCAGCAGCAGCCGCAGCGCGGAACAGCGCTGGCCGGCCGAGCGAAACGCCGACGTGACTACATCGATCACAACCTGTTCCGGCAAGGCGGTGGAATCGACGATCATCGCATTGATGCCGCCCGTCTCGGCGATCAGCGGCACGATCGGTCGATCGTCCGGCTGGAGTAGGCTGCGGGCAATGGCTTTCCCGGTCGCGGTCGATCCGGTGAACGCCACGCCGGCAATGCGCGGATCTGCAACCAGCGCAGCGCCCACGTCAGGCCCGCCGATCGCAAGTGCCAGCGCATCCTTGGGAATGCCCGCGCGATGCGCCAGATCGACGGCCGCAGCGGCAATGCGCGGTGTCTGCGGCGCCGGCTTGGCGACGACGCTGTTGCCCGCCACCAGCGCTGCCGTGACCTGCCCGAGGAAGATGGCCAGCGGGAAATTCCAGGGCGCGATGCAGACCCAGACACCGCGTCCTTCCATGCGCAAGACATTGCGCTCGCCGGTCGGCCCGCGCAGCTCGACCGGTTGCAACCGGCTGCGCGCCTGCGAGGCATAATAGCGGCAATAGTCCACCGCCTCGCGCACTTCGGCCATGGCGTCGTGCACGGTCTTGCCGGCTTCGAGAATCAGCAGGCGCGTGAACTCGGCGCGGCGCGCCTCGAGGCGATCCGCCGCGCGTTCGAGAATCGCGGCGCGCTGCTCGACCGGCGTCGCGGTCCAGCGCGGGTAGGCGCCGACCGCGGCGGCGACCACTTCGGTGACCCGCGCCGGCGCCAGGCGCGACCATTCACCGACGGTGCGCGTGCGGTCGGCCGGCGAAGTCACGGCGAGCGAATCGCCGAACGCGGCCTCACCGTCGTAGAGCATGGAAACCGCCCCCACCCAACCCTCCCCCGCGTCGCGGGGGAGGGCCAGGGAGGGGACAGCGCTTCCTGCAAGGACTGACCTGTGATGGGCACCAACGAAACTCCTCCCCGCTGGGACGCCGAATTCGACGTCGTCGTAATCGGCTCCGGCGCCGGCGGCATGACCGCGGCGCTGTGCGCGCAGGGCCAGGGCCTGTCGGCCGTGGTGCTGGAGAAGGACAAGGTGTATGGCGGCACCGCCGCGGTGTCCGGCGGCGGCATCTGGATTCCCTGTAACGACGACATCGCGAAGCTGGGCGGCGAAGATTCGTACGAGAAGGCGCTGACCTATTTGAAGGGCCTGATCGGCAACGAGGTGCCGCAGGAGCGCATCGAGGCCTATCTTAAGAATGCGCCGGAGATGGTGCGCTACGTCGGCCGCGAGTTCGACGTGCGCTACAAGTCGGTGAAACTCTACCCCGACTACTACATGAACGAGCCCGGCGCGCTCGACGCTCTGGCTGCGCTGCATCCGACGCTCGATCGGCCGCGCCTGCGCACGCTCGTCGCCAAGGCGCGCGAGGAGCGTGCAGCCGGGCGACCGCCGCATGCGTATCGCGAGCTGTTTCGGATGTTGACCGAGCTGCTGGTTTCATGGGGCCAGGTCAAA
>Ga0081539_10006321_pt1 | contig 11434 bp, 20 predicted proteins | sample TabmetS4T2R2_FD_71023 | JGI IMG/M metagenome (GOLD analysis project Ga0081539, IMG submission 71023) | Tabebuia heterophylla rhizosphere microbial communities from the University of Puerto Rico - S4T2R2 | ecosystem: Host-associated > Plants > Roots > Rhizosphere ...
CGTCATCGAAGCCATGCCCATATGCGCACTCGTAAAGGCCGTGAGTTAACTGTCGGAATAGCTCGAAAGCGATGCCATGCTCGTCTTTTACTTTGCTTCCAAGCGACACAGCCACGGCCCACGTTGCATGGGCCATAGCGTCAACGTAGATGCGTTGCTTGACGGCTCGATGATGTTCGATCGTCTCGTCGCTCATGGCTCGCCGTCTCCGAAATACGGCAACGCCAGCATCGCCGGCCTGCCGGACAATGCCTTGCCCTCGACCTGTTTCGTCTTCTTCGGGTTACCGCGATCGACGTCGCGACGGCGCGCCTGGTCGGCTTGCTTCTTTGCCTCTCCGAGGTTTCGAAGGAGAAAACCCAATTCGCTCGGATCGGAGACTTCGATCTCGATCTTCACGATGCTCTTTTCACCCTTCACGGATGCCGTGTAGGCGCGGACCTTCGCGTGCTGGCTATCGAACCAGATCGTGCTCATGGCAGCCTCCGCACGCTCCGGCGAACCCGACGGGCGCTGTGCCATTCGATGGTCCAGGCGATCGCCAGATAGATCGCCACCAGGACGAAGGCCACGGAACCGAGCGCCACGACCACAACAGGCGACGGATCGCCGATCTTGTCGGGCGCGCTTTCAAGGGTGAGCTTCATCGGGCCGCTCCCTCGATCCGCTGAGACGCGGCTCGCACCCAGTTGTGCAGGGCGCCGACGAAACCGCTGGTGCTGCTCGACCGGATGCCGGCCAGCTTCACCCAGTGGTCATGCGCTGCCTTGTAAGCGAACGTCGCGCCCTCGGCTTCCAGTGTGGCCTTCAGCTTGTTGACGGCTGCTTCGTGGTGCCGTCGCCAACCGTAGTAATCCTCGCGATCGAACGCGGGCGTTTCGGCTCTTTCGATCTCGATCGCTTGCCGGGCAACCGCGATCAGACGTTTCAGTTCGTCCATCGCTCAGCCCTCCCGCGCTTCGATCGGCGCCGGGCCGGAGCCCTGCAGGTTGATCGGGTCCACTGGAATTGGTCGGCCGCAGCACCTTTGAATGAGCCTACCTGTTACCTGAGGCCGGCCCATTGCTGCCGCATGGAGCAATTCCAACACCTCGCGTGATCGGACAGTCTGCGCTTCCGCGAAGGCGGAGGCTATCTGCGCAAGAACGTCCGCAGGCAGCGTGTTAAAGACCCAGCCCAACTGTGTAAGCAGGTCCGCGAGGAGTTCCGGCCGCTCGAAAACAATCCGATTGGCGAGCTGCTGAAGAGGTATTTTCCCGTAGAAAACGTCGCTGTCTTCGGCCTTCCGGAATTCGAGGACAGCTACGTCAAGGCGTGCGTGCTGGGCTCTCTGCTGGTTCTCGTAAGACATCTCCACCTCCTCAAGCCTTGGCCAGGTCGATGGTGATGGATACGAAGTCGCTGTCCTTGTCCGGGCGCACCTGGAAGCGGACGTACTCCTTGGCGCTGCGCGGCCGCTGGGCATCGCGGATCGCGTCCATGGCCTTGAGCCAGCGCTCGTCCTTGATGTCGAGACGCAGCAGCATCAGGATTTCGGAGCGGTTGACCTTGCCTTCCTGGTCGGTGTTGAAGGCGCGTGTCACGATCGTCTGGATTTCCGGCCGGCTGTCCGCCGACCACTCGGTCAGGCACTCGTCGATCAGCGCCTTGGCGATCTGCAGCTCGGCGCCGAAGTCCATGAACTCGGCGACCTGGACGGACACCTTCATCAGTCCGTCGAAGGTCAAATATGTGCGGTTGCCCTTGCCCTGGTTGCCGAGCTTCACGAACCCATATTTCTCGGCCACGAGCTGGTCGAGCGCGGCGAGGTCGGCCATGGTCTTCAGCTTGAAGCGGCCGATCTGGTCGGACAGGTCGCGCGCGAAACCGATGATCTTGCGGACCGTCTGGTCTTCAAGCTTGTCCTTGGGCTTAACCAGCTCGTCGCGGATGTAGCTGCCCTTGTGATCGATCCAGAACGTCTGGCCGTCGATCATCTTCGTGCCAGCCGCCTCCGGGCCGTCTTCAACGATTTCCATCTGCGTTCTCCTGGTTGGTTTGAGAGTTGCCGCGCAGGGCGGCCATTGCTTCGATGATCGCGCGGCTGATCGCGGCAGCGCGGGCGTCTTGGTCGTTGAGCTCCGCGACCTGGGCCTCGGTGCAATTGAGCAGGCCCTGGTTGCGGATCGCGTTGCGGCGGGCGTCAGCCCTAGCGAGCATCTCGGCTTCCAGGCAGATCGCCCAGAACGCCTCGACGCCCGAGGCGAGCGCCAGCACGGTCGCGGCCGTGGCCGCCGGCGCATGGCGCTGCGGGTTCGACAGGATGACGCCGGCCGCGTCGATCACGTCGACCTGGCAGGCGGCCCTGAGCAGGGGTTCGGCGCCGCTCATGGCCGGTCCCCGGAGTGTTCGCGGGCAGTAAGCCGTGCGCGCAGCGCCGCCGCCCGTCTCAGCAGCGCCTCGCGCGCCGGCCTTTCGTCGGGGCCGTACTTGCTCTGCTCGACGCGGGTGACCGCCTCGGCCACCTTGCGCGCCGCCTCGATCAGGTCGCGGTCCAGCTTCGCCATGACGGGCGCCGGCAGCGGCTCGGCGGCGAGCCGGGCCTCTATGATCGGCGCGAGCAGCGCGGCCAGCGCGGCCGCGCGCTGCTTCTGGCGTTCGGCATCGATGCGCATCACGCCGCACCTCCCGGCCACGGTCCCGAGCCTGTCGAGGAATCGCCGAAGGGCCGCTCCTGCGGCGGGAAGAGCAGCACGTTGCCGGGGAGTTGGCTGACGTCGATCGCGACCTCGGCGTTGCGGTCGGCGTCGCGGCGGGCGCGATCGTTCCAGCGCAGCCGCTGCACTTCGTTCTCGATGTCCTGGGCTTGCGTGCAGAGCTGCCCGAACAGCCGGCTCAGCAACTGCACGGACTCCGCCGTCGCCTCGAGACCGCCGGGAAACGAGCCGAAATAGCGGGAAAGCTCGCCCAGGCAGTCGGACAGCTCGTAGGGACCGGGTATGTGGCCGTTGCTCGACATCACAGCTCTCCTTTCTTGCTGGCATGCGGGCAGCCGCCGCGGCAGGCGTGGTAGAGCTGCGCGCGGAAAGCGGATGTGCCCCGAAATTCTTCCTTCTGTTCGGAAAGGCAGCGGTCGCGGCCGATGTCGCCGAGCACCGGGCAGTCGACCTGCTCGGCCATCAGCGCGCCGCGCACCATCTGCTCGACGCGGTCCACGTCGCCGGCATATTTGCCGTTGAGCACGGTCGACACGGCGGCCTTCGAATAGCCTATCCGCTTTGCCGCGCCGGCAAGGCCTTCACGGTCGGCCAGGCTGGCAAGCTCGATCAGCCATTCGTCGAGCTTCTCGTAAGAGTTGCTCACCTTGTCGACGAAGCTCTGTCCGGCCGGTCGGGCGTCCTTCTGAGGTCCGCGGATCATTGCCTGTCCTCCGCAGCCTTGGCGTAGGAGGAGCGCACCTCGCGGGTCACGGATGCGCCGACCACCTTCCTGCTGTTCGGGTCGAAGACGAGCTTGGCGTCGAGTATCTTCGGCGCGCGTGCGCCAAGGTTCTTCACCAGGTGAAAGCTCGCGGCGCCCTTGCTGACGACGCCGGCGGCGGCGAGCTGGTAGGCGTAGTTTTTGGCTGCGGCGATCGAAACGTCGTCCTGGCAGGCCTCGGCGAGGTCTGCCGGCGTGAAGTGCTTCAGCATCTTCATGGCGCGCCAGAGCTGCTCGGTCGCCGGCTCCGGCAACTCGCGCCCTTCGCGCGACAGGCGCGGCGACTGCAGCGGCCGCTTGACGAGCCGGTAGACCTTGGCGGCCGGCAAGGGGCGGCCGTGTGCGTTCTCGGCGATGGCCTCGGCGTATCCGCCGCGGCGCAGCTTCATCACATATGCGGCAACGTCCTGCAGGGCCACGTTGGTGCGGTCGGCGACCTGGCGCACCGTCCAGGGAGCGTGACGATCGAGTTCGAGGATGATGGCCCAGAAGCCTTCCTCGCCGCGCGGCACGGCGATCGAGAGCTGGACCATTTCGAGAAGCGGACGCCGGGTCATGCTGCGCGCCCCAAATTCACATGCCTCGGCATGAACTTGGTGGCGCTGACGATCGCGGCCGTGCCGCCGAACGCGGCGAGGTCGACCGTCGTCTTGCCGCTGATCTGCGAGACCTCGTTCACCTTCACCAGGTTGGTGACGATGCGCCTTGTATTGCCCTCGGTCCTGGCGAGGATGGCGTCGGCGAGGTCGGCCGCGATCGTGATGCCTCTGCAGCGCCCCGCCGCCAGCAGCCTGAAATCCTCGGCGTCGCAGGGCTGCGCCGGCAGCCATTCGAGCACGCGGTTGTGCACGCGCTCGAAACGCTCGAGCGTCGCCGGCAGCATCTCCTCGCCGATCAGGATGACGGGCGCTCTGGATTTGTCCGACAGCTCGCGCAGCACGTCGACAAAGCGTTTCGAGGCCACGAAATGCGCCTCGTCCACGATCACCGGCCGACGCGGATCGCCGGCCATGATCATGATGGCGCGGTCCTTCATCTCCTCGATCGAGCCGCGTGGCCGCGTTTCGCCGAGTTCCATCAGGACGGCGGCGAGCAGCGAGCGCGCCGTGGTGAACTGGCCGCACTCGATATAGGCGGCGCGGTACATGTTGGCCGCGGCGATCGCCGACTTGGTCTTGCCCCATCCCGAATGGCCGAAGAACACGGCCAGGCCGGACAGGTCCGGGTCGCGGTCGACCATCTTCTGCACCAGCGTCGAGAACGCAGCCACGTTCTTCAACGGCGCCGGCCGATTGACTTTGAGAGTTTCGTTCATCATCATCCTCATGTTTCCTGCGCCGCTGTTTTTGCGGCTGTTTTTGAAAGGTTCGGCCTGCCAGCCGGGCCTTTCGCTTTTTCAGGACAGGTACGCGTCCCCGTACTCTTCATGCAGGCGCGCCTGCGCCTTGAACTCCGCGCTCTGCTCGTAGCGACCAAGCCAATAGGCCTCGAAGCCGATGTCCTGGCCCGCATGCATGGCCTGACTGAGCGTGAGAGCGCGGCGGTAGCGATGTCGGGGCGTCTCGGGCAGCGCCACGACTCCTTCCGGCATCGATGGCCTACGCTTCGCCTCGATCTCCGCGAGCCGCTCTTCGATGATCGCATCGGTGCGCTTGAACAGCTCCGCTTCGTCCTCCGCCTCCATCGCCGCGATCAGGCGGCGATGCTCGGCAGCCTCGGCCGGCGTCAGCGCCCGCGTCGGGTTGAGCCGCTCGCCCATCGCTTCGATCGCGGCGCTGATCTGCGGCGTGCTGTGGGTCTCCGTGCGCTTCGGCAGCGGGATCACATTGGGCGCGTTGCGCCGCGCGACTTCCAGCGACCGCTCGATCAGCGCCGGCCCCTTGGCGATTTCCTTCATGTCCGCCTTGATCTGGCGGGTCGCCTGCTTGAGCAGCTCGCTTTGCAGCTCCTTGGCCGCCTGGACGAAGGTCTGCGGGTGGATGCCGCGCAGCTCCGGGCAGATGGCCTCGCCCAGGAACGTCCCGCCATCCTCGGCGAAGCAATAGGCGCGGCCGAGGTCGTTCGGGTCCTGCCGCACGAACACCGGCGTCTCCGGCATGATCGTCGGCGTCAGGTAATAGTGGTGGTCGATGCGGACGCCGAACTTGGTCACCACGCGGCGGCCGTCGCCGCCGGCGACCGGCATCAGCAGCAGGTCGAGCGCGCGCTCGTCCACCATGCGCGCCGGCACCGTCGAGGCGAGCGCTGCGTTGAACGGTGTCTGCTGCTTCAGCCCGGCATGCGGCCGGTGCTGGTAGACCAGCTCTGCCCACTCATCGACATGCTTCTGCAGGTCGGCGCCGGAGAGCGAGACCGAGAACGTCTCGGCCTCGCTCTCGCCCAGCCGCTCGGCAAAGCTCCGGCGCTCCTCTATTCGTTTGCGGTCCGCCACCGAGTGGCCGATATAGCCGGGCAAAAGCGGCCCGACATTGTGCTGGAAGGTGCGGATGGCCCGCTCGACATGGCCTTTCTGCTGCGGCGAATAGGCGTCCGATTTCTCGGCCTCGATGCCGAGCGAGGCGAACAGCCGGGTCGTGTCGCGGGCCGTGAAGTCCGAGCCGTTGTCCGTCTTGATGACCTCCGGCGCGCCCCACGCCAGGATGGCCTTGCGGATCAGCAGCGCCACGGCCGAGGCGCGCGGCGTGCGCGATACCGAAAGCACCATGCGCCGGGTCGCGATATCGACGCACACATAGATCGAATGGCGCCCATCCGAGCAGAGCGCGTCGACCGGCGACGCGTCGATCTGCCAGAGCTGGTTAGGCTCGCTCACATGGCGCAGCGTGCCGGTGCCCGACAGCGCCATGGTCGAGCGGAACAGGTCCGGGTTGGTGAGCTTGGTGAGCTCTATCCTGTGCGTTTCCTTCAGCGTCTTCAGGAAGTGCTGGAAGGTCCGCACCGGCGGCAATTCAACAGCCGTTTCAACGCCCTTTGAAACGGTCATGATGAATTCGCCGAACTCATATTCGCACTGCGTTCTGACCTCGGCCGCGCTGAGATGCGGCTGCTGGGCGATCAGCGCCAGGGCGAACGCCTTGACCCGGCCTTCGTTGGCGGTGTCGAGCACGCCGGTGCCCTTGCGCGCCGCGCCGCGGTCGACCGCCAGCGCCTCGCCGCGGCCGTCGCTCTTGGCCGTGCGCCACCGGATCAGCGTGCGCTTTGAGAGGCTGGGCACGATCTCCCGCACCCAGGGATCGACCGCGATCAGCTCGGCATTGTAGCGGTCGACGAAGACTTGCGTGGCGAGCGAGGCTTTGAGGCCGGCGCCACGCTGGAATTTCTGGTACGTCGCGACGATCGCCAGCCTGGCGTCGCGCTCGGCCGCCGCGCGCGCCGAAACCGCAGTCTGCGGCTGCACTTTCCCGGCCGGTTCCGGCCTTGGCGCTTCGACGACGAGGTGCTTTTGCTGGTAGGCGACCTTGGCCAGCACCGGCAGCAGATTGACGTGGTACTCGGTCCCACCGCCGCCGTCACGACCGGCCCTGCGCCGAGAGAAGGAGGGATGCTCGTCCCAGTCGCTGCGCAACGCATAATCGCGAACGCCACGTTCCGACGTCGGCAGGTCCGGCAACTGCAACTCGGCGATCTCGCGCGCGGTCAGCCACTCCTTCATGGCCTGACTCTGCCGAAAACAGTGCTCGTGCTAAGAGAGCGGTCCCGACTCACGCGACAACGTGAGTCGGGACCTGGCATCCCCAGGTGGAGCGAACACCAGAGGACGTTTCGAATGAGCGATCCAAACGATCGGGAGACGACGCTTGGCGTCGATAGCCGCGATTTCCGTGACGGCGCCTTCTCACAGGGCGCGCGGCAGCCGCGAAACGCAGGCGCGTATGAAATCAGGCATCCGGGCCCGCGGCAGCCAACGACGGCGGCCGGGTCGCGTCCGCCCGTCGCACCAGGCGGTGTCGGTGGGTCGAGCGGTCCTCGGCAGCCAAAGCCCGCGCCACCGCCGCCCACCAAGAAGTAGCAAATCCAGGCGAACAGGCTTACATCGATGGCGAAGAAACCAGGCAGTGGCGGTAAAAGAGCGCCTGCCGGGAAAATGGCTGGTGGGCACACCGCAAGCTCGGGTCCCAGGCAGCCGCGACCGTCAGTTCGGACCAACAAGCCAGCGAGCCCGAAGAAAAAATGAGCCTCGATAGCGAACTCGAGAACCTGCGCGTCAACGCCTTGCGCAACGCGCTCTACCACACCGATCGACGCAAGAGCCTCGAGTGGTGGAACCGGGCGTTCAACTTCGCCGTCGTCGTTTTGGGCGCGGCTGCCGTCGGCGACGTGCTGACCAGGTTCGGGATCACGCAAAGCACGACGGGCGTTGCCATCGCTGTCGTGGCCGCCGCACAGCTGGTGTTCGACTTTGGCAGGCAGGCGCGAGACCACCAGGGTCTGCAGCGGGACTACTACAATGTCCTTTCCGAGATCGAGGAGTGCATCGCGCCCGATGATCAGAAGTGCGCGAGCTGGCGTGCTCGTATGACGAAGATCGCGGGCGAGGAGCCGCCCGTCCTGCGGGCGCTCGACGCCAAAGCTTACAACGCCGCACTCGACGCACTCGATACCTTCCCGGCTGGAGAGAGGCTGTACCTTCCCTTCTGGCACCTGCTGGTCGGATGGTTTTATTCGTTCCCTGGGCACCACTACGAGAAATTGAGCGAACGGCGCGGCTGGAAGCCGCCTGTCGAAGCCCTTCCGGCAGAGTAGGCGAAGCGCGCTCATCCGACTGCCTCGCGCTTGGCGACGATGTATTCGCGGATGTCGGCCTGATGCTCCTGGCAGAACATCAGCGTCGCCAGAACCGCCTCCATGCGGCGCATACACAGCTCGGCCTCGCTCTCGCGCATCTTCTGATTGGCAATCAGGCCTGGATAGACCCTCGTGCGAAGCGCCAGCTCGCGCTTCACCTCAGCGATCTGTCCGGCAATCGGCACCTTGTCCGCCATCAGATCAGCCTCACCAGAAGCGTGAGCGCGTAGAGCACGGCGATCGCCGTGATGGCGTTGATCAGCGCATGGCTGACGATCGTCGACGGCGGGATCGGCCTATGCGGCTTGCGCGGGAAAAAGTAGTTGCGTCCCATCTGGAGCCTCCGTTCAGCGCTTGGCCCTGACGCGCGCCGCCAGCGCCGCCTTGCGGGCGTCGAGGTCGCGCTGGTGTTCGTCGAGCAGGTGCAATTCGATGATGTCGGCGTAGCGCTCGGGCACGACCGCGAAGCCGAACAGCGACGGCATGAAGCCGAGCAGGTCGGTGGCCTGCGTGGCCTCGATCAGGGCGATGAAGGCGTCGAGCGGTATGCGATGGCTGCCGCTGCTCTCCGACGACCACTTATTGAGCATGTCCTCCGAGACCGGCCGGCCGAGATGGGCCGACATGCGTTGCGCGATCGCGGCGCGCGAGCCCTGGCCTTCGTCCCGGCAGTCGCGCAGTGCGCGGCCGACCAGCCGTGAAATCTTGCTGTCCAGGTCGCCGCGGCCCGCCACGTCGGCGCCATAGCCGACCGCCACCTGCGGCGGCTGCCACTGGAAGAGGTCGCCCGTCATGGTGTCCCGCCGCCTGTTCATGCCGGACGCCCCTGAAGCCAGCGGCGGATCGCGCCCTCATGCAGCTCGAAGAACCGGTCCTGGTCGCTCTCCTTCATCGTTGAGAAGCGTTCGGCGAGCTTCTGCCAGCCCGGCGCCGCTACCGGCCTTGGCAGCCGGTCGATCATCGCGATCGCCTCGGCCACGCTCTCGGCCGTGATCTCGGCCTCGCCGGTGATGAGCCGCGAAATCCGCTCCTGTCGGTCGCCGCTTTCGGCGGCCAGCAGCAGCAGCTCTGACTGGTTGTCGGCGATCGGATGCAGCGCGATGCGGTCGCGGACGGGCGCTGCGATCGAAGCGATCTTCAGCGACCTGAATACGCCGTCGCGGCTGATCTTGAGGGCGCGCTGGGCGGCCTCGGAGAAATTAGTTGCAAATTTGCGACTAATTTCGTCCGGGTCCGCCTTCTTCGGCCGCCCAGCCTTGGCGACGGTATGCGTCGCCTCGTAGATGTTGCGCCACGCCGCGATGTCGACCGCCTTGTCGAGCGCCGAGAGGTTGCGTCGGAACAGGTTCTCCGAGATTTCGCGCAGCTTGCGCTGCGCCTCTTCGGCGATCTCCTCCGGCGTCATCACGGACGCCTTGATCCACTTCCAGTCGAGCAGCTTGGCCGCTGCGAGCCGGTGGCCGCCGAACACCAGCGTGCTGGCCTCCTCGCTGCCGCACACCTCGATCTCGGTGTGCTGGCCTTGATCCAGGAAGTCGTCGGCGAGGGCGCGCACCCAGTCCGGGTCGAGCTTGCGGCGGCCGGCCGGGATGGTGATGGAGGAGACGAGCACGCTTGCCATGTCAGCGCCGCCCGATCTTCTGGACGGAAGCGGCCCTCGCCGGGCCATCCGCTGTCAAAATGGCCGTGCCGATTTGACTTTCCGTCGCGTCGTGCTCGCTGCTAGCGTCGCGCCTGCGGTCGGCGAGTGCCGGCCGCGTGTGGAGTGGGCGTGGGGTGGTGTTTTGTTCGGAAACGGGCATATGCCTGGGCGGCGTCTTGCGGCCTCCCGGATCGGTCTCGAAGAACCAACGGTCATTCCAGGAGAGCTTTCGCTCGATCGCCGCGGCTCGAATGCGATCCATCTCGCGGATGGTCGGCCGCCTCTTGCCGTTCTCCCATCGGGAAACCTGGCTCTGTACCACGCCGGCGATGCCGGCGAACTGGCTTTGCGTCGCGCCGAAGACATGCTTGCGAATGTAGAAGAACTGATTCATCGGCAGCACGATTATGCCTAAAGGAATAATTGTCAATTCCTTTCGGCATTATGCACAGCCTATGCCTTTTGGCATAATCCCGGCATGAAGATGCCCGTTATGATTCAACGGTTGTTGGAGGTGACGCATTGGTCGCAGGCCGATCTCGCCGAGGAAGTCGGCGTCAGCCAGGGCGACATCTCGAAGTACCTGAAGGGACGGGAACCGCGCGACAGTACGGCTGAGGCGATACGCACCCTAGCCCGCAAACACGGCGTGTTGAATGATCAAGCCGAGTCGACGGCGCAAGTCGACACGCGTGCTCAGCTTGCCGAGATTTTCGCCGATCTGGTGAAGGCGGACGAAAAAGTCCAGCGGTTGGCTCTGAAGGTGCTTCGCAGCGCGGTCTACGGTCCGGGCAAGTCGGGCGCGATCAAGAGGAAGGGCGGTTCTTCGTGATCGATATCCGCGTGCCACTGGCCGCCATGCCGCTGCTGCATTAGCGCGGCCAGCTCCGCTGCTTTGGTTAGGATTCTTCCATCGAGGCTATGAGCCGCCTCGGACTTGCCGATCGCCGTCGCAGCGACCAGCCCGGCGATCAATGCGCGCCGGCTGACTTTTGGTTCCATACCCTCCTTGCCAAGCTCTTCCGTCCCCAACTCGCCTGCTTCTGCTTCACACATCTTCCGACTGATCCCCTGCCCATCCAGGCCCTCAGGCCGGATAGGTGTTTGCTCGACACAACTGTTTTCATTGTTTTTTTCCTGATGAATTTTGGCCCCAAACACTGACCTCTTCGGGCAGCAGGGCTGGTTTGTCTAATCACATGTTAACGGCCACAGACTTTCCGGTAGGCGCTTGTGAATAGCGGGGAAATCGCACTCACACATGATTCAAAAAGATCACTAGTGATGCAATTCCGGCACAAGCTTTGTTCGGCCATAAACGGCCAGGATGGCCAAGAACGACCCGACTTTCTTGACGCGATTACCGCCGGATATTCTCAAGCGGATCAAGATCTCTGCGGCTGAGAACGATCGCAGCATGAACATGGAGATCGTTGCCCGGCTGAGGCGATCGTTCGCCGAGAGCGACGCAGATCGGCAGCGCGCCGTCCGCCTGCTGGCGGAAGCCCTTGCTGTCCTCGACAAAGGTCGCCGCGAATAGGGCAGCGG
>Ga0081539_10006322_pt1 | contig 11433 bp, 7 predicted proteins | sample TabmetS4T2R2_FD_71023 | JGI IMG/M metagenome (GOLD analysis project Ga0081539, IMG submission 71023) | Tabebuia heterophylla rhizosphere microbial communities from the University of Puerto Rico - S4T2R2 | ecosystem: Host-associated > Plants > Roots > Rhizosphere ...
AGGCGAAAACATCGCTGCGCGACGGCCTGCGGCTGGCCTACGATGCTTTTCTGAAAGAGCGGGAAGCGGCGCTCTCCGCAGCCGCCGGCTGACATTGTCCGCGCGCGCTAAACCCGGGCTCGCGGCAGTTGCCGGTTTATGGAAGAACTTGGCTGTGAGTACAAATACATCGCTGTCGAGTGCAGGGTGGTCGGCGCAATGGCGGCGGCTTGCGAATGTCGGCTTGCTGATTGGCGGTTATGCGGTCGGGCAGGGCACGATATTCGCGGTCCAGACCTGGCTGGTCGTGCGCGGCGAGTACGATCTGCTCTCGGCCTTCGGTACGCACTTTTCCTTCGCGATGTTGAGCATCTTTCTGATTGACGCCGGTTCGACCACCACATTGGCGCGCCAGATCGCTCGCCCGTCGGCCGAACCGACCGGCGATGGGTTCTGGCCGTTCTTCTGGGCTACGGTCGTTGCCAGAGCCGCGATCGCGGCGGCGGCCGGCATCGCGGCGCTGGTATACGTCTTGGCGTTTTCGTCTGATCCGTTTTCTCGATATTATCTGTTATCGATCCTGCCGGGGTTGCTGGCGTGGACGGGCAACGCGGTCGGGCTGCTTGACGGCCTGAGGCTCAGTGGGCTCAGCGGCGTGACGGGGTCGATTGCGTTCGCGACGTCGGCGCTGGCTCTTGCCCTTGCGCCGAACATGTCGCCCCAAGCGGCCGGCGCCGTCCTGGGATGTGCGTTTTCCATCGGCTATGTTCTGACCGTGGCGGCGCAATGGATGGCGCTGGGACACCTTGGAAAGCATCTCCGCTTTCGCCGTCCGACCCGGCGCGGGATCATGCAGGCGTTCGGGGACGGGCTCGCATTGTTGTCCCAATTTGTCCCGGGGCAGCTCATTCTCCGGTTCCAACTCGTGCTGAGCACCGTCTATCTCGGCACCGAGAGCACGGCATTGTTCGTGTATGCCAAGCAGGCCGTCGTCGCCATGACGATGCTGATCGCCTTCATCTTGCGCGTGGATTTTCCGGGGCTGGTCGAGAGCATGGCGCGCGCCAAGGCGCCCAGCATCGCAAGCATATTCGAGGCGCAGAAGTCCGCCATGATTGGCGCGCTGTTCCTCGCAGCGGGCACATTGATCGTTTGTCTCATGGCGCCGCTTGCACCACAGTACAATCTGGTCCGGGCCGCTCAGCTGCTGATGGCCTATGCCCCCTCGATCATCACGATATCGGCGGTGTCGATCATGATGCAGGGAATGGCCGCGACGGGCAATTATGTGTCGGGTGCCAAGATCATGGCCATCAGCACGCTGGTTGGGGCGGCTGTGAGCTATCTTGCGATTGGGCCGTTTGGAATCTACGGGCTCCTGATCGGAGAAGTGACGATTCACCTGCTGGGATTTGCCCTTCTGTGTGGACAGTTGCGTGGTTCGCAGTGAAGGCTTGGCCGCGTTGTTCGGCGGCTGCCGGCTGCTCCAAACCGATATGCAAGACTACTTGCCAATCCGTCGCTCGATAACGTTATTGCGCTCGAGGACCGATGCCACGCCCTGGTCGATCGATACGCCGATCCGCGATGCGCCGATTGCATTGCCCTCGATCACCACGTCCCGAACGCCGGGAGGCGCCGACGTGCCCTTGATCTCGATATGGGCGTCTTGCTCAAGACGATTGCCACGAGCGATGATCGCGCGTGCCAGGGGCGGCGCGACCGACTGGAGCCGGCTGCGATAGGCGTGAACACCGATCGCGGCTTCCTCCGACAAGACGGATCTGCTCGGCCCGGCCCGGTAGATGTTGCCCTCGACGATGCGGTTGTTGAGCAACTGGATCTGCCAACTCGGCTGGAAATGCGAATAGAACAATCCGATGGCGAAGAAGCCGCCGGTCCTGTTCGATGTGTTGCCGGCGAGGACATGGTTCAACCCGGTTCCAAAGCTCTGCGCGGCAACCCCGCAATCCTCGAACTGGTTGTCGATGATCAAATAATTCTGCCTGGCCTGGGTCACGGTGATCACCGAGGTCGCATCGAGGCCTACCTGAAAGGGACGATCGAGGTCCAGCTGCGAGGAGGCCGGTGTCCTTTCGAACCGCGCGACGCGAGCGGACTGGCCGACGCCAAGCCCATCGACAACCATGACGGCTGCGCCGACCCAGTCGGGGCTGACCGGAAAGTGGCCTGCCGTTTCACGGAACGACAGACGTCCGGGCGCCACCGTCTCGGCATTTCCGAAATAGTACCCTCCTGGGCCGTCGGTGGTCATGCCTTCTCGATCAAGCCCATAAATGCCTTTGAACGTGTTATGGCCAACGAAGATGTTTTCCGACGCACTGACCGAATTGGATAGCGTGTTTATTCCGCCTCCATTGCCCTGAAGGTCCCCCGCCGAAATGCGATTGCCTTCGAATATGATCCGCTTCGAGCCTGTTATCGAGTACCAGCCATAGCGTCCATTGATCAGGATGTTGCCGGAAATGACCGCATTGCTGGCGTTGAGCAGGAACAGCGAGCGGCCGGATCCCACGATGTCGCAATCAGTAAGCTCCAGCCGATCGCCGCTCAGGCGGATCGTGTCCGGGCCGGAGCTCGGGAATATCCTGTTGATTTCGGTCATCCGGCGGATGGTCGCTTCGAGATCCATTTGCCCGCGAAATGCGGACGCACGGATGCGGACCCGCCGGATGGCGATGTCGGATGCATCGGGCGCCGGCTTGTTGCCGTCAAGGAAACCCCCGGCCAGCACGTGACGGTGATTGGATGCGTAGATCGTCACATCTTCGATCGAGAAACGCGTCGTCCCCTTGATGAGTGCATCCGGAGGATCGGAAAAATCCGGCCAGACAAGGTTGACGAGATCCGTTCGCTCGCCCTTGATGGCGATGTTGGGCGGAACGACCAGCGTCTCGCGCAGAAGGTAACGCCCGCGCGGAAAGTATACGGTCCCGCCGCCGGCCGCGCCGGCTGCAGCCATCGCGGCGGCGATCCCGCGGGTGCTATTGGCCATTCCGTCACCGCTTGCCCCGTAAGCCCGCACATCGAAGACGCGCTCGGCGGGGGCTTCCGGTGTTCTCACCTGCATAGGTCCCCCATCGACCCATTCACTCTCGCCGCCGTTGCCGTTGGACAGGCGGAGGCGGTAAGCGCCGGGCCGGATGTCCGGAGGGACGAAGAACTTGCCACGCCAGGTGTCGCCGCTGTCCAGTCTTGCCGAGACCGGCGCGCCTGCCGCGTCTGGGTCCGGCACCAATTCGAGACGCGCGTGATCCTGCCGTCGAATAATGTTGCGCCCGAAGATTTGTATCGAGCCCCCAGGCGTGACGGCCGTGCCGAGCGAGCCCTGCGCCCAGTAGACGGTCGGCAGGTTGATGCGGCCGGACACGCGCCCCTGCGGCGAAGCGAGGGTAAAATGATAGATCCCTCGCTCGAATTCGCGCGGGACGACGAACTTCAGCGACTGCGAGCTTGCCTGCAGAACCGGGACGTTTCGAGTCGTCGCTTCTCCTTCGCCCTGGTCGCGATCGGGAATGCGGCCAATGGTCGCCGTGGTGACGTCGCCGAGCCCGGCGCCGGCGACCAAGACCGTCTCGTCAGGATCAACCGGATCATTGAACCAGAAAATGGCCGGCGCCGCGGCGGCATGTTGGACCCAGACGCAATTGAGCAGGGTCAATAGAAGTATCAGCTTGAGGCGCTTGAGAGGCACGGGCCAGGTCCACGCGACGCAACACCCTCGATAGGCTGGCGCGCCATCACTTGCTTCGAGCATATCGGCGAAGCTGTGATCGCAGTGTGACAGGCACGTCGGTCGCCTTGCAAGGTGTGGAGCGGCAAGATCGTCATCGACCTGTGCATATACTATCATAGTTATGTTACACTGATCCAATTAACGTTCCGGCCAGTTCGTCCGGGCGATCAAAACGGTCAGATGCCGGGCGAATGAATCTCTTTGGACCAATCAAAATATCGGACAAGCCGGCATAGAGCGGCGACCGATCCGATGACCGGTAGAGGAATTTCCCATGAATCCCCGAAGCGTACTCCGCGCCCTGGCTCCGACACGCGTTGTGGCATCGGCGATGCTGGTCGCCGTGCTGAGCGCAACCGCCGTGCCTGCCGCGACTCCGACCGGGCAGCCTGAGCAAGCGGATGACCCGGTGGTCGCCCGCGTCAACGACATCGAAATTCGCGAGAGCGATGTGCGCGCCGCCGACAGGGAGATGGGGAGAAACCTGTCGATACGGGCGGACATCCGGCGCGAGGAGGTGATCAAGTTCCTGATCGATACGATCATCGCGTCCTCGGCGGCAGGCGGGACCGCGCTCGACGAGGCGGAGATCCGCGCGCGGGTCGCATTCGTACGCCACCGCGTGATCATGGAGCAGGTGATCGAGGCGGCGGGACGCAAGGCCGCGAACGAACAGGCCGTTCGCAAGGCTTATGACGAAATGATCGCGAAGGTCTCGATCGAGCCCGAATACCATCTCTACGAATTGTACTTTCCGATTGTCGATCGAAACGACGAGACTGCGGCGAAAGCTGCCGAGGACAAGGCGCGGACCGCGCGTGAACGGATCGCCAAGGGTGAAACCTTCGAAGCGGTCGTACGGGAGATGTCCGATAATCCGACCGCAAAAGCAAATGGTGGCAATCGGGGATACGTCACGCCGGCGATGATGGGCAAGGAGTTTGCCGACGCCGCCGCAACGCTGGAGAAAGGCAAGACCTCCGAGCCGATCAAAACGCAAGCCGGCTGGCACCTCATCAAGGTCGAAGAAACGCGGACGCGAACGCCGCCGGATCTGGCATCGGTTCGCGGCGGGCTGGAATCCAATCTTGCCAACCAGGCACGAATGGATTTCATCAGCAAGCTGCGTTCGGAGGCCAAGGTCCAGCGGCTGGACAACGTGTCGGCGGGTAGTACTGCGGCGCCGGGGAAATAATCTGGACGAAAGAGTATTGAGACCGCCTGGAGGTCGGGTCGGCGCCTGTCTTCGGGAAGAATTGCTCGTTGCCAACGTGGCGGCCTTTGCAGGCAAACGCTCCTCCGCAGACCCCGTGCCTGACCGATTGCGTTGCGCTGCTCGAGAGAAACATTGCAGCGTCTATAACAATTCCATTAGGTTGCTAGTGGAAGCGCGGGGCGTGGATTCTTGATGGCGCAGGTTTACAGCGACAGATAATCCGCGATCATGGTCAATTAGTAGACTTTATCTCAGCCACTACCCAATGCGAGTCCAATACTTCGAGCCTGCGGCGTCCGTTGCAACAAGCAGGCAAGCGGATTTGGGTGCGAGCGTTATTGATGTGCCCGAAAGACCATTGCCGTAAACCGTCTCTCCAGCCGAGCTGATCGTCTCCGTGAAATTAGTCGGATTACTCAGGACGAGCACCAGACCAACTCTCGCCGTGGTGATAGGCTCCAGCGTGACGGTACCGTTCGCCGTGAGATAGATTCCCTGCACAGCTCCGTACGCCGCGTGCACCGTGTCGCCGTTGCGCAGGCCGTTCGCATAGTTGCCGAGGAGAATGTTCGGGCCGACGTTCAGCCCATAGGTGTCAGAATTGACACGAATGTCTGGTTCGTCGTGGCCCCGCAGAAACAGTCCTCCTGTAAATTGCTGCCATGACTGCCCGGCCTGCATATTGATGCGTAAGCCGAAGCCGACGCCGTTGTACGGCGATACATCGATGGGGTTCGCCTCGGCCATCTGCCCTTGAATAGTGACGCGCGTCCCGGAGGCATAATCGGAATCAAGTGTGTACTTGTCCGGACAGACGATCGAGCCGCTGAGTACGTTCCGAAGTACCATCGTGCGGTAGCAGCGGTCCTGCTGCACGAAGGTCATACGGAGATGCGACATCTGGACGTTGTGCATCTGGATCAGCGCAGAGCAAACACCCTCGCTGTCTACACAGTCAAACACGCCGGCAACGTATCCCGCCGTGGCGGACAACGGGTAGTAGCCACCGATCCGGAGGACTTCATAGCCCTTGGTTAAGAGATTGACTGCGGTGCTGCCGGTCGGAGTGATCGCCGATCCTAACATGTCGTTGGAAAGACGAACGGTGGTACCGCTGCTGAAGACCACGTAATAAATGCGGTTGACCTTGAAGCCATTTACCGAGGCTGAGACTGTTACCGGCATGTCGAGCGGAAACGCGGCGGAATCAGGAACAGTGATGTCCGGTCCGGCAGGGGACATTATAGCCGCCGCAGAGACAGTGGCATCCCATCGAATGTCCTGACCTCTCACCTGAAAGCAGTTGAAGTTGTTCAACATGCTGACGCTGCCGGGATCGACGCCCCCACGAGACCGAATTACCGTGCCGTAAGCCTTGTAAGAGTCGCGCACTCCCCAACATTCGTATGCGTTGCTGTCTCCGCAGTTGAACGCAGAGCAACCGGAAGCGCCAAAATAAAGCCCGCCAACTGCGCCAAAGAAAGAGATCACACGCCGGAAGGTGCAGCTATCGAAGTTCTCGCACCAGAAACCCCATTGGGTACAATTGCGGATGTTGAGGTTTTCGAAGGTAGCGTTCTGGCAGGACGGATTATAGAGTGCTCCAAGTTTCACACCGTAACTGAAATTATTGATTGATAAGTCAATTAAACCGCACCCGTCCAACATTCCGCCAATGAACGCTGTGACATCAGTAGGAGGTGTCCCCAGGTCCGTGTCATGGTAGGCAAAGCAAGCGAAGGTGCCATCACCTTGCAACACAGTACCTTGTGTTGGTGCTACGCCATGTCCCTGGATCCCAGTGGCGTCGGCTCCCCACGCCGTTCCGCGATAAGTGACTCCGCTCGCCATCGGCAGCGGTGAAGTCAATGTGATCGTTCCAGCCGGGATAATTACTGTTCCGCCACCAGATGCCACCGCAGAGGCGTAGGCCGCGCGAATACTGGCATCCGTGGCGGCCGCGATGAAGATCATGATGAGGCCCTATTCAATAGTGGGGCGATTGCTTTCGTCGAGAACGAGTGCGCCATTCCCATATCGTCTAAAGGCGAAGTCGGTGGACGGCAGTTGCGATTTCGCCTGAAGAGATCAGTGCACCATCCTCGACCTAATCATATCGGCGAAGCCGTAATCGCAGTGTGACATGTGCGCGATATCGTCGTTGAATTGTGAGGTGCACTATCATAATTATTGTGTAGTATCATATTGGGGCGTGGAGTCGGCCCGCTAGTGTTGTGGCCGGTGACGCCGGTGATATCTGGTGTTTTCACGTTGCCATGAATCGAGAAGGGGCATCCTCCGTGGTCCAGCAGTCATACTCACAGAGCAAAGAGACCGCGGGTTTTGAGCGTTGGATTTATCTCTGGCGCGTGGGTTTGATGTATGTCGGGCGGCTTGCCAGGCCGGACGACCTTGGCAACCTGGCGGCGGACCTCAAATTCTACGAGCAGACCTACAGCCGTGAAACGGGCAAAGATTTGCAACATGCACGGGTGGTGGAGCTCGGGTTTGGTCAACGGCCACTTCGCCTTATTCTGTTGCACTCTCTGGGGTATAACGTTCGCGGAATTGATCTCGATCAGCCACTATATCGGGTCAACGCCACAACGATCGTTTCGCTTTTCAAATCGAACGGCGCCTTTCGCGCGCTCAAATCGCTGCTGCGACGGTTGGTTTTTGATCGATCTGAATACAGGAATCTGGCCGGATTTATTTTCAGGCTGTATGGCAAGCAGCTGGCCTTCGATCCAGGCGTGATGGTCATCGGCGATTTGGCAGACGCGGAGGTCTGGGCTCGCGCCGGAAGTCGATTCGACTTTATCTATTCCGAGGATGTCTTCGAACATATTCCACGGGAATCGTTGCCACAGGTGGTCTCGTTGATGGCTGAGGCAATGTCAGATAGCGCCGTTGCAGTGATCACTCCGATGATCTTTACGGGCATTGCGGGCGGTCACGATCTCGATTGGTATCCTCATCGCGTCAATCTGGATGATCCATCTCGCGGTCCTGCCTGGGGCCATTTGACGAATGATACCAAGCCCGGCGACACCTTTCTGAACAAGATGACTCGGAGGGAGTTCCGCGAACTATTTGCGAGCCGATTTGATATTCTATGGGAAGAGCCAATCCGTGGCGATCTTGGTCGTCAGCATTTGACGGAAGAGCGCCGGCAACAGCTCAAGGCCTTCGATGAAGATGAGCTGTTTTCAAATAACGTCCGATTCGTCTTACGCAAGAAGGCCAACTAGACGGCCGATGCTATTGAAACGCTCTTCCTGCCATCTCAGTCGCCGCGACGACTCCGCTTCCGAGAATTCCATGCAATGTTATTGGTATCATCAAAGATAACATAAATCACAAAAACAAAATATGCGTATCACATATGGCGACTAGCTTGCCGCCACCTCGGGCGCAGCGTTCGAGGTTGGACTCGGGCAGTCTAGATCACATCATATGGAGATCGATATGAGGAAGATTAATACATTGCTGATCGCGTCGACCGCGATGACGTGTCTTTGCACGGCGCCGGCGCTCGCCGCCGGTCCGACCGATCCGTATCCCTATCCGGGCTTTTGGATCGACGTTATCGGTGGTGGCGCGACCTTCCCCTCGGTTGTCTATCGCGAACTGCTGGACTGCAATTTCCATCCGCTTGGATATGAAAACACCACAGGTCCCGGACCGCTGACCGGTCCCGCACCGGGGATTCCGGCTGGTGAGCACATCAACCAGAACTGCCCGTCGTTTCCGTTCGGCACGGCAGTCGATGCCGCTCTCAACTACTATTACGCTCCCACCGGCTCGGGCAACGGCAAGGCTGCGATCAAGAGCAACAACAACAACACGCTGACAAATCCGATCACGACCTCGATCCCATACACCTCGTCCAAGATCAAGACCTATCCCTATCCGGTCGTCAGCGGTTACCACTTCTCGGGCAGCGACGACGTCTGGAATCTGCAGGATCAGAAGGATTGGAATAATCTCGGCAATCCCGCCAAGTATGGCAGCCTCGTTCAGATTCCCGCGCTCGCCGGCGCGGTCACCATCGTTCTCAACGGCAAGGATGGAGCCGGTACCGCGCTCACTCAGAGCGGCACCGTGGTCGCCGGTGGGTCGAGCCGGATCAACTTCACCCGGCAGGCGATTTGCGGTATCTTCTCCGGCCATATCACCAAGTGGAATAATGCCATCCTGACCGCCCAGAACGGTGGCACTCCGATGGGGACCGGCCAGATCACTGTCGTGCACCGGTTCGATGGCAGCGGAACGAACTTCCTGCTGACCAACGCTCTCCAGGCACAGTGCAGCGCCGTCACTGGCCCGAACAGCGAAACGGACTCGACCATCGTCTCCTACGCGTTCCCGTGGGGCGACCAGTCGGTGTGCCCGGCCTTGCCGCGGGGTGCCAACCGGGTCAATTGGCCTGATCAGTTCCCGACGGTTTGCGGCAGCCCCAACCCGACCCCGGCCGGCGCGGTGTTCTCCAACTCCGGCGTGAACGGCTCGCAGTCGCAGGTCAACCTGGTTGTGGCGACAAATGGTGCGATCGGCTACGCGTCGCCTGACTTCGCACAGCCGGCCCTCACCACCGGTCCGATCACGGCCAACCTGCAGAACGAGTGGGATGTCAGCACCAACACCTCGACGACGCCCACCTTCGTTGCGCCGACCGTTGCCGCGACGTCGGCCGCAATGGCCTCCGTCACCCCGGTGTTCGACAGCAGCACTCTCGGCAATCCGCTGGCCTGGAGCTTGCAGGGTGTCGTCCCCAACCCCAACCAGCAGGGGGCCTACCCGATTGCCGGCTTCACCTGGCTCGAAATGTATCAGTGCTACAATAGTGGCAATAACATCTCGCAGCAGCTCAAGAACTTCCTGTACACGCTGTACGCTGGCGGGAACTACGAGCTCATCCTCAACAGCAACGGCTTCGCGGCTGTTCCGAATGTGTGGTTGAGCAATGGCATCTACCCGCTGCTGGGTGATGTAAACCTCGCGCCGGGCAACATTTCGGGCGCCGGCGCCAACCCCACCTGTGCTGGCAAGGTCGGCGCGACCTGATCAGGGTCGCAACGGACCTTCCGTGACGATTTGAGAGGGGGGCCCCCGGCAATGCCGGGTGCCCGTTTCTTTGAGCACGCATCGTTCAGGGAAGTTTCTCGCGTGTCCTTTTCGCGAGCCAGGATTGTCGCGGACGGGCATCGACTGCGCCGCCGGTCGGGCTGCACAGTGGGGCTGGCAGCACAGGCAGAAACAGCGATCAGCCAAAATTCGCAGCGAGTAGCTATCTCGGCAAGGTCGGGACTACGCCGGCTTCCTGCATTCGATATAGAGCGACATCGGCTTGTACTCGTGCCCGTCGCCGTTGCGCTCCAGGTCGGTTTCTGCCCAGCCTTCGATGGCGCTCGTATTACACGACTGCACCGTGATGTCGGTGAAACCGGCGTCGCTCAGGACGGCGCGGATGTTCACCCGATCCCACATCCACCGATGGGTTTCGCCGCGCGCGCGCGCATCGCCAAGCAGCAGTCTTTCACCCGAAGCGCGAATTCTGGTGCGTCCGCCGGCACCGCCCGGCGTGTCCCGGACACATTGCTCGAACATGGCGGCGACGGCGGCATCGTGTCGACGCGAAGCCTCGCTCGTCATGTCGTCCGTGGTCAGCGAGCGGGTGTATCCTTGCACCAGCTGCTCGAGATCCGGAAGACAGACCCGCTGGATGCCGCCGGGCTTGAGAACCCGAAACACTTCCTTCTGAAATCCGGGAACGGCGTCCCGGGGAATGTGCTCCATCACATGCGAATGGTAGACCGCGTCGGCAAACCCTTCCTCGAACGGAATTCCGTTCTTGAGATTTTGGCGCACCATGGTTCCGCGCATCGCCTTGATGCGCTCTATTCTGTCGGCTCCGATAATCGGCCGGACCAGCGGCAGCGCCCAGCTGTTCTGCCGGAGGATCATGTACATCGAAAAATCGACGTTGATGCACCGCTCGGACGTCTTGGTGCCGCAGCCGAGATTGAGGATGATGGGACGGGAACGGGCCTTCTCGTCAGGCGTCTGCTGCAACCTATCAGCCACGATCGTCATGTGATGGTCCTTTTGTAGATTGATATCGCAAAGGCAATCCCGCGCAAAGGCAATCCGGGCCGCGGGGATCGAAAGCGCCTCATGCGCCGGCGTTGCGCAGCGCGACTAAGCATCCAGCGCGAACCCGGTGAGACGGCGGATTTCAGCCCGCATGGCGGCAGGATCCTCGATGCCGGTCAGGGCGAGCTCCAGTTCATCGACCTTCGCGCCGACCAGCAATCGATACCATAGTCCCTGCAGGCAATGATAAACGATGCCCTCCTTGCCGTCGAGGAAGCCGAGCCGGAACACGAGGCGATAAAGGAAATAGACCGGCACGCTGATCTGATAGGGAATGCGATTGTAGACTTTCTCCTTGATCCAGCGTGTGGCTGCCGCCTGGCGC
>Ga0081539_10006323_pt1 | contig 11433 bp, 9 predicted proteins | sample TabmetS4T2R2_FD_71023 | JGI IMG/M metagenome (GOLD analysis project Ga0081539, IMG submission 71023) | Tabebuia heterophylla rhizosphere microbial communities from the University of Puerto Rico - S4T2R2 | ecosystem: Host-associated > Plants > Roots > Rhizosphere ...
TGCAGCACCGCGGCGGCCGGCGCCCAACGCCCGCCGTACAGCAGGGTGATCAGGGGAGAGGCCAGCACGGAGGTGAGCGCCACGATCGGCGCCACCACGAGCACCACCAGCGGCATCGACCGCTGCACCCCGTCCGACAGCGCGTCGTCGTGGTGCTCGGAGAGCCGGGAGAAACCGGCGACCGAGACGTACCGGATCGCCTGGCCCAGGATTGTCTGCGCCCAACTCGCGACGTTGAAGGCGAGCAGGTAGTAGCCGAGCTGTTCCGACCCGGTCAGCCGTCCGACGATGGCGAACTGGACGTTCGTCACGATCGCCTCGAGGCCGAGGCTGGCCGCGAGCGGGATGCCGAAGTGCATCAGCTTGCCGGCCACCGCCCTGTCGAAGCCGTAGCGGACCGGCACCCGGCCGAAGATGAAGACGAGCACGCCGGTGACGAACGCGCCGGCGACCTGTCCCCAGGCGAAACTGAACGGGCCCGCGCCGCCGACCGCCAGCCCGATGGCGACGACGGCGTTGGCGACCAGGCCGGCCGAGTTGGCGGTGACCAGCCTGCCCTGCTGGAAGGTGCGCATCAGCGCGCCGCTGCGTACCGCGGTGATCCCGTCGATGACGATGACCAGCGCGAGCAGGCGGACCACCGGCGTCGCGGACGCGTTGCCGGCCGACTCGGCGAAGACGGGTGCGGCCAGGTAGAAGACGCCGTAGATGCCCGTGGCGCACAGGATCGCCAGGGTAGCCGCGGTCGGCGCCATCTCCTCGAGCCGGCCCCGCCACTGCACGGTCGCGGCGATCAGGCCGACGTCGTTGATGTGCATGAGCACGGCGGTGGCGGCGATGGCGATCGCGTACACACCGAAGTCCGCCGGGGCGAGCAGGCGGGCCAGCGCCAGCCCCATGGCGAACGAGCCGACCTTGGTGGCGAGCGTGCCGATCAGGCTCCACCGCAGCCCCCGGCCGGCTTCGCGCCCGATCGACTCGGTGACCGCCACGTCTGCGGTCATCGAGCCCCTGCCGTGCCCGCGTTCTCCGTGGCCAGGGCCGGCGCCGACGACACCTTTTCCAGCCAGATCTCGCGCCAGTACGGAGTGATCGAGCGGGGGCAGTTGGCGTTGAACGCGCCCTCGCAGACCAGGCCCTCCAGCACGATGCACGGCGATCGCATGTGCAGCATGCGTCCGGTGTGCTCGTCGATGATGTGATCGATGCGGCGCGCCACCCGGGCGGTACGCCCGCAGAACCGGCCCATCTCGGCGTCGAAGCCCATGCCCCGGTTGAGCAGGTCGGCGTTCAGGGTCGGGGCGATCTCCTCCCGCGACTTGATCCGCACGATGTCCCCGGGCTGCAAACCGGTCTGCCCGGTCGGGGTCTTCGTCGCCGTGCCGACCAGGTTGCCCCACTGCCGGCCGCCGCGGAGGCGCAGCCGGGGCGGCAGCCGCCGGTTGCTGACGTCCTGCATCCGGTTGTACATCGCGACCAGGAACGAACGGGCAGACCAGAGCACGCCGACGTTGCCGGTGCGGACGTCCTCGACGTACTGGCCGAGGTCGCGGACGGGCAGCACCTCGGGAGCGGCCCGCAGCAGTTCGGTGGCCTGGCAGCGGTACCGGGTCTCCCCGTTCTCGGCCGGCGGCCGGCGGGAGGCGATGGTCAGCAGTGGCAGCAGCCGCGGAGCGTCGGGCGCCGGAGTGGGCGGAGTGCCCGCCGCGGCCTGCGCCGGATCCACCTTCCGCAACCAGGCGTGCTTCCAGTAGGTCAGGCATGCCGCCTGGCAGCCACCGTGCGCGGCGCCGTCGCAGCGCGCCCCGGTCAGGTGCACGGCGTTCTCCATCCGCCGCATGCCGCTGCGGGTCAGGGTGTCGCAGAGCTTGTTCGCGACCTTGGCGACGGTCATCCGCTGCCCGCAGAACCGCAGCATCTCCGGCATGAACGGCAGCGAGTCCAGCTCGCCGTTCTCGTCCAGGGTCGCGAGGATCTCCTCCTGGCTGAGGACCTCGACGACGTCACCGACCCGCAGGTCGAGCGTGGTGTTCTCGGTGACCGGCATCAGGCCACCTCCGTCCAGCGCAGCGCGGCGTTGATCCGGCCGGCTTGGCTCAGCGCGTTGATCCGCTTGAGCCGCTGGTGCCGCTCGCCCATCAGATCGGTGAGTCGCAGCCCGTACCGCTCATACGCCTCGGCCAGTTGCTCGATGCCCTTGTGCAGGGTCCATTGCGGACGGAACGACGGCACCTCGCGGGCGATCCGGTCGCAGGAGACGCGGTAGTTGCGGGCGTCCGCGCCGGCCCCGTCGGCGAACGTGACGGTGCCGCCGACCACCTCGCGCACCAGCTCGGCGACATCGCGGATGAGGTAGTTCTCCGCCGAGTCGCCAACGTTGAACGCCCGCGCGTGCACGGCCTCGCGGGGCGCTTCGAGCAGCGCGATGAACGCCGAGGCGATGTCGTCGGCGTGCACCAGTGGCCGCCACGCCATGCCGTTGCTGCGCAGCCCGACCTCGCCGGCCAGCAACGCGTTCCCGACCAGGTCGTTGACCACGAGGTCGCCGCGCAGGCGCGGGGAGAACCCGTAGGCGGTGGCGTTGCGCAGGAAGACCGGGGAGAAGTCGTCGTCGGCGAGCGTGCCGAGGTCCTGCTCCGAGCGGATCTTCGATTCTCCGTACGGGGTGATCGGGGCGAACGCCGCGTTCTCGTCCAGCGGGGTGTCGTCGGTGCCGGCGCCGTACAGGCTGCACGAGGAGGAGAAGAGGAACCGCGGCACTCCGGCGACCTTCGCGGCCAGAGCCAGCCGGATGGTGGAGCGGTGATTCACGTCGTACGTCAGATCGGGGTCGAGGTCGCCGAGCGGGTCATTGCACAACGCGGCGAGATGCATCACGGCGTCCGGGGCCACCTCGGCGAGGTGCTCCGCGGTCACGTCCCGCAGGTCGACCCGCAACGCCGGCACCGGCTCCGGCTCGGGCCCGAGGACGCAGTCCGCGAAGAGCCCGGTGTCCAGGCCGACCACCTCGTGGCCCGCGGCGGTCAGGCGGGGCACCAGCACGCTTCCGAGGTATCCCTGGTGACCGGTAACGAGAACACGCATGTAGGACTCCAACCTGCGGGGGCCATGGGGCGCACGGATTCTATGCAGGCTCCAATGGTCCGCCCCAGGGTTCGCAAGCCCTAATGGCGCGATCGGCCGCCACATCGGAACGAATGACCACTCTTGCTGTCGGGTTTTCGTCCCGGGTTCCTGCCTTGCCGGACGTACTGCGATCGCCGCCGGTTGGCTACCGTCCTCACTCGTGGGCTTGCATTCACTGCGCTGGCGGCTGGTCGACCGCCCGGGCTCGTTCGGTGACCGCCGACGGACCCGGCGGGCGAGTTGGTTCGTGAACCAGTTCCCGGATCTGGCGGACATGTCCGTCATCGACCTCGGTGGCCGGGTGAGCAGCTGGGCGAACGCCCTGGTGCGGCCCAAACACGTGCATATCGTCAACCTCGAACGCGAGGCCGGCGACGTGCCCGACTGGGCCGAGGTCGATTACGGCGACGCTTGTGACCTGCCGCAGGCGATCCGCGACCGGCGGTACGACCTGGTCTTCTGCAATTCGGTGATCGAACACGTCGGCGGCCACGAGCGGCGGCTCCGGCTCGCCGACGCGGTGCACACGCTGGCGGAGTCGCACTGGGTGCAGACGCCGTACCGGTATTTCCCGGTCGAGCCGCACTGGGTGGCGCCCGGGATGCAGTTCCTGCCGCTGGCCGCGCGGACCTCGATGGCCCATCGCTGGCCGCTCGGACACACGCCACCGGCCGATCGGGCCGAGGCACTCCAGTCCGTGCTCTGGGTCGAGCTGCTCGACCGCACCCAGATGCGGTTCTACTTCCCGGACTCCACGCTTCGCGTCGAGAGATTCGCCGGCCTCACCAAGTCGCTGATCGCGGTCAAGCGAGCCTGACGCGCCTCATCGACCCCAGGCCAACTGATCAGTAAGCGGGTGGCACCGGCTGCCCGGTGTCGGCCCAGACGTTGCCGCTCCACACGTTCCCGGGCGCGTCCGACTCGAAGTAGGTGACCGGTCCGTAATAGCCGCACTTGGCGTTGATCGTCCTGCCGAAGTGGTTGTTGGTGAACACGATGTGGCTGTTCCGGAAGTTCTTCTGCGGGCCACCGCTGCCGTAGAAGCAGAACGAGCCGTTGGTGTTGAGCAGGTTGTGGTCGATCGTCCAGTAGGTGATCGGCGAGAAGTCGTCCAGCAACCCGATGGCCGACGTGCAGCCGGCACGTGACCCGTCGTTGCAGGTGATGTTGTTGTGCCGGACGACGACGTTCGAGCCGTCACCGGCGTAGATGCCGTCCTTGTGCGCGTCTGAGTTCGCGCCCAGGCCGTGGATGTACGAGTCCTGGATGACGACGTTGTCCTTGACCGAGGCGCCGTGGCCGGAGTTGAAGAGGTTGACGCGCAGCAGCGTGTAGTTCGACTCCATGATCGCCGGCGGGGTGTGCGTGTCGTCCGCCAGGCAGCCGCAGTCGATGGTGGTGTCGCTGATGACCAGGCCGCGCTGCTGACTGCCGCTGCCCGCGTCGACACTGCCCTTGATCAGGCTGCGCGTGATCTTGACGTTGTCGGCCAGCACGGCCACATCGCCGTTGAACTGACACATGTCGTACGTACCGCTCGAAGCGATCCGCGTGCTGCAGGAGTGCAGCGTCACGCCGTCCGGGGTCCCGGTGTTGCTCGCGTTCGGCCAGCCGCTGAGGGTCTGCGTTCCCACGTCAGCCGGCGCGGAGGTGGTCTTCCGCGGGTGCGGTTTGGCCGTCGCCTTGGCCGAGGCGCTCGGACGGGCCGACGATGTGGCCGACGCCGAGGCCGACGGCGACGCCGATGCGGACGTGGCGGGAACGGCGGCCGATGGGGCGGCCGTGGCGTTCGCCGCGGACGGGTCCAGCGCGGCGTCCGGGCCGCTCGGGCTCAACAGCGTCACCACCACGCCGAGGGCGACGACCGCGGCCAGCGCGACCGCGCCGGCCAGCCAGGCGCGCCGCTGCCGCCGGTGACGTGATCCCCGGGGCGGAACCCCACCGGCGGCCGGCCGGCGCATCTGGACCATGTGCTGCTGCGGGGGCATCGGGCTCCTTCCGCCGCCCGGCAGGGTTCAGATGACCATGCATTGCCGCGCGGCAGGCCCCACCATAGGCATTGCGGGGCGGGAGATCTCGGATTCCGTGTCCGATGGGTACGTGATATAGCCGGAGTGTCTGGTAAGCCCCGCGCAGGTTGGCACACTGGGCGACCAGATTTAAGACAGCCCTAATACGCCCCTGAGCTGCGGACGACCGCGGTGAGCGTGCGGGCCAGGATGGTCAGGTCCATCGCGAGCGACCAGTTCTCCACGTACGTCAGATCGAGTCGGATCGACTCCTCCCAAGACAGGTCGGAGCGGCCGGACACCTGCCACAGACCGGTCAGACCGGGCTTGACCACGAGCCGCCGGCGCATGTCGGCCGGGTATCCGGCCACCTCGCGGGCCAGCGGCGGGCGCGGGCCGACCAGCGACATGTCGCCCTTGACCACGTTCACCAGCTGCGGGATCTCGTCCAGGGAGAACCGGCGCAGCCAGCGGCCCACCGGGGTGACCCGGGGATCGTTGCGCATCTTGAACAGTTCGCCGTCGGTGTCGTTGAACTGGCGCAGCTCGGCCAGCCGCGCCTCGGCGTCCACGTGCATGGTGCGGAACTTGTAGAGGACGAACGGCCGGCCGTTCTTGCCCACCCGCTCCTGCCGGAAGATGGCCGGGCCGCGAGCGCCCGGCGCGAACCGCACCAGCGCGGCGATACCGGCCAGCAACGGGGTGGCGACGATCAGCAGCAGGAGCGCGCCGATCCGGTCGAACGCCTCCTTGACCACCCGGGCGCTTCCCTTGAGCCGGGGATGTTCGACGTGCAGCATCGGCAGGCCGTCCACCGGGCGGATCGTGGTCCGGTCGCCGGCCACGTCGACAAGCGTGCTGGCCACGATGAGGTCGATCTCGTCGCGTTCCAGTTGCCAGGCGAGCCGGCGCAGTGCGGCGCCGTCGATCTCGGGGCAGGACAGCACGACCACGGTGTCCGCATCGGAGCGACTGACCGCGGACGCGACCTCGTCGAAGTCGCCGTAGATGGGTGGCAGCCCGGGGGTGAAGCCCTCCCAGGTCCGCCCCGGGGGCAGGCATGCGCCGATCACGCCGAATCCGTGGTGACGTTCCCAGCGGAGCCGGCGGGTCATGTCGGCGACCGCGCGCTCGTGGCCGACCAGGATGACCCGGTGCAGCCGCTCGCCGCGCGCCCAGGACCGGTGCAGCATCTGCCGTAAGAAGTATCGGGCGCCGACGTCGACCAGCGTGGTCAGCGGCATCGCGATAAGGATATAGCCCCGGGCCAGGCGCAGATCGAACGCGAAGGAAACAATGGCCAGGGCCGCGGTCAGCCCAATTGCGGATCGGAAGACCCGGGCGTACTCGTCGGTGCCGACGAACAGATGACGTGATTCATACGCTCGGTTGATTGCCAGCGCGGCGATCCAGGCGACGGGTAATAGCAAGGTTAACAACAGGTAGTCACGGAGATACGGCTCGCCGCCGTACGGCCCGAATCGGAGCAGCAGCGCCCACGAAGCGGCGCACAGGCCGACCAGGTAATCGATGAGTCCGACGGTGATCGCGTATCTGCTCTGCCACCCGGCGCGGGCCACGCTCGCCCGGGTCAGGGGCACCCGTCGCGGCCTGGCCTGGGGGTTCGTCTCGGTGATGTCAAGGGGCGGCACCGGTTCGATCGTCTGCACGCCTTGCCTCCGTCATCGACTACGGCCAACGTTCCGTCCGATTTCTCCGCAATGCCGGAATACGCCAAATCGGCCGGGTGTATCCGGTGAGAGAGGCGGACCGGCAGTCCCGGACTCCGTGGAGCCCACCAGAAAGATTGCTAAATCCGTCGGCGCCGCGCTAGACCTTTCCGTTTGATACGTATGGCGGGTCGGCTAGAAGACAAATCAAAAAAAGTGCAAGGTACTCAGATCCGGCGAACCCGATTTCTGAGGTTCGCCGACTCGGGCACACAACGTGACTGAATTGCCTGGTCAGGGCGGCCCTATACTCCGGTGAATAGGCCGGGTCAATCGGCCGAGCGGAAAGGGGGAATGAGTTAGGACCGATTGGCCGATTCGATATGGGCCGAGCATGCATCGTATCGCGGCAAGAGGCCGGACTCGATCGCCTGAGCGAGCGATGGGGCGGCGGCGTCCTTAGCGGACAGTTGCGGTACGTCCGCCGGCCACGCGACGCCGAGCTCCGGATCGAGCGGATCTATGCCGTGCTCGTGCCCGGGCCGGTAGGTGCTCGAGCACAGGTACGTCACCGTCGCCCGATCGGTCAGCGCGCAGAACCCGTGCCCGAGTCCCTCCGCCAGATAGACCGCCCTGCGGTCCTCGTCGTCGAGGCGTACCGAGTCCCACTGGCCGAACGTGGGCGAGCCCACCCGGAGGTCCACGACCACGTCGAGCACCGCGCCGGTCACGCACGCCACGTACTTGGCCTGTCCCGGTGGCACGTCCGCGAAATGAATGCCGCGGACCACGTTCCGCGCGGACACCGAGAGGTTCGCCTGGGCCAGGTCCAGCGGATGCCCGGCCGCCGCGGCGAGTGTGTCGAACCGGTACCACTCCAGGAACACGCCGCGGGTGTCGCCGTACTGGACCGGGGTGATCTCGAAGGCGCCCTCGATGGTCAACGGCCGGATCTTCATCGCATACCGCCGTACCGGTCGCTCTCCAGCAGCCGCAGCAGATAGTCGCCGTATCCGCTCTTGGTCAGCGGTGCGGCGAGCTCGCGCAGCCGGTCGTCGGAGATGACGCCCAGCCGCCAGGCCGCCTCCTCCACGCAGCCGATCTTCAGGCCCTGCCGCTCCTCGATCACTCGGACGTACTCCGAGGCTTGCACCAGTGACTGGAACGTGCCGGTGTCCAGCCACGCCGTGCCCCGGTCGAGCACGGTCACGGTGAGCCGATCGCGGCGCAGGTACTCGTCGTTGATCGCGGTGATCTCCAGCTCGCCGCGGGCGCTGGGCTCCAGGTCCGCGGCGATCCGGACGACGTCGTGGTGGTAGAAGTAGAGCCCCGGTACGACGTAGGTCGACTTCGGCTTCTCCGGCTTTTCCTCGATCGACAGCACCCTCCCGGCGTCGTCGAACTCGACCACGCCGTAGCGATGCGGATCGGCCACCGGATAGGCGAAGATGCGGCCGCCGGTCGGCTCCCGGTGCCGGGCGAGCTGCCGGCCGAGGCCCACGCCGTGGAAGATGTTGTCGCCCAGGATCAGCGCGACCGGCTGATCGCCGATGAAGTCCGCGCCGATCACGAACGCCTGTGCGATGCCCTCCGGGTGGGGCTGGACGGCGTACGACAAATCAAGCCCGAACTGGCTGCCGTCGCCGAGCAGACGCCGGAAATGTGGTTGATCCTCCGGTGTCGTGATCACCAGGATCTCCCGGATGCCCGCGGAGACCAGGGTGGTCAGCGGGTAATACACCATCGGTTTGTCGAAAATTGGCATCAACTGTTTGGACATCGCCTTGGTGATGGGCCACAGCCGCGAGCCGGTGCCACCGGCGAGCAGGATTCCGCGCACCGGAGCAGCCTAAACGGTCGCCGCGTTCCGGCTACACTGCCGAGCCGTGAGGATTCTCGTCACCGGCGGGGCCGGCTTCATCGGATCCGGCTATGTCCGGGCCGTTCTACAGGACAGGTACGCGGGCGCGACCGGCGCATCCGTGACCGTTCTCGATCTGCTGACCTATTCGGGAAACCGGGCGAATCTGCCCGTGACGGATTCCCGACTGACGCTCGTTCCGGGCGATATCCGGGATACCGACCTGGTTCGCGAATTGCTGCCCGGTCACGACGTGGTCGTCCACTTCGCGGCCGAATCGCACGTCGATCGGTCGATTGCCGGTGCCGTCCCGTTCGTCAGCACCAACGTGCTGGGTACCCAGGTGCTGCTCGACGCCGCCCGGGCGGCCGGGGTGGGGCGGTTCGTGCACGTGTCCACGGACGAGGTCTACGGCTCGATCCAGCACGGCTCGTGGATCGAGGACTGGCCGCTCGCGCCGAACTCGCCGTACGCCGCCTCGAAGGCCGGATCCGACCTCCTGGCCCTCGCCGCGCACCGGACGCACGGCCTGGACGTCGTGGTCACCCGCTGCTCCAACAACTACGGTCCGTACCAGTTCCCGGAGAAGGTCATCCCGCTCTTCGTCACCAACCTGCTGGACGGCCGGAAGGTGCCGCTCTACGGCGACGGCGGGAACATCCGCGACTGGCTGCATGTCGACGACCACTGCCGGGGCATCCAGCTCGCGCTGGAGAAGGGCCGGCCCGGCGAGATCTACCACATCGGCGGCGGCACCGAGCTGACCAACAAGGAGCTGACCGGGCGGTTGCTCGCCGCGTGCGGCGCCGGCTGGGACATGGTCGAGCCGGTTGCCGACCGGCTGGGCCACGACCGGCGGTACTCACTGGACATCACGAAGATCAGCGAGGAACTGGGGTACGCGCCGCGGATCGCCCTCGACGAGGGCCTGGCCACGACGGTCACCTGGTACAAGGAGAATCGGGCCTGGTGGGAGCCGCTCAAGGCACGGAACGCCGGCTGATGCGCTGGCTGGTCACCGGGGCGGGCGGGATGCTCGGCCAGGATCTGTGCGCGGTGCTCGCCGAGGCCGGCGAGGCGGACGTGGTGCCGGCGACCCGGGCTGCGCTGGACATCACCGACGCCGCCGCGGTCCGCGAGGCCGTCGCCGGGGCGGACTTGGTGCTCAACGCGGCGGGCTGGACCGACGTGGACGGCGCCGAGACCGCGGAAGACGCCGCAACGGCGGTCAACGGGCACGCTGCGCGGCTGCTCGCCGAGGCGGCCGGTGACCGGCTGTTCCACATCTCCACCGACTACGTCTTCGACGGTTTGGCCACCGCCCCGTACGCCGAGGACGCGCAGCCGGCGCCGATCAACGCCTACGGGAGGGGCAAGCTGGTCGGTGAGCGTGCCGTCCTGGAAGCGGGCGGTTTTGTGGTGCGTACCGCCTGGCTCTACGGCGCGCACGGCCGCAACTTCGTGCGCACCATGCTGCGCCTGTCCGCCGAGCGCGAGACCGTGGACGTGGTGGCCGACCAGGAGGGCCCGCCGACCTGGTCCCATGCGCTGGCCGGTCAGGTGGTCGCGCTGGCCCGAGCGGCCGCGGCCGGCCGGGCCACCCCAGGCGTCTACCACGGCACGGCCGGCGGCCAGACCAGCTGGTACGGCCTGGCCCGGGCGGTATTCGCCGAGGCGGGGCTCGACCCGGCCCGGGTGCGCCCAACCACCAGCGACCGTTTCCCCCGCCCCGCCCGGCGGCCGACCTACAGCGTGCTGGGCCACGATCGCTGGGCCGCCACCGGTATGCTGCCGCTGCCCGACTGGCGGCCCATGCTCGCCAGAGCGATGCCGGCCCTCCGGCAACCCGCCGGAGCCCGCGCCCCAGACCGGAATCCTCGCATCCGCTGACCCCGCCACGCCCCCCGTCAGGCAAGCCGCGCCCCCGCCGGGCGGCCAGGCTCCGCGCCCCGGGCGCACGGGTCCCGCCCCCCGCGGGGTGGAGTGCCCCGCAAGGTCGCCTAGCGCGGAGCCGTGTCGCGGTCCGTGTAGGCGGCGGCCTGGAGGGTGAAGAGCTCGGCGTAGACGCCGGCGGCGGCCATCAGCTTGTCGTGCGGGCCGTGCTCGATGATGCGTCCGTGGTCCAGCACGTAGATGTGGTCGGCGTCGCGCACGGTGTTGTACCGGTGAGAGATCAACAGGACGGTGCGCCCGGCGTACAGCGACCGGATGCGTCGGAACAGCTCGTGCTCGGCGCGCGGGTCTAGGGCGGCGGTCGGCTCGTCGAGGATGATCAGCGGGGCGTCCCGGATGAACGCGCGGGCCAGGGCGACTCGCTGCCACTGGCCGACCGAGAGGTCCCGGCCCCCGTCGTACTCCGGGGACAGGATCGTCTCGTATCCATCGGGGAGTGCGGCCAGGAACACATCCGCCCCGGCTTGCCGGGCCGCGGCCTCGATCGCGCCGGCGTCGTCGATGTGCTGGACCGCGCCCAGCCCGATGTTCTCCCGGGCGGTCAGGTCGTAGCGTGCGAAGTCTTGGAAGATCACCGCGATGCGGTGCCGCATCTGGTCGGCGTCGAGGTCGGCGGTGTCCACGCCGTCCCAGTCGATGCGTCCGCGGTCCGGCAGGTACAACCGGGACAGCAGTTTGGCCAACGTGGTCTTGCCCGAGCCGTTCTCCCCGACCAGCGCGACGACCTGCCCGGCCTCGATCTCCAGCGAGACGTCGCGCAGGGCCGGGGCGGAGGACGCCGGGTAGCTGAACGTGACCTCGTCGACGGTGATCC
>Ga0081539_10006324_pt1 | contig 11433 bp, 13 predicted proteins | sample TabmetS4T2R2_FD_71023 | JGI IMG/M metagenome (GOLD analysis project Ga0081539, IMG submission 71023) | Tabebuia heterophylla rhizosphere microbial communities from the University of Puerto Rico - S4T2R2 | ecosystem: Host-associated > Plants > Roots > Rhizosphere ...
TTAACTGAGGGTCGCTACTCTCAACCCAAACGTTTGATAGAATTGGGCTTCCAGTTTCAATTCGGAGAACTGGAAAATGCGATGGATGATTTGCTCGTTCGAACAAAAACTGGCCAGTCAGGCACGTAGCCTGACTCAATTTACAAAATTTAGGAGTCTCCATGAAACGTAAACTAATCTTAATGGCTTTGCTTCTCTCAGCCTGTGCACCAATTCCTGCTCCACCAGATGTCTCCACTGGTCCCACCGCATACATTGACCCATCGTATCCAACCGTTGAATCGGCACCTGTTATCTCGAGCCAGCTCACCAGCGGCATCGAAGTCAGGGCAGACCGCGCCTGGCGCGACGGCAAACAAGTGAACGTGGATGTGTGTTATACCCTGCTTGATGGTTCAGATTGGTCAGTCTGGGGGGCGTCACTGCAATATGCAGACGCAACGATCCTTGACTTCGGCTCAACGTTACTAAGCTTACAGGAACCTGTGGAAGGTCAGGCTGGCAAACGCTGTGATACACTTTCTTTCTTAAACATTCCACCCGATGCGGATTTGTCGGCTGTAACAATCACTGTTGATGCAATTGCGGCACCCCCGCGTGCTGAAGATTATTGTGCAATTTACATGCCCAAAATCCAGCAAACGTTGAGCGAACGAGGAATCGCTATCACACTTAATTGTACTGATGTTAATGGGGCGCAGGCAATGCAGATCGTAGGCAAGCCCGATACAATGTCTCAGGAAGAAGCGGAACAGATTGTCTATAGTGATGAGTTCTATACAATGAAAGGTCCCTGGTCGTTCACCTTCAATCTTGGTCAGTGATGTTGTATAATTAACATATGTCTGGTTTGAAGCTTACAAACAACTATTATTACACCCATCCCTAAAATCTGCGATGGTGTGTTGGAACGCGCCCTCCATCGCGGGCGCGTTTTTATTTATATGTGGAACGTTGGAACTTGCTCCCTTACAGAAGGAGGTTAGTATGAACATCGAAGAACAAGTTGAACTGCTCATGCAGGGTACAGAATACGGTGACGAAGAATTGAAGAAAGCAATGACTGCTGAGCTGCGCCAGCGTTTGCTGGAGGCGCAAAAAGACGGCCGGCCGCTGCGCGTCTATTGCGGATATGACCCGACCTCCACGGATCTTCATCTCGGTCATACGATCACGATGCGTAAACTACGCCAGTTCCAGGATTTAGGCCATGAGGTCACTTTTCTGATTGGAAGTTACACGGCCCTTGTGGGGGACCCGTCAGATAAGAATAAGGCGCGTCCCGTTCTTACCGAGGAACAGGTCGCAGAAAATTCAAAAACCTACGCTCAACAGGCCTATCGAGTCTTGGACAAGCAGAAGACGAAGGTTCGTTACAACGGTGAATGGTTGAGCGAATTATCCCTGGTTGATTTAATTCGGCTTGGGCAGAACTTTACCGTGCAACAATTTTTAGCGCGCGAGAATTTTGCCAACCGGCTGGAAAAAGGCGAACCAATTTTCTTACATGAAACCTTTTATGCATTGATGCAGGGTTATGATGCAGTTGCCATGCAAACTGATGTCCAAGTTGGTGGGACAGACCAGTTATTCAATATCATCGTTGCTGGGCGCAAGTTACAGGAAGCCTTGGGTCAGAAGCCATTGGTTGGCATTATCACTGGCATCCTGCCTGGTACAGACGGTGTGCAGCGAATGTCGAAATCGACGGGCAATATCGTGCCGATCAATACAAACGCAGACGATATGTATGGAAAGTTAATGTCCATTCCTGACTTGGCAATGGGCAAATATATGCGTCTCACCACGCGTTGGAGTCCGCAGGAAATTGAGAAATTCGAAAAAGAATTAAAAGCAGGTACGTTTCACCCTCGTGACGCAAAAATGAGACTGGCTCGTGAGATCACCAGCATTTTCTATGGCGATTCAGATGCGCAAAAAGCGGAAGAGATGTTCATCAAGACCTTTCAGCAAAAAGAAACACCTGATGAAATGCCTGAATATGATCTACGCTCTGGGCAGACCGTGCTGGATGTGATCCTTGATGCAAAATTGGCATCCAGTAAAAGCGAGGCGCGCCGCCTTTTTGATCAAAGAGGTGTGAGACTGGATGGCGAAACGTTGGAGCGTGGTGATCTTCCTTTTCCACATAGCGGTGTTTTACAGATTGGGAAACGTAAATTTTTACGGGTGAAATAGGAACAAACATGACTCACCCCGAAATTGATCGTTCGCGGATGAGATCGTTTTTGGGACGCTGATTCACGCAGAAAATGCGGAGCTTCGCTCTTTTTCAGCGTACATCAGCGTTCCTCTGCGTCCAACATTAAATTTGGGGTTAATTATGTTGATCGTTCCTCCGAGATCATGTTCAGAAATACTTCCACAACCGTTGGGTCAAGATGCGTGCCCGCGATATCTTTCAAGTACTGCACTACCTCTGCCTGTGGCCAGGCCTTGCGATAGGGGCGGTCAGAGAGTAAAGCATCCCAGATATCCACTACTGAGAAGATACGTGCAGCAAGCGGGATTTGCTCACCTTTTAGGCCGCGCGGGTAGCCACTTCCATCCCAGTGCTCGTGATGGCAATAAGGTATATCGAGCGCACCCCGCAGAAACAATATGGGCGAAAGCAGGTTATGGGCGTAAACAGGATGCTGGCGCATTTCAGACCATTCACCTTCATTAAGTGGCCCAGTCTTCTTGAGAATTTGATCTGGAACACCCATCTTGCCAATATCATGAAGTAACACACCGCGATGAATGTTGATCATCTCTGCATCGCTAATCCCCATATATTTTGCGAGCCGCAGAGTTAGATCTGTAACACGGCGAGTGTGGCCTTCAGTTTCCCTGTCGCGAAGTTCCAGGGCGCGTGCCCAGCCCTCCAGCGTGGTGTCGTACGCTTGGATCAGCTCCTGATTCGAACGTTGCAGATTCTCAAATAATTGAGAATTGTCAATCGCTATCGCTGCCTGACCGGCAAGGGTATGCAAGAATTCCATCCAATCTGCAGTTGGTAAAAGAGGTGTGCGATGGAATACTTCAAAGACACCTTTGATTTGTCCCTTTACGATTAACGGAATGCCGATGTAAGTGACAAATCCCTCGCGCTTCAACAGAGGTTCATTCTTGATTTCAGGCGAATTCTGCAGATCTGTAATATGAAAGGGTTTTTGCCTGATGATGACTTGTCCGGCCAGTCCTTCACCAATTCTTGTCTGCACACGGGTGGCCGTGGAGAATTGAAACCCGGAACCTCCAATATAAGTAATGCTTTGAAGGTCCTGGTGATAGAGTCCAATATCAATAGCGTTTACGCCCAGATGTTTGATGGTTTGATCCATCAAAATGTTCAGAGTCAGGCGCAAGTCAAAAGACGATGCGATAGCGGAGTCAATATCGCGTAACGTTGTCAGTCGCCGTATTTGTTCCCGATTATGTTCGAACAGTTGTGCTCGATGAATCGCGTTGCCACCAATCTCTGCCAGTGTGGTCAACAGGCGGATCTGATCAGCAATCCGTCGTCCCCCCTTTTCTATACCAATCATTAAAACTCCAATGGTGCCTGCGGTGGATTGAATAGGGATGCACACTCCACCTAATCCTGCCAGTGTGATATCTAGGTTTTCTTTACTTACAAGTGGGTCACTTACAAATTCCTCTGAGATGTATGTCTTTCCTGAAAGAAAAACATGACTGATGATACTGTTTGCCCCTGTTTTTACTGCCTTGATTTTAAAGTTGACAGGTCCACCCTTCTCTGCGCGTTGTACGAGCTTTTCCGTAGCTGCATCATAAAGCCAGATGGAACCATGTTCTGTTTGGATAAGATCCAAAGTTTCATTAAGCAAAATTTCCAGCATTTCTTTGACAGGCTGAGTCATCCGCAAGGAAGCCGAAAGACGGTTGATAGTCTCCAGCTCGTTTACACGGCGCTGTGTTTCATCATATAAACGTGCATTTTCAATAGCTGCTGCCGCCTGATAGGCAAATGCCATTGCTGTATAACCAATATTTTCGTCAAATGCTCCTGGTTGCAAGCTGTCAAGAGTAATTGCTCCAATCACCCGTCCACGCGAAATAAGAGGAACCACCATCCACCCACGTACGGAAGCTGCATCCCCCCAATACTTAAACCGGGGATCGTTCTGCGCGTCATCTATGATGATGGGCTGATGTGTAATCTTGATGACCTGGAAAAATTCATCGTCTTCTGGAAACGTCAGGTCTTTCAATTCTTCCGAGTGTTGATATCCATCTACAATAGCAATTCTTAATTTATCGCCTTCATGGAGAAAAACGCTTCCACTAGTGAACGTAATGATTTGTTTGAGCGCTGTCAATATTTCTCCGGCCACTGTGTTTGGGTCAAGCGAGGATGATATGACCGTCGCTGCTCGCCGTAACGTTTCGGCCTCTTGGCGACGTCTCTGTTCTTCTTTAAAAAGCCGAAGCTTCTCCAAAGCAGTGCCGAGCCCACCTGCAATCGTATTAAGAATTCTTTCATCACTCTCCTCGAATGCATTTGCCCTTCGGCTTTCGACATTCAACACACCGATGATGCGCTCATTTACTCGTATGGGAACGCACAATTCCGAACGGATATCAGACGCAATCTGGATGTATTCTGATTCTTGGGAAATATCACCACTACGAATGGTTTTGCCAAGCAAAACGGCTTTGCCGGTTAATCCCTGGGATATCGGGTAGCCACTCCTCCAGTTCGAAACATCTGCTCCCAGATAGGAAGGATGTGGCGTAAGAGTATCCCCCTGATCGTTCAATTGAAGGATGCCACAAACTTCAGGATAAACCTGACCTGTGATTTTTGTTACTCTCTCAATAATCTCATCTTCTGAGTAACTTTCTGCGCCAGCGGTAGCAACAGCATGCAGGACGGATAACTCTTCCAATTGTCTTTGCAGGGCTTTTTGCGCTTTCTTTTGTTCGGTTACTTCATAAAACATGGCCAGTACACAAGGTTTTCCACCTAGTTCAATTAATTCATAGAATGCCAAGGTATCTTTGGGTCCGTTGGGAACATTTACATATTGAAATTCAACTCCTTGTAATATTCCTTGTTCCTTGAGCTGTTGAACGAAAACTTCCCTGTCCCCGCCATCCGGCCAATAACCTAGCTCCACAGATGTATGCCCAATCAAATTTTCAAGGGTAGTCCCAGTCAGTTTTAAGAAGGCCTGATTTGCGTCGATGAATCTTCCATCGTCAAGCGTGACCACACAAGTTGAAATCGGGGACGAATGAAAGATACGGCGGAAGCGTTCTTCACTCTCTCGAACGGATGCCTGCGATTCTTTTTCTTGGGTGATATCCAGGAGAATGCCTTGCCAATACAAGGGATTCCCGTTTCCATCCCGAATGAGATTCGTATCCTCTTTGATCCAGATCGTTCGCCCGTCACGCCGTATGAATCGGTATTCTTCAGAAAATGAGGTTCCGTTTTCATGCGATTTCTTATATGCTTCCTCGATTCTTTTACGGTCAAAGGGGTGTATAGAAGTGAACCATATATCCGGGATTGCATACCACTCATCTGGTGTATAGCCAGTTAGTTCCTCGATGCGCGGACTCATATAGAACGTGTCTTCAGATTCATCTGCTTTATCTAAAAACACAACTGCGGGAATTTGTTCCACGAGAGATTGGTATTTAATTTCTGCTTCGCGCAATGCAGCCTGGTCGCGCAAGTAGCGGTTTTGTGCAATTGCATTACTGATTACGATGGGCAACCGGTGGAGATAATCACTTTGCTTGACCAGATAATCTGCGGCTCCCGCTTTAAGGGCAGCTACGGCATTTTCTTGATCTCCTTGTCCCGTCACAAGAACGACCGCAGGCGGTGAGGGGCGCTCATGGACTTTTTTCAATAAATCCAACCCTGTTCCATCTGGAAGACGTAAGTCGCTCAGGATCAAATCGATATCTGGTTCTTCGTTGAGTATGCGTAACGCATCGCTGATCATCTCAGCGTGCAACAAGGTGAACTCATGCTGAATATTATCCTCCAGAGTTCGCTGTGTTAACACGACATGAGCAATTTCATCTTCCACATATAAAATTTTCATGAGCCTGATCCGCGATAGGTAAGCGACTTGATGCCATTATAAAACAAAGCGCCACAGTCAATGAGACTACGATAAAGATACTGCGAATAAAAAAGACGCCTGAGGGCGTCCATCAAACGAAAATCCACAATCTGAAATCGCAAATCGTTAGAGGCGTCGAGGGGATTCGAACCCCTGAATAAGGGTTTTGCAGACCCTTGCCTTACCACTTGGCCACGACGCCATTGAGAAAAACAAGAGCGGGCGATGGGATTCGAACCCACGACCTTCTCCTTGGCAAGGAGACGTACTACCACTGTACTACGCCCGCATTTTCTGACCCAACTTTCAGCCGAGAGTGCCGAGACACAGAATCGAACTGTGGACACCGCGATTTTCAGTCGCGTGCTCTACCAACTGAGCTATCTCGGCGATATTCTGTTGTTAAGCGTTCGTGATTTTACTTTGTGACAAAACTATTGTCAAGCAAGGCATGTCATTGCGAGGAGTAGTACTCACCACGACGAAGCAATCCTCACCTTCAGAAGGAGGTTGCTCGCCAATCAGACGGACGATAGTATAGGCATATCTCTCACTTGACCTCAACCTTCTTCCACAATACAATCCTTGTCTACTCTTGAACATTTCGTTTGTCCCGCACTTCAACTGTGGGGCGAACATGTGGACAATTGACTTATGTTCGAAAACCTCACGAATCGACTTAATGAAGTATTTGACCAACTACGTCGGCGCGGCAAGCTTTCCGAAGCGGACGTGGATGCCGCGATGCGCGAAGTGCGCCTGGCCTTGCTTGAAGCGGATGTACACTTTAGTGTTGTCAAAGCATTCATTGCGCGCGTGCGCGAACGCGCAATCGGCGCGGAGGTATCGAAGGCGCTGAATCCAGGTCAGCAGATCATCAAGATCGTTAATGACGAACTGATTGCTACACTTGGCGAACCTACCCCATTGAATCTCACCGGTCCAAAGCCGCGCGTAGTTATGATGGTCGGTCTGCAAGGTTCAGGCAAAACAACCGGTGCGGGGAAACTTGCACGGTTACTCCGTTCCAAAGGGGAGCGCGTACTGCTGGCTGCAGGCGATCCTTATCGCCCCGCGGCAGTGACTCAGTTACAGCAACTAGGTGAACGAGTGGATGTGCCTGTCGAAGCAGACTTGAATCTCAAGCCACCAGAACTCGTAAAGCGCGCATTCGAGAAAGCAGAAAAGGGGGGCTACGGCGTCATGATCGTGGATACAGCTGGTCGGTCGCAATTAGATGCAGAGCTCATGAACGAGTTGAAGTCTATCGTGGCAAAAGTCCCGCCGGTGGAGACATTGCTTGTGGTCGACTCCATGATCGGTCAGGAAGCATTGAACATCGCTCAGGGCTTTCGCGATAATGTGTCCATCACGGGTTTGATGATGACGAAAATGGACGGCGACTCGCGCGGCGGCGCGGCAATCTCGATCCGTTCCGTGACAGGAGTTCCGATTAAATTTATTGGTACTGGCGAAAAGCTCGACGCACTTGAAGCATTTGATCCCGCACGGCTGTCATCGCGCATTTTGGGCATGGGTGATGTGATCGGCTTGATCGAAAAGGCAGAGGCCGCCTTCGACCAGCAGACCGCGCAAAAAGCCGCTGAGCGGATGATGAAGGGACAGTTCTCGCTCGAGGACTGGCTCGACCAAATGAAGCAAATGAAAAAGATGGGACCGCTGGCACAGATCATGGATATGCTGCCCGGTGGGCTGGGGCAAGCCGCGCGCCAGGTGGACCCGAAGGTAATCGAGAGAACGTTCAAGCAATCTGAAGCGATCATCAATTCGATGACATTGAAGGAACGTCGCGACCCTGATATCTTGAACGCCTCGCGCCGACGACGCATTGCGGCTGGCGCTGGCATGGAAGTGCAGGATGTGAACCGCCTGATCAAGCAATTCCGTGAAGCACAGAAAATGATGAAGATGCTACAGAAAACTGGGGGAAAAGGATTGGGAAGATTGTTTGGATAAAAAAAACTGGTCACGCAAAGCGTGACCAGTTTTTTGTGAATCCGCACTTTAGGTCTATAAGAGTTCTAATTCAGCCCTGTATTTGACCATCTGCCAGATCAATAGTAGCCCAAAACCTATAAAAATATAATTCAGTTGGTATCCCATGACCAAACTATAGAAACTGTCAATGAGGAGACTGCTGCCAAAGAGCCAGACCGCCAACATTTTGCCTTGAGCCAGTGCTCTCCAACTTGTCATGATCAATATGCCCAGAATGAAATTGCAGGCAACGTCGGCCAACACTGAATTGACTATGCCTGGCATGGATGTTTCGGATAATAAGACAATTGCTGAAACTGAACTAATGACGCCGGCCAGAATGCTCATAGTGCCCAAAGCTGCAAAGGCAGTCATAAAAGTGGACTTTTTCACAACTAATTGAGGGGTTATTGCAGCTATTCTTGGTTGTGTAGTGCTGTCTAGCATATTTGCTCCTTTAAGATGCGTTGTGTGGTTTCTGTATTCACAACGATTTCTGTTTATATGATACAAGACGAGTTCTCAGTGAAAAATTTCTCTTTTAAACTTGCAGTTACTTTACATATAACTAAAGGTTGCTTATCAAGCAATTTCCAACGTATAGAGGGAAAAGGGCTAGGAAAGTTGCTTGGGTTAAAATTTGTAGGTCACGTTCAAGCGTGACCTACTTGTGGACTCGTTTTCTATTAGTATCATTACTGTTCATCCAAGTAATCATCTTTTCAAGATGCTCTTGATGATGATCGTAAGATGCGATTAGAATGAAGGCGAGACTATAGCCTTTTAGCCAGGGATAGCTACTTCCATGCGGCAAGTCTATTTAGTTTGATTTGCGGGTTCGCGGTGATCCCGCATTCTTTGTAGTGTATTTTTTAGCGGTCTCGCGAGAAATGATCTTTGGATTTTTTACGCGCGAGCGAATGGGAGCAAGTTCACCAACATCCACAAATACGACATTTGCATCCTTTTTAGGCGCGTGCTTAAGCATGAAGCGTGTGTATCCTTTGTCACGGGAATCCAGCAGGATCACCTCCGCGCCATCTGGGATTTGTTCGCTAAATTTGGGATGGGTGGTGATATAACGTGTGAACTCAAGAAAAAGGTCACTATGTTTTAGTGAATAAATTTCATTCATAACTCAGTAAATCTTCCAATTCTTCATAATATCCTTTTGCCCGAACGTCAAAGCTTCAGTAGTGGAATATCCCTCAAGCCATTCTTTTGATTGACTTCCGTTTGGGTGCAGAATATCGCGATGAGGTTTTCCATGCGCTGTGTCATAGCGGACGACGGCATACCAAATTCCGGCGCCCATGATTTCAAGTTGAATGCGAAATTCCACAATGCGCGACCCCTGCGAAACATGATAATGGCGATAGCGGGACAAACGGGTTGCAGGGTCAAGATATATCAGAAATTCGCGTTCGCCCATAAAAGTATTTTACACGAAAATTGGAAAGCTTCGATTACCCCTTATGTTGATAGAACCAGTCTTTCAATTTATCAAGATGCTCTTGATGGTGCTCATATGAAGCTATCAGAATGAAGGGGAGACTATATGCCCCTCAGCCAGCGATATCTGTCACTGTCAAGCAGATCCCTTTCAGAAATCTTGTTTCCTGATTCTAGGAATTGTAGAAATCCTTCTCTCCAATTCTGAGATACTTTTGACCAGGGCTGATCATGAATATTTTGGTACATCCTCGCGTTTGTTAGATCCGCATCTTCTTCCCAGACAGCACCTAATTCCGTAACCCATGTGGGAAACTTTGGTTCTTGATCCTTCACACCGCCCTCCATCCGCGCGATCGAAATCTGTTGCCATCCCCACAAATGAGCAATCACATCTTTGATAGACCAGTCGAAGTCAAAATGAGGGGCAATGATTTCCTCTTCACGTAGGCTTGCGAGCAGCTCTTCCCAGCAGTCCAATTGCTCTCTGAGCGCCGCGAGGATATGTTCTTTCATATTCATAGGCGGAACCGGTAACGTAAGTGACAGTCACCTTCTGCACTTTTTCAATCCCAACCTCTTTTCCACCTCTGAAATCGGTATGAGTTTGCCCTTTTTTGCCTGTGCGCCACGTTTGTCTAAAAACTTCATCAGTTTTTTGTTGGCGCGGGTCATTTTGATTTCTTCATCAAAATCATCGCTCTCGCCAACGTAAAACGACTGCACGGAGGAAACTTTAGCTAACACAAACTGCTCTCCACTTTCAGAACGCAAAATCACGTTAGCGCGGCGCGCTTTTTTGAGCCAATCATTCAGAGTCTTGGAACTTTTAGGAACTGTAATCATATTCATAACTCTCGCTCCTCGCCTTGAAAGAACAGTGAAGCACCTTTCTTTTCGGCGATAGCTTCAATTGCAACAATATATACTACTTCATCCACTTCGTAAAACACCCTAAACTTGCCGATTCTCAACTCCCATTCGGCGGTTTCATTTGGGTGAAGTCTTTTGCGATTGCGAGTTTCCACTGTCGGCTCGAATTGAAGATTTTCGTAAATGCCATCTCAAATTTCGTTTTGTTCTCGTTTCTTGAACCAGGCCAGATCATATAGCGCGCTTTCGGTGAAACTCATTTTCATATTTCGCCATGTGAAGATCATACCCCGTTCAAAAAATTGGGCGAATTACGGTACTTTACTTTCGCCACAAACTTAAATACTTCTTGCGATACTTGATAGCCTCTTCAGTATCAATCAATTCTAAAGCTTTTTCTCTTATGTTCTCGTCTTTCACCACGTTGTACACATTTCGAAAACTTTGAAGGATATCGTAACGGATCAAAGTGCAGTTCTTTTCACTGATGCATTCTTTGAAGCGGCGTTCGAGACCGTCCATGTAAACTTTCTGCTGTTTTTTTCCCGCTACACCGACTTTCCATAGCGATTGCAGGCAGTGCCGCGCTGTGACGAATCGTTCATCTTTTGTTACTGCGAGCAGTTTACCAAAATCCTTCAGTATCCTGTTCTTTGGGTCGCTCTTGGCAAGGTTACTGAGAACCTGTGCAGAAATTGCTCTCACATGGTTGTCTTTGTGGGTTAAACCATCTATCATCTCATCCCATACCTCATAAGCCCAGTCAACGGGTTTGTCTGTTAATTCGATGATATAAGTAAATGCCTTGTTTTGCACATCTCCGTTTTCCGAGCGAATGTTATCTATTTGGGTGCTTACGGTTTTGTCCATTATTTATTTTCTCCTGCCATCTTCGGCGGCGAGGGAGGCCGCCGGGAGAGTATTAGAATTAGATCCAACTTCCTCGCATGCTTCGCATTAGAAATCCTGAAAAGGCAATATTGTATGGGGAAAGAGAAGG
>Ga0081539_10006325_pt1 | contig 11432 bp, 6 predicted proteins | sample TabmetS4T2R2_FD_71023 | JGI IMG/M metagenome (GOLD analysis project Ga0081539, IMG submission 71023) | Tabebuia heterophylla rhizosphere microbial communities from the University of Puerto Rico - S4T2R2 | ecosystem: Host-associated > Plants > Roots > Rhizosphere ...
TGTAGTCCACCGCGTCCACACCCCGGACCGATTTGCGTTCCACGGTTGTAGTCCACCGCGTCCACACCCCACACCGATTTGCGTTCGATGGTTGTAGTCCACCGCGTCCACACCCCGACCGATTTGCGTTCAAAGTGACGCGTCACTCGTCAGTCTGCTCTCACTGAATCCTGAAAATCCTCACAAAACGCTCGAAAAGCATGTGGCACGTGGGTCGCACTAGGGCCGTGCCCGCATTGCGGTGCACTGGTTCTACTTGATTTCTCAGCCCTGGAGAGAAACTGAATGATTCGCCCCCATGCCCTGAAACGTTTTGTAACTATCGCTGTGCTCACCTCTCTGTGCTCAGCGATGTTCATCGCGACCAACACAAGCGCCGCTGCCAACAAACCATTGACGACCGTTGCAAACACGAAGATCTCTCCCGACCTGCAACGACTCATCCTGTCCGGCAACGGCAATGCACGAGTCAAAGTGATCGTGCAGTCAAAAACTTCGAGCTCGCCGAGCCTTCTCGGCGGACTGCTCAACACCGTCGGTGGACTACTCGTCGCTGTGCTTTCAAACCTGAACATCAGGATCGTCGAAGTTGACGCTAACTCCGTCGAAGTCCTGGCATCCGACCCGGATGTCACTTATATCTCGCTCGACAATGCAGTAGGCGCCACCGGTCACGTCACAAACACGACCGGCACGCAGCAGGTTCGTGCTCAGAGATCACTGCTCGGTCTCAACAGCACGCTCGACGGCTCCGGCGTCACGATCGCCGTCGTCGACTCCGGCATCGACAGCAAACACAAATCATTCGCCACCACCGGCAAGATCAAATTCAGCAAAGACTTCACTGGCGAGAACCGCACGGACGATCCATGGGGACACGGCACACACGTCGCCGCAATCGCAGCGGGCGACGGCGCGCCGACTAGCGGTGCTTACGAAGGCATCGCACCGGCTGCGAATCTCGTCAACCTGCGCGTCCTGAACTCGCAAGGTGTCGGCCGCGTCTCCGGCGTGCTTGCCGCGCTCGACTGGCTGATCGCTAACAAGAGCAACTACGGCGTTAAGGTTGTGAACATGAGTATCGGCACGCCCGCGATCAACTCATACGAAGACGATCCGCTCTGCAACGCTGTTCGCAAACTCGTCGATGCAGGCGTCGTGGTCGTTGCTGCTGCTGGAAACAACGGCAAAGATGCAAACGGCCGCACGATCTACGGCGCGATTCACTGCCCCGGCAATGATCCTTCAGCGATCACAGTCGGCGCCAGCAACAGCTTCGGCACCGATGCACGCAACGAAGACGGAGTCACGAGCTACAGCTCGCGTGGACCAGCGCGTAGCTATAAAGTCGACTCATACGGCCTGCTTCACTACGACAACATCATCAAACCGGATCTCGTCGCGCCGGGTAACAAGATCATCGCCGCCGAAGCAGCGGGCAACGGCCTGCTCAAGAAGTATCCGGAACTCGAAACGTTCAAATACTCCACCACCAACATGAAGCTGATGTATCTCAGCGGTACATCGATGTCCGCACCGATGGTCTCTGGCGCCGCGGCTCTCTTGTTGGAAGCTAACTCCAGCCTCACTCCAAACCTCGTCAAGACGCTGCTGATGTACACGGCGCAACCGCTGGCCGGCTTCAACACCCTCGACCAGGGCGCCGGACAGCTCAACGTCGCAGGCGCAGTGACGCTCGCGAAGATTGTTCGCACTGATTTATTAGGACTGTTGAAACCTACTTTCGGATCCGCACTGCTAACGCAGTCTGCTCCTGCCCCGCAAACCACAGTTGCCGGTTTGACCTTTACCTGGACGCAGGGACTCGTGCTCAAGCGCGCGACGATCACCGGCAAGGATCTGATCAACAAGTATCAGGTGAGCTACGGACAAGGTTATCTGCTCGGTGACGGCGTTAACGAAGGACTCACGAGCCAGAGTTTGAATAACACGATGTGGGTCAAGACCGTCACGCTCGGAAACTACCTGATGAAGAGCGATGGTTCGCCGATGTTTGGCGGGTCGATCCTGCTGAGCAACGCGCTTTTGCTTGGCGACGGCTTTGCAATCGGTGACGGCTTTGCCATCGGCGATGGCTTCGCGATCGGCGACGGTTTTGCAATTGGCGACGGGTTTGCGATTGGCGATGGTTTCGCGATCGGCGACTGCTCACTCGGCGATAACGGCCCTAGCATGAAGTAACCCGATGCGTTCTTCCGTGCGGACATGACAACTCAAAAACCAAATTCAACCAGCGTTTTCATGTGGACCGTAGTGGCAGCCGGCATCGCCTGCTGCCTCTACACCGCATACACGCTTCCGCGCGGGATCGTCGACGGCTACTTCCTCCTTTTGATGCTCATCACGGCGGTCATCGGTTCGCGCATCGCGATCCGCATTCCGCAAATCAACGTCAACATCACAGTCGATGACACATTCGTGTTCATCGCCCTCCTGCATTACGGCGGTGAAGCGGCGGTGATGACTGGCGCCCTCGCCGGCATCTGCTCGGCATTGCGTATCAGTAAGAAAGTCAGAACAGTCGCTTTTGGCAGCGCCGCGTTGGCGTGCACAGTCTTCATCACGTCCACGGTGCTCAAGTTTACTTTCGGCACGACCACCGGCCTGCTGAGCAATGGAGCTTCAGTCGCGATCATCGCGCTCTGTCTTATGGGTCTCGTGCAGTACCTGATCCATACCGGGCTCGGTGCAACAGCCACTGCGCTCAAAGCAGGCGAGTCGATCTGGCGCATGTGGAGCCGCAACTTCCTCTGGATATCGATCAGCTATTTCGCAGGCGCGGCGGGCGCCGGTTTTATCGTGAGCAGTCTCGGCACCGTTCGCTTCTGGGCGATTCTCATCTGCATCCCGATCATCATCATCGTCTACTTCAGCTACGACCGTTACATGCGCGAAGTGAAAGCTTCAGCACGACACGCCGAGGAAGCCGAACGCGCGCGCGCCGAGCTCGAGCATCAACGCGCCGAACAGGCTGAGAAACACGTTCACGAGCTGAACAACTACATCGCCGAGCAGGAACGCATCAGCCGCGTGCTCGAGGAAACTAAGGAACACTTCCGCCACGCAGCCTTTCACGATTCACTGACAGGACTGCCCAACCGCGCGATGTTTATTCAGCTACTCCAGGCGGAGATCGAGAGCTCCAGCCGCCGCGACAATCACATGTTCGCCGTTCTCTTCCTCGATCTGGATCGTTTCAAAAACATCAACGACAGCCTGGGCCATACACATGGCGACCTTTTGCTCGTCGCGTTTGCCGAGCGACTCGAACGCACACTGCGCCCCGTCGACACGCTGGCGCGCTTCGGTGGCGATGAGTTCGCGATCCTCTTGAGCGGTATGACTGACGCGACGGACGCAGTGCGTGTCGCAAAGCGAATTCAGGACGAGCTCAGCCAGCCGTTCGTGCTCGACAAGAACTCGGCTTTCGCGACCGCGAGTATCGGCATCGCGCTCAGCTCGAGTGGGTATGATCGTCCCGACGACATCCTGCGCGACGCCGACATCGCGATGTATCGCGCGAAGGAGAATGGCAAGGCGCGTTACGAGCTGTTCGATCACGGCATGCACGCGCGCGCCGTTTCGCGACTGCAACTCGAAAGCGATCTGCGCCACGCGATCGAAAACAACGAGTTCTGTGTTTACTACCAGCCGATCGTTTCACTACAAACCGGACGTCTCGCGGGTTTCGAAGCACTCGTGCGCTGGAACCATCCGCGTCGTGGTCTAGTCTCTCCGGCCGACTTCATTCCGGTTGCAGAAGAGACGGGTTTGATCGTGCCGATCGGGCAATGGGTTCTGAATGAGGCGTGCGCACACGTGCGGCAGTGGCAGATCGATTCGCCCAGTCATCGTGCGTTGAGTTTGAGCGTGAATCTGTCGGCGCGACAAGTCGCGCAGCCCGATCTGCTGGATCGAATCAAGGAAGCACTCGCGACGAGCAAGCTGAACCCGCATTGTTTGAAGCTCGAGATCACGGAAAGCGTCGTGATGGAGAATGCTGAGGCGGCGGCGTTGATGTTCAAGCAACTGCGTTCGCTGGGCGTGCAGTTAAGTATCGACGACTTCGGCACTGGTTATTCGTCGCTCAGCTACCTGCACCGTTTCCCCCTCAACTACCTCAAGATCGATCGTTCGTTCGTGATGCGTCTCACGACCGACAACGACAACGCCATCGTCCGCACCATCTCGACCCTCGCTCGCAACCTCGGCATGGAAGTGATTGCGGAGGGTATCGAGACTGAGGAACAGTACAAGGAATTGAAATCGCTAGGCTGCGAGTATGGTCAGGGTTTCCTCTTCTCGCGACCGGTCGATAACAACGGCGTCCAACATCTCCTCGCGCAGGACGCCCGCCGCGATCTCCAGCCGGATGTACACCTCGACCATGCAGAGGACGAGGTCACTGTGGCTTACTCGATGTAGAAGCATCAACGTCCTCACCAGCAGTTAGAGCCTCCTGGAATCGTTGACTTTGGTCCAAGTACGGCGTATAAGCCCGTTTAGTTGAAGGACCTCATTGCCCGTCCGCGAAGGCGGTAATGAAGTTAACTGGAACCTTACTAAAGGAGTCCTCTCATGCCACGTCAATCCCTCGCCGCTGTTAGTGTAATAGCTGTGATTGTTCTTTCCACGTTTACAGCGCGATTAAATCGGAGCGTTTCCGCGTCGCCTAAAGAACTTAATGTGATAAGTCGAACCAAAGGAAATGAAGTTCTGACAGCGGAAGTCTTCGATAATCAACTAACAATTAAGCTTAAAAACAATCACAAAGACACGATAACTGCCTTTGCAATCAGGTTTCGTGATACGACAATAAAGGAGGATTTCGCTTATTCAGACGTGCATTTCGGTATAGAACCCGGAGACACTTTTCAGACGAGTTATCCCCTATCACCTTCACCCACAGGTGAACTCCCAACCGTTTATCTTCTTACTGTCGTGCTTAAGGATGATACGAATGATGGCGACTCTAAAATAGCACAGGAGATAGAAGATGTAAGGTTAGCCGATAAAATTCAGCTTCTTAGAACGCTTAGAATTTTGGAAAGAGAAGGACTGTCAGGTAAGGAGCTAAAAATAATTAAGAGTGACATCGTCGCTGCTCTGAACGCTGGTGAACTTGAAACACGCATTACTTTAAAAGAACTAAAACCAGGCTCAGGAGCTGATAGTAAACTTTCGGACGCTTTGAAGAGTGGTCTTCATTGGGGACGAGAAACGATCCTGCGAAGATTTGAAGAGTTAGAACAGGTGCCAACTGATTACCGGGAACTGGCATTTACGAGGTTAAAAGAACGGGCTCATAAGCTGTTCGCAAAACTCTGATCCCACCGATAAAACTCCTTCCTCGCAAAGGACTTGATATGAAATATCAGCACATTCTCACGTGCGCTTGCTTCGCCGCTATAACCATTTTCTTGATAGTGACCGTCACAAGGGGTGACGAGCCAGGCTGTACACCAACGGGAACACACCAAGGAGACACTACCAGTGGAGTCTGTTCTGGGTCGGGTAATAATACAACCGCCCTATCTAAAATAGGTAATTGGAATGTCACTTGGCCTGACGGACATCAGGATTCATTGCAGCCTAAAGGGTCTGGGCAGTGCAGCAGTAATTTGCCTTGTGAATGGTTCACTACATACGGACAGACATATTGTTGGCCTTCATTTTATCCACCAGAACCAACCTCAGCGGGAGGTTTAGTATTCTTGTGGAAGACAAAGTTGCCAACGTAGAAAGCCATGCGTGTCCCTTTCCCCTTGGCGGCTGGGACAGAAGAGTCTACTGTGATATTTCGAGACGAACTATCTTCGTAACGGGCCATACATGTCCAGACGAGAGCGTCAGTTGTGAACTGCCTATATGCGACGCGCCGTTTCATTCCGACCGGAGTCAATGTTGCTGTGCAAATGCGTCCGGCAGTTGTGAAGGAAGTCCTATTCTGATCGATATCGAGAGTGATGGTTTCGCCCTGACGGCCCCTGCAGGTGGAGTTAGTTTCGATGTCAATAGCGACGGAGCCATGGAAAAGACTGCGTGGACGGCAATTGGAGTGGACGATGCCTGGCTTGTGCTTGATCGTAACGGCAACGGCAGAATTGACGATGGCAGAGAAATGTTCGGCAACTTCACTCCGCAACCTTCAGCACCAGTTCGTTCGATCAAAAATGGTTTCCTGGCACTCGCTGAATACGACAAATCAGTAAACGGCGGCAATGGTGATGGACTAATAACGAGTCTCGATTCGATCTTTACGTCACTACGTTTGTGGCAAGATCTCAACCACAACGGTATCTCGGAGCCTGGTGAACTATTTAACCTCTCGGCCTTCGGATTAAGCACCCTCGAACTGAACTATCACGAATCCAAGCGCACCGACGAACACGGAAATCAGTTTATGTTTCGAGCGAAAGTGAAAGATAGTCAGGAAAACAACGTTGGTCGATGGGCGTGGGATGTTTTTCTCATTTCGCAGCCGTAAAAGGTATCACCCACTTTAGGCCACAGAGAACGCGGATTTTTTACTGATCAGCGCTGATCTGCTACAGTGAGGGCATGAGATTTAAGCTGATTTTTGCCCTTCCACTGACAATTCTAATTCTTCCAGTTCTCGCGAGCGCGCAGGCACAGAATCCGACCGCGGATGTCGTGATGGTGCTGCCGTTTGAAAACACTTCGAAGCCGTTCCGGCCGGAGTATAACTGGGTCGGGGAGAGCTTTGCCGATGCGCTCGCCGAGCTGCTAAATAAGCCCGGTTTGGTAGTGGTTTCGAGCGATGAGCGCGAGCTTGCTTACCAGCAGCTTCGCTTGCCCGAGACGGTGATTCCCTCGCGCGCCACCGCCATCAAGCTCGCGCGCCAGGCGAAGGCGTCGATGATCGTCATCGGTAGTTATTCCGTCACACCCGGCGAAGTCAACGGTGAGAAACAAACCGGTGACGGGTACGTGCAGGTGACGGCGCGTGTAATTAAGGTCAACGAGGGCCGCAACTTCGGTGAAGTCAGAGACGGCAACTGGGTCACACGGCAGTTCGATCGCGGCGACGCGCTAACCTCGCTCCAGGAGATTCACGGCTGGCTCGCGTACCAGATTCTTTATCAACGCGACAAAGCGCTGCCCTACTCGCAAAACCAGCTCGTTCAGGAAGCCACGAAGATTCCGCAGAAGGCGTTTGAGGCTTACGTCAAGGCAGTCCAACTGCCGCTGCGCTCAGACGTGCGCGCCAACTATTTAAAGAACGCGTTGCGTCACTATGCGGAGTCGCTCGGCGGCGCGGTCTACCCGCAAGCGGCTTTCGAGCTCGGCCGCGGTTACATGGATCTCGGCAACTGGAAAGATGCGACGGAGTATTTTTCAAAGCTTCAGAAGAAAGAGCCGCATTACGCTGAGGCCGCGTTTTACGCCAGTCTCGGCTACACAAAGCTCGGCGATTACGGCCGCGCGCTCGCGACAGTCGTCCCGCTTTCGAGTGATTTGCCGCTGATTGCTGTTTACAACAACGCGGGGGCAGTCGCAGTCCAGGCCGCTCGAGAGAACAAGAACAATGAGGAGCGTTCACGCCTGCTAAACCAGGGAATGGATTTCCTCGGACAGGCTGCGAAGTCCGCGCCGACCGATCAGATGGTCCACTTCAACTACGGCTACGCCCTTTTTCTCGCGGGCAAGTACAACGAAGCTGCCGAGCACTTTCGTCCGGTGATCACTTCCGATCAGCAGGACGGACAAGCCTATTTCCTCTTCTCCAAAGCGCTCGCCAAACTCGGCAACACCGAGGCCGCGACTGCGGCAGACGATATGGCGCGTCGCTATCTCCGCACCGCATACGCGAAGTGGGAAACGGAGTGGCAGAAATCCGGCACGACGAGTGGCGTCAACCTGCGTATGCGCGACGTGCTGAACCGCGAAGAAGTCTTCGGACTACAGCGTGAAACAAACATCACCGCCGCGATGGGTTCTCCGAGCTCGGCCACGCAGGACTTGCTCGTAAAAGCGCGCGATCTTTACCAGGCCGGGCGCGATGAAGAAGCGTTGCCCGAGTTGCATCGCGTCGTGATGATCGAGCCGACAAACGCGGAAGCGTACCTGCTCAGCGGACGTATCAATCTTCGTCGCAGCGATCAGGAAGCAGCGATCGCGGCGCTAAAGACTGCGATCTTCTGGGATCCGAAACTCATCGACGCACACATTCTTCTCGGCAAGATCTTTCTCGAACGAGGCGACCGCGGCGAAGCGCGCAAGTATGCCCTCAGCGCGATCGCGATCGATCCGAACAATCAGGAAGCGATCGCTCTGCAAAGACAAGTCACGATGGGTAACTGAGCCGATTTGTGGCACGGCGTGTGCTCAAAGGGAAGCGGCACGACACGGACGACGAAAACGACGTTGACCGAGTCCCCCGCCGCCAACATTCCCTGAGCGCCGCCTGCCGCTGCGCCAGCTAACCTTCCGAGCGTTCCTTCAGTGCTTCCCCCCGAAACGTGGACCTGGTCAGAAATGACCGGGTCTTCCCGCTTTTAAAGCTAGCCACAAAAAGGCACATAAGGCACAAAGTAGAGATCTCTTTAGTTCTATTCCGGCTTTTGTGCTTTATGTGCCTTTTTGTGGCCAAACTTTCTTTGCCGATTTTTGTCACTTTGACAGTGACGGTTTCTGTCTTTTTGCGTCAAAATTTGGCTAAATGACGTATTGGATTTTCGATGTTTCAGTTAGTTAGAAAAATTTTTTCGCAGGTTCGGAATTATGAGTGGGGCGCGACAGCGGCCACCACAGTCCTTCTCATTCTCTCGTTTCCAAACTTCGAGTATCACCTGCTCGCGTGGATTGGGCTCGTTCCGCTCCTCGTTGTAATCGCGAGACGTCCTGCACCGCTGCGCGCCTTCATTCTCGGCTGGGCCGCGGGCTCAGTCTTCTTTTACGCGACGTGTTACTGGCTCACCTACTCGATGATTCATTACGGCGGCCTCCCGACCGTGCTGGCGTATTTACTACTCATCCCGGGCGCCCTCGTTATCGGCATCTTTCACGGCCTGTTCGCCGCGCTGATCGCGCTCACGATTCAGAAATGGGGACGCATGGCGGTCCTTTTGGCGCCTGTATTCTGGACCGCACTCGAATGGACGCGTCTCGGCGTTACGGGCCAGCTTTGGAACGCGCTCGGTTACTCGCAGGCCTTTCACAACCTGATCATCGAGCCGGCCACGTGGGGCGGCGTCTACGCCGTCAGCTTTCTGCTCGTCGCGATCAACTCAGCAGTCGCACTGCTGATCATCAAGCGAACCGCATTGTCGATCGTCTCCGCGGTGGTGATCGCGCTCGGTGTGTGGGCGTCGATCCACAAGTCCCTGCCTGATTCGCTTGATCGTCGCGTGACATTCCCGGAGCTCATGGTAAAGGTCGTCGCTGTTCAGCCGAACGTGCCGATGGATCCGGTAAAGACTCCGGAAGAAACGAAGGCCCTCATCGAGCGACACGTAGCCCTCAGCACAAAGGGACTCGCAACGCCGACCGATGCTCTCGGACCAACAATCGTCATCTGGCCTGAGTCGCCGATGAACTTCACGTATGCTTCCAGCAAATCATTTCAGGAGTTCGTCGCGAACTTCACGCGACAGAACCATGCGTCGCTGCTCTTCAACTCACTCGAGCCCGCGCCAAACGACGGCGCATACAATTCCGCGCTGCTCGTAAATGAAGAGGGCCGCGTGATCGCGCAGTATGATAAGATTCGCCTAATGCCGTTTGGCGAATATGTGCCGCTCCCGCAATGGTTACCGGGAGCGTCTTTGATAACTGGCCTCGTCGGTGAGTTCACGCCGGGCAGCAACTACACGTTGATGCCGTTCGGGGATCGCAAGGCCGGCGTCTTCATCTGCATCGAGTCGGAATATCCGTGGATCGCGCGGCGTCTGGCTCACGATGGAGCTGAAGTGCTGATCAATATCTCGAACGATGGGTACCTTGGACCAACGGCAGTGATGCGACAACATCTCGCGAACGGAGTCTTTCGCGCGGTCGAAAATGGCCGGCCAGTTCTGCGTGTTACGAACACCGGCTTGTCGGCGTTTATAACCGAACATGGTCACGTTTACGGTTTGACTGAGCCGTACCAGGCAGATGTTCGGGTGTGGACGAATCACCCGGGAGAGGCGCGCGATACTTTTTACACGCGGCACGGCGATTTGTTCGTGCACGTCTGCGTAGCGCTGACGGCATTGATTTTTATTGGGGTAATCGTAGACAGGATTTACAAGATTTCTACAAGATGAACATGTATATCTTGAAAAATCCTGTAAATCCTAGTCTAACTAGATGATGACAAAGATGGACCTTCAATCAATACAGGAACTACGAACTAACTTCGACACCCTCCGCGCACGTGTGGACCAGCTCGGGAGGTTTCTTTGATGTCCCGGCACGTCGCGAGGAGTTGAACCGGATCGAGTCGCAGGCCTCGTCGCCCGACTTCTGGAGCGATCAGGAGGCCGCGCAGAAGTTGTTGCAAGACCGTAGTCGCCTGGAGAAGAAAATAGATCGTCAGGAACAGTTTGAATCTGAAGTCGCGGACGCCGAAGTGCTCTTTGAGTTTGCCGAAGAAGACGAGTCGTCAATCAAAGAGCTGCAATCGTTACTTGAACGGCTTGAACACGAATTAAGCCAGGCTGAAACGGAGATGCTGCTTGCCGGCGACAACGATCGCCGCAACGCGATTTGCACGATTCATCCGGGCGCGGGCGGCACTGAGTCGCAGGACTGGGCCGAGATGCTGCTGCGCATGTATCTCAAGTGGGCCGAGCAACGCGGCTTCAAAGCGGAAGTGCTCGAGTATCAACCAGGCGAGGAAGCGGGACTGAAGAGCGTTACATTCAGAGTTGAAGGTGAATACGCCTACGGCCTGCTGGCTGCGGAAGCAGGTGTCCATCGCCTCGTGCGCATCTCGCCGTTTGATCAGGCTGCGCGGCGACACACTTCATTCGCTTCTCTGTTCGTCTATCCTGAGATCGACGAGGACATCGAAGTAGAGATCAACGACAAAGATTTGCGCATCGATACTTACCGCGCGACCGGCGCGGGCGGACAACACATCAACACTACCGATTCAGCAGTTCGTATAACTCACATACCGACCGGCATCGTCGTATCCTGTCAAAACCAACGTTCACAACATCAAAATCGAGCAGTTGCCATGCAGGTGCTGCGCTCACGTCTTTATGAGCTCGAGTTGGAACGGCGGCGCGCCGAAACCGCCGAGCTCGAAGCCAACAAGGCCGACATTTCGTTCGGGTCACAAATCAGAAGCTACGTGCTGGCGCCGTATCAGCTCGTAAAAGACACACGCACTAAGCTGGAACGAGGTAACGTCGAGGCCGTGCTCGGCGGCGACATCGACGACTTCATCAAAGCCTACC
>Ga0081539_10006326_pt1 | contig 11429 bp, 9 predicted proteins | sample TabmetS4T2R2_FD_71023 | JGI IMG/M metagenome (GOLD analysis project Ga0081539, IMG submission 71023) | Tabebuia heterophylla rhizosphere microbial communities from the University of Puerto Rico - S4T2R2 | ecosystem: Host-associated > Plants > Roots > Rhizosphere ...
TGGCCTACGACCCGTCGAAGGTGACCGAGGACGAGCTGTTCCGGGTGTTCTGGGAGTCGCACGACCCGACCCAGGGCTTCCGGCAGGGCAACGACCTCGGGACGCAGTACCGCTCGGCGGTGTACTGGACGACGGAGGAGCAGCGGGCGGCGTACGAGCGCACCCGCGACGCGTTCGCGGCGTCCCTCGCCGCGGCGGGCTACGGCGAGATCACCACGGACGCGCGCCCGGCAGCGACGGCGGGCGAGTTCTACTACGCCGAGGCCTACCACCAGCAGTACCTGCACAAGACCCCGTGGGGCTACTGCCCCGACCACGGCACGGGCCTGACCTGCGCCATCCCCACGACCGCGAAGGTGGAGCAGCCCGCAGAGTCGACGGAGGCCTGAGAGCCTGTCCTAGTCTGCGGATCCGCGCGTGCCCTGTCCGACCCATGGGACGGGGCATGCGCCTTTCGGCGAAGCGCGACCCCGGTCATTCGCATGAACGGTGAGGGTGATGGAGGACCTGGCGGAGCTGCTGAGGCTCGGGATTCTCACTGTCGCCTACGCCTCCGGTCAGGCCGACGCCATGGCGGACTCCGAGGCCGCCGCTTTCGCCGATCGGCGAATGTCGTCCTGGCGTGGCCAAGCAGGGGTGTCCGTCCTGGAGACCTGCACCGTGGGGGCGTACCAGTGGTGCCGGTTGCAGGCATCCGCGCCGGACACCCCTGAGGTCGGGGCGATGCTCGACTTCCTCGCCGACCTGGTGACCGGACGGGCAGCCGCCGGTGACGTACCCGAAGCAGCGCTGCTGCCGGTCCGGGCGATCGTGCCCCTCATCGAGCTCGACAGCCGGGCGCGAGCCGCACTGTCCGCCGTGGACACCGCGCTCACGACGGGCGACCTGGCGGCGGCCGGCGCGGCGATGGACGAGCTGGAACGCGTCGTCATGGCGCCCGAGGTCAAGCTGCTCGCCGTCGCGGACGGCTGCTGCGCGGCGCTGACGGCCGCCGTCGTCGCCCGGTACGGAAGTCGAGTCGTGGAGAGCGGCTATGCCGAGTCCGTGGAGGAACGGGCCCTCGCCCTGTTGCGTTCCCTGTCCCGGGGTGTCGTGACCGAGTACCGGGCGGAGCTCATGCACCTGGCGATTCACAACGTCAACTTCGGCGCCTCGCACCGGGACGTCTCCGCCATCGACGGCGGAATTCAGCTGGCCGGCTCGCTGATCGGCGCGCGACCCGACGGAACCCCGCCGCCGATCCTCCGGAAGTTCGTCGGCGAGGCCCTCGTCATGCGCTGGCAGGTGAGCCGGTCGCGGGCCGACGTGGACTCCGCCGTCGAGCTGCTGACGCTTCCGGTTTCCGGACCCTTCGCGGACCCCGACGAGGAGGCGGAGGACGGACGGTGCCGGCTCGTCGGGGCGCGTGTCCTGCTCCGCAGGTTCCGGCGCCGCAGGCGCGCCGAGGACCTGCACGAAGCGCTCCGGCAGCTCACGTCGGCAACGGAACGGATCCCGGCGACGGACATCGAGGCACGCACGGAGCTGGAGACGCTCAGATCGGCTGTGCAGAGCGGGTTGGAGGACCCCGGCCTGGTCATGATCCAGGCGGACGTGGGGCTCCCGGCACATGCCCAACTCCTGTCGGAGTGGGGCCTGAAGAACATCCAAGCCTGGAATCGCGGAGAACCTCGGCACTCCGGACTCGTCTGGACTGACCCGACCGACGCGAGGGTGCCTTCGCGGCACGCGGAACGTCCGCCGTTACGCGTACTGTTCCTGCGCACGTTCCGGGACGACCCGGACGAGCCGTTTCCCGCCCTCCTGGCCGCGATCGGCACCGGCCTCCGCGCCGACGACCAGGTCGTCCTCGTCGGAGACGCGCGCGCGGAGGGCCGGGTGGACCTTGCCTGGGCAGCGCGCGCCGACACGCCTGGCGGACGACCTGCGCTGAACCAGGTCCGATCCACGGACGAGGATTGGCGGCGGATCATCCACCAGGAGATCCAGGCGGCCGATGCGATCCTGCTCTACCTCTCCCCGAAGAGCGTGGACTTCCCCGAGTTCAGCTTCGCGGGCTCGCCGAGCGCTTCGTTCGACTGGGACTCGTTCATGAACGCCCCGCATTCGGACCCCATGTCCGGGCAAGGCCTGCTGAGCGAGATCACCTATCTCAACCGGTTGGGCAAGCTCGGGACGACGATCGTCCTCTGCGAGGAGCGCTCGCAGCCTCTGGTGGAGGATCTGATCGCGCTCGGGAGCGCGGTGAGCCTGGGTGACGCCACGGATCTGTCGGGCAACCTCGTGACGCCTCGCCTGAGCGGCAGCGACCGGCAGGTCGCCCTGCTCCACAAGGCGTTCCGGGGCGTCACGTTCCGGCGAGCCGGCACCGCGATCACGAACCTGGAGGCTCTGGCCAGGCTGCTGCCGGCACTTCTCGACGAGCTGTCGCTCCGGGCGGACGACTCGCAGCCGCCGTGGGACATGGACCTGCTCGGCGTCTCACCCGACCCTCGCCGCCTCCCGCCGGACGGCGAACGCAAGGTCGTGTCGTCGACACCGATGGAGCGGCTCTACTTCCTGCCCGCGGGCGAGATCACCGAGGTGCCGCACGATCTGGTCCGCGAGGTCCTGGACCAGGAGGCCCTCGACACCGGCTGTCCGTACTGCCGAGCCGCTGTGGAGAACCTCTTCACCTACGTGAGTGGACTCCAGCCGCTCGGGGGACGCCTCGACCCGACGGAGATGTGGCTCAACGCGCTGTGCCAGGTGTGCGGGCACAAGTCGTCCTGGGCGAACAATCGCCTGGAACCGCAGTGAACGACTCCATCCCTTGCGTCGCGGCTCGATCGACGGCCCCGCCCCTCGTTCAGTCCAGCTTGGTGACGATCGCGTCCATCAGCTCCTTGAACCGGGACCGGCGGTGCGCGTCGGCAGGGAGCGCGTTCAGGTCACCCAGCACCTCCAGGAGACTCGGAAGCGCGGTACGGATCTCCGCGTAGAGGTCGGCGTCCTCCCGGAGCCCGCCGAGGTGATGCGACGCGACGCCCTTCAGCGAGCCCTCCAGCTCCTCGTACTGCTGTTCCCAGTACCTGACGTACTCCAGACGGCTTGCGGCGTCGTAGATCCGGGCGTCGTCCAGCACGATCGGGAAGATCCGCGATCTCCAGTCCGGGTCCTTCGACATGTGCAGCAGCTCGAAGCAGCAGTTCGCCGACCGGAGGTACCGGTCGCTGACCACGACGACGATCGCCTTGCCCTGCGCCAGGCCGCGCATGAAGTCCTTGACGCTGTCGGTGTAGCGCAGGTCGTTCTTGTCCCGGACCGGGATGACCCCGCAGCCGTGGAGCTCCCGCTCGAGATCGTCCACGATCGCCTCGCTCTCGCCGCCCCAGGCGTACGAGATGAAGACCTGACCGTTCCCGCGGTAGCGCTCCACGCCGTCGCGCCACTGCTGGTGGAGCGTCTCCCGGATCGGCTTGAAGGCCGGGTGATCCGGTGAGATGACGTACACGCCCAGCACCAGGTCCAGCAGGTTCACGACGTACCGGCCCGGGTCACGGAAGTCGATGACGGCGTAGTCCTGCAACGCGTCCGGGATCGCCTGCTGCGGGTGCCCTTCCAGCAGCAGGGGAATCGTTCTCACAGCCACTCCGGGTGGCACGTCGGCTCCCGAGGCCGCCTCCGGCCCCGACGCGCACACCGCCAGGAGAAAGTCCCCGTCGCGGAGGTCGGCCGCGGAGTCGAGGGTGACGATGCCCGCGTCGTGCAGGTCGTTCCGCAGGGCTTCGACCCAGTGGTCCCGGGTGTCGGGACGGCTCAGGAAGCAGCGTGGCGGCAGGCGGTCGCTACGGAAGCTCTTGATCCGTGTCAGGCTCGTCTCGTAGGTGCCGCGCAGGTGCGCGAGAGCGTCCGCCCGCTCGACGGCCCGCCCGAGCCTCTGGCCGAGCTTCTGGGGCCTCTCCACCTCGGGCAGGGTGATCCGCTCACCGCACTCGTCGCAGAAGATGAACGCCTTCGCCTCGCGCATGCGCTTGAGCACCGTGGCGCGCTCGATGCGATGACCGTTCCCGCAGTGCACCGGCGGAACGCGCACGATCTGCACGTCCCGCTGGTACAGGAAGTTCTCGAAGAGACCGCGGAACAGACTCCGGCCGTAGTCGGGAGTCAGCGTGCTGAAGTACAGGACGATCTCCAGCTCACCCTCGCGCTCCTCGACGAGGCGGAAACCGCAGATCTCGTCGTGGTTGATCTCGTACTGCGCCTGGTTGTGCCACTGGTTGATCCGCGTGAAGACGGACGAGTACCCGAGGAGCACCACCATGGAGGCGTAGATGTTCTCGACGCGCCCGCGAATCGTGTACGTCGTGTCCTCGACCCAGTCGAAACTGTCGCCCAAGGGCCGCTTCTGCTTGATCAGGCCGGGAAAGATCAGCAGGGTCTCGTGGTTCAGGGTCTCCCGGAAGCACACCTTGTGCGACAGGAACCGCAGCACCGCGGCGTCGAGCAGGAGCCTCCGGTCACGCTCCTTCAGCTCCGCGAGCTCGGGGATGCCGAGCTCGCCGGCGAGCAGCTGCGCCTCGTTGACGGATCCGAGCTCGCGCGCGTTGTTGTCGGCCAGCAGCATGATGGACGCCGCGACGTTCACCAGAAGGTCCGGCGCCAGGAGAACGTGGTCCGCACCGGTCGAGTCCCGCAGGAGCGAGAGGTAGCCGTGGTTCTGGAGATGGCCCAGCGCGGTCATCAGCTCGGCGTCCGAGAACTCCGCGCCGACGACCGTCGCCGACCGACCGCCGCTCTCCGCCCCCGACTCCAGCTCGCGCCGCAGCTCCGACGGCGTGACGAGGACCCGGTGCCCCCTTCCCTCCTTGAGGGCGAGCGCGTGGTCCTTGATGCGCTTGAACGTCACCGTGGTGATCGTGGCGGTGGTGGTCTCCCACCGGATCTCGGCCGAGACGCGCTCCAGCAGCTCGGCCAGGCCCTCACCGGTGAGCGCGCTGGTGCCGATGTACCCGCCACTGAGGTGGTGCTTCTGGCAGAAGCGGTCGATCTCGTCGCGGCCGAACGTCAGGGTCCCCCGATCCAGGCGCGCGCCGACGAGGATCACGGGCGGCAGCCGGCCCTTGCCCTTCAGCTGCTCGAGCCAGAACTCGATGCCCTTGAACGGGTCCTGCCGGTTGCTCGGGTCGAAGACGACCAGGGCCACGGCCACGTCGTCCAGGAAGATGGAGTGGATCTGGCGGTACACGTGCTGACCGGCGAGGTCCCACAGGACCGCCTCACGCTTGACGTCGCCCTCGGGACGGCCGGCCAGCTCCGGAATCACCCAGAACTGCTGGCCGTGCGTCGAGGCGTGCTCCTTGAACTCACCCCGCGCCAGGCGCCAGCCGAGTCCCGTCTTTCCGACGCCGGAGTCGCCGACCAGGACGAGCTTGGCGGTGGCGTAGTTGACCTGGTCCTCGGCCTGTTCGGCCAGGAGCCTGTCGTCGAACTCCCAGATGCGGAGGGCCTTGCCCGCCTCGCCGGCCGTGGCGAGAAGCCTGGCCTGCGGATGGAAGGCCAGGCCCGCGAGGAAGTTTTCGGACGAGTCAGTCCCTGCCGCGGCCTCGGACAGCGTCGCGAGCTTGGCGAACGTCGTGGTGTTCCAGAGCCCGACGGTGCCGTCGGCCGACTTGGAGGCCAGGAGCCCGTGCGGGGACACGTCGAGGCCCGAGACCCAACCGGTATGGGCTTCGATCTCGACCTTGAGCGCGCCGGCGGCGACGTCCCACACCCGGAGCAGGCCGTTCTCGTGGCCCGACACCAAGGTCACACCGTCCGGCAACCATGTCAGGGAATGAGCGGTCTCGGGATCCGAGCTGTTCTGCAGCCGTTGCACGACTGCCCGTCGTTCGGCGTCCCAGCACTCGATCAGGCCGTCCTGGACCGCTGCGATCAGGACCCGACCGTCCTGCGACCAGAGGAGACTCTCGACCCACATCCCCGTGTGCTGCACCGACAGTTGTCCCAGATCTTCCCCGGTCACGGCGTGCAGCAGGGTGATCCTGTTCGCGTGCCCCACGGCCAGCAGCTGACCGTCCGGTGACCAGGCCATGCAGTGTCCGTCTCCGACGCCGGAGAACGTCGGCCGCAACAGGGACCTGCCCTCCCGCCACACGCCCTCCGTGGAGGCCAGCGCATCACCCTCCGGCGACCAGGCCAGGCAGACGCCGCTCCCCGGGAGCTTCGCCACCTCGGTCCAGGACTGGGTATCCAGGACGTGCACGGCCTCCCAATGTCCGCCGTAGGCCAGCCGTCGCCCGTGTGGCGCCCAGAGAATCTTCTTGACGAAGTCCGTCCTGCTCCGAAGAAGCCGGCGCAGTCGGAGACCCGGCACGGGGGAACCGCCGACCCGGAGGAACTCACCGGCCCGCTGCCGTCCCGGCGTGGACTCCGCGGACTGCTCGTCGGACATGTGGCGGCCCGTCCCCATGACTCGTGACCCGAGAATGTCGCACCTACGCTAACGTCCCGAGCGGCAGCGACTTCCTCGCTTCTCGAACAGAGTTTCCCAGCGACAAATTCTTCCTGTTCTCGCGGCAGCCGGAATTCGGTTCTTACTGACGCCGCGCCAGGGCCTCGAGGGTGTCGGCTACCTGCGTTACCGGGTGGCGGGTGTCGATCTCGACCGTGGCGCCCGCCCGCAGCAGAGGCTCGATCTCGGCCACCTCGCGCAGCACCGTGGCCCGCTGCTCGGCGGTCTTCCCGTAGGGGTTCGTCGTCCGGGTGGCCAGACGGCTCAGGAGGGACGTGGTGTCCACGACCCGGTGACCGCGCCGCGCCAGCTCCACGAGCGCCGCCGACTTCCCGGCACCCGACATCCCGGTGACCAGCACCGCCGCGCGAGATGTCACCGTCACGAGGAGATCAGGCCGACCAGGGCGCCCGCCACCGTGCCGATCAGGATGGCGAGGCCCTCCGGCATCGTGCGGCCCGCCGCCGCGAGGCCGATCCAGCCCACCACGCCGAGGAGGAGCACCGTGCCCAGCGTCAGCACCACCAGCCGGTACAGGCCGCGGCTGCGGGCCGTCACCGGGCCGAGCGGGCCCTGCGCCGACGGGGGGCCCGGCGGTGGCGGTGGGGGCGACGGCGCGGGGTCCGGCCACCCGTCGAGCTCGGGGTCCGACATGGCGTCAGCCGGGCGGCGCGACGTCGAGCGCCGCCATCCGCTCCAGCACCCGCTCGATCCGCGAGCCCTGGTTCTCGAACCGCAGCGGGGAGCCCGGCTGCGCGGTGTCGTAGCCGTGGTGCAGCGCGACCACCCGCCACGTCTCGTCGAAGACGGGCGCGCCGGACGACCCCTCGGCGGTGTCCGCGGAGTACCCGATGAGGTCGGGCCGCACGTCGCGGATCGTGTTGTGCTGGAACGTGATCTTCTTGAACCGCCCGAACCGCACGCCGTCGACGACGACCTCGCCCCGGTCGTCCTGGATGAGCGGGTGCTGGACGATGCACACCCGGCGGCCGAGCTCCGGCGGCTGCGCGCCGCGCAGGTCGAGCACGGGGAACTCGGCCGGGATCGGGTCGTGCGCGCGGATCACCGCCCAGTCGTGCTCCCGCTCGCCGACCACCGTGCCCGGGAGGCACCGGACCTGACGCGGCAGTGGCCGGCGGCCGTCGGCCGGCAGCTCGTCGTCGAACCAGGCGTCCACCGCCTCGGCCGGCTGCTCGCCGTCGTCCCAGTCGAACAGGACGTGGTGGTTGGTCAGGATGAGATCCGTCCCGATCCGCGAGCCGGTGCCGGACACGGTCCGACGCCGGTGCCGGACGGCGATGCGGCAGACGCTGCGTGCGCGAACCGCGCCGACGGCGAGGAACGCGACGTCGAGGAACGTCGGGTCGTCCGGCACCATCACCTTCTCGCGCCGCACCTCGCCGGCGGGGGCGTCGCCCGGCCCGGCCGTGGCGCCGTAGCGCGCGGCGAGCTCCGTGACCACGGGGTTGTGCGGGTACTCCGCCCGGAACGCGGACAGCACGACGTCGACGCCGGGGGCCGCGCCGTGCGCGAGCGCCTGCACCACCTCCCGGGCCAGGGTGCGCGGGGAGGCGCCCGGGGGCAGCGCCGCGACCCGGAACCCCGCGCCGCCGACGAGGTCGGTCAGGTCCTCCGGCGACAGCGCCTCCAGCTCGCGCCGGAACCGGACGACGTCCTCCCGGCTCATCAGCTCAGCCATCGCCGGAGCCCTTGTCCGAGATCAGGCCCACGAGGCCGCCCGCGACGGTGCCGATCACGACGCCGAGGCCGTCCGGCACGCTCTTGTCCAGCGCCGCGAGGATCAGCCAGCCCACCACCCCGACCACGAGAACGAGGCCGAGGATGCAGATGACGAGCGTGTAGAGGCCGCGATTCTCGACGTTGAGGACGCCGAGCGCGCTCTCCCGCCGGCGGTCGGGACCCGGCTGCGGGTCGGTCATGTCGCTCTCCTCGGAGGTCTCGTCACGGTCCCGGATCCTTCCGCTCGGCGGCGAGCTCGAAGAGCTTGGCCGCCCGCTCCAGCTCGCCGTGCCGCTCCAGCAGGTCGGCGGCCACCTCGAAGTCGCCGGCGGCCTCGGCGTCCATCGCCGCCTCCCGCCAGTCGACCTCGCGACCCCGCAAGCGCCGGAGCATGCGCCGGCCGCGCTGGAACACGTTCTCGGACGCGGCGGCGACGCCGCCGCCGCCGCCCGATGGAACGGACGGCCGCCGCGGCGCGCCACGGGCGGGGACGGCGGCGGCGACGGGATCCGACGCGTCCATCCGCGCCAGCTCGTCCGGGACGCCGTCCGGCACCCCCTCGTCGAACTCGGGCAGGTCGCCGGCCCACAGCTCCCAGACCGGACGCCGGGTGGTCAGGTCGAAGACGAGCGTGCGGTTCTCCTCGAGCACGAGCGCGCGGTCGCGGATGCCCTCGTAGAGGGCGTGCCACGCCGCCGCCGGCAGCCGCGGCCGGGTGCGCCAGCCGTGCGCGACGTACGCGTTCGACGGCGCGGGGCTGAGCGCGACCAGGTACTGCCCCACCGGGATGCGGTCCCGGACGCCGCCCGGGGCGATCAGCAGGTGCCGGTCGCCGCCGTGGACGACGAAGGCGAGCTCGGCGAGCGGCCGGCCCTCGAAGAGGGCGCGCAGCAGCCGCAGGTCGCCGGTGCGCAGCAGCACGGCGTCGACCGGGTCGCCGGTCTGTCGCGTCCGCACCACCTGGATCCGTTCGGTCTCGGGAACCGCCGAGTCGTCCGCCGGCCCGGTGAGCGCGGGGTCGCCGGGTTCCAGCCGGTTGGCCGGGTCGAGCTGCGCGATCTCCCAGCCGTTGCGGAACTCGGTCATCGGCGTCAGCAGCCAGCAGCCGTGCGGCTCGTCCGCCAGCACGAGCACGCCCGCCTCGACCGTCGGCAGGAGGACGGCGGCGAGCTGGTGGTCGGGCAGCGGCGACCAGCGGCGGGCCTGCACCATGAGCCGGCCGTGGGCGCGGCAGGCGAGCACGTTCCGGTCGCGGTCGAGCGCGTCGAGCAGGGACGGCGGCAGCTCGGCGCGCAGGCCCGTGTCGCGCTGCACGGCCTCCAGCCGCACCTCGGTGAGCGTGCCGGCCTGCCGACCGTCGCCGTCCGCGGCGTGGAAGAGCGGGGCGGCACGCACCGGCCGGAACGACGTGCCGAGCCCGAGGTCGAGGCCGCGGCGGACGAGCGCGGCCGCTCGCTCTCGCCGGGCCAGCACGTGCACCTGCCGCGGCCGGGCGCCGTCGCGGGCGCGCAGACCGGCGGCCCGGACGAGCTCGACGACCGGCACCTCGGTGAGGGAACCCGCCGGCACGAGGTCCGCGAGCCGCGGGTCGGGCCCGGGCCCGTGTCCGGGGTCGAGCAGCAGCCGGTCGCCGTCGGGCACGTGGCAGCGTCCGCCGCCGAGCTCGGCCAGCTCCCGGGCCAGCGCCAGCGGCAGCTCCGCGGCCACCCACCAGTGCGACTCCCCGCGCAGCACGCGCGGCTCGCGTGCCTCGCCGTCCGTCAGCTGGCCGAGGTAGCCGAGGGCGGGGGCGGGGCGGTCGAACCGGACGGCGACCTCGACGTCGCCGGGATCCGGCGGCTCCGGCAGCGGCGCCAGGCCCGCGGGCGCCGCCGGCTCCTCCGGCGCCGGCTGCGACGGCGCCGGCCGCGGCGCGCGCGGCGGACGGACCAGTGGCGTCCTGATGACCACCGGCGGCTCGGCATCGGTGTCGGTGTCGGCGCCGGCCGGCGGGTCCGGCGGCAGCGGACGCTTGCCGCCGACGCTGCGGCGCGGGGTTGGCACCAGTGCTCCTCTCCTCAGCCCGCGAGCGGGCGGCCGGCCGGCTCGGCGGGCTCCTCGGCGACGACGGCGGTGGCGGGCGGCAGCACGAGCGGTACGTGCAGCACGCGCCGCGACCAGTCGTCCCAGCGGGCGGCGGCACCCGGCCGCTGCCCGCGCACGGCCGCGGCGAAGACCAGCGCCACGAGGTCGGGCCGGTGCATCGCCTCGGCGGTGGCCACGGCGCGGTCCTCCAGGTCGCGGGCGACGTGGCCGGGCACGGCGTCGGCCCGAGCGAGCGCGTCCGTGACCGCCGCGATGGCGGCGCGCGCCTCGCGCACCGGCCGGCCCTCGGCGACGTCGCAGCGCGCGAGCACCAGGCGGAGAGTCAGGTCCGAGGCCGTGAACTCGGCCGCCGCCATCGGAACGGCCGCCAGCACGGCGTCGGCCGCCTCCGCCAGCACGGCCCGGGCCTCGGCCGGATCGTCCGCCTCGTGTACGTACAGCCAGGCTGCCCGGTCGAACGCGCGAGCGGCGAGGTGGTCCCGCGCCGCCTCCGCGGGCAGCCCGGCCCGCTCCCACAGCCGGGCAGCGTACTGGTGGTCGCCGGCCGCCCGGTGGCAGCGGGCGGCCTCGGCGTGCCACCCGAGCCGGGCGTAGCAGCGCGCCGCGCGGCGCATCAGCTGTGGGTCGGGCATCGTCTAGTTCTCCACCGGCCGGGCGACATCCGCGGCCTCCCGCTCGGGTTCGGCGAGGGGGCGCGGGATCGGAGCGGCGCCCGGCACCTCCTGCACCGGCGCGCCCGGCTGGACGACGCCGGCGATCTCGGCCGTCACGCGGTCGTGCTCCGCGTCGTGGTCCGGCTGCCGGCCCTCCGGCCCCTCGACGACCTCGACCTGGAACAGCTCGATCTCGCCGGTGTCCTCGCGATAGCGGACCTCCACCCGGTACCGCATCAGTACTCCATCTCGAACCGGATCCGGACCCGGCCGTCGACCTCGTCCACCTGCAGGCCCTGTGCGCCCCGGCTGCGCGCGTAGGCGAGCAGCGACAGGTGCGTGGCGTGGGCGATGCCCTGGTTGAGCCGCAGCCGGATCTGCGCGCCGACGACGCCGAGGCGATCCGCCGCCAGCCGCCGCAGCTCGGCCACCCGGGCCTCGACGGCGGCCGCCAGCGC
>Ga0081539_10006327_pt1 | contig 11429 bp, 13 predicted proteins | sample TabmetS4T2R2_FD_71023 | JGI IMG/M metagenome (GOLD analysis project Ga0081539, IMG submission 71023) | Tabebuia heterophylla rhizosphere microbial communities from the University of Puerto Rico - S4T2R2 | ecosystem: Host-associated > Plants > Roots > Rhizosphere ...
CCAGATCAAGGAATTGCTTGAGACCCGCGTCCGGCCCGCTGTGGCGCAGGACGGCGGCGATATCATTTTCCAGGATTTTCGTGACGGCGTGGTCTACCTGCACATGCAGGGATCGTGCTCGGGCTGCCCGAGTTCAACGGCCACCCTGAAGATGGGAATCGAGAATCTTCTAAAGCACTACGTGCCGGAAGTGGTGGAAGTGCAGGCGGCCCAGTAGGCACGCCAAGCGAAGCGTAGTGGGTGTGTCGGCGTCGCGGTCCGGGGGGACCGTGCGTGCTCGTTCGTGCGGCAACGTGCGGCGATAAACGAGGGTGAGATGCAATTGGCGGTGTGGCCAGCGCTCGTACGCGGGCGCGACTATTCCTTTGCCTTGGTCTGGGGGGCTCTGCTGACCATTGGACTGGCGCTCCGCGAGCCTCTGCCATCCTTCGACGTGGCGCCCTATCTGTCCTTGACCCCATTTGGATCGGCCAATGCGGCCCCTTGGCCATCGCTCCTTGCCGACCTCGACGCCGCGCCCCGCTCGCTGGTCTTCGTCCGTCACGAAGTCGGCGAACCGGACGACGTGTTCCATCGATCGACCCGCGAGCAGCCGTGGGCCCATGGGCGCTTCGCCGCTCCCGGCAATGCCGTGCGGCGTCAGGTCCAAGTGCGCACCATCGCTCCCCGAACGGCCGACGAACTGGCGGGTTTCTTCCGCCAGGCCGCCTACAGCCTGGGGGACATTCGCCAAGGCGAAGCGGTTCCGCCGATCCGGCTCGAGAAGATTCCTTCGGACCTCGGCAACAAGGACGGCAACGAGCGCAAAGCGCTGTTCATCACGGCGCTGCTGCCAGTGGTACTCGAAGTCAATCAGCGCATTCTTTCCGATCGCGAGCAGCTGCTCTATCTGCGCGACAAGCGGGCCGCGCGACCGGCCGGTATGACGACCATCGAGCGCATTTGGCTGGAGGAGCTCGCGGAGCGCTACGACACACCAGCCGACGACCTCGACGAGTTGTTGCGCCGGGTCGACGTCGTTCCCCCATCGATGGCGATCGCGCAAGGCGGCGTTGAATCGGGCTGGGGCACGTCGCCGGCGGCGCGCGCGGCCAACTCGCTCTACGGCCAACTCCAGGTCGTCGGCCGCTCGGCCACCATGCCGCAGCCATTCGCCAATCTCGGCGAGGCGACCGCGGCGTATGTCACCAATCTCAACACGCATCGCGCCTATGCTGCCTTCCGCGCCGCTCGTTCGGCGCTACGCGAGCGTGGTGAGCCGCTCGACGGTTACCAGCTGATCGGCTCGCTGCTGCGTTATTCCGAGCTCGGCCAGGACTACGTGCGGTTCGTCCGCCAGATCATGCGAGAGAACGATCTGTCGGACTTCGACAAGGCGCGTCTATCGATCTTCTAGACCGGGCTTCAAAGCTGCATCATCGGCCGCGGCAAATCGGCGTCGCTGACCAACGGGTAGCGCCGCGCCTCGAACAGCTGATAGTGCCACCATTCGTTGCGGTAGAAGTCCCAACCCGCCGCCGTCATCAACCCCATGAGCAATAGCCTGTTGTACTGTGCCTCACGTGGGACGTCGGTTCGGCCGTGGTGCGAGAGGGGCGTGAAGGCGTCGAACGCAGTGCCCATGTCGAGTTCTCGGCCGGCCTCGCCCAACAGCGTGAGATCCACCGCAACGCCGCGCGAATGCGGCGAGCCGCGCCGTGGATCAGCCAGGAACTCGGGGTCGGGCCGGGCCTTCCACAGTGCCCATTGCGCCTCGACAGGCCGCAGCGCATCGAAGATGAGCAACCGCAGACCGAGCGGCCGCGCGAGTTCGATGGCGCGGGCGAGAGCCTCGGCCGCCGGGCGCTGCAACCAGCATTCGGCGTTCCGGTAGAGAGGGCGGCCCGTTAGATTGGCTTCGGTCGCATAGGCCAGCCTGACATCGACGTCGAAGGCGGGCGGGGTGACTGCAACCAGATCGAGTTTCATGCCGCAACAATGCCGATCCCGGCGCCTGCGCGCCACCGCATGAGTGTCATCCTCGCCATGGACTGCTCGGTCGCCGATCTGTCTGCTGCCATTGTTCGCGATGGCCGGCCGCTGATGCACCTGAGCGAGGCCGGCCGAGAGCAATCGTCGCGGCTGCTGCCTGCCATTGAGCGCCTCCTTGCTGGCGCGGCGATCGAGCGTTCAGAGATCGACCTGGTCGCCGTCACCATCGGACCAGGCAGCTTTACCGGCGTTCGCGTCGGGCTTGCTGCCGCACACGGTTTGGCGATCGGGTTGGGCGTACCCTTGGCGGGTCTGCTGACGACGGCGGTCCTGCTTGCTCAAGTGCCGACAACGCCCCGCCTGAAAGTGGCGGCGATCGACAGTCGGCTGGGTGACTGGTTTTGCGCCATCGAGGGCGAAGCGACGCCCTTCCTCATCTCTTCGCGCAGCCTCGCCGAGCGGCTGCAAGGACAGGCCTGCCTGGTCATTGGCGCCGGCGCCGCGCTGCTTGCCGACGAGCTTGTCAAAGCGGGATCGGATGCGGTTGCACAGGAAGCCTTGCCCGACGCGATCACATTGGCCCGACTTGCCGGCGCGACAGGCACGGCCGGCTGGCGCGTCCGCAACGCTCATGAGGGCCTGCCGCGGCCGCTCTATTTGCGCGGTGTCAACATCACCTTGCCGGACGGTTCGCGACGGACCGTAGAATGAGCGGCGCCTATGCGTTACGCGCGCTACGTGCGCTGGATCTCGACGCCGCGGCCGCCCTGCATCGCGATGCCTTCACCGCCTTGGGTGAAACGCCATGGTCCCGGCAGGATCTCGGCGAGTTGCTGGCATCGCCCGGAGCGGCTGGTCTGATGATCGAGGCCGATGGCCACGCCGTCGGATTTGCGCTCTGGCGGCGGGCGGCGGACGAGGCCGAGTTGCTGACGCTTGCGGTCAGTCCGAACCACAGGCGGCAGGGCGCCGGAACGTGCCTGGTACTTGCGGTGATGCGAAGCGCTCGCAACTCTGGTGCGCGCGACCTGATCCTCGAAGTGGGGGTCGACAATCCGGCGGCCCGTGCCCTCTACGACGAATTGGGTTTCGTCGCCGTCGGCCGTCGCATGGGCTACTATCGCCGCGCGGCGGGCTCGGCTGCCGACGCCGTGATCATGCGGCGTGACCTTGCCTAGACGCCCATCAGGCGCGGCGGATGGTCACGATGTGCGCATCGCCATCGGCCTCTACGCCCAGTATGGCGTGGCCTTCGTCGCGCGCGGCGCGCGGTACGTTGCGCAAGGGTTCCTCGCCGCGCAGGCGCACGCTCAACACCTCGCCGGATCGCATGCGTTCCAGCTTGAGCTTGGTGCGCACGAACGTCATCGGGCACACCTCGCCCGTGATATCGATGGTCTGGTCGGGTGTGACGGTCATGATGCCCAACTATACCGCGGGGCTCGGCGGGTGTAGTCTTGACACGCATGCCTGACCGCAAGTCCAAGCTCGAGCAGCTGTGCGTCGAGAAGGGTCTCAAGATGACCGAGCAACGGCGCGTCATCGCGCGCGTGTTGTCGGAAGCATCCGATCATCCTGACGTCGAAGCCGTTCATCGCCGGGCGACTGCAATCGATCCGAATATCTCCATCGCAACTGTGTATCGGACGGTGCGGCTGTTCGAGGAAGCGGGAATTCTGGCCAAGCACGATTTCGGCGACGGAAGAGCCCGCTACGAAGAGACTCCACAAGAGCACCACGATCATCTGATTGACATCCAGAGCGGCAAGGTTGTGGAATTCCACAACGACGAGATCGAGGAACTGCAGCGCCGCATTGCTGAAAGGGCCGGCTACAAATTGGTCGGCCATCGGCTGGAGCTGTACGGCGTGCCGTTGGATGGGAAAACCGACCGCCAAAAATAAGTGGACGCGACCAACTGCACCCCGATAATGGGCGGATGATCGGGGCGGCCCCCTTGCGGATGGAACATGCGCATTGACCGCGCTGACAGCGAAGCCGAGCTTCTAGGCGCTCCCGCCTCCAGCGCGGAGATCGTCAAGGTTGTTGCCGGCGACTTTGAAGTTAGGCTGGCGCAAAGCGCGGCGGAGATCGACGCGGCGCAAGCGCTCCGCTATCGCGTATTTTACGAAGAGATGACAGCCCGTCCGACTCCGCAAATGGCGGCGTCGCGGCGCGACTTCGATGGCTTCGACGAAGTATGTGATCATCTTCTTGTGCTCGACCGTCGTCGTGGAGAAGGACCCGAAGGCATTGTCGGCACCTACCGCCTGATAAGGCGCGCAGCAGCGGCAAGAATGGGACGCTTCTATTCGTCCGCGGAGTACGACATCCAGCCCATGATCGACTATCCGGGCGAGGTGCTGGAAGTCGGGCGCTCCTGCATCGACAAGGACGCACGCAACACCGCGACAATGCAGATGCTGTGGCGCGGCATCGCCCTCTATTCCTTCCACTATGACATTCAAGTGATGTTCGGCTGTGCAAGTCTGCCGGGAGCAGATCCGTCCCAGCATAGCTTGGCGATGAGCTACCTCTATCACCATCATCTGGCTCCGCCCGAGATACGCGTGCGCGCGCTGGCAAATCGCTACATCAAAATGGATGTGCTCGATCCGGGCAGCTACGACCCACGCAAGGCGCTCGCGCGCGTTGCCCCCCTGATCAAGGGCTACCTGCGGCTGGGCGGCTTCGTCGGCGATGGCGCCGTGATCGACCCGCAATTCAACACCACCGATGTCTTCATCATCGTCAAGACCGAGTTGGTGACCGAGAAGTACATTCGCCACTACGAACGCGGGATGCGCGAGCAGGACGGCTGATCTCGCGCATCCGATGTGGATCGGCTCTCCCCTGCGCGGCAGCTTCAGGCTGCTGACCTATCTCGCACTCACGTCGGTGATGGTGCCGACATACCTCGTGGCCGTGGCGTTGCGCTTCGTCCTGGTGATCCGCTGGATGCCGGTCGCCTACCACCGCATGGTCTGCACCATTCTTGGTATCCGCGTGCGGGTCTACGGCACCCGCTCAAAGGTGACGCCGACCTTGTATGTTTGCAATCACGTCTCCTATCTCGACATCGCGGTGCTGGGCAGCTTGATCCCCGGCAGTTTCGTCGCCAAGGCCGAGGTCGCAACCTGGCCGTTCTTCAGCACGCTCGCCAAGGCGCAGCGCACGATCTTCATCGAGCGACGTAGCGGCAAGACGACCACCAGCCGCGACGAGATGATGAAGCGGCTCGACACCGGCGACAACCTGATGCTGTTCCCTGAAGGGACAAGCAGTGACGGCACACGCGTCTTGCCCTTTCGCAGCGCCCTGTTCGGCGTGGCGCAGTTGCGTCGCCACGACCGCCCGATCATGGTGCAGCCGGTAGCCATCGCCTATACGCGGTTGGACGGCATTCCTCTCGGCCGCTACTGGCGCCCGCTATTCGCCTGGTTCGGCGACCTCGATCTGGTACCGCATCTTTGGCAAATGGTCTGTTTGGGTGAAACGGAGGCTGTCGTCACGTTCTTCCCGCCCGTCGATATCGACCGCCTGGGCGACCGCAAGAAACTGGCCGAGTATTGCTTTCGCCAAGTCTCGGCCGGTGTACAGCTCGCGAATTCGGGTCGGTTGGAGCGGTTGCCGGCACCCCCGGGAGGGCCTTAGCCGGTCCCTCGACCCCGGCGGCCGGCGGTGCTAGAAGGCGCCGTTCCAGCAACGGAGACCAATGACGGACGTCCGAGACCGCGGGCAGCTCAAGCGCGTATTCATCCGCACCTACGGATGCCAGATGAACGTCTACGATTCGGACCGCATGGCCGACATCCTGCGCCCACTCGGCTATGGTCTCGCGGACACGCCGGAGCATGCCGACCTGGTGCTGTTGAACACCTGCCACATCCGGGAGCACGCGTCGGAGAAGGTCTATTCCGAACTGGGTCGCCTGCGAGACGCCAAGAGGGAGCGGCGCGCTGCCGGACGAGATCTCACGATCGCTGTGGCCGGCTGCGTCGCCCAGGCTGAGGGTGAGGAGATCGTGCGCCGTCAGCCCGCGGTCGACATCGTGGTGGGCCCACAGTCCTACCACCGCCTGCCCGAACTGCTCGCCGAGGCCGAGCGCAAGAGCGCGCTGGGTCGTGCCGGAAAGCGGCTGCCGGGCGCGGGCGTACTCGACACAGACTTTCCACCTGAGAGCAAGTTCGATCACCTGCCGACGCCTGGCGGTGTGCGCTCCGGCTCGGCCTTCCTCTCCATCCAGGAAGGCTGCGACAAGTTCTGCACCTTCTGCGTCGTGCCCTACACGCGCGGCGCCGAATATTCGCGACCGGTCGCGGCGGTGCTCGCCGAAGCCCGTGCGCTCGTGGCGGCTGGTGCGATCGAGATCACGCTGCTGGGCCAGAACGTCAATGCCTATCACGGCGAAGCGGACGACGGCTCGCGCTGGTCGCTGGCCGCGCTGATCGGCAGATTGGCCGAGATCGACGGTGTGGCGCGCATTCGCTACACGACCTCGCATCCGCGAGATATGGACGAGGCGCTGGTCGAGGCGCATCGCCATATCCCGCAGCTGATGCCCTATCTCCACCTGCCAGTGCAGTCCGGCTCGGATCGCATCCTCGAAGCGATGAACCGTCGCCATGGCCGCGATCTCTTCCTGCGGCTGGTTGATCGCCTGCGCAGCGTCCGCCCCGATCTTGCCTTGTCGTCCGACTTCATCGTCGGCTTTCCCGGGGAAAGCGATGTCGACTTCGACGACACCATGAAGCTGGTCGAGCAGGTGGGCTTTGCCTCGGCGTTCTCCTTCAAGTACAGCCGGCGGCCCGGAACGCCCGCCGCAATGCTGCCCGACCAGGTGCCGGAGCCGGTCAAGGCGGCAAGGCTGTCGGCCTTGCAGTCCCTGCTCGCCGAACAAGCATTGGCGTTCAATGCCTCGAAGGTCGGAAGCGTAGTGCCCGTGCTGTTCGCCGAGGCCGGACGCAAGCCGGGCCAGTTGATCGGCAAGACACCCTGGCTGCAGTCGGTCCATGCCGAGGGGCCCGTGCGTCTTTCGGGCCGCATCACCGATGTGCGGTTGGTGGAAGCGCATGCCAACAGTCTCGCGGGAGAGGTCGTCACGGCAGCCTACGAGGCGGCCGCGTGAGCGATTCGTCAGCCGCTGCCGGCCGTTCGGCCGACGTGCGCCGCATGACGTTCGACGACAACAGCCTGCTGGCGATGCTCTACGGCAATCACGATCGCAACCTCGTACGCATCGAGCAGCTCGCCAACGTGCAATTGAGCGCACGGGGCAACCAGCTCGCCATTGCGGGCTCGCCCGACGACGCTGCAGTGGCGCACAAGGCGCTCGCTGGGCTGTATGAGCGACTGAAGCGCGGGCTGTCGATCGAGGCGGCGGACGTCGATGCCGCGGTGCGCTTCGCGCGCGCCGGTGCCGATGGCGGCGACGATGGCATCCGTACTCGCCGACGCACGGTACAGGCGCGCTCTCCCGGTCAGCGTGCCTATCTCGCGGCGCTCCGTGAGCGTGACATGGTGTTTGCGCTGGGACCAGCCGGCAGTGGCAAGACTTACCTCGCTGTTGCGATGGGTGTATCGCTTCTGATCGCCGGCAAGGTAGAGCGCATCGTGCTGTCGCGGCCGGCGGTCGAGGCTGGCGAGCGTCTCGGCTTCCTGCCTGGTGACATGCGCGAGAAAATCGATCCTTATCTCAGGCCGCTCTATGATGCACTGCACGACATGTTGCCGGCCGATCAGATCGCCAACCGCATGGAATCCGGCGAGATCGAGATCGCTCCGCTGGCCTTCATGCGTGGCAGGACGCTTGCTCATTGCTACGTGATCCTGGACGAGGCGCAGAACACGACGCCCATGCAGATGCGCATGTTTCTCACGCGCTTGGGCGAGGGTTCGCGCATGGTCATCACCGGCGACCCGAGCCAGACCGACCTTCCGGGAGGCCAACGTTCCGGCGTCGCCGATGCCGTCGAGACGCTGAGCAACGTCGAAGGCGTGCGCTTCGTGCGGCTTGGCGCGCAGGACGTCGTGCGCCACGACCTTGTGACGCGCATCGTCGAGGCTTATGACGCGCGCGATCGCAAGAGCAAAGCCCGTTCGGGTTGATTGCGCCGTCGTCGTGCTCGACGGCGCCTGGCGCAGGGCGCTGCCACAGGCGGAACGATTGGTACGCCGCGCCGCTCGCGCGGCTGTCGCAGCAACCCGTCGCACCGGCCGCAAATCAATGACCGTAGCACTCGCTGACGATCGCCGCGTGCGTCTCCTCAACGCCCGCGATCGCCAGCAGGACAAGCCGACCAACGTCCTCTCCTATCCGTCGGGCGAGCGCGGCTTCCTGGGCGATGTCGTCCTCGCCCGTCAGGTTGTGTGGTGCGAGGCTCGCGCTCAAGGCAAGACGCCGGCCGCTCATGTAAGCCACCTCGTGGTGCACGGCACGCTGCACCTGCTGGGTTACGATCACGAGACGGGAGAGCAAGATGCCGAGCGCATGGAATTGCTGGAGCGACGTATCCTGAAGCGCCTCGGCATTGCCGATCCGTATGCGACACGTGGTTGACGTTCATGCTCGGTCCGCAAGAAGCGCTACAGCATCTCTAGCGTCTGCCTGCGCTTGGGCGGCGGAAATGCCGCATCGAGAGCCGCAAGCACATCTGGTGGCAGCGTGACCTCGAGAGCACCGAGATTTTCTTCCACACGCTCGCGGCTGGCCGACTTGGGAATCGTCACCACGCCGGGCTGCGCCAACAGCCAGGCGATTGCGAGCTGCGCCGGCGTGCACCCCACGTCATGAGCAATCGTCTTCAGGGCCTGGGTACGCAACAGACGGCCCTGGTCAAGCGGCGAGTAGGCCATCAGCGGGATCGAGCGTTCGCGCATCCACGGCAGGAGGTCGAATTCCGGACCACGGCGCGACAGGCAGTAGAGCACTTGATTGCTCCCGGTCAGGCCATGGTCGAGGCGCGCCGCCGCCTCCATGTCGCTGCTGTCGAAGTTGCTGACGCCGAAGTCGGCGATCTTGCCCGCCTGCCGCAGCCGGTGGAACGCCTCGAAGGTGTCCTCAAGGCGCGCGCCGCCGCGCCAGTGCAGCAGATAGAGGTCAATCCGGTCGATGCCCAGCCGGCTGAGGCTACGCTCGCAGGCGGCGATGGTGCCCGAGTGTGTGGCGTTGTGCGGATAAACCTTGCTCACGATGTAGGGCCGTGCGGCACGGGCGGCAATCGCTTCACCAACGATCTCCTCGGCCTCGCCTTCGCCGTACATCTCGGCGGTATCGATCATGGGGTAGCCGAGTTCGAGGCCGTGGATCAGGGCGTCGAGCTCGGCCGCGCGCCTCCGGCCGCTTTCACCCATCCGCCACGTACCGAGGCCCAAGACCGGCATGCCAGCGCCGGAAGGAAGTTTGCAGGAACGCATCACGAACATCCGCGATTGCAACGCCACGGCGATAGCCTATCTTAATGTCCATGCCGGACTCCACAGCGCATAGTACGCGGCCGGGCCTGATTGGCCCGGCGTCGGCAAGCGAGCCCGCCTCGCCAAGTTTGGCGGCTCCCGCGGAAGTCCCCTCTACCGGCGGTCTGCTGCGCGCCATTCTGCGGCGGCTGCGCCGCCGCGAGAAGAACGAAGCAGTGCGTGAGGCGATCGAGGAGCTGATCGAGGAGACGCCGGAGAGCGATACGCCGATCAGCGATGATCAGCGCGTCCTGCTCGCCAACATTCTCAAGCTGCGCGACAAGACCGTCGCCGACGTCATGGTGCCGCGCGTCGACATTTCGGCCATTGCCGCTGACACACCGCTCGATGAGGTCGTGCGCCTCATCCAAGCCGAAGCGCATTCGCGCTACCCGGTCTATCGGGAGTCCCTCGATGACGTCATCGGCATGGTCCACATCAAGGACGTGCTGGCCTACTGGGGCACCAACAAGAAGTTCAACCTGCGCGACATTCTGCGTCGCGTCGTGTTCGTGGCGCCGACCCTGCCGGTGCTCGATATGCTGCTCGACATGCGCCGCTCGCGCACCCACATGGCGCTCGTCGTCGATGAGTTCGGCGGGACCGACGGTCTGCTGACCATCGAGGACCTGGTCGAGGAGATTGTCGGCGAGATCGAGGACGAGCACGACGTGGCGCAGACGCCGACTGTAGCGCGCCGCATCGACGGCACCATCGACGTCAACGGCCGCACGCCTGTCGAACTGCTGGAACAGGAGATCGGTCGTGTGCTTTCGGAGGACGAGCGACGGGAGATCGATACCGTGGGCGGGCTGATCTTCTCGCTGCTGGGGCGCATTCCCGAGCGGGGGGAGGTCGTACGCCATCCGTCCGGCGTCGAATTCGAGGTGCTCGATGTCGACCCGCGTCGCATCCGACGGCTGCGCGTGCGGCCCTCGAACGTGGCGCAGTCGGCCGCCTGACGGCTCGACGCCAAGCATGACACTTCAGGGTTGGCGTGCCGTGGTCGCGGCTTTCGTCGCGGGCGCCGGCGCGGCGTTGGCAATGCCGCCACTTTACTGGCTGCCTCTGGCCGTGGCGGGCATGGTCGCCTTTGTCTGGCTTTGGCAAACCGCTCCAGGAGCGAAAACCGCACTGTGGCGGGGCTGGGCGTGGGGTACCGGCCATTTTGCCGTCGGCTCGTATTGGATTCTCGAGGCCTTCTTCGTACCGCCAGCTGATTTCAAGCTGCTGGGCCCGCCCATCGTCGCGGGACTCGCCGTGCTTCTGGGATTTTTTCCCGGGCTCGCAGCGGCGGCGACGCGCTTGGTCGTGGAGCGCTGGCCGTGGCTCGGGGGCCGCTATCGTCGGCTGTTGCTGCTGGCCATTGCCTGGACGATCGCGGAATGGCTGCGCGGGCACCTCTTCACTGGCTATCTGTGGAATCCGTTGGGGCATGTCTGGGCGTTCGCGCCGCCATTGCTGCAGACGGCATCGGTCGTCGGTGTCTTCGGGTTGGGAACGCTTACCTTTCTGGTTCTTGCGGCGCCAATCGCCGGTTGGCGCGCGACGCTGGCGGGGCTCGCGGCCGTCGCGCTGGCGGGCGCGGCTGGCCTGCACATCATGGATCGGGAACCTGGCGAGCCTGGGCCGCTCATCCGCATCGTGCAGCCCAATGTCGCGCAGGCAGAGAAATGGCGGCCCGAGAATCAGGCACGCGAGCTCGCCGATTTGCTACGGCTGAGCCGCGAGCCGGGTTTCGACCGGTTGGCAGCGGTGGTGTGGCCGGAGACGGCACCGCCGTTCGTTGTCGAGCCCGGCTCGCCGGCCTTGCGCGTCATGGCGCAGGCGGTGCCGCCGCGGGGCTATCTGCTTACCGGCGCAATGCGAAGCGAGGGTGCCCTCGAGGACGGAGCGTGGAATTCGCTGCTGGCGATCGATTCAGGCGGCACAATCGTGGCGCACTACGACAAGGTCCACCTCGTGCCACTTGGCGAGTACATCCCGTTCCATCATCAACTGAC
>Ga0081539_10006328_pt1 | contig 11428 bp, 11 predicted proteins | sample TabmetS4T2R2_FD_71023 | JGI IMG/M metagenome (GOLD analysis project Ga0081539, IMG submission 71023) | Tabebuia heterophylla rhizosphere microbial communities from the University of Puerto Rico - S4T2R2 | ecosystem: Host-associated > Plants > Roots > Rhizosphere ...
GTCCCGCGCGTGCTCGCGACGAGCGTGATGATGGTGTGCCTCGCGGTGGTGGGCGACCTGATGGGCGTGGGCGGCGGCATGCTGATCAGCCGGTGGTTCCTGGACATCAGCTTCCTCCAGTACAGCACGCACACGTTCGACTCGGTACAGGTCCGCGACTTCGTCACCGGCCTGATCAAGGCCGGCTGCTTCGGCACGATCATCAGCGCGCTGGCGTGCCACCTCGGATTAAGCGTCCAAGGCGGCGCCGAAGGCGTCGGCGCGGCGACCACACGCACCGTCGTCTTAACGATCGTGTGCCTGATCGTCGTGGACCTGATGTTCACAAGCGTCTTCTACTACCTCGGGTGGTAATGGAACCACAGATGAACACGGATAAAGGCGAGAGATGAGAGACGAGAGGTGAGAGAAAACTCCGCCCGCTCTTCTCTCACCTCTCGTCTCTCATCTCTCATCCCGATCCCTGTTCATCTGTGGTTCCAATTCGATATGCCGGATGTAGCCATCCAAGTCGACTCCGTCACGAAGATCTACGACACCCGTACGATCCTCGACGCGATCAAGCTCGACGTCTATCGCGGCGAGACGCTCGTGATCCTCGGCGGATCGGGGTCCGGGAAGAGCACGCTCCTGCGGCTGATGATCGGCTCGGTCCGTCCGGAGAGCGGCGGCGTCGTCGCGTTCGGGAAGAACCTGTGCACGATGTCGCCTCTCGAGCTGGACGATTACCGCAAGTCGGTCGGCGTGCTGTTCCAGAGCGGCGCGCTCTACAACTCGATGTCGGTGGCCGACAACGTCGCGCTGCCGCTTCGGGAGCATACGGACCTGCCCGAAGAGACGATCAGGATCATGGTGAAGATCAAGCTCGAGCTGGTCGGCCTGCGCCAGCACGCCGAGAAGATGCCGGCCGAGCTGTCGGGCGGGATGAAAAAGCGCGCGGGGTTGGCGCGGGCGCTGGCGCTCGACCCGCAGGTCTTGTTTTACGACGAACCGTCGGCCGGGCTCGACCCGGTCACCAGCGCGGAGATCGATCACCTGATCATCAGCCTGAACAAGGAGCTGGGCGTGACCAGCGTGGTGGTGACGCACGAGATGGACAGCGCGTTCCGCATCGCGCACCGGATGGTCTTGCTCGACCGCGGCAAGTTCATCATCAGCGGGACGCCCCAGGAAATGCGCGACAGCACCGACCCGCTCGTGCACCAGTTCATCAACGGCCTGGCCGAAGGCCCGCTCACCGAGCGCCGCCGCGCGGGCGGGTATGAGACGGATCTGTTGACGGAAGTGTGAGAGAGGAGAGGAGCCAGGAGCCAGGAGCCAGGAGTCAGAAGAAAGCGTTGCGACACATCGCCTTTTCTACTGGCTCCTGGCTCCTGGCTCCTGGCTCCTGCAAACGAATGACCAACGAACGCAACTCACTCAAGGCCGGCCTGTTCATCGTGGTCAGCGTGGCGCTGATCGTCTTCGTGGTCGTCGGCATCAAGGGGCTCTCGCGGTTCGTCGAGCCGACGCAGCGGCACCAGGTCCGGTTCAAGCTCTCCGACGACATCGGCGGCCTCGCGAACGGCGACGACGTGCGCATCGGCGGGGCGAAGGTCGGCACCGTCCGCGACATCGAGCTGGACACCGAGAGCGAAAACCCCGGCATCGTCATCACGTTCCAGATCCCCAAGAAGTTTCAGGTCCGCCGCGACGCGAACGTCACCATTCAGACGACCGTCACCGGCGTGAGCGTGCTGAACATCGAATCGCTCGGCAGCCGCCAGGCGCAGCAACTCGCCGAGGGCGAGATGATCACCGGCATGCCCGGCGCGTCGATCGCGACGCTCACCGCCAAGGCCCGCGACCTCGTGCCCGAGCTCACCGCCGCCGTCCGCGACATTCGCACCAGCACGATCCCGAAGGTGAACGCGACGGTTGACACGTACAAGACCACCGGCGAGAGCGCCACCGACCTGATCAAGTACGCCAAGAGCAAGGTCGATCCGATCATCGACCGCTACAACGCCTTCGCCGAGAAGGGCCGCTTCGCGCTGGACCAGGCGGGCACGCTGTTCAGCGACGTGAAGAGCGACTTCCGCACGACGATCACCAACCTCGCCGCCGCAACCACGAGCGTGAAGGACAAGCTGCCCGGCATCCTCGAGAAGGCCGACGGCACGCTCGCCAAGATCCAGACCGCGCTGGACAGCACGAACGAGGCGCTGGTGGACATCAAGAAGGTGGCCGAGAACACGCGTGACGCGACGGCGCACGCGCGGTCGATCCTGACCAACAACCGCAGCCGGATCGACGCGATGATCGTGTCGCTCAAGACCGCCAGCGACAACCTCAAGTTCGCCACCGCCGAGATCCGCCGCAGCCCGTGGAGGCTGTTGTACAAGCCTGCCCCCGACGAGATGGGCAACCTGAACCTGTACGACTCCGCGCGTCATTTCGCCGAAGGCGCCAGCGCCATGCAGGACGCCGCCGAGGCGCTGCGCGACGCGGCCAAGGACCCGAACGCCGACCCGCAGCAGATCCAGAAGCTCGTCGAGACGCTGGACAGCAGCTTCCAGAACTTCAAGTCCGTCGAGGGCGAGCTGTGGAAGCAGGTGAAGTGAGCCCCCGCGTCGACGAACTACCCTCTCCCTGAGTACAGGGCGAGGGAGCCAAGGCAGCCCCGAACAGGGCGGTTGCTGGCCTCGACGACCTCTGACACACTATCGCCTCAGCGTCACCTTTCTCGTTCGTCCACTCGGCTTGCGATCGAACCCAACTGCGGAAGGCCGATGAATCAAGCGACTCGCTTTGCGTCGTCGTTTTTCGCGTTTCTGCTTCTGGTCCACGTTCCCGCGCTCGCGCAGAACCCTCTCGCGCAGAATGCTCCGCGGGCCGACCGTTTCAACTACTCGATGCCGCCGGGGTGGCAGCGGGTCGAGAAGCAGGGCATCACCGTCTTCTCGCCGCCCAACCTCCCGCCGGGGAAGATGGCCGAGATTCGCATCATGCCGATGCGTCCGCTGTCCGGCGGATCGGTCGAGCAGAACGTCCGCGACGAGATCGAGTTCATCAAGGGCAAGTACGCCAACGTCCAACCGATGCCGACGAGCGCGGTCCTTCATCACAACGGGTTCGAGTTGGGCTTCGGCGCCGCGTCGATGGAAACGGCGCCGAGGTCCGGGCAGTTCGGGTACGCGACCTGGTTTTTCGCCCGCGCCGGCGAGCAGGTCCAGCCGGTGTTTTTCCTCACGAACGACCAACAGCTTTACATGAACTGCCGCCCGACGATCGACGCGTTCGTGCACCTGATGCGGTTCGGCGAGCCGACCGTGCTGGTGAAGGCTGACCCACCGTTGACGCGCGACGCGGCCGACGCGCTGCTGGACGTGCTGTTCTTCGAGGCCTGCCAGGTCAACTCGCAGCCCGAGGTCATGCCCACGCCGCAGATGAAGGAGCAGTGGGCGAAGGAACTGACCGCGAACTACGCGAAGTTCGACGCGAACGCGCGGCAGCAGATCGCGCAGATGCCCGCGGTGAACGCGTCGATCCGCTCGCAGTGGGCGATGCTCCCCGAGGAGCAGAAGACGGTCCTGCGGCTGCGCTGGTCGGGCGTTCCCGAGGTGAACCAGATCGCCGTCGCGCTCATCAACGCGCAGCTCCCACAGGCCGCGCCCGGCGCGCCGAATTCGGCGAGCGCGCGAGGTGACAAGGACAAGTCGGCCGTCGAGATCTCCAAGGAGTTGGACGATCAGCAAGCGGCATACAAGGCGTTAAACAACGCATCCATGAACCTGTACCAGGCGCAGATGTCCGCGATCTCCAGTGTGGGCAGCGCGGGGTGGCGTTACGAATATCGCTGACGCTCGTCCGAATGCGCTATTGATGTCATCTGACGATCGCGCGCCGACCACGCCGGGACTGAGCGGTACTCCGCGAAGTCCCGGATCCCCGGATGACGCGACAACGGAATCCGGGTCTTCGCGGAGTACCGCTCAGACCCGGCGTGGCGCGCGGACTCGCGCCTTCCTCCCGCGTCGCAAGCGCCTCAAGCAACTCGCGCGCAACCTCCTGATCATCTGGGTAGCATCCTGCATCGTGCTCTACGCGATGCAGGACTATCTGCTCTTCCCCGGCCGCGCCACGCAGGGGCAGAAGCAGGCGATCATCCGCGAGCCGCGCGCGGGCGACCCGTACGAACTCGTCCATCTCACCACCAAGAGCGGCGAAAGGATCGTCGCCCTCTTCGGCCGCGCGACCGACGACCGCGGCCGCGACCTGCCCGAATCCGAATCGCGTACCCGCCCGACGATCCTGTTCTTCTACGGCAACGGCATGTGCCTGGCCGACGCGTTCGGCGAGTTCATGCGGTTCCGGGGGCTCGGCTGCAACGTGCTCATCCCCGAGTACGTCGGCTACGGCATGAGCACGGGCAAGCCGAGCGAGCAGGCGCTGTACGAGACCGCCGACGCGGCGTACGAGCATTTGCAGACGCGCGCCGACGTCGATGCGACGAAGATCATCGCCTCAGGCTGGTCGCTCGGCGCGGCCGTCGCGATCGACGTGGCGCATCGTCGTCCGGTGATCGGGTTGGCGACGTTCAGCGCGTTCACGAGCTACGTAGACATGGGGCGCGCGATGCTGCCGTGGTTCCCGGCGCCGGTGTCGATGCTGGCGCGCTACAGGTTCGCGAGCGTCGAGAAGGTCAGGACGATCGGCGTGCCGATCTTCATCGCCCACGGCTCGCACGATCGAATCATCCCGTCGCGGATGAGCGAGCGGCTGTCGAAGGAAGCGACGAAGTCTCCGCGCGTCACGACCCTGTGGGTCGACACGGATCACAACGACATCTTCGAGGCGCGCGAGGAGTTGTGGGAACCGTTCGAGCGGTGGTTGCGCTCTTTCAGTGGCGAGGGCGTCTCGCCCTCGCACAAGCAGCTATAGCTGCAAACGCGCGCGCGAGACGCCCTCGCCACTGTTATTGTGTCCGTCAGACCATCAACTGTTCTTCGCGGTCGTTCGGCGAGAGGATCTGCGGCGTATCGTTCGCACGTCCCTTCAGCACGCTTGCGATCGCGCCGACGATCAGCAACACGAACGCGAACACCATCGAGATCACGCCCCAGTGCGTGCTCGTCCGCGGCGTGAGCTTGCGGGCCCAGTCGGTCGTCGTGTTCCAGCCGGTGTTGACGTTCTGGTGCATCACGTCGACGGACGGACCCAACCCAAGACCACCCAAGCACGCGAACGCCCCCAGCGCGAACCACGCGTGCCGGTGCAGCCACAGGCCGTGCAGGTACACCAGCATCGCGCCGGCCAGCGCCAGGCGCAGCGGCGTGACCGTCATGGTCCCCTCGAAGACGAGGTGACTGTTGTGCCGGCCTGACAGCATCATCGCCGCGATCGGCAGGATGAGTTGCAGCCGCATGCGTGCCGCGAGCGTCAGCACGTGCCGGTCGTACGAGCCGATCGCGACGGCGAGTCCGAGCACGAGCGGCGCGACGTTCGCGTTGTACCAGCGGACCTTGTAGACCCAGTTGAACAGCGCCAGGTGCAGCACGATCGACGCGAACGCGAAGATCATCAACAGGTTCACCACGCGCCGGTAAGGGATGCGCGCCAGCGCCACGCGGATCGACGTCGCCGGCCGCAGCAGCACGACCGCGAGCACCGGGATCATGCCGACCGCCCACCACGCCGCGTAGATCGCGGCGGCCGGGAGCACGCCCTTGAGCTTTTCCGGCTGCGTTTCGACGACCGCCTTGAACACGCCGGGCAGCGCGGTCAGCAGGATCGCCTGCGCCGTGATGAAGACAAACGAGCCGCTCATCAGGTCTCGCCCGATCCCGCGCCAGATCACCGCGAGCTTGCAGAACGCGAGTACCAGCAAGATCGCGTTGACGATCGCGCCGAGCCTCAGGTCGATCGCGAACATCTCAGCGTTCAGCCAGGTGAGGTCCACGAGGAAGAATGCCTCGATGCCGATCAGGATCGCGCCGTCGCGGTTCTGGCCGGCGGCCGGGCGGTTCAGCAGCCACACCGCGATGCCGATCAGCAGCGCCTCGTAGAGGTTGAGCGTGAAGATCAGCGCCAGGATCCGGTACGCTGACACCGGCGACCACGAGGTCGAGTTGCTCAGCAGAATGCAGCCGGTGAGCATGCACACGGCGCTGAGCAGGTAGAACGGGTTGCGATCGATCACGCCACGCCAGAAGCCGGGATGCAGTGAGGGTGCGCGGCCGTGGTAATCGAGATTCGACGGGGTGGTCATCGAGTTTCCTCCAAGACGGGGGCGAGGAAACCTCGCCCCCACGCGTGGCGGACCTCCCTATGAGCACTGACGGACGCCGACGATCCGGACGCGCTCTCTTCCCCCTCTCCCCCGTACTCGGGGGAGAGGGTCGGGGTGAGTGGCCGCGAAACCCGAATGACGAAACCAGAAACCCGAATGAATGACGAAACCCGAATGACGAAGTGCGCGCCGTGCGATCGATTCGTCGTTCGGGCTTCGGGATTGATTCGTCATTCTGGTTTCGCAATTCGGGCTTCCGCCACGACCCTCACCCCGCGCTTTCCCGGAGCACCGGGCGAGGGAGGATGTCGCTCGCACAAGTCGGGTTTCTTGCCTGCCGTGGCGGGCTCTGCTACCATCCCCCGCCCCTCGCGAGCCGCGCGGCTGACGTGGAGCCTTTTGCGACACGCACGCCGCGAGACTTCGACCTGTGGGACGAAAAGGACGTTTCCCCCGTGAAAACCAAGATTCACCCCAAGTATCAAACCTGCACCGTCCACTGCGCCTGCGGCAACACGTTCACCACCCGCAGCACGCTGAACCGCATCAACGTCGACATCTGCTCGGCCTGCCACCCGTTCTTCACCGGCAAGCAGAAGTTCGTGGACACGGCCGGCCGGGTGGAGAAGTTCAGCAAGAAGTTCGGCGGGACGTACAGCTTCCAGAAGACCGCCGCCGCGGCGCCTGTCGCCGCGGGCGCGAAGAAGTAGCCCGACCCCGAACAATCCTGAGATTCGCCGCCGCCGCCCGGGTGAGCCCCCGTCAATCCAACCCGGCGCGGCGGCGTCGTTTTGGAGCTGTCGACCCATCGTAACTTATACGTTACAATGGGCCGGTGGCCGAACTCCGGCATTACCTGACCGCAACGGGTCGAGATGTGTTCGGTGAATGGCTGGAGGCACTGCGCGACTGAGGCGCGCGGGCGCGGATCATTGCCAGGCTCGACCGCGTCGTTGCCGGCAACTTCGGCAACTTCGGCGACTGCAAGCCGGTCCGCGGCGGCGTGAGCGAGCTTCGGATCGATCACGGTCCCGGCTACCGCGTCTACTTCGCAGTGATCGGCCGCGAGTGCGTCGTGCTGTTGTGCGGTGGAGACTAGCGCGGCCAAGCATCGGACATTCTTCGCGCGATCGAGTACCTGAAGGATTACCGCCGACGGATCTCCAAGCCATGAAACACAAGGCAAGCAGATCGCACGACGAGTTCGTCAAGCGCATGCTCCAGGACGATTCGGCGTTTGCCGCGGAGTACCTCAAGTCCGCCCTGGAAGACGCGGACGAGCCCAAGGTACTGTTGATCGCGTTGCGTCGAATCACCGAGGCGCGCGGCGGTTTTGCCAAGGTCGCCAAGGCGGCGGGAATCGAGCGCGAGAGCTTGTACCGCGCGCTCTCGGCGCGGGGAAACCCGCGACTCTCGACGCTCGTCGCCATTACCAAGGCCATCGGGCTCAAGCTCACCGTCGAAGCGGCCTGAACCTTGCAGCGGCTACGTCCGGGCTATCATCTTTCCGTGCGGTCGCGCCTCGGTTATTCACTGACCTGCTGCGTGCTGCTTGCCGGATGTGCAAGTCGCGGAGTCGTTCGTTCGTCCACGACGTTACCCGCGGACGGTCGGATCGCCCCCGCGCAAGTCAACCGTGACGTGCAGGCGGTCGTCTTCCCGCCGGTCGGGTGGCACGCGGAGCCGCTCAAGCAGAGCCAGAACCACCGCCACCAGGTCTGGCTGAGCCCGTCGGGGCACACGGCGTTCGGCGTGATCTTCATCCACCTGCCGCTGCCGGTGGGGCAGGACTTGGCCCTCTGGGGCTTCATGCGCGAGATGCGGCGCTCCGAAGGCGAGGCGAACCTCATCTCGAAAGAGTGGGACGCGAACCTCTCGGCGACGCGCTTCGTAGCGGAAGGAGGGCTCTATCGCGTCCGCGTTAACCTCTTCGTGGACGGCTGGAGCGCCTGGGCCGTTTATGCCGGCACGCTCCGCGGCGCGCCGGTCGAACCGAATGAGCTTGATCTGGCCGAGCGGGCGCGAGACTATACGGGCGTGGGGCTGACCGACGCCGAGCGGCTCTGAAACCTGTTGTTCCTTCCACACACCGCCCGGCGCGGCAAAGGGCACCGGTCATGTTGTTCACGTCGTTGTTGAAGCGATCTTCGCGTGTAGCGCTGTTGTCGTCGGCGATGGCCCTCGTGCTGAGCTGTTCGGTCGTACCCAGCACGACCAGCACGAGCCTGCTGAACCACCGCGCCGCGGTCGACTTCACCGGCCTTCGTCCCGCGCGAATGATCGACACGATCAAGGCTTCGGTCACTTCGCCCGTCGGGTGGGACCGGCTCGTCACGCAGCGGGCCGCGCTCTACACGCACGAGCAGTGGCGCAGCCCGTCGATGCAGACGGGCGTCGGCTGCGCGTACATCCGCATGCCGCTGCCGTTCAGCGCCGACACGATCTGCTGGCTCGCGCGCCAGGAGTACGCCAAGCAATCCAAGCACGGCGACGGCGGGAAGATCACCAGCAACTGGACCGACAACCTCGGCCGCGTCTGGTTCGAGGGCGAGAACAAGCGCTACCACGTCCGCGGCTACGTCGTCACGCACGGGTTCGAGGCGTGGATCGTCTACTTCGGCTACCGCGTGCCGAGCACCCCGGACCCGGGCGAGCTGAGCGTCGCGATGCGAAGCCTCGAGGCGATCGTCCCGTCGCTACCGCAGTCGGCGCCGCAAATCGCGCGGAAGTAACGATCATCGGAAACCCCGAGCTTCCGCTCGGGGCTGTCACAGGCAAAGAAGGTTTGATTTCCTATCCAAGCCCCGAGCGGGAGCTCGGGGTTTTCCGTCACACGACCGTTGCGGTCACACGACCGTCGCAACTTGATCCGCGACCGCGAGCAGCCGATCCAGTTCCGTCGGATCGAACGGGCGCGCGCTGAAGTCCAGCACCAGATGCTCCCCGTAGAGCAACATTCCCACGTCTTGCGGTAACAGCGCCCGCGCTGACGTCTTCGCGAGCCGGTTTGCGGTCTTCCCGTCGATCGACACGATGCCGAAGCGGTCGTTGCTCACGCTGTTGAACTGCGTGAGCGGGAAGAAATCGACCACGCTGCCCGTCGCGTGCGCCGGGCGCAGTCCCGCCGGCACGCGCGAGCGACCGTCGGGAAAGCGGCGGATGAGCACGTTCCACACGCCGTGCGGGTTTGCTGACGCGCCGCGCTCGCTGGGGAAGTCGCTCGTCGCATCATCATTGAACCGCGTGCCCGTCTCGAACTGCACGATGACCGTCCCCGCGCGCGGGCCGACGCCTTCCAGACGCAAGCGCACGCGCGGATTCTGGCCGAGTTGCCGAAGCTGATCGATCGGCGGCGGCAGGTCGGTGATCGCGCGCTTCGCGACCCGCATGCGGTGCTCGCCGGCCCAGTCCGACAGGGACAACCATTGCCGTCGAGTCGTCCAGCGGCGCACGAGCAGCAGGAACGTGCCCAACGACCCGCCGAAGATCGCGAGCAGGCAGATGAACAGGAGGAAGCTGAATGATGGTGTGACGGCGAGCACGTGAATGGCGATTGTAGCCGGTTTTGCAGGTTTCTTCGGGGCGGCAGGCGTGCAATACTCTTGGGGTCCGAACGTTGTACCTCACGGATGAAACTTCGGAGCCCAACCATGCGACGTCGACGCGTTCCCGCTTTTCTCGTGCTGATCCTCGCGCTGCTCTTCGTGGCGAGCATCTCCCGCGCTCAAACCACCGCGCCCGCGGCGCCCGGGCGTGACCCGCAGACCTTGATCGACCGCGTGCGCCGTGCCGCCGAGGGCGTCCGCGAACTCACCGACGAGCAGAAGCAGCGCATCGACGACATCCTCAAGCAGGCCAAGGCCGACCTGGACGCGCTGCTCCCAACGCTGCGCGACTCATCGCAGGCCGAGCGGCAGGAGAAGCTGCGCGACTTCATGACCAAGCTGCGCGAGCAGGTGTTGCCGGTGCTGAGCGACGAGCAGAAGCAGCAGTTCCAGGAACTCATCCGCGAAGTACGGCAAGGCGCCGCGAACGCCGGCGCCGCAGTGGGTGCAGCTGGGGGCGGCATGCGGCAGCGCATGACCGCGCGCCTCGAAGAGCTGATCGACAAGCTCGACCTCACCCAGGAGCAAAAGGACAAGTACCAGGCGATCCTCGCCGAGACGCGCGAGAAGATGGCCAAGGCCCGCGAGGAGGCACAGGGCGACTTGCAGGCGATGCGCGAGCGCGGGCAGGCGGTGTTCCGCGAGACGCGCGAGAAGCTCGAGGGCATCCTCACGCCCGAGCAACGCCAGAAGATGCGCGACATGATCCAGGAGCTGCGCCCGCAGGGGGCGCGCGGGCCGCGCGACAACGAACAACCGGCCACGCAACCGGCCAAGGAGCCGGAGAAGCCCAAGCCCACCGAAGGTGGCGGCGCGGGCGCCGGAACGAAAACGGGTGCGGGCGCCGCTGCCGTGCCTGCGGTGGCGCTCCCGCCGCCGCCCGTGCCGGGACAAGTGGCCCCGGCGCTGGCACTGGAAAAGCTGGACGGCTCGCCCGTTCAGCTTTCTTCGTTCAAGGATCGGTTGGCGCTGCTGGCGTTTGGGTCGTACAGCTCGCCGTCATTCCGCAGCCGCGCGCAGGGGCTCGAGGAGCTCCGCCGCGAGTACGGCGCGCGCGTCAACTTCGTCGTCGTCTACACGAGAGAAGCGCACCCCAGCGGCGGCTGGGAAGTCGACCGCAACCGCGACGCCGAGATCTCCGTGCAACAACCCGCCGACGCGAACGCGCGTCGAAACGCCGCCAAGCAGGCGCGCGACCTGCTGAAGCTACAGTCCACGATCACGACCGATTCGATGGACGACACGACCGCCCGCGCCTACCACGCGTTCCCCAACGACGCGGCCGTGCTCATCGGAAAGGACGGAAACGTGCTGGCCTACCAGGAATGGTTCGACCCGTACGGCATGCGCCAAGCGATCGTCGACGCAATGGCGCCCGCGCCGAGCACGCGCGCGACGAGAGGATGAGTTGTCAGTTGTTGGTTGTCAGTTGTCAGAGCGCGAACCCACTGACAACTGACAATGCTCTGCTGAAATGCTGCTGCGGTAGGTCGGGCACTCCTGCCCGACACGGCTCGACGTACTCGTCGGGCCGTTTCCCCGCCCGGATGGG
>Ga0081539_10006329_pt1 | contig 11427 bp, 8 predicted proteins | sample TabmetS4T2R2_FD_71023 | JGI IMG/M metagenome (GOLD analysis project Ga0081539, IMG submission 71023) | Tabebuia heterophylla rhizosphere microbial communities from the University of Puerto Rico - S4T2R2 | ecosystem: Host-associated > Plants > Roots > Rhizosphere ...
CAGTCGACGAACGGGTCAACTCGCGAAGCCGGGCACCGTCACCGGGACGCAGGACCAGCGGGGCAGCAACAGACATGCCTCATTGTCCCGCACCCACACCGTCCAATCACTTCAGACACGCCATACTAGTGTCGCGTCTCCGTAGTCATTTGACGGTCAGCGGAGTCGGCCTCGGGCCGGTGACCAGGGCGGTGCCTTGGCCGGACTGTCAAAAGATCTCAAACACGCGACACTAGGGCGGTCAGCTTTCCGGAGCTGTGTCGTGCGGTGACGGACGGTCGGTGAGCGCGATGCGGGCATTTCGAGAGCGAGACGGGTTTTGTCGGCCGCCTACTCCGAAGCATGAGCAGCCGTGGCTGAATTGTCGCGGCCCACTCGGCGATCGGGTGCGCGGATTCGCTGGCAGGTAGTCATTCGGCGGAAACGGTGTGGAATGGCGAATTGATTCCGCTTCGCCCTCGGCCGCGTTCGACGCGTTCCGGATATAGGCTCCGGCGCGGCGGCCGGCGCGGAGCGATTGTTCCTACCGGTGCCGGGCGCGCCGGGGCTGCGTTCTCGGCGGCCGGCCGGCCGGACTGTGTTCTCGGTGGCCGGCTGTGGCGTGTGCCAGGTGGCAGGCTGGGCCGCGGGCTTGCTCGTGTTCTCGGTGGCCGATTGCGGCGCGTCCCGGACGGCCGACCCTGTCCCGCTCTTCGCGGTCGGCTGGGCTTCGTTCTTGATAGCCGGTTGCGATTCCTGCCGGTCGGCGGGTGGGCGCCGGTCGGTTTCCTTCGGCCGGCAGCGCGGGTTGGGTGCCGCGTGTGTCGCTCGTTCCCGGGACCGGGACGGCGGGGGCGGCGGGGACGACTCGGGTGTCCGACCACGTCGGCATTCCTCCAACGCCTTCACCATCCACTCGGGACGGGGCCCGGCTTCGGCGTGCCGGAGGCGTTCGGCGTGGCGGCGGGCCAGGCCGAAGGCGCGACGCCGTTCGTGGTCACGGCGGAATTCGTCACGCTCCGGAGAATAGTTTCGGGCCTTCGTCCGATCCCGCATTCGGGCCAATTCCGCCGACGTGAACAACTGCAGCTGCCGCATACGATTATTGTCTCGTACGCCCGGGCGGATGTCCCACCCGAGTCGACACTGGATCATGCCATTCTCGAGGCAGTCGGCAGCCTCCGGGCCGATTCCGGCGAGTCGACTCGATATGCGGAAGAATCGGCAAAATGCCAACGCCTCTTGACGCCCGCACCACCGAGCCGAGACTCCTGCTCGTGCGTATTCAGCTCGAGATGACCGGCTGAGTAGAGCCCGCTGTCTACGTGGTGGCCGGGGGCTAACAGCTCATGGGCTGTGGTGGTTGAGCCGCGGGCGGACCCGAGCGGAAGCGGACAACGCGGAGCTTCGGCGTCGGCTGGCGTGGAACTCGTCGAACTCGTCGCAGCCGCCGTCGTCGGATGGGCGGCCGGGTAAGGGAGCAGCGGTGGCCGGCGGCGGAGCAAGCGCGCGTGGTGCGCCGCCCAGGTCGACGCTGGCAGCCGACCCGGACCGGATGTTCGAGCATTGGCCGGACCGGTGCGCGAAATCCGGCCCGCGGCGCCGGCCGGACCAGGCACGCGAGTACGGGCGGCAGCGCCGCCAGGTCGTCGAGCTGCCCCAGCCGCGACCGGGGTCACCGAACACCGGTTGATCGCGGTCGAATGCGGCGGGGGGGAGCAGGTCATCGAGCCGCCGGCCGGCCCGCCGATGAAAGCCGCCCCGCTCGGCCACCTCAAGCGGGAGACGAGTTTCAACCCGGACCAAGACCAGACATGCCTGACAGCGACACCACGGCCGCCGATCGGCCGGAATCGGTTCCTGTCCAAGGCGCGCCTCCACAACACAACCAAGATCTTGTGCATAACTCTGTGGATGGCCACCAGAAGTTGTGGACAACGCATGCCAACCCACGCCGGGTCCGTCTTCTGTCGTACCCCTGGTGCAACATGATCGGCGTGTCTGACCAGTCTTCCCCCGTCGGCCGGGTGCTCGGCACCGCGGATGCCACCCCACTGCAGTTCTGGACGGCCGTGACCCCGGGCAGCTACCTGCAGCTCGACGACGTCGTGGTCACCACCCGCGAGCTGCCGGACCGCGAGCCGGTGACGATCGCGGGGGTGGTCACCCAGGTCCGCGCGCGGCACGAGGGCGCCCAATTCGACTCGGACGTCTTCGCCATCGCCGAGGGCACGTTGCCGGCGCTGGTCCAGGAGGCGGCCGAGATCACCACCACCCGGGTCGATCCGGAGCTGTACGTGCCGCCCTCGCCGGGCGCGATCGTCCACCGGGCCGCGGGGGAGGCGCGCGACGCCGCGCTGCACTTCGACCGGATGGAGCGGCGGGTTCCGATGGGCATCGGGCGCGACGGTGTGCCGGTCTTCCTCAACGCCGACTTCCTCGACGGCACCCGCGGCGCGCACGTCTCCATCTCCGGCATCTCCGGCGTGGCGACCAAGACGAGCTTCGCCACGTTCCTGCTCTACTCGGTGTTCCGCTCCGGCGCTCTCGGTGCGGACGGTACGAACGCCCGCGCGCTGATCTTCAACGTGAAAGGGGAGGACCTGCTCTTCCTCGATCACCCCAACACCCGGCTCGACGAGGCCACCGAAGCGGCGTACAAGTTGCTCGAGCTGCCCGCGAGCCCGTTCGCCGACGTCCGGGTCTACGCGCCGCCGCGGGCGGGCGACTCGTCCGGCGCGCCCGACGTCAGCAGCCGGCTGACCGGTGTGGACAGCTTCTACTGGACGCTCGAGGAGTTCTGCGCGGGCAAGCTCCTGCCGTACGTGTTCGCCGACGCCGACGACGAGCGCCAGCAGTACACGATGGTGGTGCATTCGGTCACCGCGCACCTGAACCGGTTCGCGGTGCCGGCCGAGGGCGGGGTGAGCATCGACGGCCGCCGCATCTCGTCGTACGGGGACCTGGTCGACCACATCGTCGAGCAGCTCACCGACGACGGGACCCGTGTCACCTGGGCGGGCAGTGCGGTCAATCTGGGCACGGTCAACGCGTTCGCCCGGCGGCTGATCGGCAGCAAGCGCGACCTGTCCCGGCTGATCCGCGGCGACCTGGCCCAGCGGCGGCCGCATCAGATCAAGACCGCGGAGTCGGCCCAGGTCACCGTCGTCGACCTGCACAACCTGCCGGACCGGGCGCAGCGCTTCGTGGTGGGCGTGACGCTGAAGACCGAGTTCGAGGAGAAGGAGAAGGCCGGCACCGGCCGGCCGTTGCTTTTCGTCGTGCTCGACGAGCTGAACAAGTACGCCCCCCGCGAAGGCACGTCGCCGATCAAGGAGGTGCTGCTCGACATCGCCGAGCGGGGCCGCTCGCTCGGCGTGATCCTGATCGGCGCGCAGCAGACGGCGAGCGAAGTGGAGCGGCGGATCGTGACCAACTCGGCGATCCGGGTGGTGGGCCGGCTCGACCCGGCCGAGGCCTCCCGCCCGGAGTACGGTTTCCTGCCGCCGGCGATGCGCCAGCGCGCTCTGCTGGCCCGCCCCGGCACGATGTTCGTCAACCAGCCCGACATCCCGGTGCCGCTGTGCATCGAGTTCCCGTTCCCGGCGTGGGCGACCCGCAAGTCGGAGTCGGGTCCGCCCCCGTCCGCCACCCTGCGGTCGATCGTCCAGGGCGCCGATCCGTTCGCCGTGGTGGGCGGCCGTTCCGCCGACGACGAGATTCCGTTCTAGGGGTTCACCGATGCGCATCCTGCACACCTCCGACTGGCACGTCGGCAAGGTTCTCAAGGGCCGCGGCCGGCACGCGGAACACATTCGCGTGCTGGCCCAGGTCGTCGAGATCGCCACGGCCGAGCGGCCCGATCTGGTGATCGTCGCGGGCGACCTGTACGACACGGCCGCGCCGACCGCCGACGCCACCCGGGTGGTGACCCGGGCACTCACCGCGCTGCGGAACACCGGCGCGCAGGTGGTGGCGATCGGCGGCAACCACGACAACGGCCCGGCGCTGGACGCGCTGCGCCCGTGGGCCGAGGCGGCCGGGATCGTGCTGCGCGGCTCGGTGCGGGACGATCCCGACGAGCTGCTGATCACCGGCCGCACCGCGGCCGGCGAGCGCTGGCAGCTCGTCGCCCTGCCGTTCCTCTCCCAGCGCTACGCGATCCGCGCCGCCGAGATGTACGAGCTGACCGCGGCGGAGGCGACCCAGACCTACGCCGACCACATCGCCCGGCTGATCGCGAGGCTGAGCGAGCCGTTCACCGAGCCAGGCGTGATCAACCTGCTCACCGCGCACCTGACGATCGTCGGGGCCAGCAGCGGCGGCGGTGAGCGGGAGGCGCACACGGTGCTGGGTTACGCGGTGCCCGCCACGGTCTTTCCGCAGAACGCGCACTACGTGGCGCTGGGCCACCTGCACCGTGCCCAGCAGGTGATCGCGCCCTGCCCGGCCCGCTACTGCGGCAGCCCGCTCGCCGTCGACTTCGGCGAGGAGGAGAACATCTGCTCCGTCGCGATCGTCGAGGTCGGCACGGACAAGGCGGCCCGGGTGCGGGACGTCCCGATCACCAGGGCGCTGAGCCTGCGTACCGTGCGCGGCACCCTGGAGCAGCTCGCCAAGGTCAACCTTCCGGATGCCTGGCTGCGTGTCCTGGTTCGTGAGACGCCCCGGGTCGGCCTGCGCGAGGACGTGCAGGACCTGCTGCCCAACGCGCTCGAGGTGCGGATCGATCCCGACATGATCGCGGACCAGGCGGGGGAGCGGATGGCGCAGCGGGCTGGCCGGTCGCCCCGCCAGCTTTTCGGCGACTACCTGGACAGCCGTGGCAGCGCCGAGGACGGCGTCCGCGAGCTCTTCGACGAGCTGTACGACGAGGTGAGCAGCAACTCATGAGGCCCCTGCGACTGGACATGGCCGGGTTCACGGTGTTCCGCGAGGAGACCACCGTCGACTTCACCGACGCCGACTACTTCGCGCTGGTCGGCCCGACCGGCTCGGGCAAGTCCACGGTCCTCGACGGGATCACCTTCGCCCTCTACGGCACGGTCCCGCGCTGGGGCGGGGTCCGGGGCATCGGCAACGCCCTGGCTCCGAGCGCGAGCGAGGCACGGGTGCGGCTGGTCTTCGAGTCGGCCGGCGACCGATACGTCGCGACCCGCGTGGTGCGCCGGGACGGCCGGGGCAACGTCAAGACGGCCGGTGCCGGGCTGCAGCTCATGCCGAGCGGCTTCGACGTGACCAAGCTGGACACCGGCATGGACCTGGACGACCTCGGTGAGGTGCTCGCCGGCACCCCGGCCGAGATGGACGAGGCGGTGCGGCACGCGGTCGGCCTGCCGTACGAGCAGTTCACCAGCTGCGTCCTGCTGCCGCAGGGCCAGTTCGCCGATTTCCTGCACGCCAAGCCCGCCACCCGCCAGCAGATCCTGGTCAACCTGCTCGGCCTGCACGTCTACGAGGAGGTACAGGCCCGGGCGACCGGCCGGGCGACCACCGCCGAGGGCAAGCTCGCCGTGGTCGACCAGAGCCTGGCCGGGCTCGCCGATGCCACCGACGAGGCGGTCGACGGGGCCGAGCGGCTGGTGACCAGGATGCGCGAGCTCACCGCCGCGGTCGAGCGGGCGGTGCCCGGGTTGCGGGCGGCGCGCACCGACGAGGCGGCGGCGTCCGCGGCTCGCGACGCGCTCGACGCCGAGCTCACGGCGCTGTCCTCAGTGCGTACGCCGGAGGGCAGCACCGAGACGGCGGGCGCGACGGCCGCCGCCCGCGACGCCGCCACCGAGGCCGCGGAGGAGGTCCGCGCCGCCGAGGAGACCGAGGAGAAGGTGCGCGGCGAACTCGCGGCCGCGGGGGACGCCGGCTCGTTGCGGCTGATGCTCGACCGGCACGCCGAGCTGGACCGGTTGATCGGCCAGGAGCAGCAGGCGGCCGGCGAGGTGGCGGCGGCCGAGGCGGGATACCGGGACGCGATCGCGCTGGCCGAGCAGGCGCACGGCGCGCGGGTGAGCGCCGCCGATCTGCTCGAGCAGGCGCGGCAGGAGTACACCGAGGCGCAGCGGCGGGATCGGGCCGCCGCGCTGCGGGCGCACCTCACCGCGGGCGATCGCTGCCCGGTCTGCGACCAGCAGGTGACCACCGTGCCGGCAGTGCCCGAAGGCTCCGCGGTGCGCGCCGCCGAGGCGGCCGGCAAGGCGGCCCGGGCCGCCGCCGAGGTGGCCGAAGCGGCGTGGAAACAGCGCGACGCGGCGGCCCGCAAGCTGGAGGGTGCCCTGGAGCGCAAGCGCGCCCAGCTCGAGCACCACGTGTCCCGGCTGGCCGAGGTGCGTGCCGCGGTGGACGGTTCGCCCGGTCCCGCGGCGATCGAGCGGCGCCTGGCCGAGCTGGCGGCGCTGCAGCGCCGGCTGGACGAGGCGGCCGCGGCGGTGCGTGCGACCCGGGCTGCGCAGCGCCGGGCGCAAGCCGCCGCACACGCCGCCGAGGAGCGGCAGCGCGCCGCCTGGCAGGCCTTCGACGGGGTGCGCGACGGGGTGGCCCGCTTCGCCCCGCCGCCCGCCGAGCGGGACGACCTAGCCGCCGCCTGGGCGGCGCTGGTGGCGTGGGCCCGCGGCGAACGGGACACCCGGCTCGCCGCGCGGTCCGCGGCCGACACCGCCGTGGCCACCGCCCACGACGCGACCGTGCACGCGTACGCGGAGATCGTGGCCCTGTTCACTGCGGCCGGTGTGGCGCCGCCGGCCCCGTCCCGGGCGAGCGACCCGGCGGCGGACGCGGAACTCATCCGCTCGGCGGCGGTCGCCGCCGAGCGCGCAGAGGCGGCCTGGCGGCGGCTCGCCGACCGGCGCGAGCAGGCCCGCGAGCTCACCGGACAACGCATGGCGCTGCAGCGGGAGGGCCGGGTGGCCAAGGCGCTCGCCGGGCACCTGCGGGCCAACAACTTCGAGCGCTGGCTGCTCGAGGAGGCGCTCGACCTGCTGGTCGGCGGCGCGTCGCGGATCCTGCGCGAGCTCACCGCCGGTCAGTACGACCTGATGCACGACAAGGGCGAGTTCTTTGTGATCGACCACCACGACGCCGGCCTGCGCCGCGGGGTGCGCACGCTTTCCGGCGGCGAGACGTTCCAGGCTTCGCTGGCCCTCGCCCTCGCGCTCTCCGAGCAACTGGCCGGCATGTCCACCACGGCGGCCAGCCTCGAGTCGATCGTCCTCGACGAGGGCTTCGGCACGCTCGACGCGGCGACGCTCGACGTGGTCGCGGCCACGTTGGAGAATCTCGCGGCCCGTGGCGACCGCATGGTGGGCGTGGTGACCCACGTGAACGCCCTGGCCGAGCGGGTTCCGGTCCGCTTCGAGGTGCACAAGGACGCCCGCACCGCACACGTCGAGAGGGTCGGCCTGTGAGGATGTTCGTGGATGCCTGGGACCCGTCGTATGGTTCGTCCTTCGAGGGCGGGGACGTCGCCGACGGTCCGGCGTCAGCGAGCAGCGCTCAGGTCGACACCGACGTGGAGGTGCCGGCGGCCGAGTGGGCGCCCCTCGACGTCCGGCCCTCGGTGCGCCGTCCCGACGTGGTGTTCCTGGTCGACGGGGTGCGGCGCAACGACGCGGGCCTGTGGACGGCCGAGGAGGACGGCACGTCGTACGCCGGGCTGGCCGCCTCGTTCGCGGCCGGAGTGGTCCGCTGCGACCTGGGACGCGGGGCCGCCGAACTGGTCGGGGCCCGGGTCGGTCGCGGCCTGTTCACCGCGAGCCCGTCGGCCGGCGACGTGCGGGCCGGCTCGGTGTGCTACGAGATCCACCGGGTGAGCGGGACCGGCGAGGCCAGCAAGCTGCCCGCGGCCGTGCAGGCGCCGCTGACCGCCCTGGAGATCGACATCTCGGCGGTGGCCCGGGACGGCGGCTCGGACGGCACGGACCTGCTGGTGGTGGACGGGCCGCTACGGAACCGGCGGCAGTTGCCGCGCACCATCGGCTACGTCAAGACGCAGCAGAAGCAGTACCTCCCGGCGGCGTTGACCGCGGTGGTGACGGCGTTGCGGCCGGGCCAGCGCACCCCGGTGTTCCATCTGGGCACGGTCTGGGGCGGTTGGTCCTGGTATTTGCGGCTACCGGGCGCCTCAGGAGCTCCGTGGTCCGGCATCGTCCGGGTGGAGTGCTCCCCGGACCTGACCGCCGAGCAGGCCATAGAGCTGGCCGAGATCTCCGGGGCGACGCTGCCCCGGTTCGCGTCGTCGGCGTACAAGGATCCGCGCGCCCCGCAGAACCTCGTGCCGATCGCCGGGCTGGAACGGCGGCTTCGCGGCATGCTCGGCGACGCCCGCGTGCTGCACCGGGCGCTGACGCTCGCGACGGCGCGTGCCCGCTGAGCCGCATCGCACTCCCGGTGTGTCGTCGCAGGTGGAAGCCACGTTTCCGGAGAGCGGTGCGGCTGAGTATGATTCGGCTGCCCCGGCAGCCATATCGGTGAAGATCGATTCGCCGTGCCGCCTCCCACCAGACCGGAGGACCGCTTGAGAGCCCCGTCCCGGAAATTTTCCCCGCCCCCGTTGATCCCGGCCGGTGCCCCGGGCCGTATCTCAGGCGACGGAGAAAGCTCCGGGCGGAGGTATCGATGCATTCGGTGGCCGAGGATCGGCACCCACCGGGCCAGGCGTGGCTGATGACACAGCAGCGTTCCGGTGGACGGTGGCAGTCCCTCGCCGGCGGCCGTGGGGCGGACGACGCCGGTGCGGCGATCCCGCGGCAGGCGCCGCGGCACGGCGTTCCCGAGCCGAACACTCCCAGCCACGAGGACACCCTGGTCCGGATGTTGTACGAGGAGCACGCCGGCCCCCTGCTGATGTTCGTGCTGCGCCTCACCGGCGGCGACCGGCAACGCGCCGAGGACATCGTGCAGGAGACCCTGCTACGAGCCTGGCGCAACGCGCACCGCCTCGGCGCCCAGGGCCAGCAGTCGCTGCGGCCCTGGCTGGTGACCGTGGCCCGGCGGATCGCGATCGACGACCACCGCAGCGCCAGCGCACGCCCGGCCGAGACGTACGACCGGGAGCTGGAGAGCTTCCCCAGCACCTCGGACGACACCGACCGCGTGCTGCAGTCGATGACGGTGTCGGACGCGTTGCGCGAGCTCAGCCAGTCGCACCGGGAGATTCTCATCGAGACCTACTTTCGGGGCCGGACGGTGCCGGAGGCGGCGGAGAAGCTGAACCTTCCGCTCGGTACCGCCAAGTCCCGCGTGTACTACGCCCTGCGGGCCCTGCGGACGGCGTTGCAGCAGCGGGGGGTGACCGAATGACCCAGGAAGAGCACCTCGACGTCGCGTCGTACGCGCTGGGTGTGCTCGACGACCGCGACGCCGCACGTTTCGAGGACCATCTCATCGGGTGCGCGCGGTGCACCCACGAACTCGACTCGTTCCTCGAGGTCGCCGAGCTGCTCTCGGACGTCGACGCGGACGCGGTCATCGCGGCGGAGGAGTCGCGCCGCGACGGCGTGGTCCTGCAGCAGATGATCGGTGAGGTCAAGCACGAGCGCCGCCGGGCGACGAGCCGGCGGCTGTACTCGCTGGCCGCGGCCGTCGTCCTGGTCGCGATGCTCTCGATCGGCGCGCTCTTCGCCGGCGCGAAGTGGCTCGGGCGCGACCAGCAGGCGCCGGCGACGCCCGTCGCGCAGCGTGGCAGCAGCCAGCTCGACCCGTTGCCGAACCCGAACGGCCCGGGCATCGGCGGTCCGGAGTTGACCGGCCAGCGGTACGGCAACGCCGACCCGCGCACCGGCGTACGGGCCGACGTGGCGCTCGAAAAGAAGGACTGGGGCACCCAGATCTCCTTCGCCATCTCGAACATCAAGGGCCCGAAGGTCTGCCGGCTGGTCGCGGTACACACCGACGGCATCTCCGAGCCGCTGGTGTCGTGGAGCGTGGGGCCGGTCGGCTGGGGTACCGCGGCCAATCCGCAACCGCTGCTGCTGCAGGCGGTCACCGCCACCCCGCGCGAACAGATCGCGCACCTCCAGGTGCAGGAGATCACGGCCGGGGGTGCGAGCGAGACACTGGTCAGCGTACCGTAATGGAATGCTTTCGGTAGCCAGACGCATACCCTGAGAAAAGCCCGGCCGGCACGGCCGGGCTTTTTGTTTTCGCCGCGAAAAACATCGAAATCCCGCGCCGATTCTTCAACCGGCGCGGCCCCGCTCCCGTACTACTGCCCGGAAACGCCAGACGCAGCAATCGCCGGGAGGAAACGTGGTACCGGAGAACCGTAAGTTGATCGCCGCCGGCGCGGTGGCTCTCGCATTGTCCGGTTGCGCCCCGGCGGGTTACGACGCCGCGGATTACGGCGGCGCCGCGGCGCCCGCCGCCGACACGGTGGTCGCCACCCCGAGTCCCGTCGCCGGTTCCGCGTCCGCGGAGGCGCCCCAGCTCAGCGCCGAGGAGGCGACCACCGAACTGACCGGAACCCGGGTGAAGCGGATGGGCGAGGTCATCGAGAACGAGGACGGTTTCGTCCTCTACCGCTTCGACGACGACACGAACGATCCGGCGAAGTCGAACTGTGCCGGCGACTGCGCTCGGGTGTGGCCGCCCGCCCTGACCACCGACGGCAAGCCACGACTGCGAGGCGTCGACCCTGCGCTGGTCGGCACCGTGACCCGGGCGGACGGCACGAAGCAGCTCACCGTCAAGGGGTGGCCGCTGTACTCGTACGTCGGGGACCCCAAGCCCGGCACGTGGAAGGGTCAGAACGTCGCCGGCAAGTGGTTCGTCATCAAGCCGGACGGCACCAAGAACCTCACCTGCCTGCCGCCCGTCTCGAAGCCGGTCGCCCCGCCCGCCGACGACGCGACCGGCGAAACCGCCGGAAGCGACTACAGCTACTGACGCCCGCGCGCAATTCCGGGAAACCGCGTATCGAAGGGTGAAAAGAATGGTTGCCGTTCGCCGGCTCGCGGGCATTTCGGCAATGCTGCTCACGTTCCTGTCGGTCCCGGTGTCCCCGGCACTGGCCGGGGGCGGCGACATTCCGGTGCCCGCGACGACTTTCCGGGACAAGGGTACCGGCGCGGTCACCGAGGCCGACCGGGATTTCATCATCAAGGTGCGGCTGGCCGGCCTCTGGGAGATCCCGGCCGGCAACATGGCCCAAGAGAAGTCCGTCGACCCGCGCGTCGTGCGCATCGGCAGGACCATCGCCGAGCAGCACGTCGTGCTCGACAAGCTGGACCGCGACGTGGCCCGCAAGCTCGGCGTCGCGCTGCCCAACCGGCCGAACAGCGACCAGCTGTTCTGGCTCAGCGAGATGCGCGAGGCGAACTCCGCGAGGTTCGACGAGATCTTCGTCGACCGGCTGCGCGCCGCGCACGGCAAGATCTTTCCGGCCATCGCCACCATCCGGGCGAGCACCCGCAACCACTCCGTCCGCCAGCTCGCCCAGCAGACGAAACAGTTCGTCAT
>Ga0081539_10006330_pt1 | contig 11427 bp, 6 predicted proteins | sample TabmetS4T2R2_FD_71023 | JGI IMG/M metagenome (GOLD analysis project Ga0081539, IMG submission 71023) | Tabebuia heterophylla rhizosphere microbial communities from the University of Puerto Rico - S4T2R2 | ecosystem: Host-associated > Plants > Roots > Rhizosphere ...
CTGATCGTCCTTTCCCCAGCGGCCCCAGTTCGACAGCTCTTTCTTCCAGCGGTCGTATTCGGCTTGTGTGACGTCAGCGGGCGCAGCCCGGCCTTGTTGCGCGCGAGCAAGCACGCAGAGCGCGCCAATCAGCAACAACGCGATCGTCATCTTCCTGACCATGTGCCACACCTCGAGTCTTCGGTGCAGATTAGCGCAAAGGGCCGAGTAACGGTGAAGCCGTGGGCAACGCGCGTCGCATTCACCCGAGTGCGCGGGGCTGCCGATATCTAGGATGTGTGGCCCTGGCTCTGGGCGTCTTTCGCGGTGGCGTGCGCGGTCGGCTGGCTGTACACATGGCGATGTCTGGCCACGAGCACTGTCGCCCGCCTTTCGATCTCGCCGCCCACGCTGCTCGCCTTCGATAGACACGCATACGACCTCGCCGAGGACGTCGCCTCGTTCGGCATCTGGCAGAGTGTCATCAATGCCGGTCGCGTCACGCTGACCGCCGGAGCCGCCCGCCTCACGGGCATGCCGGCCGTGGCCACCGAGATGACGGTCGAGGAGCTCCTCGAGCGCATCCATCCCGACGACCGCGAGCATGCGAATCTGAGTGCCCTCGGTGCGATCAATGCCCGCACCGGGTTCGAGTGCGAATACCGGGTCCGCCAGGCCGACGGCTCGTATCGCTGGCATCGCAATCGGGGGAAGCTCGTCGAGCTACAGGGTTGTCCGGCACGCATGGTCGGCGCCGTGATCGATGTCCACGAAGAGAAGGTGATGCTCGAGCGGCTGGCCGAATACGCGGACCGCTCGACGCTGGCCGAGGACATCGCCGGCTTCGGCGTCTGGGAAACGGACCTGACGACGATGACGATGTCGCTGTCGGCAGGGGCGGCCGCGCTGAGCGGATTCGATCGCGTCGCGCGCGTGTGCACGGCCGGCGAGATCATGGAGCGCATCCACCCGGACGACCGCGCCGGCGTCGGCGCCGCCATCGAGCGCGCCCTGATGCACGGCGACACGTACCGCGTCGAATGTCGTGTCGCGCTCGCCAACGGCGAGCTGCGGTGGATTCGCAGCCAGGGTCGCCCGAAGCAGGTCGATGGCCGGACGCGGATCACCGGCGCCATCATCGACATGACGCGCGAGAAGCTCCTGCTCGAACAGCTCGAAGACGCGCGCGTCAAGGCCGAAGCCGCCGCGCAGGCGAAAAGCGAGTTCCTGGCCAACATGAGCCACGAGATTCGCACGCCGATGAACGGCGTCATCGGCATGACCGGGCTCCTGCTCGACACGCCGCTCACGCCCGAACAGCGCGACTACGCCGAGACGGCGCGCAACTCCGGCGACGCGCTGCTGACGATCATCAACGACATCCTCGACTTCTCGAAGATCGAAGCGGGCAAGCTGACCATCGACCCCTTCGCCTTCGATCTGCGCCGGCTGCTGGAGGAGGTCGCCGACATGGTGGCGCCCAAGGCCAACGAGCGACGAATCGAGCTCCTCGTGCGCTACCCGCCGGACATGCCGAGCCAGTTCATCGCCGACGCGGATCGCATCCGCCAGGTGCTGGCAAACCTGGCGAGCAACGCCGTCAAATTCACGCACCAAGGGCACGTCCTGATCTCCGCCGAGTGCGCCGCGCAGGACGAAGCGGGCGCGATGGTTCGCATCGCGGTCAGCGATACGGGCATCGGCATTCCCCGTGAGAAGCTGGGCCTGCTGTTCGAGAAATTCTCGCAGGCCGACACGTCGACGACGCGGCGATACGGCGGAACCGGCCTTGGCCTGGCCATCTCGAAGAGCCTCGTCGAATTGATGGGCGGCTCGATGGAAGTGGACAGCGAAGAGGGCCGCGGCTCGACGTTCGCGTTCCGTCTCCATCTGCCCTTCGACGATCAGCCGGAGCTCATTCCTGCTCCCGTCTCCGCGCTCGAGGGTCTTCGCGTCCTCATCGTCGACGACAACGAGGTGAACCGCCGCGTCATCCACGAACAGATTTCGAGCTGGGGCATGCGCAACGGCAGCTACGCATCCGCCGAAGACACACTGGAGGCGCTGCACGCCGCCCATGCGGCCGGCGATCCGTACCACATCGTGATCGCCGACTTCGAGATGCCGGGGATGGACGGCCTCGCCCTGGCGTCGGCGATCCGGACCTCGCCGGCGCTCAGCGGAGTCGTCTACATCATGCTGACGTCGGTGTGCCACTGGAAGGAACATCAACGACTGCTCGGCTCCACCATCGACGCCTGCCTCGTCAAGCCGGTGCGCCAGGCGCGGCTGATGAACACGATCGCCGCGCAGTGGGCGAGGCGCAACGCCGGGACGAGCGATGCGCCTTCGCCGACGCTCGTGCCAGCGCCACTGAAAGGCCAGTTCGCCGGGCTGGGTGCGCGCGTGCTGGTCGTCGAAGACAATGCCGTCAATCAGAAGGTCGCGACGAGCCTGTTGACGAAGCTCGGCGTCAGAGTCGATGTGGCCGGACACGGTCGCGAAGCGATCGAGATGGTCGGGCTGCTCCCCTACGATCTGATCTTCATGGACTGTCAGATGCCGGAAATGAACGGCTTCGAGGCGTCCTCGGCGATCCGCCGCCTCGACGGTGCGAAGAGCCGCATTCCGATCGTGGCGATGACGGCCGACGTCGTGGCTGGCGCGCGGGAGCGGTGCCTGTCGGCCGGCATGAACGACTTCGTCGCCAAACCGGTGGACGTGCCTTCGCTTGCCGCGGCGTTGCAGACCTGGTTGGTCGACGCTCGCACGTCATCGCTGAAGTAACGCGCGATCGTTACGCCGCGTGAAAGCTCGTACCGCCCCAGTAAGCGCACACGTCTGCCTGCCTGCGGCAAACGGCTCCTCTCACATCACTGCTCGTCGGTATGACCCTTGCCCGTTGATGCATGACCGAAATTCACCGTTCCTTTCTTGGCAAGGAGGACCTCGAGAATGGCGCTCCGATCCTTCGCTGCGGCCGCGGTCGCAACGCTCGGCCTGCTTCTGCTTGCTCCGCTGGCCACTGATGGCCAGCGTGCGGCCACTTCACCGGGACCCTACGCACTGACTGATCTCGGCACGCTCAGGAACGTTCAGAGCGCTCACGCCTTCGACATCAACGAAGCCGGTCAGATCACCGGCTACGCCGGCAGTCACGCGTTCTTGTGGGAGGACGGCGTCATGACTGACCTCGGGACGCTGGGCGGGAGCGGCAGCGTCGGCCAGGCGATCAACGAATCGGCACAGATTGCCGGGTACTCGTCGCTGTTCACCGCCGGCGCCGGCAATCGCGCCGCCCTCTGGGACCATGGGTCGATCATCAATCTCACGCCCGACTTGACCGGAAGCCAGACCAGCTGGGCGAACGGCATCAACGACCTGCGCCAGATCGTGGGTACGATCAACAGCGACACGCCATTTCTGTGGCAGAACGGCACGATCACCACGCTCCCGCATCTCGGTGGCGGCGGTGGCAATGCGTCGGACATCAACAATGCGGGTCAGATCGTCGGCTCGTCGCGAATAGCGCAACAGTCGCAGGTGTTGGGTCCCATGCCGCGAGCCGCGCTGTGGCAGAACGGGACCGTGACGAATCTCGGCGCGTTCCCGGGTGACGAAGATTCCGGCGCCGCCGCGATCAACGAAGTCGGGCAGATTGTCGGCTCGTCAGGTCGCACCGATCCCGACACGTACGAGCAGTTCTACCGCTCGTTCCTGTACGAGAATGGTCAAATGAAGGCGCTGCCCGTGCCCAGCTCGGAGAGCTACGCCGCAGACATCAACGACGCGGGTGTGATCGTCGGCACGATGCGGGCTCCCGGGGGCGTCTCACCCTGGCACGCCTACATCTACGCAGACGGCGTCGTCACCGATCTGAACTCGCGGATTCCGCAGCCTTCGCCGCTGCACCTGCGGTTCGCCTATGCCATCAGCAATGCCGGGCGGATCGTGGGCGTCGCCTACGACTCGCAGGGCTCGTACCACGCCTACCTGCTGACGCCGGTCGATCCTGGTACGCCATCAGTGACGATCGGCGATTCGTCGGTGACGGAAGGCGATACCGGTACACGCACGATGAGCTTCAATCTAACGCTGTCGGCCGCGGCCGGCGGACCCGTCACCGTCTCCTATGCGACAGCCAACGGCACCGCGATCGCCGGAACGGATTATCAGGCAGCGTCGGGCAGCGTGACGTTCAACCCCGGTCAAACGACGGCGACAATTCCGGTCCTCGTCATCGGCGATCGCACAACAGAGCCGAACGAAACGTTCGTCGTCAACCTCACGAGCATTACGGGGACGGCGTTCATTGCCGACGCCCAAGGCGTGGGCACGATCGTCGACGATGACCCGAAGGGCAAGAAGAGATGAGGGTCTACGGCATGCCTGTATTCGCCGACCACGCTTCGAGCTCGGCGATCGTCCAGTAGTAATCGGAGCGCGCCGGTGGGTGACGCAGCCGCACGTAGCGCGCCGCCCGTGGCGCAAAGGGAATGACGATCCGCAGCGCGTCGGGGTTGTCGATGCCGCCGCGGATCGTCTGCGCGACGAGCGTGCCGCTCCATGCCGGGCTCCACGTGGTCCGGTCGATCGACGTCTCCACGATCATCTCCGGCGGAAACTGATCGTGATACCGGCCGATGCCGTTGACGACGGCGCCGATCGTGGTGTCGTTTCCAAGATCCATCTCGATCGTCTTCTCGTCGACCGTCGGACCGCAGACCCAGCGCGTGACGGGATCGTGGTCGAGCGCCAGTCTGACGGCGTCCGGAGCGCACTCGCTCGTGACGCGGCCAATGGGCAGGCGGCGGCCGGCGGCTCGGCCGGCGTCGGCGCGGCCACGGCGCGGCAGACGGTAGTGCGTCCACTCGTTCTGACGACCGACCACCTGCACGCCTGGCTGTTTCTCGACCAGCGCAACCAGACGTGGCGCGCCGGTGGAAACGACGACGTCGAGCTCGCTGCGCGCCTGGAACGGGATGAAGGCGCTGTCCTCCTCGAAGCGGACCGAGTAGTTCAGCGCCGAGTAGTAGTTCGGATGGTAGCCGCTGTATCCGTTGACCGACGTCCAGCCGTCGACGGCGGCGTGATACGTGGCGGGCAGATCGAGCACGTCGCCGACCGGCAGCGTCATGACCACGCGATTCGCCAAGGTCGATGGCGGCACAAATGACGCTGCGACGGGCGTGGCCGGCATCGCGCCGATCCAGCTGTCGCTCAAGAGGCCCGCGGCGATCAGCGCAATCGCGATGGGTCGCATCCGCGCCGCAAACGCCGCCAAGAGATGCTGGGCGGTGATGCCGGCGAAGGCCGACAACGACAGGACGGTCAGCCCCCAGAAGCGCGCCGGGACGCGCAACTCACTGATTCCGGGCAGCTGCGCCAGCAGTGCGTACGGACCGGGGATGCCGGTCGATTGGCTCATGACGGTCAACGTTGGGCCGAGCGCGAGTGACCACATCACGACCGCCGCCGTCAGATAGAAGCACCGCGCAGGATCGCGACCGACCCACGCGCGGAGACGCCGCGACAGCATCATCGCCAGCAGCAGCGCGATCAGTCCGATCAGCAGCGGCCGAGCGGGTGACGAGGCGGAGATGCGGATGCCGCCCGGCGCAAATCGCCAGGGACCGGCAACGATGACGCTGATACCGATGGCCAGATAGACCGTGCCGATTACGGCGAGCGGCCATCGCAGCGGCCGAATCTTTGACGGGCCGCCTGAAGGTGGCGCCAGCACCTGCGGGCGACCGCGCAGCGACATCGCCACGCCGACGACACACACGATCGCGAGCGCCGCTCCCGGAAACAGCTCTGTCTCTGGCGTCCTGCATGCGACGCGCAGCCACGACCAGAACGTCAGCAGCTCCGAGGAGCAGAACACGCCCGCGGCGTCCGCGCTGTAGAGCCGAATTTCTTCGAGATTGCGCGCGAATCCGTTTCGCGCATGGACGACGAGGTATCCGTACAGAACCGGTGCCAGCGAGAGCGCCGCAACCATCACCGTCGCGGCGATGCGCCACAGCGCGCGCCAATCACCGCGGGCGAGCACGAACCACATCGTCCACAGCCCCACGAAGACGGAAAAGAAGAACAGGTAGTAGCCGTTCGACGCGGCTTGCAGCGCCCACGCAGTGCCGAAGAGCACCAGCCACCGAGCGCGGCGCGTTTCGATATACGAATGCAGTCCAAGCAGCGCCAGCGGGGCCCAGAACGTGGCCAGCATCTGCACGTGCGGCGACTGCGGGACGCGATAGGGAGCAAACGCGTACGCCAGACCGGCCAGGAAGGCAGCGGGAGCGCTGCGCGTCAGGCGCCAGACGAGCGCATACATCGCCATCGCGCAGAGCGGATACGTGAGCAATGCCACCAGGTTGTAGCTGACGAGCGCATCGTGAGTGAGCCACTCGACCGGTGTGGCAATGACGCTCAGGCCGAGCAGATGCTCCGAGAATGCGGTGACGTCCGGCGTCGGGTAGTAGATCGGAAACTGCCACCAGCCATGCGTCAGCGGCACGTGGGTCGTCGTCCAGTGGAGGATGGCCGCGGTCAGCAGCGGATCGCCGGCATCGTGCAGCGCGGTCGTGGCCGGATGCCGAAGCACGTCGCGGCCGATCACCAGCGTCATCGCCACGTAGATGACAACGGAGACGGCCAGGAAGCGCACGGGCGGGGAGAAACGCGACGTCACGTCAGTCGGGGACGCCAGTGTTGGCCGACCACACTTCCAGTTCGGTGATCACCCAGTTGTAATCGGGTGCGGGCGGATGTCGGAGTCGGATGTATCGCGTCATGCGCGGTGAGTACGGGATGACGATTCGAATCGACTTCGGATCGTCGAGCCCGCCGCGGATCGTCTGCCCCGCCAGACTGCCACGCCATGCCGGCGTCCACTCCGTACGATCAAGTGACGTCTCGACGATGAAGTCCCGTGGAAACTGATCGACAAAGCGGCCGAGGGCGTTGACCACGGCGCCAGTCATCGACGCCGAGCCGAGATCGACGTCGATGCTCTGCTCGGACTCCGACGGGCCGCACGACCACGCCGTGCTCACGTCCCGATCGAGCATTCGCGGCAGCGCGTCCTCGTGACACGAGCCACGCACCGACGCCACCTGAACGCGCGTTCCCGCGCTGCGTCCTTCGCCCGGCCGGCCCTGTCGTGGAAGCAGGTAATGACTGTGCTCGCTGAAGGCGGCGATGCGCTGCACGCCGGGCTGGCGTTCGGCGAGCTGCAACAACATCGCCTCTTTGTTCGGCACGAGCAGGTCGACGTCGGTCATGTTGCGGAACGGCTCGAACACCGAGCCGTCGCCCACACCCACGCCGTACATGAGCGCCGCGTAGTAGTTCGGGCCGTAGCCGCTGTAGCCGTTGATCGACCGCCAGCCGCCCGCCACCGCGTCGTAGGTCGCGGGCATGTCGACGACGTCGCGCACCGGCAGCCGCAGCACCACGCGGTTGACGAGCGTCGCCGGAGCGAATGGCGACGCCGCGACCGCGACCGTCGGCATCGGATTCACCCACCCGTCGGCGAGGACTGCAAGCGCCAGCACCGTCACCAGTGCCGCTCGCACGAGACGGCCACGCGGTTCGAGCAGCTCCGCGACGACGATACCGGCGACGACACCAAGGCAGATGACGGTGATCACCCAGAAGCGTGCGGGCACCCGAAGGCTGTCCATGCCAGGCAGCAGCATCAGGAGCGCGAATGGGCCGGTCGCATGCGTGTCCATGCCCATGCTCGTGATGGTCGGTCCGAGCGACAGTAGCCAGGTGAGGACTGCCCCGACCGCATAGAAGCCGAGAAGGGGCCGGCTCGACGCAGCCGCGCGGACGCGAGGCGACAGGATCAGCGACAGTGCCGTTGCCGGTAATGTCACGAGCAGATATTTGCGAAGCGACGACACCGAGACGTGTACCGCACCGAGATCGAACTGCCACGGTCCAAACAGGAGAATGCTCGCGACGATGAGCCAGTAGACAACGGCGATGACGCCGATGGCACGCGACGCCACCACCCATCCCTTTGCCCGCGCGACTCGCTCGCTCGATCGTTGACTCGCGACCAGAAGGAGGACGCCGATACAAAACAGCGCAGCCGTGCCTGCGCCCGGGAACAGCTCGCCCTCCGCCTTGCAGTAGGTACGCACCCAGCCCCAGAATGTCAGCAGCTCCGGCGCGCAGAACACCGCCCCCAGATCCGCGCTGAACGACTGAACTTCCTCCACGCCGCGCGAAAACCCATGCCGCGCGTGAACGGCTGTGTACGTATAGAGGATCGGCGCAAGCGGAAGCGCACCGATAACGGTGGCCATGCCGATGCGTATCAGCGCCGCCCAATCGCGTCGAGAGACGACGAACCAGACAATCCACAGGCCAACGAGGAGCGAGAAGAACACGAGCGCATAGCCATTGGCCGCCGCCTGCAGCGCCCACGCGGCCGCGTACACGACCAGCCAGCGAACCCGTCTCGTGTCGACGTATGCGTGCAGGCCGAGGAGCGCCAGCGGGGCCCAGAACATCGCGAGCATCTGGATGTGCGGCGACTGCGAGATGCGGTAAGGCGCGAATCCAAAGGCCAGCCCGGCGATGAAGGCTCCGGCGTGACTGCGCGTCAACCGCCAGACCAGGGCATACATCGCCGCGGCACACAGCGGGAACGTGAGCAACGCCATCACGTTGTAGGTGACCATGACGTTGCCCGTCAGCCACTCGAGTGGCGTGGCAATCACGCTGATCCCGAGCAGATGTTCGGAAAACGCCAGCGTGTCGCGGGTCGGATAGAAGATCGGAAACTGCCACCACGCATCGGTCAGCGGCAGATGCGTCGTCGTCCAGTGCAGAATGGCCGCCGTCAACAACGGATCGCCGGTGTCGTGCATGGCCGCGTCGGACGCGTGCGCCAGGACGTCACGCCCAATGGCTGCCGTCGCCGCGATGTAGATGAACAGACTCGCCCAGAATGGCGACGATCCGCGCAAACGGTTCACGGGTTCGGCTGGTTGGACATGGAGAATCTGTATGGTAGCGTGAGCGATGCGGATTGCGAGGTGAATTGATACAGTCGACCAGAGTGAACCACGTCGATCGCCGGTTGAACCAGACGCAGGACCGGTATGCGGCCGACGATCTCGAAACCATGAAGCTGGCGCGGCGTTACTCCGCGCACGTCTTCGATTTGTTTCGTCCCTTCATCGGCCGCCGGGTACTGGAAGTCGGCTGCGGCATCGGGACGATGACCGTACCGTTGCTCGAGTTGGCGGATTCAGTCGTCGGTCTCGAGCCGAATCCCAACTGTGCCACGCGGCTGAAGGCGGCGCTCGGCGGCAATCCGCGTGCGGACCTGCGCTTCTGCCATCTGGAGGAATGCGACCCCGTCGACCTCGCGGCACAGCGGTTCGACACCGTCTTTTGCGCCAACGTGCTCGAGCACATCGCCGACGATGTGCAGGCGCTGCGGACGTTTGCGAAGGCGTTGGTGCCTGGCGGAAAGGTCCTGATTTTCGTCCCCGCGGTGCAGGCGGCGTATGGACCGCTCGACGCCGAGCTTGGACATTTCCGCAGATATTCGAAGAAGACGCTGGCTGACGCCTTCCAGCACGCCGGGCTGTCGTTGCTCCAGCTGCGCTACACGAATCCGATTGGTCTCGTCGGGTGGATGTTCAACGCGCGCGTTCTGCGATCGACGGCCCACAGCGCAACGCAGGTCCGTCTGTTTGACACCCTGATTGCACCGTGGGCGCTCCCGCTCGAACGTATGCTGCCGCCGCCGATCGGTCTCTCGCTCGTCGCCGTCGGTCAGAAATGAGTATCAATGCGGCTTCAGCACGACCTTGACGCACCCGTCTTTCTTGTCGCGAAACGTCTTGTACATCGCCGGCGCGTCGTCGAGCGCGGCGCGATGCGTGACCACGAACGACGGATCGATGTCGCCGTTCTCGATGTGACGCAGCAGCTTCGGCAGATACCTGTGCACGTGCGTCTGCCCGGTCTTGATCGTCAGTCCCTTGTTCATCGCGGCGCCAAAGGGGAGCTTGTCGAGCCATCCCCCATACACTCCCGGCACTGACACCGTGCCGCCCTTGCGGCACGCATGCAGCGCCGATCGCAGCGCGCTGATCCGATCGGTCGACAGCATCGCCATCGTCCTGACCTTGTCGTAGTAGTAGTCGAGATGCGGACCGTGGGCTTCCATTCCCACCGCGTCGATACACGCATCCGGACCGATGCCGCCGGTCATGTCGCGCAGCGTGTAGAAGAGATCCGGATCCAGGGAGTCCAGCGTTTCGGCTCCCGCCGCTTCGGCCATGCGCCGTCGTTCCGGAACGGTGTCGATCGCGATGACACGACCCGCTCCGAGCAGGAACGCGCACCGGATCGCGAACTGTCCGACCGGTCCGCATCCCCAGACGGCGATCGTGTCGCCCGCCTGAATGTTGCAGTTCTCCGCCGCCATGTAGCCGGTCGGATAGATGTCGGTCAGGAACAGCACCTGCTCATCGGCCAGTGCGTCCGGCACCTTGAACGGACCGACGTCGGCAAACGGGACGCGAACGAGCTCCGCCTGACCACCGGCATACCCGCCGAGCATGTGCGAATAGCCGAATAGCCCCGAGGCGGTGTAGCCGTACAGCTTCTCCGCCATCCACGCGTTGGGGTTCGAGTTGTCACAGCAGGACCACAAGCCGCGTGCACAGAAGAAACAATTTCCGCACGCGATCGGAAACGGCACGATCACCCGATCGCCTTTCGCCAGATTCGTGACGCGCGCGCCAACCTCGACGACCTCGCCCATGAACTCGTGCCCCAGGATGTCGCCGGCTTCCATCGTTGGAATGAAGCCGTCGAGCAGGTGCAGATCGGATCCGCAGATGGCGGTGGACGTCACGCGAATGATCGCATCGCGAGGGTTCAGGATCGTCGGGTCGGGCACGTGCTCGACCCGAACGATGTTCGGCGCCTCCCAGCAGACGGCGCGCATCTACCGGCTCCCGAACTTGCGCCGGCCCGACGGTTGGCCGTCGGTCGTCGGGATTTCCCCGGTCTCCATCAGCTGCTTGAATCGTCGCAGGTCCTCGCGCACGGTCTGGTGCGGCTCTTCGCCGAACAGGCGCGCCACGGCAGCGCCGAGACGTCCCGCCGGCGGGTTGTACTGCAGGTGCACGCGGACGCGAGTGCCGTGCTCGGTCTCGTCGAAGTGCACCGAGCCGGCCGTCGCAATCGTCGAGCCCGCGAGCGACTGCCACGCGATGATCTTGTTGTCGACCTCGTTGATGATCCGCGCGTCCCATTCCACGTTCACTCCGGCCGGTCCCTTGGCGACCCAGTGAGAGATGCCTTCGTCGCGCATCGCGACCGACTCGAGATGTTCCATGAAACTCGGCAGGTTCTCGAAGTTCCGCCAGAAGCGGAACAGATCGCCGATCGGTTTGTTGATGGTGA
>Ga0081539_10006331_pt1 | contig 11424 bp, 12 predicted proteins | sample TabmetS4T2R2_FD_71023 | JGI IMG/M metagenome (GOLD analysis project Ga0081539, IMG submission 71023) | Tabebuia heterophylla rhizosphere microbial communities from the University of Puerto Rico - S4T2R2 | ecosystem: Host-associated > Plants > Roots > Rhizosphere ...
TGCGTGCCGTACGCTCCCCGGATGGGCAAGGGGCGTCTCGAGGCGTTCAGCGACGGGGTGTTCGCGATCGCGATCACTCTGCTCGTCCTGACCATCCCGCAGCCGAAGAGCTACCAACAGCTCGGCGACTCGCTCACCAACCAATGGCCCGCCTACGCCGCCTACCTCGTGAGCTTCGCGGTGATCGGGATCATGTGGCTGAACCACCACACGATGTTCAACCACTTCGATCGTGTCGATCGCGACCTGGTGTTCCTCAACCTCGCGCTGCTCGCGACGATCGTCTTCGTCCCGTACCCGACCGGCGTGTTCGGCGAGGCGCTGCAACGCGGCGAGAGCGAGCGCGTCGCAGCCGTGTTCTACAGCATCGTGATGACGATCAACGCGGTCGCGTGGGCCGCGGTCTGGCTGTATGGATCAGGCAACCGACGCCTGCTCGGCCCCGAGTTCCCCGAAGAGCAGCGGCGCACGGCGACGGTGATGTTCACGATCGGACCGGTCGTCTACGCGCTGACGATCGTCGTCGCGCTGATCAACGCGTACGCGTGCCTCGCGTTGCACGGCGCGCTCGCGGTGTACTACGCGCTGGATCCGCTGAGCCGCTGGGTGCAGCGCCTGACCGAGTGAGTCAGGCGGTTGCGGCGGCGCGCTCGTGGATTTCGGCCGCGGCGCGCACACCCGATTCGATTGCGCCCTGGATCCACGCATGGGCCAGCGACGCGTGCTCGCCCGCGAAGTGGATGCGGCCTTCTGGTGCGACGGTGGCTTCGTAGAGCAACGTCTGCTGCTCGGGGTCGAAGAGCGCGAACGCACCGCCCGCGAACTCGTCGTCGTGCCACATCTTCGACGCACCCACCTCGAACTCCTCGAGCGCCTGCGGGTGGATGCGTGCGACGTCCTCGAGCGCCTGCACGATCCGGTCCTCGGGGGAGAGCGAACCCCACCGCTGCGCGTCCTCACCCCACGTGTAGCTGGCGAGCATCACCCCGCGCCCGGTCGGTCGGCCGTGGTCGGGGTAGTAGACGTTGCGCACCGCCAGATCGGTGACCGAGCCGCCGCCGATGATGCCGTCGTCGAGCTCCCAGAAGCGACGACGGAACTGCAGGAACACCTTGGCCGACGCGTCGTAGTGGAGCTGACGGATGGCGCGCTGCTTGGCGCGCGAGAACGGCGTGAGCACCTCGACGTGGCGGAGCACGGGGAACGGCACCGTCATCACCGCGTAGTCGGCCTCGACGCCGAAGCGCGCTCCGGCGGTGCGGCAGTGCACGACCACGCCGTCGTCGGACTGGTCGATCGCGACCATCTTGGCGCCGAAGCGGATGTGGGGCGCCAGCTCGGGCAGGAACGCGCGCGGGAGTTGGTCGGTGCCGCCGTCGAGGTACACGAGGTTCGTGTAGAAGCCCCCAAGCTCCTCGCGCAGCAGCTCGAGGAAGGACGAGTTCATCAGCGCTTCCTGGTTGAACAGGAGACCGAACATCTCGATCGCACCCTCGGACCACTTGCACACCTTGAGGAACTCGCGGACCGAGTACTGGTCGTACTGCGTGGTGATCTCGCCCCATGCGTCGTCGCCCTGCTCGGCGAGTTGACGGACGAAGGGATCGATGGCGAGAGCCCAGAGCTTCGACGGCGCCATGCACTCGTCGGGCGTGGTCTCGAACCCGAGCACGCCTGGATCATCGGCCAGCTCTCGATGACGCAGGCGCTGGCCGCCGAAGAAGCAGTACGCCTCGGGGTTGTCCATCGTGAACGGCTGGGTCGCCAGCCCGTACCGGTCGATGAGCGCGTGCGTGAGGTGGTGCGTCTGCGGGATGCGCATCGCGCCGGCTTCGCCCCACAGTCCCGGTGCGAACGGCTCGCGCAGGGTGAGGATCCGGCCGCCGACGCGGTGTTGCCCTTCGAGGATGAACGCGTCGTGACCGGCGCGGCGGAGCTCCGTCGCGGCGACGAGACCGGCCATACCCGCGCCGATCACCGCGACGCGAGCAGGTCGAGTGGTGGGCGGCAGGCCTTCATGCAGGATCTGCAGGTGGTCCTGCATGATCAGTGCGCGGCGAGCGGTCGATCGCGTACGACGAGCAGCTCGCTGCCGTCGACCAGCACGGTGTCGTTCGGCGGGTTCACCGTGCACTTGCCGTTGAAGAACACGCCGATCAGCAGCGAGTCGTACTGGTCCTTGAGCACCTCGAGCGCGTGCCGCGAGCTCTGGTTGGCGAGCTCGGGCGGCAACGGGATGCGGTAGAGCTCCTGGCCTTCAGGGTGCGTGAGCAGGTCGGCGATCACGTCGGTGAGGCCATGCGTGCGCGCCGCCGCTGCGAGCAGTGAGCCCGTGAGCTCAGCGCTCACCACGAGCTCGTCGGCATGCGTGCGCTCGAAGTGCACGCGGTTCTCCGACTTGATCACCTCGACACACGAATACGCGTGTGGGTTGATCGTCTCGACGGCCAAGGTGGTGAGCAAGGACCGAGCATCGACGTCGTCGGGTTCGTTGCTGATGTTCGACTCGTCGGCCAGCACGATGACGGTCGACACGCGTTCGAGGCCGGCGCGCTCGAGATCGTCGGCGCTGCTCGGGTTGCCGCGGATGAACGTGATGCCCTTCTCGTCGAGGGGCGTCGTCTCCCGCTCGGCCAGGATCACGAGCTCGCGTGGGTCTTCCACCTCTCGGGCGCGGAGCTCACGCACGATCTCGGGGCCCTTGCGGTTCCACCCGCACACGAGCACGTGTCCGGACCCTTTGTACGTTCCCATCCCAGCTCCCTGCCTGATGACGGTGTTGACGAAGCGCGCGGCGATGGTCGCGGTCATGAACGCGACCAGGCTGACGCCCGCGACCCGGACTGTCCAGTACGAGATGAATCCGGCTTGCGACTTCAGCTTGTAGGGCGAGCTGTTCTCGAAGAGGGTGCGGAGCAGCCAGCCGTAGGCGTCGCCGATCGAGTGGACGTCGCCGCTGCTGCCGTGCTCGACCGCCCAGAAGAAGATGGGCGCGAAGAGCAGCACGAGGAACGAGAACAGTGCGCCGAGCAGCAGCCGACGGTTGAAGCGGTCGAGCACGGGGCCGGAGCGTACCGGAGTGCGTGAGCGCGCCGCGCTCTCGTGGTCAGCGCCGCGTCATCCGAGGTGGCGCGAGGCGAACTCCTCGATCTGGGCGCGGCCACCGGCAGGCCAGCCGCAGACCAGGTAGCCGAAGCCGGCGTCGTCCCAGCGCGCGACGCGGCGGTCGATGGTCTCGACGTCGTCCTCGAGCGAGAGCGACGCGGCCCGCGTGATCTCCGACGGGTCACGCCCCGCCGCCTCGGCCATCGCATCGAGCTTGGCCGACTTCTCCGACAGCTCACGGGTGCCGCCGAAGCAGTGCCACACGTCGGCGTAGCGGGCCGCGATCGGCATGGTGCGCTTCTCGCCCGACGCGCCGATCCAGATCGGCGGGTGCGGCTGTTGCACCGGCTTCGGGTTGAGGCTCGCGTCGCTGACGGAGAAGTGACGGCCCTCGAAGGTGAAGCCGTCGGTGGTGAGCAGTCCGCGCACGATCTGCACCGCTTCCTCGAACGCGTCGAGGCGGTCCTTCAACGCGGGGAACGGTATGCCGAGCTGCTGGTGCTCGCCTTCGAACCACGCCGCACCGTACGAGAGCTCGAGTCGCCCGCCCGACGCGTGGTCGATGGTGATGGCCTCGGCGGCGAAGACCGACGGGTGCCGATAGGTCATGCCGGTGACGAGGAGGCCGAGACGCACGCGCTCGGTGACGCCGGTGAGCGCGGCGAGCGTCGTGTTGCCCTCGAAGCACTCACCCGGACCTTCGCCGTACATCGGTTGGAAGTGGTCGAAGCCCCACACGCCGTCGAAGCCGAGCTCGTCGGCGAAGCGCGCGCGAGCCACGACCTCCGACCACGGGACGCGTTGCTGAGCGATGTCGAGACCGAAGCGCATGCGTCGGGTCTAGCACTCAGGACGCGGCGTTGAAGATGACGACGCCCAGCCAGATGCCCGCCGCGATCGCGGCGACCTGGAGGAGGAGCAGCAGCGCGCGGAAGCCGGCGGTCATGTCGATGACTCCTCGCCGAGGACGGCGGACTTGGCCTTCTCGTATTCGTCGTCGTCGAGCATGCCGCGTTCTTTGAGGTCGGCGAGTGTGGCGAGACGCTCGACGACCGTGCCGTCGAGCTTCGGTTCCGGTTCGGGCACTGGTGGCGGCGCCGGTTCGAGCGCCGGTTCCGGGACGAGCGCGGTTTCGGGAGTCGGCGACCATGCGGGCGCGGGACGCGCGTACGGCGTGCTCGAGGTTGCCGACGGCATGGTCGCAGTCGCGGGTTCCGGCGTCGTGGTGGCAGTGGTCGTGGACGCGGCGCTCTTGGTGCGGATCGGCGGCGGCTTGTACGGATGGAGGTAGTCGTCGGCGCGTTCGGTGTTCGGTCCCCAGAGCGCCCACCGGGCGGCCCTGGGTGAGAGGAGGAACAGGAGTGGCACCCCACCCATGGCCACGAACACGAACCCGCAGATGAGCCAGCCGGCCGACGTGCCGCCGCCGGGCGCGTCGAACCCGTAGTCGAGGAAGTTCCAGCCGAGAGAGAGGAAGAGGGCCGACCATCCGAACACGTACGGCCGCGGTCCGCCCTGTGGGAAGACGCCGAGCAGGCTGATGCCGGTGCCGACGAACATGCCGAAGATGCCGACCGTCATCATCCAGCCGACGCCCTTCGGGCACGGCCGGGAGATGGCGTAGGGGGTGTTGCCCGAGGCACACGATCCGCCGATGTCCATCACCGAGCGCATCGACTTGTAGACCATCGTGAGGCACACCACGAACACGAGCGTGCCGAGCGTGAGCAGGAACGCCTTGCCGATCACGCGGCGGGCCTTCATCCCGTCGACTCCCAGAGCCATCGGGTGATCCTGTTCGATTCGGCGGCGTCGTGCAACGACCGTGACAGACTCGCTCGATGGCGTGGTCACGTGATCCCGATGCGTTGCGCGGCCGGGTCGCGGTGGTGGCGGGTGCGACACGGGGTGCGGGACGCGGCATCGCGGCGGCGCTCGGTGAAGCCGGCGCGACCGTCTACTGCACCGGCCGCAGCAGTCGTGTGACGCCGCTCGCGTCCGACTACGACCGTCCGGAGACGATCGAGGAGACCGCCGAGCTGGTCGAGTCGCTCGGTGGCGAGGGCATCGCGGTCGCGGTCGACCACCTCGATCCCGAGCAGGTGCGCGCGCTCGCCGACCGCGTGCGACGCGACCACGGGCGACTCGACGTGCTCGTCAACGACATCTGGGGTGGCGAGATGTTGAAGGGCGGTCCGCCGCAGTGGAACACGCCGATCTGGGAGCTCGACCTCGACGCCGGGTTGCGCATCCTGCGCCTCGCGATCGACACGCACCTCATCACGTCGCACCATCTCCTGCCGCTGCTGGTCGAGCGTCCGGGTGGGTTGGTGGTCGAGGTCACCGACGGCACCAGCGACTACAACGCGAACGAGTACCGCATCTCCGTGTACTACGACCTGGCCAAGGTGTCGGTGAACCGGCTCGCGTTCTCGCAAGGGCACGAGCTCGCGTCGGTTGGCGGTATGGCGGTCGCGATCACGCCCGGGTTCCTGCGTTCCGAGATGATGCTCGAGGCGTTCGGCGTGCGCGAGGAGAACTGGCGCGAGTTCACCGGTCCGCCCGACTTCGCGGTCTCGGAGTCGCCGCGCTACATCGGCCGGGCGGTCGCCGCACTCGCGGCCGATCCCGAGCGCGCGCGGTGGAACCAGCAGTCGGTCACGTCGGGTGAGCTCGCCGACGCATACGGCTTCACCGACGTCGACGGCACCCAACCGCAAGTCTGGCGCTACATCGCCGACACCGCGGCTGCGGGCGAGCCCCCCGACCCCGACGCGTACCGCTGATTCCGCCACTCCCACACCGAATCGGCGTCACTTCGGCGCAATAATTCCGCCGAGGTGACGCCAGTTGGTAGAAGGGGGGATGCACTTCGAGCGTGAGCACGAGTTTGCGGCCAGCGTCGAGCGCGTCGCGACGTTGATGAGCGACCCGGCGTTCCAGACCGCGCTCGAGCTGCCCGATCTGAGCCGGCCGACGGTCGTCACGCACGAGGTCGACGGCGACGCGCACCGGCTCACGCTGCGCTACCAGTACGTGGGGCAGCTCGATCCGATCGCGCAGAAGGTCGTGGGTGGACGCGCCATCAGCTGGGTGCAGGACCTGCGCATCGACGTGGCGACGGGAGCCGGGACGCTCGGGTTCCCGGCCGACGGGGTCGGCGGTCGCGCCGACGGCACCGCGACAGTGACGATCACTGCGACCGGTGACGCGGCGTGCCGGCGCCGGATCAGTGGCGACTTCCGCATCAAGATCCCGCTGCTCGGCGGCAAGGCCGAGCGCGCCATCGTGCCCGGGCTCTTGCGGCGCCTCGACGTGGAAGCCGAAGCCCTCGCCGCCGAGCTCGCCCGATGACCGAACCCGTCGCGCCCGAGATCCCCTTCCGGGCGACGGTCGGTGAGGCGCTGCATCACGCCGTCGCCCACTGGCCCGACCACGACTTCATCGTCACCCCGGCGCGCCACATGACGTACGCGCAAGCGGAGGAGGAGTCGCGACGGCTGGCCCGGCGCATGCTCGCGGCAGGGATGGGCAAGGGCACGCGCGTCGGCCTCTTCTTCACGTACGGCCAGGAGTGGGTGATCGCGTGGCTGGCGGCCAGTCGCATCGGCGCGCTGGTGATGCCGCTGCCGACGACCTACCGCCCGGCCGAGATCCGCAAGGTGCTGCGCATCGGTGACATCGACACCTTCCTCACCGCGCGCACCGTCCTCGGGCACGACATGCAGGACATGCTCGAGGCGAGCGTCCCCGGACTCGCCGACGCGCCGCGTCGGCCGCTCTACCTGCCCGACGCGCCGTCGTTGCGCGCGGTGTGGATCACCGGTGGGACCGATCGCACCTGGGCGACCTCCGTCGACTTCGACGAGCCCGCCGACGACGCGGCCTCTGACGACTTGCTGCGCGCCGTCGAAGCGGAAGTCGTCCCTGCCGATCTCGCACAGGTCACGTACACCTCCGGATCGAGCGCCGATCCCAAGGGCGTGGTGCACACGCACAGCACGGTGGTCCGCGCAACGCACGGACTCGCAGCCCTGCAGACGGCCGACGGCACGCCCGCGCGCCTGTACTGCGCGTTCCCGTTCTTCTGGATCGGCGGCACGCTCATCCTGGGCGCCGCGCTCCAGAGCGGCGCGACCGTGCTCGTCACCGAACGCTTCGACCCGGCCGCCGCGCTCGATCTCATCGAAGCTGCGCAAGTGACGCACGTGCTCGGTTGGCCCACGTTGCTCCAAGCGATGCGCGATCACCCGTCCTTCGCCGGGCGCACGCTGCCCGACATCCCCGGCCTCACCGTCGGCCCGGCCGACCTCGCGCTGGTCGCCAGCCCAATGCCCGGCATCCCCGCGCACCGCGGCATGAGCGAGACGGTCGGCAACATCGCGTCGGTGGGGTACCGCGTGGTCGATCCCCAGACCGGTGCCGACGTCGCCGACGGCGAGGAAGGCGAATTGTGGGTGCGCGGCTACGGCCTCATGCACGGCTACTACAAGAAGGAGCGGTCGGAGGTGTTCGACGCCGACGGCTGGTTCCACACCGGCGACCGCGTGTTCCTCGCCGACGGTCGCGCGTGGTTCGTCGGACGCACGACGGAGATGGTGAAGTCCCGCGGCGCCAACGTCGCGCCCCGCGAAGTCGAGCTGTTCCTCGAAGAGCACTTCGACGAGGTGCTGTACGCGTTCGTCCTCGGGTTGCCACATCCCGAGATGGGCGAGGAAGTCACCGCGGTGTTGGTCGCCGCCCACGGCCACTCCATCGACGCGGGCGAGCTCACCAAACGCGCCCGCGAGCAGATCTCTGGGTACAAGGTGCCGACTCGCATCGAGGTGTGGCTCGAGGACGAGGTGCCGTGGCTCGGCTCCGGCAAGCCCGACAAGCTCGCCATCCGCCAGCGACTCGAAGGGTGAACGCGATGGACTTCAACGACATCCTCGTCGACGCGTTCGGACGCATCCGCGACGCCGTGCACGGCGCGGTCGACGGCGGCTCACCGGCGACGCTCGCGTACCGTCCCGACGCCGACGCCAACTCGATCGCGTGGCTGGTGTGGCACCTCACGCGCATCCAGGACGATCACGTCGCCGACGTGGCGGGCACCGAGCAGGTCTGGATCACCGAGGACTGGGTCGCGCGCTTCGGGCTCCCGTTCACGCCGGCCGACCACGGATACGGCCACACGACCGAGCAGGTCGCCGCGCTCGGCGGCACGACGGCCGAGCTGCTGCTCGGCTACCACGACGCGGTGCACGACGCGACGGTGCACTACCTGCGTGGTCTCACACGCACGGATCTCGATCGCATCGTCGACGAGCGGTGGGACCCGCCGGTGTCGCTGGCGGTCCGGCTGGTCAGCGTGGTCGCCGACAACCTGGAACACGCGGGCCAGGCGGCGTATGTGCGCGGCCTTGCGCAACGGAGTGGCGTCGGCTGATCGAGAAATTCGCCGCGTCGATGTCGAGAACGTGACCGCGGCTCCGACGGAGGGGCGTAGACACCACGGCCAAGGAGGAACCGATGTCCAAGCTCCGCGTCCACGCACTTGCCATGTCGCTCGACGGCTACGTCGCCGGCCCGAACCAAGACCTCGAGAACGGGCTGGGCGTCGGTGGCGAGCGCCTGCACGAGTGGGTGTTCGAGACCCGCACCTGGCACGAGATGTCGGGCCAGCCCGGCGGCACCACTGGGGTCGACGACGACTTCATGGCCCGCGGCTTCGACGGCATCGGCGCCACGGCGCGCTATGGCTTTGCCGACAATTACAAGACCGTCGACGGCAATCTGACCGTCGGCAAGGATTGGGGCAGCGGATCGCTGTTCGTCTCCTACGCCTATGCCTGGCACGACAATATCCTGAACGGGCAGCGCGACTATGCGACCGCCGACCATTCCGGCCGCGGAGGCACCGATTTCCGGATCACCGGCTGCTCGCCCGGCAACATCACCAGCGGCGAGGGAATCAACTTCGCGCTGCCCGGGCTGGTGCCGAACACCGTCAATCGCTGCGAGCCGGGCGATTATTCGGATCTTTACCCGCGCGAGGAGCGGCATTCGGTCTTCGCCGGGCTGACGCAGGACTTGAGCGAGAGCATCAGCTTCTCGGCGACCGCCTATTGGTCGCGGCGCGATACGACGACGCTCACGCAGCAGCCGGCGTCCAGCGGTATCATCACGGCGCTCAATCCCTATTTCCGGCCGCTGGGAATCCTGCCGTTCCAGACCGTTTCCTTCTCCTTCGCCGACGTGTTCGGCGACAATTTCAAGACGCGCTCGCGCTTCGAATCCTATGGCGTGACGCCGGCGCTGGCGATCAAGCTCGGCGGCGGGTGGCAGCTCCGCGCGGAGAGCAACCTCGGGCGCAGCTACAACGTCGTGCGGCAGCACACCATCAACACCAGCGCGGTGTCGCTTGCGCTCGCCGGCATGACGCGGGCGACGGCGCTCAATCCCTATGATCTGTCGGCGACCAACCCCGCCGTGCTGGCGACGATCCTGGACTTCGAGAATTATGGCGAAGCGATCCAGGAGATGGCGCAGAACCGCGTGATCCTGGACGGGTCGGTCGCGACGATCGCGGGCGGGGACATCCGTCTCGCGATCGGGGCCGAATATTATTACGAGAACCTCGACTCGCGGATCTCGCAGGATCGGCGCAACGTCTTCACCAACGCGATCGGCTCCTTCTCCAGCCGCGACGTGAAGTCGCTGTTCGGCGAGGTGCTGGTTCCCCTGGTGAGCAGCTCCAACGGCAGTCCGGGGCTGCGCGGGCTGCAGATCTCGGGATCGGTGCGGTATGACGACTATAGCGATGTCGGCGGCACCACCAATCCCAAGGTCGGCCTGAACTACAAGCCGTTCGACGATCTCACCATCCGCGGCAACTACGGCACCTCGTTCCACGCCCCGAGCCTTGCGGACACGGTGAGCGTCGCCGACAGCCGGGCGCAGATCTTCCCCTACAGCCCGTTCCGGCCGCCGAACAGCAATCCTGCGAATTTCGCGCGGCCGATGATCGTGCTCGCCGGCGGCAATCCGGCGCTCCGGCCCGAGACGGCCGATACTTGGTCGGCCGGCTTCGACTGGGTGCCGTCCGGGATTCGCGGGCTGAAGGTCAGCGCGACCTATTGGAACATCAGGTTCACCGACGCGATCAACGTACCGCCGATCACCCAGCCGGTCCTGTTCACCGACCCGAACTACGCGTCCTACTACAAGCTTACGCCGACGCTTGCGGAGGCGCAGGCGGCGGTCGGCGATCTGATCGTGACCGGGGCGCCCAATCTGCAGAGCCTCTACCTCGGCAACCCGGCCAGCTGGCCCTACATCATCCTCGACGGGCGGCGGCGGAACCTGGGGCAGGTCCATACCGACGGCATCGATTTCGACCTGGCCTACAACCGCCCCACCGGCTTCGGCGCGATCAATGCGAGCTTCGCCGGAACCTATACGCTGAGCCGCAAGACCTCGGGCTATGTCGGCGGACCGTTCAGCGACAATCTCAAGAACGGCGTCGGCCGTTTCACCTTCGTCGCGACGCTCGGCGGCAAGATCGGCGATTTCATCGCGCAGGCGCGTCTCAACCACCGGGGCGGCTATCCGATCCTGGGCGATACCACCCAGTCGCGCGTCTCGGCCTTCGACACCGTCGACCTGTTCCTCGCCTATGATCTCGGCAAGGTGATGAAGGACACGATGCTGACGGTGAACGTCGACAATGTGCTCGATCAGGACCCGCCCTATCTCAACAGCCTCACCGGCTACACCAACGGCGGCACGCTGGGGCGGATGGTGTCCTTCGGCATCCGGACCAAGTTCTGATGAAGTTTTTGGGCGACGGCATGCCAGCCGCCGCCGACGTGTGGGCGTGCGAAAAGACAAACGCGAGGGCCTGGACCCTCGATATCCCGACTATGGCGACATGCAGGGAGACGATGGGATGAAGAGAATGATCGCAATGCTTCGCCGTCGCGGCGCGGTAGTGGTTTCGTCACTGGTGCTGGTTGCGGCGGGTCTGATGCCGGGCAGCGCTCTCGCGCAGAGCGGGCCGCGGACCATCTACCTCCACTATGGCATCTCGCCGTGGGGCTATACGCTGATCGCGGTCGAGACGATCGCGTGCGACGGGACCTATCAATATTCGCCGATCAACTACGGCACGATCACCTACACGGAAGTGCAGAATTACGAGTGCTGATGTCGTGCCGCCGCCGCACCTGATGCGGCGGCGGTTCTTGCAGGGAAAAGGATGGGGTGGTGCGGCGTCGGTCGGCGACAATGGCGGGAAAGGGTGGCGGGTCGCGTTTGCGCCTTCTCCTTTTGCTT
>Ga0081539_10006332_pt1 | contig 11420 bp, 11 predicted proteins | sample TabmetS4T2R2_FD_71023 | JGI IMG/M metagenome (GOLD analysis project Ga0081539, IMG submission 71023) | Tabebuia heterophylla rhizosphere microbial communities from the University of Puerto Rico - S4T2R2 | ecosystem: Host-associated > Plants > Roots > Rhizosphere ...
GCCCGGTTCGCCACCACTGCGTCCACCGACCGGGACCGCACCACAGCGGACAGTTCATCGCGTTGAGCCGTCGTCAAAGCCACGTACCATATTTAACCGGCTCGAAGTTACGTCAATGTAGGTTAACTACAACGATTACGTGACACTAGTGACCCCATCGCCGCCGCCATCACACTGCTGCGGCCCCGCACCGTGGTTGACCCCGGCCTGCACACGGCCGGACCATGGGCGGTCAGGTTGGAGGCCTTTCCGTACCTGAAGCTCGGCGGGGTCGTCCGAGGCGAGTGCTGGCTGGTCCTCGACGGCAGCGAGCCGGTGCGCCTGCGTGCGGGTGACATCTACCTCTTGAACAAGCCGCCGCGCTATCTGCTGGCCGGCTCGCTCGACGCCGAGCCGCGAGCCGCGCAGGCGTTGTGGGACTGCGCCGCTGACGGCGTGGCGCGCATTGGGCCCGAGGCGGACGAGGACACCTACCTGTGCAGCAGTTCGTTCTGGTTCGACGAGACCAACGCTCCGATGCTGCTCGACATCCTGCCGCCGCTCGTCCATGTCAAGGCCACCGACCCGCGCATCCGCATGCTCACGCATCTGACCGATCTGCTGAACAGCGAGGTGGAGAATAACGCCGTCGGTCGGTCCCTCGTGCTCGACCACCTGGTGCAGATCCTGTTCGTCCATGTGCTGCGCGCTCACGCTGAGCAGACCGACCGGCCCGCCGGCTGGCTCGGCGCGCTCAACGACGACGGCATCGGGGCCGCCCTCCGCGCCATGCACGCGGACGTCGCCCACCGCTGGACGCTTCGGGATCTCGCCGGCATCAGCCGCATGTCCCGTTCGGCGTTCGCTGAGGCATTCAAAGGCCAGGTCGGGACCACGCCGCTGGATTACCTGGTCCAATGGCGGATGAGTCTGGCCCGCGACGCCCTGCGCCGCAACACCCGGTCCATCTCCGAACTGGCGTTCGCCACCGGCTACGAGTCGGAGAGCGCATTCAGCACCGCGTTTCGGCGCGTAGCGGGATTGTCGCCCAAGCAGTTTCGCGACGCGGCGAGGAACGAGTAAGTCCTGATACCGCCGGGGTGGGTCGAGGGCGGCGAACTGGTCAAACGGGAGCCCCTTTTTGCTCGGGCGGAGCACCACCTGGCGGAACGCCAACGCCCGCCATCCGGACGACCTGGCCGCCCAACACCGGGAACGAGCCCGGGTCCGCAGCGAATGCCAGCAACGCTGGGGACGGCCCCGAGCCAAAGCCGCCTGACCAGTCAGACCCGGTGAACGTTCGTGGTCAACGCACCAGGGGCGGGTATGGCAGCAAGGTCGCGTCGATCGCCTTCCAAGCGGCCCGGAGCGCGGCGAGCTCGGTGGGGCGCTTGCGGGCGAGGGTTCGCCCATCCCGCTGGTCCTGGGACAGGTCGAACAGGTACGGGCGGCCCTCCGCGTCGACGTAGTACTTCAGGTCTCCGCGGCGCAGGGCGTGGGTGTGGCGCATCCGCCAGAACAGGTCGTGGCCGGCGCCGGTTGCCCGCGCAGCAGGTGCCCCGACGAGGCTCTTGCCGTCCAGCGGGTAGTCGGGGTGTGAGCGGGCGCCGGCGAGTTCGAGGAACGTGGCGGTGAAGTCCATGGTGATCACCTGGGTATGAGTGACCTTGCGGCTGGGAAGTGCGGCCAGCCAGCAGAGGATGGTGGGGACCGTGATGCCGCCGTCGCGGGTGTCGCCCTTGCCGCCGAAAAGGGGCCAGAGGTAGGAGAACCGTTCGCCGCCGTTGTCGCTGGTTCCGCCTGCATGGAAGACCCTTCGGCAAAGCGGTTCGCGGACAGCCGTGATCGACGAATGGCGTCCGGAAACGCCGCCCGCGGTACGGTTCAGATCAACTCCTTTGGCTCGTCACGCCTTTGGCGGCATCGCCCTGACTATTTGTTGGGACCCGATGACGGAGAGAAGTTGAAGTTTCTCGTAGCTCTCGCTGCCGGGCATGGCGGTATAGACCAGAAGCATGTGTGACTGATCTGGGTCGAGAAGCGACTGGCAAGACAGTTCGAGAGCGCCGAGTTCGGGGTGTACGAAGCGTTTGAGATCGTTGTGTCGGACGCCGATTTCGATGTCGTTCCAGACGGCGCGGAATTCTTTGCTGCGGGCGGTCAGCAGCTGCTGGAGGTGAGCGGCCGACGAGTTGGGTCCGCGGAGGGTGACCACCTTGCGCAGTCCGGACGCGAAGACGCGGGAGTGCAGCGGGTGGTCGTCGGGGTGGTACAGGGCCCGGGTGGCGGGGTCGGTGAACCACCGGTAGCCGATGCTGCGGGCCGGGCCGGTGTATCGGGTGAGGTCGCCGGTGAGCGCGATGCCGAGCGGGGTCTGCCGGAGTGTCTCGCCGAGTTCGGTGACGATTTCGGCGGGGGTGTCGGTGAGCCGGTCGAAGATGCGCAGCAGGCCGGGGCTGATGTGTTCGCTGGTCGCGCCTCTGGTGGGCGGGTGGTGTCCGGCGAGGCGGAACAGGTGGTCGCGTTCGTCGAGGGACAGATGCAGACCCTGCGCGATCGAGGCGATCATCTGCTCGGACGGGTGAGGTCCGCGCTCGCGTTCCAGCCGGCTGTAGTAGTCGGCGGAGATGTGGCAGATCGCGGCGACCTCTTCCCGGCGCAGACCGGCGGTCCGGCGTCGCTGCCCGCGCGGAAGACCCACGTCCTCCGGCTGCAATGACTCCCGACGGCGACGCAGGAACTCGGCAAGCCCGGCCCGATCGATCACGGCTGCTTCCTTCCTGAGTACCAGTGCTATTTCGTTCTACCACCGGTCCGACACCGCAGCCTCGGATTGTCGATCCCCCCATCGCCGGGGCCAGCTCGGTCCGGGCAGCCTCGGATCAGGAGGCCGTGGATAAGCCCGCTGACCAGACGCAGCCTTAAAACGCGCCCACGTCCAGCGAATCAATTAGGAGAAGCGAGCAAACCCATGGCACGCACACGACCGGACATCACTGTCCCTGATCTTTCCGGAAAGCTCGCCGTCATCACCGGTGCCAGCGACGGCGTCGGATCGGTTTTGGCCACCCGCCTCGCCGCCGCGAGTGCCGAGGTCGTCATGCCCGTGCGCAACCGCCGCAAGGGCGAGGCGGCGATCGCAAAAATCAAGCAGCGGCACCCGAAGGCTGTGCTGTCCCTTCGCGACCTGGACTTGTCGTCGCTGACCTCGGTCGCCGCGCTGGGTGCCACGCTGCGCGGCGAAAACCGGCCGATCCACATCCTCATCAACAACGCCGGCGTGATGACGCCACCAAACCGGCAGACCACCGCCGAGGGGTTCGAGCTGCAGTTCGGCAGCAACCACCTGGGTCACTTCGCCCTGGTCTGCCATCTGCTGCCGCTGCTGCGTGCCGGGCGCGCCCGGGTGACCTCGCAGCTCAGCGTCGCGGCGAACGGCGGCGCCATCAACTGGGACGACCTGAACTGGGAACGGTCCTATCACGGCCGTCGCGCGTACAGCCAGTCCAAGATCGCGTTCGGCCTGTTCGGGCTCGAACTGGACCGCCGCAGCCAGGCCGCGGGCTGGGGCATCACCAGCAACATCTCCCACCCCGGTGTGGCACCCACAAGCCTTCTGGCCGCGCGCCCCGAGGTGGGCCGGGCACGGGACACCGGCGGCGTGCGTCTGATCCGCGTGCTGTCCCGCCGCGGCATTCTCGGCACGGTCGAAAGCGCGGCACTGCCCGCCCTGTACGCCGCCACCTCCCCGAACGCACGCGGCGGCCGCTTCTACGGGCCCAGCGGCTTCCAACACCTGTCCGGCCCGCCCGCCGAACAGCCCCTCTACTCCCGGCTGCACAGCCAGGACGAGGCCGGGCGCATCTGGCAGATCTCCGAAGACCTCACCCACACCAGCTTCCCGGCCCTGTCCGCGGCCGATCCGAACGGCGGCAGATGAGCCGGTACCGGCCCGGGCGGGAGAGCTGAGCTGTGTCATTCATCCACGAGTGCGTGCGCGATCCCATGACCGTCGGCGCCGTCCTGCCGAGCGGAGCGGCCCTGGCCGAGGTGGCCACGGCGGCGGTACCGCGGACCGGCTCTCCCACCGTCCTCGAGTTCGGCCCCTGGCACCGGCGCCTTCACCGGGATCATCCAGCAGCGCCTGGCCGGATCCGGCGGGTACATCGCCGTCGAGGTCAGTCCGCGGTTCGCCGGACGATTGGCCGCGCTCGATCCGCAGGTCGATGTGATCACCGCGGATGCCTCATCCCTACGCCAGGTGCTCGCACAGCGAGACATCGGCCAGGTCGCGGTCGTGGTCAGCGGCCTGCCCTGGGCGGCTTTCGACGAGAAATACCACGGCGATGTCCTGTCCAACGTGGTCGCGGTCATGCCGGGGTCTTCACCGCCTTCGCCTACGTCCACGCCCGGTGGGCTCCGCCGGCCTAGCGGCTGATGCGCTTGCTGCGCTCGAGGTTCGAGGAGGTCGTCATCAGCCGCACGGTGTGGACCAACCTGGCGCCCGCGCTGGTCTATTTCTGCCCGCGTCCGTACGAAGGGAAAGCAGGCCGATGAAACGTCTTCTAACCAGCACCGTAGCGGTCGCCCTGCTATTCGTGACCGCCGCGTGCACCGGCTCCAATCCGGCAGAACAGCCCTCGGCCCCAGCCCCGGTGCACACCCACCCATCCGCGGAAACTCCCGCACAGCCGCTTCGCGCGGGCGAGCGGTTCGTGCGGCTGACGATGGCGGAGTCGTACACACCTGCCCCGCCCAACGGCGGCAACGATGACTACCGTTGCGTGATCGTCGATCCGGGGGTGACCGAGCCGGTGTTCCTGACCGGGGTCCAGTTTCAGCCGCAGAACGCGACGATCGCCCATCACGCCATCACGTTCGCGGTCCCGCCGGAGGATGCCGTCCGCGTTCGTACCCTGGACGCGCAGTGGCCGGGCGAAGGCTGGACCTGCTTCGGCATGGACGGCGGCGTCAGGACAGCGTCCTGGGTGGACACCTGGACCCCGGGCGGCCAGGAAACCCTCATCGACGGCGACATGGGCTATCCACTCGACCCGGCAGCCTGCTCGTGCTGCAGATCCACTACAACCTGCTCGGCGACGGCGACCAGCCGGTGAGAGCCGACCGGTCCGGGATCCGGCTTCGGCAGACCGGCGGCACACCGAGGACCGTGTCGCTGGACACGATGCCGCTGTCTGCGCCGGTCGAACTGCCCTGCGCACCCGACGAGTCCGGGCCACTGTGCGACCGTGCCACCGCAGTGTCCGACGTCGTGCAACGCTTCGGCCCCGCGACCGGCCGGACGGCCGACAGGCTGCTGCGAATGTGCGGCTACGAGGCGCCGAACCCGGGCAGCACGCAGACCTGCGACGTGCCGGCGCCCGGACGGGTGACGGTACACGCGGCACGTGGACACATGCACCTGCTGGGCCGCTCGATCAAAGTCGAGCTCAACCCGGGCACACCGGAGGCGCAGACCCTCCTGGACGTGCCGGAGTTCAACTTCGACGACCAAGCGCTGCACATCCTGCCGGAACCGGTGACCCTGAAGGCGGGCGACATACTGCGCACAACCTGTACACACGAGACGGGCCTGCGCAAGCGGCTGCCACAGCTGAAGGACCTACCTGCGCGCTACGTCGTCTGGGGCGAGGGCACCGCCGACGAGATGTGCGCACCTCTGCTGACCATTTCCGCCGCGAACTGACCCACAGCACAGGGCCGGACCCCACTGCCGCTGCGGGCGCTCGACCGACTCACTCGCCGTCACTGCTCACTCTCCCGGAGGACTAGCGAAGGCTGGGCCATCACTGGATCAGATCGCGCGCTGGGAGGACGCGCGCGCGGACAGCCGAAAGTGAACCCGGACCACGCGGCGGTGATGTCGAGAGTGTGCCGGGCATGATCATGGCGGCGCCGATGCCCACGACGACCCGCCAGATGATCAGGGTGCTGGTGGAGTCGGAAACTAGGCGGCCAAGCCGGCGCCGCCGAAGTGCGATGCGCCCTGTCCCGTGAGACACGCGAAGTCTGGAGAAGGACGGTTGGCGGATCCTGGCCTTTCACCAGGGCGACCGCGTGTACCTGCAATCCCGCAACGGAAAGAACCTGTCCAGCTACTTCCCGGAGATCACCCGCGCCGTCCGCACAACGGTACCGGCCGGAACGGTCCTCGACGGCGAGCTGGTGATCTGGGAACCGGAACGCGAGCGGACCAGTTTTGCGCTGCTACAACGCCGGATCACTGCCGGTGCCCGGGTTCTGCAACTGGCCCGTGCTCGCCCAGCGCACTACATCGTGTTCGACGTGCTCGCCGACCAGCGCGGGCCACTGGTGGAACTGCCGCTGACCGCCCGGCGCGACCGGCTGGTCGCTCTGCTCGCCGACGGGCCGGCCGTCCTGCAGGTCAGCCCGCAAACCTCCGACCCCCACGAGGCCCGCCAATGGTTAGAGACCTGGAGCGCGGCCGGAGTCGAAGGTCTGTTGTAGCCACGGTATGGCCTTGACCGTTGACCACTTCACTACCCGTGCGGGGTGACCGGGCCGGGGCGGGTATCCGCGGACGAGGAAAGGACGACCACCTCGGGCCAGGGTGGCGTAGGGCCGCAGCCGGTCCGGCGACGCCGCCGATGATCGAGTACGCCCGCGCCCGGCGGCAACCGCCTGACCCCGTGACCGCCAAGCTCGCTTTGCACAGCCGTCTGCGGGCTCAGTCGTGTCGGGGACGGGAGGGAACGGCGCTTGCACCCTCGGTTACGTCTCACGACGCAAGCTGGCGGCATGGGCCGACTGCGCCAGCGGTCTGGCTCGTACCGCCACATACGCCGCGACAACCACCGTGCCGAGGATGGCGGCTACAGCTGGTCTGCCCGCGGTTCGCGCGCTCGGTCGTCCGACCGCGCGCCGCCGCGCTGGTTACCGCTGGTCCTCGGTGGTGGCCGTGTGGACGCACCGTCGGGCCGGGTCGGGACTCATGCCGGCGGCGATAAGGACAGCGGTGGCGGCGGCTTCGCCGGTGGGGTCGCGCCAGCCCGCGCGCTCGTCGATCTGGATCAGCGTGAGGGTCATCGACTCCAACGCCTCGGCCAGGACGTGTGGTGGGAGGTGGTCGGCGAAGACTCCCCCGCGCTGTCCGCGTGCCAGGATCGCGAGCGCTTGGTCGCGGACAGGGGCGAGGGCGGCGCGGATGCCTTCGTCACCGAGGGTTCGGCGGCCGAGCGAGATCAGCATGCGGTACCGGTCGCCGGCGGCCCAGACGGCGAGGGTCATGCGGGCGAACGCGGTGGCGGGGTCGTCGCCGGGTCGCCGCGCGGCGGCCGCCGCCTCGGCCACCGACTCTTTCGCCTCGTCGGCCAGGGCCGCGAGGAGGGCTTGGCGGTTGGGGAAGTGACCGTAGACGGTGCGGCGCACCACGCCTGCCGCGCGGGCGATCTCGTCGAGGGTGGCCTCGGGGTCGCGGCTGAGCTCCTCGCGAGCGGTCGCCACGATCCGCTCGCGGTTGGACCGGGCGTGGCTGCGCTGGGGCTGGTCGATGCCCATTGGTGCTCCTGTCTGTGTCCTGCGTCTCCATAGTTGCACACGCCTGTGCAAGTACCTATGGTTGCACACGGATGTGCAAGTTTGGAGGAGGGCTCTCATGCCACTGATCGCTTCCACCCCGGTGGACAAGATGACCGGGCCGTACCGGCGCAGGTGGTGGGCGCTGCTCGTGCTGTGCCTGAGCCTGCTAATCGTCGTGATGGCCAACACCTCGCTGATCGTCGCCGCGCCCGACATGACCGGCGACCTGGGCCTGAGCAGCTCGCAGCTCCAGTGGGTGATCGACGGCTACACCGTGCCGTACGCGGCGCTGATGCTGGTGCTGGGCGCGTTGGGTGACAAGTACAGCCGCCGCGGTGCGTTGATCGCCGGCCTGGTGATCTTCGCAGCCGGGTCGGTGGCCGGCAGCCTGGCCGGGACCGCGACGCAGGTCATCACCTCCCGCGCCGTGATGGGCGTCGGCGCGGCGGTGATCATGCCCGCGACGCTGTCACTGCTGGTGGCGACATTCCCCCGCCGCGAGCGGGCGCGGGCGATCACGGCGTGGACCGCCACCTCGGGCCTGGCCATCGCGTTTGGCCCGCTGACCGCCGGCTGGCTGCTGGAGGACCACGCGTGGGGCGCCACGTTCCTGATCAACGTGCCCATCGCCGTCCTGGCGATCATCGCCGCCCTGGTTCTCGTACCGCCGTCGCGGGCCACGGGGATGGGCCGGCTGGACCTGCCGGGTGGAGCGCTGTCGGTGCTCACCGTGGGCTCGCTGGTGTACGGGATCATCGAGGGGCCGCACTTCGGCTGGGGCGCGACCGCGATCGGCGCGATGGTGCTGGCCGGGCTCGGCCTGGTCGCGTTCATCGCCTGGGAACTGCGCCACCCCTCGCCGATCCTGAACGTGCGCAAGTTCCGCGACCGGGCGTTCAGCGGATCCGTGCTAGCGGTGCTGATGTTCTTCCTCGGCGCCTTCGGGACGATCTACTACGCGACGCAGCATCTGCAGTTCGTGCTCGGATACGGACCCCTCGCCACCGGCGTCCGGCTGCTGCCCCTCGCGGCCGCAGTGTTCGTGGGTGCCGCCATCACGGGCAAACTCACCCCAAGGCTGGGCACGAAGCCTGTCGTGGTCACCGGCATGGCGCTGGGCACAGTGGCGATCTTCCTGCTGACCCGGATCGACGCCGGCGCCACCTACGTCGACTTCCTGCCGAGCCTCGCGCTACTGGGTCTGGCGATCGGGCTGAGCACCGCACCCTGCACCGACGTCATCATGGCCGCCTTCCCCGAGTCCGAGCTCGGCGTCGGCGGCGGCATCAACGACACCGCGCTGGAACTCGGCGGCTCGCTGGGCATCGCGATCCTCGGCTCGGTGCTGGCCACCTCGTACAAGGACGAGATCGGCAGCCAGGTTGCCGGCCAACTGCCGCCGGCCGCGCTTGACACCGCAATGGAGTCGATCGGCGGCGCCGTCGCCGTCGCCCAGCAGGTGGCCCAGAGCCCGCTCGGCGGGCCGCAGCAGGCCCAGGTGCTCGCGGTCGCCGCCAGCGACGCGTTCGCGCAGGCGGTCGCGCACACCAGCCTGATCGGCGGGATCATCCTCGCGGCCGGCACCATTCTGGTGGCGCTGATCCTGCCCGCACACCGCCGCACCGCCGCAGCCGAGACCGACACCGCACCGCGCTCGGCGGACCGCGAGTTGGTGCCCTGACCGGTCCTGCGGAAGGTGCTGAGATGAACACCGCGGGCGTCAGGCGCACGGAGCGACTGGTCCGCGCCGGGCAGCGCAAGATTTTCGAGTCAGAGGCAGGCGCGGGTGCCCCCGGTGGTCCTCCTCCACGTCGGCGGCCTCGCCCCGACCATCCGCGGACTCCTCGGCGGGCTTGGCATCTACGAGGCGACCTGGTCGGCGACTCCCGCGGCGGCCCGGCGGCCTGCGCCTCGCGACGGACTGGGCCGGCAGCGGTCCGCGCCGGGCGGCTATCTCAGCAACTGCGACATCGTTCGCGCCGCTGACCAGGTAAATTGGGGCAAGCCGGCCCCGAAATGGGGAAGGAGCACGCACGTGGACAAGCCATCGGACATCAGGAACGCCGCGCTCAAGTGGGCATTCCTCAAGAACAAGAACAAGACCAGCGGGAGCACCAGCGCCCCACGAGCCGGCGACGACCGGCTGGTTCTCACCTCCGCCCAGGTGGAGGGCCCGTTCTACCTGTCTTCGCCGATTCGAAGCGACATCAGCGAGGACCGGGCGGGCGTTCCGTTCCACCTGCTCATGGAAGTCATCAACGTCGAGACCCGCCAGCCCGTGCCTAACGCGATCGTCGACATCTGGCACTGTGACGCCAGCGGCATCTATAGCGGGTACCCCGAAGGGTCGGCACACGACTTCGTCGAATCGCTGAAGTTCACCGGCGTCGCCGGCATGCTGGGCGAAAAGCACATCGACGAGGTGAACGAGAAGCGCTTTCTTCGCGGCGCTCAGCAGACCGATGCCGACGGACTCGTGGTCTTCCAGACCATCTTCCCCGGGTGGTACGAGCCTCGAGCCACACACATCCACTTCAAGGTCATCGTAAACAATGTCGAGCACCTCACCAGCCAGCTCTACTTCGACCAGGACCTGTGCGACGAGATCTACACGACCATCGAGCCCTACAGCCAGTACGGCAAGGATCCATACTCGGTCGAGAACGATCTGGCTCTGCGAAACCTCAAACAGATCGATGGCGTCCTGCTCACACCAAACTGGAGGGACGACAAGACTCGCCTGGAATGCTCCGTAAGAATCGGCGTCAGGTAGCGCCCGCCTCCTCGATCGAGCACGGCTCCGCGACCGGGGCAAAAGGGGCATCACAGTCGGAAAGTTGTACGGCACGACGTGAGCCGACGCGAACGCAGGTTCACGCCGCCCGCCCCGGCCGGCGCGGCGCCGGTACACGCTTGTCGGCGTGCGAAAGTTTGGTGGCCGGATGGCGGGAAGCCGAGCCCAGGCACAGGTACGGTCGCCGTGCCTACCGGCCGTGCCGAGAGCCGACCACGGGTAGTCGCCGGTTTGTCGGGCCGCCCTCCGGAGTTCTGCCTTGGCAGGGCGTGCCGAACGGACGTAGGCATCCTCGTACCTCGCCCGCGGTGCCTTCACACCAACCGGAGATGGAGATGTCCGTTGACAACCGGTGATCGGAAGCAGCCCACCGTCCGCGATTCGTCCGCTTCTGGACAACTTGGCCAGGCACCCCAACTGAAGCGCGGTTCGCGGAGATCCGATCAGATCAAGCTGCCGCGTTGGCACGGCGGCCGCAGTGGGCGGCCACGTGCATGCGGTGGCGCCGGTCGCCGTAGAACCGGCCGTGCCGGCAGGTGCCGCCTCGTGAGAAGAAGCGCGAGCGGCCGGTGGCGTAGCAGGTGCCACCCCCTTGCGGGCAGTTCATGCAGAGCTCGTCGCCAAGCCGAACCAGCGATTGCGTGAATGGAAGAGTGCCTCCCGGCTCCAGACAGGGCCACCAAGATCGTTATCGCGCCGTCCCGTCCCTGGCATGTCGGCCCAAGCCAGGGCGCAGGCGGCTGAGGTTGTGGGCTGCCTCGAGTGCTTGCCGGAGCTGATGGTTGTCGAGGGTCAGCCGCTGGATGTTGGCGATCGCCAGTTCGAGGTGCTCGGCCAGGTTCTTGTTGTCTTGGCGCAGCTTCGCGTTGTCCCGTACGAGGTTGTCGTAGGCGCTCGTGGCCCCGGCTAGATCGACGGTGGTGTTGCGTCCGGCTGATAGTTCGGCGCAGACCGCGGGGAACTGGCGTCTGAGCTTGTTCTTTAACCTGTGCGCTGTTTGTGGGCGGTGATGGTCAGGTCACGTTTGACGGTTTTGCCGACGTCGTGGCGGGGTGCGGGGTGTCGGTTCCTTGAGCCGGGCGGACGT
>Ga0081539_10006333_pt1 | contig 11415 bp, 12 predicted proteins | sample TabmetS4T2R2_FD_71023 | JGI IMG/M metagenome (GOLD analysis project Ga0081539, IMG submission 71023) | Tabebuia heterophylla rhizosphere microbial communities from the University of Puerto Rico - S4T2R2 | ecosystem: Host-associated > Plants > Roots > Rhizosphere ...
TGAAGAGTAGGGCAGGGAACGGACCGATGATCTTCGCGGAATGAGAGACGAAGCAGCAACAACGCCAGGTACAGTGGATTCCACTTGATGATGGCGCCGTGTCGGCTGTTTTTCCATATTGCCCAGGCAGTGGCCCTGTCCGGGATCGAAAATGAAATGATCTGGAAAGGAGAGAGAACATTATTAATGATCAGCGGAGCATGGCGGCAGACAGCACGGCTGTGCGGGTCGCCCTGTGGCGGGCCATGCACGTCCAGGTCGATCCGCCTCCGCATGTGCTCGAAGACGAAATCGGCTTGAAGCTGGCGGCCCAGGATGAGGGCTGGCGCAATGGTCCGGACATGAACCCGCAGTGGACGAGCCTCATCCATCGCGGCTCGTGCTCGCTTCATCGAGGATCTGGTTATCGAACAGGCCGGCCGCGGCGTCAGCCAATCCGTCATCCTCGGAGCCGGCCTCGACAGTTTCGCCCAGCGCCAGCCGGAGGCTGCATCTGGGATGAGAGTCTTCGACGTCGATCGGCCCGGTCCCCAGGCCTGGATGCGCCAGTGTATGATCGATCTCGGCTTCGGCATCCCGAAGTGGCTACGGCTCGTACCGGTCGAGTTCGAGGCGGGCGGATACTGGTGGGAGCAGCTGACGGCTTCCAACTTCAATGCCAGCTAGCCAGCGGTCGTGGCCTCTACCGGCGTCAGCCTGTATCTAGGACCTGCCGAGATACCTGTTCACCAATGCCTGGGATGAACACGTACCTCGGCTAGATCCCTATATCTACTTGTTGTCTGAATCAGAATAAATACTCGCTCGGCTTACGGCTTCAATCGGCAGCGCGGGAGTGTTTAGGTGGTGACTGTCGGCCCATTTAGTGAATTCGTTTATCCATTCTTCCGTGGTGGCCGTCTCGTAGAAAGGTCGCCCTGAAGGCCGAGTGTCGTTTATCAATCCGAGCGCTTGTCGTAAATAGTCGTCCACTGACAAGCCAACGGCTGTGGCCCTCGCAACGATCTCTCGAATAATCTTCGGTTAAATCTGTTTTTTCTGCGGGTCCATGTATCTAGAATATATCGGAAGGTAAAAGGGGATTGATGCCGGTGAATCGCTTAAAGTCGTCCTTATCGAAGGTGAGGATGTTCGTGATGCCGTGAACCTTCATCACTGAAACCGTCCTCGTATCATGAATGATAATTCCTTGAACCTCGTGAACGACGATCAATCGTCTCCATTCTTGATGTGATTCGATGCTTTCGGTAAGAAGAGTGCAGTAGCGCTCTATCATCCTCGCCTTTCTCTCAGTCTCTGCCGGTGACAGCCCATAACCACCACGCTTATCGGCTTCTCGTGTACAGACGAACCAGAATTCCGCTAGAACTTGGGTCGTGTAGTAGAGCGCCTCTCCTCGTTCTCTCAGTTTGCGAAGGGCTTCAAGTATCGCGGCGCGATTGGGGTCACTCTTTGGGATGAGCCGAAGAAAAATATTCGTGTCTATGAGATACGACATTAGTCTTGGGGAAGATAAATATCTTCGCGGGAGAAGTCGAGAGGAAGTGGTTGAATGTTTTCATCACCGAGTGATTCCATTGCTTGCATAAACTCTTCAACCGGCGCTTTCGGGATAGCCTCTGTTCGGATCACTTCGCGACTTGCGTTCGTGAGCCCAATCAGTTGAGCGAGATATTCGTTTATCGAGAGGCCGCTCGCGGTGGCCTTTACGATAATGGCTTGAATAATCTCCGGCGCAATTTGTTCATTCTGCGGTTCCATATCTTCTAGGATAGTACAGAATCTCGAATGAATCCAAGGAAGAATGGCAGGGAAGAACAAGCGAATATTGCAATATTTCCGACTCTATCCCGGTAGAGCCGAAATCCGGATATCGGCTCTACCCGTTCTCGTAGTGCTTGGCGGCGGAGGGTGACAGCTTCGAGGTTGTGGCCGGTTCAGTGACTTTCCTCCTCGTTTCCATACTCATATTTTTCTTGGGCCTCGTGTTCTTCATCGCATATAATTGCCATTCGCCATTATCAGCCGTCTAAGAATTTCACACGGCCAAGAACAGCGCTGATGAATATTCAGCAAAATATACGTTTTGTCTAATTTGAAGTTACAACCGGCAGCCTGCTGACAACAACAAGCATCGGTGTCTAATAGCAGTCACCGGTATTTAGTATTGGACACCAGTGTCCAATACTAAATACTCACAACGCAGTAGAATTCATGTTCGGCTTCCGCTCGACGGAAGATATGAGAATAAAAACCTAACTATTAACCGGAAGGCAACCGTCATGATTAATGCTCAAACAATTGAAGCAAAGTTCTTCGGTCCAGAATACCTTAACCCTTCCGATGATGTGGTGGCACATGCCTCAAGGCTTTACTCTGCTGGAAGGAGTGAAGCAGTCTTCGATTCATTTGGAGGGGCGGTTAGTGGGCCGATCGACAATCTCATTTTCTTTCCAATCCACTTATTTGTGTACTTTAGAAGAGATAATCCTTACCAGCGTTTATTCAAACCGCCTGGTTATGGTAGGTGCAAACTGATAGTTTTTAAAGAATGGCTTGTGAGAGGTACTTATCAGCAATACGACGAGCGCAAGCAACAGGAAGTATTTATGTTTTCTGGAATCCCTCTCAAGCACATTACGGATATTCAATTCAGATCCTCTTATCTTGAGGTATGCGGATTTCATATGGAGTCACATATGCACGATAGCGTGAAAAGGGGAGAGTGGCGTTCTGGAGGAAATAGTCGAATCATGGGAGGTGATATTCCTTTTCAGGAAAATGAAAGGGACTCAATTGTTGAGTTGTTCAACGAGCTAAAATCTGTAGGGAGACTTGATCCTCGCGTTTGCATCAACTTCTGATCTTTTCAGGCAGTCAACTGTAATAACCCGGTCTTTTCAAATCAGTAAGTTTAATGCGCAGTCTTCTGCAACAAGATGTAGTATCGAACATCCATTCAACCGGAGCGCGCGCAATCGGTCGCTCCGGTTGTTTCGATGGGTTTGTGCGTCCCGGTTAATTCTATGTCAGATGGTTCCCAGAAATTAGACATTATCCGGAAATTTTCCGCTCTAATTCCTTCTCATACATTGGGCTTTCGCCTCGATTTTGCCAACCAAATTAGACAGAAGCCGAATTTTCGCTACTTTTGAACGGAAAATCCATTAGCGCTAATTGCTTTCAGAGTATATTTATAAATATACTAATTATATGTCTGCTAAATTTCTCAACCGAGACGATGAGCGGGAAACACTTTGCCGAATCATCAAGAGCGCTCGCGCCGAGCTGTTCATTCTCTATGGAAGACGCGGTGTAGGAAAGAGCGCTTTATTGCAGGCCACTATTGCCGAAATTGGCCTGCCTGCCATTTACTACCGGGCCACCCGTCGAACACTTTCTATGCAGCTCGCGTCTCTCACCGAAGCCGTGAGAGACGCTTATCCGGACGATCACCTAGCGGGGAGTTTTGCCTCCTTTGATGATTTTCTCGCCTTCATGTCCAATCTCGCCCAGAAACGGCAGCAGGCGAAGAAGAAAGAGCCGGTGGTCGCGGTTCTCGACGAGCTGCCATATCTCTCCGAGGTCGATCCGGGGCTTCTCACCGTGCTCCAACACTGGTGGGACGACAATAAACGACGATCGAACCTCAAGCTCTTTCTCTCGGGATCTCATATTTCATTTATGGAAAAGAAAGTGCTCGATGTCGCTGCGCCTCTCTACAACCGTCGCACGGGGGCGATGAAGTTAGAGGCCCTTGACTATCGAGGCGTGGCGCTGTTTTTCCCGCGCTATTCGCTTATCGACAAAATTGTCGTCTATGCGATCCTCGGTGGGATGCCCTCTTATTTGGAGCAGTTCAACCCGGACGAATCGATTCAGGAAAACGTAAAAGACCAGATACTAAGGGAACGAACGTACCTTTCGGAGGAGCCGGAGTGGCTCCTGCTGGAAGACCTTCGGAAAGACATCACTTATGGCTCAATATTGAGAGCCATCGCCCACGGAGCGCGAAAGCCGTCCGACATCGCCCGGGCGATCGGGAAGGAGTCGGCATCGGATGTGACCCCGCGTCTTGCCACCTTGCAGGAGCTCGGTCTCGTGATCCGAGAGGTTCCGATCACAGAGAAAACAAATCCGAGGTCTCGAAGCTCGCTTTATCTCATCGCCGATCAGTATCTCGATTTTTGGTATCGCTTTGTTGATCCATCACGAAGTTTAGTCGCGAGACGAATGGGAGCTCAGCTCTGGGGGAGGTCGATTGCGCCGGCGCTCGACCAATACGTCTCGTTTCCGACCTTTGAACGAGCGGCGAGACAATATCTGTGGCGCGCTTTATCCGCGGAGCTTCTCCCGAAGGATGTTGAGTTCGTTGATGTCGGCAATTGGTGGGGGGAAAGAGACGTCGAGATCGACGTCGTTGGGGTGAATGAAAAGCGAAAGCCGTCCCTTGTGGGTTCTTGCAAATGGACGCGTGAGTCGGTAGATGTCCGAGACTACAACACGCTGCGCGATGCAGTCGCCAAAGCGCAGTGGTCACCCGATAGGCTTCACTTCTTCTTTTTCTCCAAGAGCGGATTCACGCCCGGTCTAAAAGCCTTGGCCGCCAAGGATGAAAAAATAATTCTTGTTTCCCTCAAGGAGATGTACGAAGCATGATAAATGCGGAGCCCGGTTAAATTCGTAAGGGCCGTTATGGGATCGATTTGATGATCGGATTCCTGAGGGGCAGGGAAGTGGGATTTTTACGGCGTGATATTTGGCTCTACGAATAGTGTGTTCGGCGCTCTCGTCTGATCGCCGGCGCTTCACTGAAGCAAGATGAGTTCTTCTCCTGTTGAACGAACCTCTGTGGAGCGAACTCGATTTGTCATCCGGAGGAGCGGCACAAAATGGAGCAGTCAGCGCGTTTTTGCGCTGGGTTGACGGAGCGAGTTCGCGGAGCCTCGTCGGTTCAACAGGAAAAAGAACGAGCCTGCGAAATCGCGGAGTGCAGAGCCCTGACCGACAAAACATCGGTTATCGGATGCTCCCAATGTATGCAGCGCGGCCTTTTCTTGTCCGCTCTCACTCTGCACGCCACTAATGGTGGAAACAGCGAATAGCACTATTGCTGCTTTGCAATAAAGCCTTTCATCCATTCGCGGATTTCGTCGCGAACCCGCTCGAAGATGGAAAGCGTTGAGAGCGTTAGATTCCGGGGGGCTTATTTGGCCGAAAGGTCTCAGCTTTGTAAACTGCCTGGATGAATAGAGATCTCCAACAGTCCGTTACTTACCAACTTCGTATTGTTCTTCGTGATGTCAGTCCTTTGATCTGGCGACGCTTACAGGTTCCGAGCAATATCAACCTTGCCCGCCTACACCATATTCTTCAAATCTTGTTTTCCTGGGGAGGAGAGCATCTACACCGTTTTCATATTCACGGTAAGGATTACGGCATCGCCTATGCGGGCGGCATCAGCTTCGATAATGATCCTCGTCAGATCCGGCTCTCGGATTTTCACCTCCACCGCCGTGAACGCTTCTTGTATCAATACGATTTCACCACCGGTTGGGAATTGGAGATTCGCCTTGAGGACATTCTGCCGTTTGCCCCGGCACGCTCTTCCCCGGTCTGTGTCGGCGGCAAAAGAGCCGGACCGCCGGAGCATTGCGCCAGCGCCTGGGCTTATCTCGAATGGCGGGACCAATACGTCTTTCATCCTCCACTAGAGGATTTAAGTCTACTGGCCGACGCCGTGAGCAGGTTCCTGGAGTCCGGCGACCGCCGAAGTATCGGAGATCTCGATGAGTTCTGCGAGGCGGTCGAACGTGTCGAGGCTTATCGACAATGCCGGCCGGATCATTTCGACCGGCGCAGAGTCAATGGTCAACTTCGGGCGTTGTTCGAACAGGAAGGGAGGCGACAATGAAATTCAAAATTCAAGTAGTCACGGTTTCTGAAGATGGTCAGGAGGAAAGCCGGGAGATCGCATCCCTGGAGCGAGATGATCTTCAACCGGAAACACTCGGCCTCACTTTGGCCGAAAGTAAGGCCATTCTCAAGGATATCCAGGAGATTGTCGTCGAACGGCAGGCGACCGACTTTCTCACTTCGCAACGTGGCTGTCCGGATTGCAGGCGAGCGCGAAACCTCAAAGGCTATCACACTCTTTCGATGCGGACGGCCTTTGGAAAGCTCGAGGTGAAAAGCCCGCGGCTTTATCATTGTGATTGTCGGCCGCAGTCAACCCGAACCTTTAGCCCTCTGGCAGAGCTCTTGCCGCAGCACACCACGCCCGAGATGCTGTTTTTGGAAACCAAGTGGGCCGCGCTGGTCAGTTACGGCTTAACTGCAACACTTCTCGAAGATGTGCTGCCGATGGATGAACCGCTCAATGCCTTCACCATCCGTCAGCACGTCTTCGAAATTGCCGAACGGATAGAAAACGCGCTTGGAGAAGAGAAGGTCTCCTTTATCGAAAGCTGTCAGCAGGATCGGAACTCCTTGCCCATTCCCAACGGCCCGCTCGCAGTCGGTATCGACGGTGGATTCATCCGCGCGCAGAAAAAAGAGGGTCACTTCGAGGTGATCGTGGGTAAAAGCATTCTCTCATTTCGTCGGGAGCAAGAGGTGGAGGAAGAATCCAGCAAATGCTTCGCCTTTGTCCAAACCTTCGACACGAAGCCGAAGCGGCGTTTGTTTGAACTGCTGAAGTCGCAAGGGATGCAGGAAAATCAACAGATCGTCTTCCTCTCGGACGGCGGCGAGGACGTCCGCAGCCTGCCACTCGATCTGAGCCCTGAAGCCGAACATTTACTCGATTGGTTCCACGTATCGATGAAGCTCACAGTGTTGAATCAGTCCGCCAAAGGCCTGCCGGTGAAAGTGGGAGAAGGCGAGGAGGAGTATGATCTCCGAGAGACAGTGCTGAAATTGATTGAGAGCATCAAATGGTATCTCTGGCATGGCAATCTCTTTCAAGCACTCAAACAATTGGAGAACCTCGAGATGGATCTGGAGTCAGCCAGTTTCGAAAGCGGGAGCGAAACGACGCGGAAATTGCTCAAGGCGGTCCAGGAGTTCCATACCTACATCAAGCGTAATCGCGCCTTCATTCCGAACTATGGCGAACGTTATCGAAACGGCGAACGGATCAGCACGGGTTTTGTCGAGTCGGCTGTGAATCAGGTAGTAAGCAAGCGGATGGTCAAGAAGCAACAGATGCAATGGAGTCGGCGGGGAGCTCATCTACTGTTGCAGGTTCGAACTCGTGTGCTAAATGGAGAGTGGGAGGAAACTTTCCGCGCTTGGTATCCTGGCTTCCGGCAACAAGCGCAAAGCGCCGCTGCCTGACCCCCCAGAATCTAACGCTCTCTCTGGCCTGCTTCTTCCGAGGGGAGCGGGAATATACGGGGTTCGTCGGGACATGGTGAGAGGCCCACGCGAGGTGCTGCCTTGATGACGCTGGTGATTTACGACATCGAAAACGACCGCGTTCGCAACCGCATCAGTGAAGCTTGCAAGGATTACGGGCTTCGGCGCGTGCAAAAATCAGCCTTTCGCGGCGAGTTGAATACTAACCGCCGCGAGATGCTTTATCAGCGATTGCAACAGATGCTGGGGCATAGCGTGGGCAGCATACATCTCTATGTCCTCTGCGACCGCGACGCGAAAGAGATATTTACCATCGAAGGAGAAACCCGCAATGAGCCTGCAATTGACGGCCAGTGAAGTGCGGCAATGGGCCTACTGTCCGCGCGTACTCTATTTTACCTACGTACTGCCGGTGACTAAAAAACCGACCTTTAAGATGCAGATGGGACAACATCATCATGCTGCCCTTCAGGCGCTGGAAAAACGTCGAGTGTTGAGGCGTTATGGATTGGAACGGGCCGAACGGCTGTTCAATCTGCGACTCCAGTCGCCGAGACGCAGATTGACCGGCGTCATCGATATGGCACTGCGCGACGGCGACAATTATTACCCTGTAGAATTCAAACACTCTCGACGCGACCACTTCCACAATCATAAGATGCAACTCACAGCTTACGCCGTATTGCTCGAAGAGACGCTGGGGGCGGTTGTTCCATTCGGCTTCGTTCACAACAGTTGGAGCGGTCGCACTTACCAAGTCGAATTCACCTCCGAACTGCGCGTGGAGTTGGAGAAAGCATTGCAGGAGATCTGTCGTATGGTTGAACGCGAATATCTCCCCGACCCAACTCCGCACCGCGCTAAATGCGTCGATTGCGAATTCCGTAACTGGTGTGCCGACGTACTCTAGGACCGGATTTTTCGCAGATCTCCCACGTCTTGCTGCAAACAACGATCTTCGAGAAAATCCCGCTTGACCAGTGGTAAGCTTGTCCGATGAAGACTATTGCGTTAATGCATAATTCTATGGCTGTCAAGAGCTTGGCTTATTGCCTCCTGACGTTTTTTTTCAATTATTAATGCAGTTGCTGAGCGCTCTCCGATGAAGAGGAGACTGAAACCGCCCTGTGCCTGAAGCGGGAAGAGTGGACTTTTGAAGGTTGCTGAGCGCTCTCCGATGAAGAGGAGACTGAAACGGTTCAATTTTAAACCGCTCGATTCGTTCAACCATTTGTTGCTGAGCGCTCTCCGATGAAGAGGAGACTGAAACTGATAATATGGTACTGTTGGATTTGCGGCAGGTTGGTGTTGCTGAGCGCTCTCCGATGAAGAGGAGACTGAAACGGAGAAAGAGAATTTGTTTCTACGGGAATTTCAGTACGTTGCTGAGCGCTCTCCGATGAAGAGGAGACTGAAACGATCCGTCCGATGTGCTTCAGGCGACAGCCGGACCCTTGTTGCTGAGCGCTCTCCGATGAAGAGGAGACTGAAACTCCCGTCGAATGCGGTGGGCTTGGGCGGCTTCCAGATGTTGCTGAGCGCTCTCCGATGAAGAGGAGACTGAAACTTTTGAGCATCCTTTGAAGTAGCGAGCCCTGGGCGTGGTTGCTGAGCGCTCTCCGATGAAGAGGAGACTGAAACCAAGACTGAGCCGATCTCTCAATACGATCGATCTGGGTTGCTGAGCGCTCTCCGATGAAGAGGAGACTGAAACATTGCTATCATTGATGCCGGTTGTAATTCTCGGCGACGTTGCTGAGCGCTCTCCGATGAAGAGGAGACTGAAACACCCGAGACAGCGCCAGGTGACCGACATCGGAGCCCAGTTGCTGAGCGCTCTCCGATGAAGAGGAGACTGAAACCCAAGACCAAACCGGTCGGGTCAACAGCACTCGCTAAGTTGCTGAGCGCTCTCCGATGAAGAGGAGACTGAAACGCATAGTCACGGACCAGGTTAAAGACTCCGGTTGCAATGTTGCTGAGCGCTCTCCGATGAAGAGGAGACTGAAACTATCTATCGGTGCGGGCCAATCCGCCGAAGCCCCGACGAGTTGCTGAGCGCTCTCCGATGAAGAGGAGACTGAAACGCCAGAACGATAAGATTGACCCGAACCTAATGAGCGCAGTTGCTGAGCGCTCTCCGATGAAGAGGAGACTGAAACATCTCAATGAAGATATCGACATCGATCCGGGTGTGGGCGTTGCTGAGCGCTCTCCGATGAAGAGGAGACTGAAACGCCGTTCAATCCTGATGACTGCCTGCCAGCTAACAGCGTTGCTGAGCGCTCTCCGATGAAGAGGAGACTGAAACTCAACGTAACAGAGAAGTGTCTCCCGGCGCTTGACCACGTTGCTGAGCGCTCTCCGATGAAGAGGAGACTGAAACAGACTTGCAAGACACCCGCGCAGCCGGGACATTACGGGTTGCTGAGCGCTCTCCGATGAAGAGGAGACTGAAACCGATCTACGATGTGCGAGTGTCGGCGGCGGCAGGCGTTGCTGAGCGCTCTCCGATGAAGAGGAGACTGAAACCCAGTTCCCTTCTCATGATCGGGCTATTAGGTTTGGGTTGCTGAGCGCTCTCCGATGAAGAGGAGACTGAAACTGTTTCAACTTCGCGATATTAGACAAGGTGCGGGAGAAAGTTGCTGAGCGCTCTCCGATGAAGAGGAGACTGAAACAGCTTCAGAAAGTTAACGAGGCTGGTGGCAACGAACTCGTTGCTGAGCGCTCTCCGATGAAGAGGAGACTGAAACGAAATGATCGATGAAGATTCCGATCGGTCACAAATCAAGGTTGCTGAGCGCTCTCCGATGAAGAGGAGACTGAAACTCATGCCTTAATGTATTAACAATATCAATCCAATCTTGTTGCTGAGCGCTCTCCGATGAAGAGGAGACTGAAACGTCAATAATTGATGAACACACCAGATTCTGTATTGTTGTTGCTGAGCGCTCTCCGATGAAGAGGAGACTGAAACCTGATAACGACAAAGCCCTGCGCGATGGGTGACGCGTTGCTGAGCGCTCTCCGATGAAGAGGAGACTGAAACGTATTGAGAAGTTTAAATCCGCAGAGGGGACATATCCGTTGCTGAGCGCTCTCCGATGAAGAGGAGACTGAAACTTGGTGGGACGACTGGTGTTTCTCTCTCCGGAGCGGGGTTGCTGAGCGCTCTCCGATGAAGAGGAGACTGAAACCAAAAAATCCCTTAGACGCTCATCTTCCACAGAGTAGTTGCTGAGCGCTCTCCGATGAAGAGGAGACTGAAACCTTCAGCCTGCTCGATCGCTGGTCTAAAGTCGCCGGGTTGCTGAGCGCTCTCCGATGAAGAGGAGACTGAAACTCGAGGACAATCGCCTTCCATGCTGCGCCCTCTCGCAAGTTGCTGAGCGCTCTCCGATGAAGAGGAGACTGAAACCCATCATTCGACCGGGTGCTAACCTCACCTCTTGGAAATCGTTGCTGAGCGCTCTCCGATGAAGAGGAGACTGAAACTACACGGTTACAGCGGCGATCTTGCCCAACTTGGTGATCGTTGCTGAGCGCTCTCCGATGAAGAGGAGACTGAAACAATTCTATAACCTTTTCCAATATCGCAATATAGCCTAAGTTGCTGAGCGCTCTCCGATGAAGAGGAGACTGAAACAGATGAATACTTATTGTCCCATGCAGGATGTAATGCCGTTGCTGAGCGCTCTCCGATGAAGAGGAGACTGAAACTAAAAGCTAATATCGCGACACTTAAAATTAAGAATAGTTGCTGAGCGCTCTCCGATGAAGAGGAGACTGAAACGTACTGACCGTTGAACGTGTTCTTAATCGCCTCTGCTACGTTGCTGAGCGCTCTCCGATGAAGAGGAGACTGAAACACCAATCTTGTTAATGAAAAGATGAAGGCTCTTAAAGTTGCTGAGCGCTCTCCGATGAAGAGGAGGTTACTCAGTTAATTTAACTGAGTAACTCTGGGATCAATAAGATAGGGATAGTCAAATCAGGATTGGGACGCTGTTTATCAGAAATGGGACAGTTTGCGATGAGGTTGGTAGTAAAGTT
>Ga0081539_10006334_pt1 | contig 11413 bp, 10 predicted proteins | sample TabmetS4T2R2_FD_71023 | JGI IMG/M metagenome (GOLD analysis project Ga0081539, IMG submission 71023) | Tabebuia heterophylla rhizosphere microbial communities from the University of Puerto Rico - S4T2R2 | ecosystem: Host-associated > Plants > Roots > Rhizosphere ...
CGGCCCCCGAGCGCAGCCGGAGCGCCGGGGACCTCGCGGTCCGGGCAGTCCGGCACCAATGGGCCGGTACGCGACCTACTCCAAATAGTCCTTCAGCTTGCGGCTCCGCGAGGGGTGGCGGAGCTTGCGGAGCGCCTTCGCCTCGATCTGGCGGATGCGCTCGCGGGTCACGTTGAACTCCTTGCCCACCTCCTCGAGGGTCCGGGCACGCCCGTCCTCGAGGCCGAACCGAAGCTGCAGCACCCGCCGCTCCCGGCCGGTCAGCGAGTCGAGCACGGACTCGACCTGCTCCTTGAGGAGCTGGTGCGAGGCCGCCTCGGCGGGGGCGAGCGCGCCGCGGTCCTCGATGAAGTCGCCGAGGTGGGAGTCCTCCTCCTCGCCGATCGGCGTCTCGAGCGAGACCGGCTCCTGCGACACCTTGATGATCTCGCGGACCTTCTCCGGGGTGACCTGCACCTCCTGGCCCTTGGACATGGCCTCGGCGATCTCCTCCACCGTCGGCTCCCGGCCGAGTTCCTGGAGGAGCTGGCGCGAGACCCGGATCAGGCGGTTGATCGTCTCGACCATGTGGACCGGGATCCGGATCGTCCGGGCCTGATCGGCGATCGCCCGGGTGATCGCCTGGCGAATCCACCACGTGGCGTACGTCGAGAACTTGAAGCCCTTCTCGAAGTCGAACTTCTCGACCGCCCGGATCAGGCCGATGTTCCCTTCCTGGATCAGGTCCAGGAACGACATCCCGCGGCCGATGTACTTCTTGGCGATCGAGACGACGAGCCGGAGGTTGGCGGAGGTCAGCTGCTCCCGCGCGTCGCGCCCGATCCGGACGAGCTCGCCCTTGCGATGGGCCAGCTTCGTGTTCAGCGGAACCTCCGGGTCGAAGCCCATCCGCTTGAGCAGGTCGGCGTCGTTGCCCGCGGTGATCCAGCGCTCGAGCGCCGGGAACGCGACATCGTCCCGCGTCCAGTCGTAGATCGCCCGCAGCCCGACGTTGTCGCGCGAGTCGAGGTCACCGTTGTGGACCGCGAAGTAGGCCCAGTCGAGGAGGGTGAGGAATGAGTCCGGATCGAGCTTGTCCGCGTACGCCGCGACGAGCTTCTTCGCCTCCCTGAGGAGGTCCTTCGTCCCGTCCGACTGGGCCTCGCGACCGGCCTTCACGAGATGGAAGTCCGGCGGCGCGACGAGGAGATCCCTGGCGCCCTTCGCATGGATCGCGTCGAATACGAGCTTGTGGGCCTCGTCTCCGAGCGGGAGGCGGTGCTGCGGCTTCTGCGTCCGGGTCTTCGACTCGGTGTTGTGGAGCGTCCACTCGTGGAGCGAGACGATGCCCTTCCAGGGCTCCTCGACGAGCTGCTCGCCGAGCTCGATCGCCTTCGCGAGCACGACCTCTTCCTCGGCGGTCAGGAGGGCGACCTTGCCGATCTCCTTGAGGTACATCCGGACCGGGTCGTCGATCCCGATCATGTCGGCGGAGATCGCCTCGAGATCCTCGGCGGAGGGCTCCTCGAGCTCGGCGGCGTCGAGCTTGGCCGGCGCGTCGGCGGGCAGCTTCGAGTCGACCGCGAGCCCGTCCTCGCCGACGACCTCCACGCTCACGTCACCGTCGACGATCGCGGCGTCGCCACCCGGCTCCGGCCCGAGCTCCAGATCGTCGTCCTCGTCCTCGTCCTCGTCGACGACCTTCGGGAGGACGACCTTCGCCGCGCGCAGGTTGCGCGTCGCGAGGCGCGCCTCTTCGACATCGGCCTTCGCGCGGCGCGGCCGGGTGAGGACCGCCTCGACGAGCTGCTTGTCCAACGGGTCGGCCATCAGTGCCCTCCTGGATCTCGGGTCATGCGCGGACGAGGACGGTTGCTTGCTCGATCTGGCGGTCCACGGCCCGCCTGGATTCATTGGTCTGGCGTTGGAGATCGATCAGGCGGGTCACGACGTCGCGCTCGCCGCGGCTCTCGGCCGCCAGGAGCTCGGCACCCACCCAGTCGGCGCGCTCGTCGAGCCGCTGGCGCTCGAGCCGAAGCAGGCAGCGGTCCACGGCATAGGCGATCCGCTCGGCCGGGATCCGCCCGAGATCCGGCGACGGCCGGGCGAGGATCGCCTGGGCGAGCGCCCGGATCTCGTCGTCGAGCGCAGCCATGAGGGCCGACATCGAGAACGGCGGATGGACGCCCTGGTCGTTCGCCTCGCGCTGCCGGACGATCGCGCGGAAGAGCTCGCGCGCCGGCGTCGAGGGCAGCTGGTCGGGTCCGATCTCGTCCGAGGCCCGGAGCTGCTGCTCGGGAACGAGGAGGATCAGCCGGAGGAGCTCCTCCTCGACCGGCGTGATCGAGGCGAGGATCCGATCGATCGGGAGCGCATCGGCGGCCCCGATCACGGCATCGGCGGTGATCCGTCCGTGGCTCGCCGCCGAGACGGGCGTCCGATGGAGCACCTCGAGCACGGACCGCTCCTCGACCCCCGACACCCGGTGGATCGTCTGGAGATACGCGTCGCGCATCACGGGGTTCGGGATCGCCCGGAGGGTCGGCACGATCGCGTCGACGAAGCGGGCCTTGCCGCCGGGCGTCTTCAGGTCGAACGCCCGGGCGTGCTGGTCGATGAGGTAGTCGACGATCGGCTGCGCCGTGCGGACCTCCTCGCGCCAGAGGTCGGGCGTGTCGCGCAGGACCTCGTCGGGATCCTTGCCCTCGGGCAGCCGGACGACCCGGACCTCGTCGAGCTCGACGCCCGTGTCGGCGGCAGCGAGCTGCGGGATGATCGCCTCGAGGGCGCTCACCCCGAACGTGCCCGCCTTCTCGCCCGCCGCATCGACGTCGTACGCGAGGGCCACCCGTTTCCCGTAGCGGGTGAGGACCGCGACCTGGCCCGGCGTCAGGGCAGTCCCGAGCGAGGCGACGACGTTGTCGAACCCGGCCTGGTGGGCCATCAGCGCGTCGGTGTAGCCCTCGACGATCACGGCCTGGCCGCCCTTCCGGATCGAGCCCTTCGCCCGGTCGATGAGATAGAGCGTCCGGCTCTTGTCGAACAACGGCGTGGCCGGCGAGTTCAGGTACTTCGGGCCGCGGTCGCGCCCGTCGTCGGCCCCCCCCGCAGGGGCCGGAAGGATCCGCCCGCCCAGCCCGACCGCCGAGCCGTTCATGTCCCGGATCGGGAAGATCAGCCGCTCCCGGAACCGGTCGTAGACGCCGCCTCTCGCCGTCTGGCGCGGCTGGGCGAGACCGGCCTCGACCAGCTCGTCGGCCCGGACCCCGCGCTTCGCGGCGAGCGTCCGCGCGAGGGTGTCCCAGCCGCCCGGCGCATAGCCGAGCTGCGCGGACGCGATCGTGGCGTCGGTGAAGCCCCGCTCGCGGAGGTAGTCGAGCGCGGGCTGACCGGTCTTCGACCCGGTCAGGACCGCGTGGTAGAAGGCGATCGCGCTCTCGGTGACGTCGCGCAGCCGCGCCTTGCGCGCATCCTCGCGCGTCGTGCGCTCGTCGAGCTCGACCCCCGCCTTGCCGGCGAGGATCCGCAGGGCCTCCGGGAAGCCGACGGCGTCGCGCTTCATCACGAAGCTGAAGATGTCGCCGCCCTCGCCGCAGCCGAAGCACTTCCACGAGTCCCGGGCCGGAGTCACCGTGAACGACGGCGTCTTCTCGCCGTGGAAGGGGCACAGCCCCTTGAAGGTCGAGCCGGCCTTCTTCAGCTGGACGGTCTCGCCGATCACGTCGACGACGCTCAGCTTGCTCTTCACCTCGGCCGCGACGCCGACCGCCAAGCCGACCCTCCCGCCCGGACCCGCCGGGCTCCTCGAGGCGCTCCCCGCGCGGTTCCGGGGATGCTCACCCCGCCGGCAAGCGCCGGACATGACTGTGGGCTTGTCAAGTCTTGACAAGCCACTCGGGCGGATCATACACCCGCCTTGTCAATACTGGCGGAGGGTATTGACAGGTTCGCTCCGGCCCTGCGGGCGCGTTCGCGTATCGTCGGGGCCATGGCCTCCCGGCGGCGCGGCTTCATCCTCCACCACACCCAGCTCCGGCCGGTTCCGAACCTGCCGGGGGTCCGGCTCCATCTCGCCGACGAGGTGCTGCCCCTGTGGCACGCGCTCCAGATCGAGACGGACGACCCGGACACGCCCCTGCCCTACTGGGCCTTCGCCTGGGCCGGTGGTCTCGCCCTCAGCCGCTACCTCGGCGAGCAGCCCGAGGTCGTCGCTGGGCGGCGGGCGTTCGAGCTCGCGACCGGGTCCGGCCTCGTGGCGATCGCCGCCCTGCACGCCGGCGCGGCGCGCGTGAGCGCGACCGACATCGACCCGTTCGCGGTCGAGGCCGTCGGGCTGAACGCCCGGGCGAACGGCGTCCGGGTGGACGCGAGCACGGCGGACGTTCTCGACGACGAGACCCCGCCCGACGCCGACGTGATCCTCGCCGGCGACACGTGGTACGAGGCGGCCATCGCGGAGCGGATGCTGCCGTGGCTCCGGCGGGCGTCGGACGCGGGGATCGACGTCCTCATCGGCGACCCCGGACGGCGCTACCTGCCGCGCGACCACCTCATCGAGATGGCGGGCTACGACGTGCGAACCACGACCGAGCTCGAGGACCTCGAGCTCAAGCGGGGCTACGTCTTCCGCCTCCGGCCCTGACCGCCAGCCGGGTCCCGGTCCCGCCCAGCCGGTACCCTTTCCGGATGACGGCGACGCGCTTCCCGATCCGCGTTGGCCGGCGCTCGCGGCTCCTCCTCCGCGTCCTGTTCGGGGTCCGGGCGGAGGACAGCTGGATCGAGCTCGGCGACGGCCCGACCGATCCGCTCCGGGTCCGGTTCGGCTGGTGGCCGTTCCAGACGACGATGGACAACGCGGTCCACTGGCAGATCGAGGGTCCCTGGCTGTGGATCACCGCGATCGGGGTCCGGATGAGCATCCGGCACCGCGACGTGACGTTCGGCGGCAGCCACCACGGCGGCGTCCGGATCGACTTCCGGAGCCCGGTCCGATGGCTCGTGTTCCGCGTGCCGGCGATCTACGTGCCCGCCGATGATCTCGAGGGCCTCGCAGCCGAGCTTGCGCGGCGCGGGATCCCCGGGGCCGACGCTCGCCGCCGCCCGACCTAGCCTCGCGGGATCCGGAGCACCGACCTCACGGGGTGACGGTCAGGAAGCCGGCTGCGATGGATCGCCCGTTCGCGCCGAAGAACTCGATCTGCCACGTCCCGGCGGGGAGGTTCAAGGGGGTCAGATCGAACGCGAAGATGTCGGCGTTGTCGGGATTGTTCGAGGCACTGACCGGGGACGGGCCGAGCAGCCTCGAGCCCGAGCTCACCTTGACCGTGACCCCCCCGGGCGGGCGCGGCGTGAACGCCCTCCCCACGGCGACCACCGGCGAGCCCGTCTTGACCGAGGTGGTCTTCCCGGTCACTCCAAGCGAGGTCGGGTCGTACGACGCACCGAAGATCACGATCGCCCCGCCGGGCAGTTCGCCGCCGCCACCGCCACCGCCACCGCCACCGGAGTCTCCGCCACAACCGGCAACGAGCACGACGATCGCGACGAGCGCGCCAAGGATCCGCCGCATCTCAGTCTCCCTGCACTGACCGATGGCGGACAGTATCCACGCGTCGCACGGCCGCGTTTGGGCTCCCGCACCACCCGCATGGCCTGGTCGCACCATCGGCGCACCTGCGGAGCCCGGGCCGAACCCTCGACAAGTCAAGTATTGTTTGTTCGCGCCCCGCTGACGGCCTGGCGTGTCGAGCGACCACGGGAGGCACGAACCCCTTGCCACAGAGCAACCCCCATGCCTCGCCGCCCAGCTCCGCGCGTCGCGCTGCCGCGCTCGCCCCGGATCCAGGCGCGCGCACCCGGGAGCCCGACGCCAGCTCGTCCGACGAGGCGCGGGCGTCAGATCCGCGCCTGGACGAGCACGAGGATCTGCTCGTCGTCCTCCGTGGGATCGGCGCCTCGATGTTCCTGACGACCCGCCGGCTCATCGTGGCGCGCGATGGGGTCGAACGGCGTCCGCGGAGCGGGCTCCAGTCGTACGACCTCGACGGGATCCGGCACATCCGGATCGAGCTGGGCAGCGCTCCATCGGGTCGAGTGGCCGTGTGGACGACCGGCGCCGACCAGGAGAGCTTGAGCATGTTCTTCGACGCCCGATCGCTCGATCGGGCGCACGAGCTCATCGATATCGCCCGGCCGCTGATCGCTCGATCGCGGCGCGAGCAGGCGGGCTCCGGACCGGTCTGACCCCGGTCGGACCGGTCCGGTCCGCCGCCCCGAGGGGCGCACAGCCCGATCGTGATGACCTCCCACGATCGTCCACGCGCCACGGGCTCGGACGCTTGTGCAGTCGTCTGGGGGTTGGGCGCCAGCCCTGGGTGACTGGCCGGAGGTCACGACGATCGGATGCGCTTGCCTCGAGGGAGGTTGGCTGAGGCGGTGCCTAGCGCGGGAACGGCGGGTTGTTGCCGTCTGCTAGCGCCACTGCGACGCTCGAAAGGAGGGACGCGGCGGCAAGGATGGCCGACATGAACAGGACACGAGCTCGGTGGAAACGCACGGTAGTGCTCCTTTCCGCCCGAGCCGGTGGCGCGCGGATGCACCACGATGGTAGGCCGGATCGCCCCGACTTGTCTAAGTATTTATTGACGGACCTCGGCAGCGGCGCGAAACCTGGCGCCGGGGCCGCGACATGAGACGGTCAATCGGGGGTTGAACGAAGGCGTACCATCGCGCCATGACCGTCACGTCCACCCGAACGCGCAATCGACCCAGCCTCGCCAAGGACGATCTCGATCTGGCTCGCCAGATCGGGAGCCGCATCAAAGCCGCCCGCCTTCGGGCCTCGCTGACCCAGCGGCAGCTCGCCGAACCGCGATATACGAAGGCGTACATCAGCGCCCTCGAGAATGGGCTGATCAAGCCCTCGATGGCCGCGCTCCGGTTCCTCGCGCGGCGCCTCGGCACCGAGCCGAGCGCCTTCCTCGCCGACGAGGACACGGCCTTCCAGCGTCTCGACGCCGAGCTCCGCCTCGCGGCCGGCGACTGGCAGGCCGCGGCCGATCGCTACGCGGCCATCCTCGACACGGGGGTAAGCGGGCTGAACCGCGGGCTCGGGCTCGTGGGTTTGGCCGAGGCGTCGTACCGTCTGGGCGACGCTCGCGCGGCGATCGCCGCAGCAGCCGAGGCGGTCGAGCTGCTCAATGCCGCCCATCGTCGCGCCGAGATGCGCCGGGCGATGTACTGGCTGGCCGCCGGACACCACGCCCTTGACGACTCGGCCCGGGCCCGGATGCTCCTCGAGCAGCTCCTCGCCGAGAGCACGGTCGATGACACCGACCCGGACCTGCGGGTCCGAATCCTCGTGGCGCTCGCCGCGGTCGAATCGAGCGCTGGTGAGCCGGCGAAGGCGATGTCGCTCCTCGAGGAGGCTCGAGCGATCGGCGCGGACCTCGACGATCGGCGCCGGGCGACCCTCCTCCACTCGCTGGCCCAGTCGTACCGGATCTCGGGCGACCTCGAGGCCGCGATCCGCGCCGCGATCGAGAGTCTCGCCCTGTTCCGGGCCGTGGACGCCCGGACGGAATCAGCGACGATCGAGAACGAGCTCGCGATGATCTATCTCGGACTCGGCAACCTGGCGGCGGCCGACGAGCACGCCCACCAGGCGCGGGCCGGGATGGAACGCTGGGACGACGAGTTCGAGCTCGCCAACCTGACCGACACCGAGGCCCGGATCGCCCTGGCCCGAGGCGATCTCGACACCGCGGCGGCCCTCGCGGCGCGGTCGGTCGAGATGGCCGAGCGGCTCGGCAACGCGAAGGCCACGGTCGACGCGCTGCTCACCGTCGCCCGGATCGCACGCCAGCGCGGCGACAGCGCCGCCGCGGTGACCGCGCTGGAGCGAGCCGCAACGGCGGCGACCGGCGGGCCGACCGCCCGGCTCCGGGTGGTGCTCACCGAGTGGAGCGACGTGCTCGCGGATCTCGGCGATCACGCCAAGGCGTACGAGCTCTCGAAACGGGCCCTCGCCCTGGCTTGACCTCCGCTTCGCGCCGAGGCGCCGAGACGCCCGTCCGGCGGGGCCGCGACGACGGCCCCCCGGACGGATCCGGCTCGATCAGCCGTAGAAGTCGGTGACCAGGCGGGTCCTCGACCCGTAGCGCCAGATGCCGATGCCGATCCAGTGGTACGCCCGGTTCTTGATGTTCCGCCAGTGGCCGCCATTCGTGGACCGCTCGGACTGGAAATACAGGTGCGACGCGAGGACGGCGGCCTTGGCGGTCGAGTAGCCATCGCGACAGCCGATGTTCTCGCCCCACGTCCAGCGCATGTAGCCGGCGCGGCGGAGACGGTAGCCCGGATCGCCATCGGCGGTGTGGGTGCACAGCCCCTTGACGGCGAGGAGCTTCGCGTACGGTCGGGCGACCTTGTCCGAGAGGCCCCAGTTGTAGATGATCGGGGCGACGTAGGCGCTGTAGTGGCCGGTGCCGTAGCCGCGGCAGGTCCCATCCGAGAGGACCCAGCCGCCGGTCCGGGTGCAGTTCACCAGGCCGAGATAGAACGTCTCCACGGACAGCCACGGCCGGTCGATGGTCGTCGTGGTGAGCTGGATGGTGCCGTCGGGGCCTGAAGCGACGGGGGTGGTCGCGGCCGCTGCGGACGGGGCGGCGATCGTGGTCGCGATCGCGGCGAGGGCGATCGTCATGACGGTGTGACGGACGATCCGCCGGGAACGCTGGCTGGACGCCCGCTGGGCGCCGCTGCTGGGACGGAGCAAGACTCTTGCCTCCTCACTGCCGGACGTCGCGGCGAGGACGCGACGACGGTGATCGACGCGCGGCATCGGCAGGGCACGCAAGAGGATCCGGGGTCGACGGGGTTGGGCGGGGTCGGAACGTGCGGCCTGGGGGCCGCGGGTCGCGGATCTGCCGGTGGCGGCGTCTGGGGTTGGCCTTCCGTGCGGGAATCCTCGCAGGGGTCAGTATCGCCTACTCAGCGAGTCCCGGCATCCCCCGGACCGACTAGCGAGTCCCGGTCCTGCGGTCCTCCCCCGGCCGAGGACCTTCTCGCCTCCATCCACTCTCCGCGCGGTCTTCACATTCCGTCCACAGCGCCGATCGAGGATCCGAGGTGCGAGCACTTCGCATGCAGCTGGAGAAGACCGAATCATGAACGGACGATCGATCGCGCGAGCTCTCCTTGCCATCGTGGTGATCCTCGGGGCGATCAGCCTCGGAGTCACCGCGTACAACGCCGGCGTGACCGCCGGACTGGCCGAGACGGGCAGGGTCATGGTCGCTGACGGCGGCTACGTCGCCCCCGTCCCCGCCTACGTCGGATACGGCTGGGGTGTTGGCTGGGGCCACGGCTTCGGCTTCTTCGGATTCCTCGGCGGCCTCCTGTTCCTCTTCCTCCTGATCGGCCTGTTCCGGGCCGCGTTCGGCGGGCCGCGCCGGGGCTGGAGACCGGGCTACGGCGGACGCTCCGGCTGGGCGTCCAGCGGTTGGCGCGACGACGAGGGCCGCACCTGGGAGGACCGGGCACGGGCAACGCACGATGCCTGGCATCGCGAGCATCCCGAGGGGCCTGACGTGCCCGAGCGGCCCGAGCGACCGCCGGCCGGCTGATCGCGCGGCGCCCACGCCGGCGCACTTCCTCGGCGGCGCCGGGCTCCCACGGACCCGGCGCCACCGTCCACCCTAGGATGAGCGCCGATGAAGACGATCCTCGTCGTCGACGACGAGCGCAAGATCGCGGACCTGGCCCGCGACTACCTCGAGCACGCCGGGTTCGCGGTGCGGATCGCGACGGACGGCGGGGCGGCGCTCGATGCGATCCGTCGCGACCGGCCAGACCTCGTCGTCCTCGACCTGGGCTTGCCTGGCATGGACGGCCTCGATGTCACCCGCGCGATCCGGCGCGACTCGACGCTGCCGGTGATCATGTTGACAGCCCGCGACGACGAGCTCGACAAGCTCATCGGGCTCGAGCTCGGTGCCGACGACTACCTCACGAAGCCGTTCAGCCCGCGTGAGCTCGTGGCGCGGGTCCGGGCCGTCCTTCGCCGGGTCGACGGCGCGGCCGCCCCAGGAGATGAGATCGTCCGGGCAGGCGAGCTCATCCTCGACGTCGCTCGGATGCGAGCGGAGCTCGCCGGCCGCACGATCGAGCTGACCCCGACCGAGTTCACCCTCCTGCTGACCCTTGCCCGCCACCCGGGCCGGATCTTCACCCGATCCCAGCTCCTCGACGCGGTCCACGGTGTCGCCTTCGAGTCGTACGAGCGAGCGATCGACACGCACGTGAAGAACATCCGCCGGAAGCTCGAGCCGGACCCGCGCCAGCCGACCCACATCCTGACCGTCTACGGCGTCGGCTATCGGTTCGCGGACGAGCGCGGATGACCGAGGGCCAGCCGCCTTCCGATCGTCGGCGGGCCGACGGCGGACGGCAGACCACGAAACCGCCGGCCGACGGATGGGGCGGGCCGTACGGGCGCCACCGCTGGGGGCCGCCGGGCGACCGTCCGCCCTGGTGGCCGGCCGACGAGCGCTGGCCACCATGGCGCCGACGGCGGCGGCGCACGGGGTTCGGGTGCCTGTTCGGCGTGCTGTTCGTCACAGGCGTCCTCGGCCTCCTCGCGATCGCCACGACGTTCGTCGGCCGGATCCTCGACACCCCTGGACCAGCCGGCATCGTCGTTCGGGTCGCGACCATCCTGGTCGTTCTCGCGGGCCTGTCGGCCCTCATCCGCGGCGCACGCACGCTCCGGCGCTCCGGCGGAACGCTCGATGCCCTCGTCGAGCAGGCCGGTCGGGTCGAGGCCGGCGACTACACCGCGCGCGTCGAGCCACGCGGTCCGGTCCCCGAGCCGGTTCGCCAGCTCGCGCGCGGATTCAACACGATGGCTGCGCGCCTCGAGGCCGACGAGGCCCAGCGCCGCTCGCTCCTGGCCGATGTGACCCACGAGCTCCGGACGCCGCTCGCCGTCATCCAGGGCAGCGTCGAGGCGATCCTCGATGGGGTCCACCCGGCCGACGCGGCCCATCTGTCGGCGATCCTGGACGAGACACACGTCCTCGAGCGGCTGATCGAGGATCTCCGGACGATCGCGCTCTCGGAGACGGGTGGGCTCTCGCTCCACCGCGAGCCGACGGACCTGGCGATCCTGGCCGGCGAAGTCGCGACCTCCTTCGAGTCGGCCGCCGGCGCGGCCGGCGTCAGGCTCACGACTGCCGTCGACGACGAGCTGCCGTTGCTGGACATCGACCCCGTCCGGATCCGTGAGGTCATCGGCAATCTCGTCGCGAACGCGGTCCGGCACACGCCAGCCGGTGGCCGGGTGTCCATCACGGCATCTCGCCTCGACGCCGAGGCGGTCGAGATCCTCGTTCGCGACACGGGCCCAGGCATCCCCGCCGAGCTCCTCCCCCAC
>Ga0081539_10006335_pt1 | contig 11413 bp, 8 predicted proteins | sample TabmetS4T2R2_FD_71023 | JGI IMG/M metagenome (GOLD analysis project Ga0081539, IMG submission 71023) | Tabebuia heterophylla rhizosphere microbial communities from the University of Puerto Rico - S4T2R2 | ecosystem: Host-associated > Plants > Roots > Rhizosphere ...
GTCCACCGGGAAGAGGGTGGCGGTGGCGCCGAACTCGGGCGACATGTTGCTGATGGTCGCCCGATCCGCCAGGCCCAGCCGCGAGAGGCCCGGACCGTGGAACTCCACGAACTTGCCCACCACGCCATAGGCACGCAGCATCTCGGTCACGGTCAGCACCAGGTCGGTGGCGGTGGCGCCCGACGGAAGCTCGCCGTCCAGCCGGAAGCCGATCACCACAGGGAGGGGCTGGTACAGCGGCTGGCCCAGGAGCGCCGCCTCGGCCTCGATGCCGCCGACGCCCCAGCCCACCACGCCGAGCCCATTGATCATGGTCGTGTGCGAGTCCGTGCCCACCAGCGTGTCGGGGAACGCAACCACCTCCCCGGCGGCGTCCGGCCTGGCGCTGACGACGTCGGCCAGGAACTCCAGGTTGACCTGGTGCACGATGCCGGTCCCCGGCGGCACGACCCGGAAGTTATCGAAGGCCTGTTGCGCCCAGCGCAGGAGCGCGTATCGCTCGCCGTTGCGCTCGTACTCGCGCTCGACGTTGATCAGGAACGCGGCTTCGGTGCCGTACTGGTCGACCTGCACCGAGTGGTCGATCACCAGGTCGGCCGGCACGAGCGGGTTGATGCGGCTGGGGTCGCCGCCCATCTCGGCCACTGCGTCGCGCATGGCCGCCAGGTCCACCACGCACGGCACGCCGGTGAAGTCCTGCAGGATGACCCTGCCCGGCATGAACGGCAGCTCGTACTCCCCAGGAGCCGATGGATCCCAGCCGGCCAGGGCGCGCACGTCCTCCGCGCGCACGGGGCTATCCGTGGTGGCCGCGTGGCGCAGCGCATTCTCGAGCAGCACCTTGACCGTGTACGGCAGCCGGGCAAGTTCGGGAACGCCCGCCGCGTCAAGACGGTGGTAGGCGTAGGTGCGGTCGACGACGCGCAGCGTCGCGCGCGACGATGCTGGGTCGATCAAGGGGGGATGGCTGGACACCGGATGCGCCTCCTTCTCTCGTCCACGCTCGTGTGCGCGGGATCAGATGAGTCGGCGCCGGACGGGTGCGCCCGTCCCGGGTCGAAAAGCCCTTCAAGTATACGCCCGCGTTAACGCCCGGGGCCTCTTGCCCCTGGCGCATCGGATGACACCCGGAGTGTCCACATGGCGTGAACTCATGCGTTACACGCATGACAGGTCACCGAAGGCGGGCGTCCCGTGGGATGCCATGCGTCTGCGGCATCAATCGTCACCGTGGGCGGCTTGTCAGTGACGTTCCATGCGTGTCAGGCAACGCGCGCGTGGCGCATCAGTCGGTTCGCAGCCGCGAGTAGGTGATGAGGTCGTGGTAACCGCCGGCACGGAACTGCGCCCCGCGCTGGATGCCCTCGCGCACGTAGCCCGCCTTCTCGAGCGATCGCTGCTCGGCCAGGTTCTCCACGTCGGTCGAGGCCTCGACCCGGTTCAGGTCATAGGTCTCGAACAGAAAATCGGCGAGCTGCTGCTGCGCCTCCGTCCCGAGGCCCTGGCCACGGTGCTCCGGCCGCAGCTCGATGCCGATGTTCCAGGCGTCCGACTCCGGGCTGGGCCCGTAGTTGACCCGGTGCCAGCCCACCGTGCCGATCACCTCGCCGGAATCGATCCGCTCCACCACCAGCATCCCGTTGCGCTCGTTGCGCAGCGGTCCGGCCGCGATCGCCTCACGGGGCAGGGGGACGGCCTGCTCACCGAAGTCGTTGAACTCGGCCGCAGGCTCTCGGTTCCAGGCATCGATCAGGTCGGCATCGCCCAGCGTCACGTCACGGAGGCGCACGCGCTCAGAGGAGGCCACCGCCGTACGCTAGCCGGCCGCGGCCAGAGCCGTCAGGGCCCGAATGGCGACGTCAACCGGATCGCGGCCGGCGGCCACCGGAATGCGGACCTGGTTCGAGGCGAGCGTCGGCCGGAACCCGGCAACCGAGAGCGTGGTGGACACCGCGTGACGGTCATAGCGCGGCCATTTCAGCGTGACGCTGCGTCCCTCGGCGCGGACCTCTGGCACGCGCGCGGCCTCGGCGGCCATCCGCACCGCCACCGCGCGGAAGAGTCCCTCCACCGGGTCGGGGATCGGGCCGAAGCGGTCGCGCAGCTCGCCGCGCAGCTGCTCCGCGTCGCCCTCCGACCGGATGGCGGCGAAGCGCCGGTACATCTCGAGCTTGGCCCCGGAGTCGCCGACGTACGAATCGGGCAGGTAGGCGGAGCCCGGGAGGTCCATGCGCACCGCCGCCGGCTCGACGCCGACCACCCGGCCCCGGCGCACGTCAACGGCCTCGGCCAGCATCCGGGTGTAGAGCTCGAAGCCGACTGCCGCCATGAAGCCGTGCTGCTCGGCGCCCAGGATGTTGCCGGCGCCGCGGATTTCCAGGTCGGAGAGCGCGATCTGGTAGCCGGCGCCGAGGTCCGAGGCGCTGAAGATCGCGTGCAGGCGCTTGCGCGCGACCGCGGAGAGCGGCATCCCGCGGCGATGAAGGAGATAGGCGTAGGCCCGGCGGTCGGATCGGCCAACCCGCCCGCGCAGCTGGTAGAGCTGCGCCAGGCCGAACGTGTCGGCACGGCTGATGATGATGGTGTTGGTGTTCGGGATGTCCAGGCCGGACTCGATGATGGTGGTGCAGACCAGGACGTCGAACCGTCCGGCGTCGAAGTCCAGCATCACCCGCTCGAGCATGCCCTCGGCCATCTGTCCGTGCCCGATGGCTACCTTCGCCTGCGGCACCAGCCGCCGCACGCGCTCGGCGGCGGTCTCGATGGTGTCGACCCGGTTGTGGACGAAGAACACCTGCCCACCGCGATCCAGCTCCCGGTTGATCGCGTCGCGGACGAGGCCATCGACGTCCTCGGCGATGCGCGTCTGGATGGGCAGGCGTGCCTCCGGTGGCGTCTCGATCACCGACAGGTCACGGATGCCCACCAGGCTCAGGTGCAGCGTGCGCGGGATGGGCGTGGCGGAGAGGGTGAGCACATCGACCTCGCGCCGCATCGACTTGATGCGTTCCTTGTGTGCCACGCCGAAGCGCTGCTCCTCGTCAACGACGAGGAGGCCCAGGTCGGCGAAGCCGATGTCGCGGCTCAGGATCCGATGAGTGCCGATCAGGATGTCGACGCTGCCGTCCGCAATCCCGCTGACGATCCTCTCTTGCTCGCGCTTTGGCACGAAGCGCGAGAGCATCGCCACCCGGATCGGAAACGGGGCGAGCCGGCGCTGGAACGTGCCCAGATGCTGCTGCGCCAGGACCGTGGTTGGCACCAGCACCGCCACCTGCTTGCCGTCCTGGACCGCCTTGAACGCTGCGCGCAGCGCCACCTCGGTCTTGCCATAACCGACGTCGCCGCACACCAGGCGGTCCATCGGCCGGCGACGGAGCATGTCGCCCTTCACCTCCTCGATGGTCCGCAGCTGGTCCGGCGTTTCGCTGTACGGGAACGCCTCCTCCAGCTCGCGCTGCCAGACGGTGTCGGGCGAGAAGCTGAACCCCGGCGCAGCCTCCCGCGCGGCATAGATCTCGAGCAGCTCGTCCGCCAGGTCGGCAACGGCGCGCCGCACCCGTCGCTTGGTGCGCTCCCATTCGGTTCCGCCCAGCTTGCTGAGCGACGGGCCTGCGCCGCCGGAGTATCGAGTGATGCGGCCGATCTGGTCGGCTGGCAGGAAGATCTTGTCGTCACCCGCGAAGTCGAGCTGCAGGTACTCCTTGACGTCGCCGCCGTACTCACGCTGGGTCATGCCGGCGTAGCGCGCGATGCCATGGTCGACGTGCACGATCAGGTCGCCGGGCTCGAGCTTCCCGATCAGGTCGCGTGTGACGACGCGCTTGCTGGGCGTCAGCCGGCGGACGCGGGTCGCCCCGAACAGCTCACGGTCGGTGAGGACCAGCAGGCCGCTTGGCCGATGGCTGAGCCCGACGCTGAGCGAGCCATGCACCAGGCCGATGGCGCCGCGCGGCGGCGCGGCGCCGAGCTCCGCCACCGGTGACGCGCCGATCCCGGCCTCGTCGAGCAGCTCGCCGATGCGGCTGGCCTGGTCGGTGGCGACCACGGCTCGCGCATCTGGTATCAGCTCGCGGATCCAGTCGCCCAGTCGCTCGGTCCTGCCCGGCAGCATGGGCGCGGCAGCGAAGCCGGGGTCGTCACCGAGCTGCTCGTCCAGGGTCTCCGCCGATGTGCGTCTGAGGCCGGCCTGCATGTCCCGTGCGGCATATGGCAGTGGCCAGTCCGCCGGCAGCTCGCCCCCATGGCTCAACCCGGCCCGGCGCTCGGCGGCCTGGTCGTCCAGCGCACCGGCCATGGCAGCCAGCTCGTCAGGATCAGTCAGCACGACGTGAGCATCGGCCGGTAGGTGGTCCGCGGCCGAGCCGGCGGTCAGCAGCGCCGCCCAGGTCTCTGCGGCCTCAGCCAGGTCGCCCTGCTCCAGGCGCGCGAGGTCGGCGCGGAGCGCGTCCGATAGTCCCGCCGGCGCAGTCTCCGCCAACGACTCCCATCCGCCGGCGGGGAGGAACTCGCTGGCGGGAAGCAGCGTGACGTCCTCCAGGCGGCGCCGCGAGCCCTGCGTGACGGGGTCGAAGGCACGAATCGACTCCACCTCGTCGCCGAGCAGGTCGACGCGAACCGGCTCACTGGCGCCAGGCGGCCAGACATCGACGATGCCGCCCCGCGACGCGAACTCGCCAACGCCGCTGACTTCGACCGCAGGGTCATAGCCGCCGGAGACGAGCGCCGTGAGCAGGGCACGCTGCGCGATACGTTCCCCCAGTCGCACGCGGACTGTTGCGCCGGCCAGCTGCTCCGGCGCCAGCGTGCGCTGCGCCAGGGCGAGGAGCGACGCAACCAGGACCGCGTGCCTTGGCGCCGACGCCAGCCAAGAGAGGACGCGCAGCCGCTCCGCAGATTCATCGTGCTCGGGAAGCGCGCGCTCGAGCGGCATGGCGGCACGCTCCGGCAGGACCAGTGGCGTGCCGTGCGGCAGCCACGCGGCCAGGTCATCGGCCAGCCGGTGGGCCTCGTCGTCGTTGCGAACCACGGCCACCAGCGCCTGTCGTTGCGGCAGCGCAGCGCGTCGCGCGGCCAGGTAGGCGGCCCGCGCGGCGGCCGGCACGCGCAGGGGGCCGGGCGCGGGCATGTGCGCGACCAGCTCGCCAGTGAGCGCGGCAATGCGGCGGTCGGCGCCACCGCGCGTCGGCGCCGGAGTCCGCGTGGCGCGGGGCGCGGTGGCGGTCACGCGATCGGCTCCGCCAGGTCGATGCCGTTGTACCGGTTCATGGCCGCCTCGATGCCATCGCGCAGCCACAGCTCGACCGCGTCGGCGGCGGTCGCGATCGCCTCATCCGCAAGCTCCCGCTCGTTGGGACGGAAGGTGGAGAGCACGTGGTTGACGGTCTCTCGCGTCGAACCGGATCGGCCAATCCCCACGCGCAACCGGTTGAACTGGTTCGTGCCGAAGGCCGCGATGATGTCGCGCAGGCCGTTGTGGCCGCCCGCCGACCCTTCGCGTCGAAGTCGGATGCGACCGAGCGGCAGGTCGACGTCATCGGCGACCACCAGGAGGTCCTCTTCCAGGGCGGCGTCGGTCTGGCGCATCGCCGCGCGCACGGCGCCGCCGGACAGGTTCATGTACTTCATCGGCTTGACGAGGAGAACCCGCTCGGCAGGATCCTGGAGCAGCACCTCGAGCTGGGCAGCGCCGTCCCGGACCCGACCCTGTCCGGTCAGGCCCCATCGGTCGGCGAGCAGGTCGACCACGCGAAATCCAACGTTGTGGCGCGTCAGCCGGTGGCGCTCGCCGGGGTTGCCGAGCCCGGTGACGACTTTCACCGGCCCGATGGTAGCGGCCCGGCTAGAGTGGCGGGCGCCCATGGCCAGGCGCGATCTGCTCATCGTCGGCGGAGGAATCATCGGCTGTGCCGCCGCCGCGTTCGCCGCCGAGCGCGGAGCATCGGTCCTGCTGCTGGAGCGCGAGGCGATTGGGGCCGGCGCCTCCGGGCGCAACTCCGGTGCCGTGCAGCACCCGTTCGACCCGGTGCTCGCCGAGCTGCATCGGACGACGCGGCGGATCTACGACGAGCTGTCTGCCGCTGACCGCGCGGCCTTCGACTTCCCGAGCTCGCCGGCGGGCCTGCTGTTGCTGACCGATGACCTACCTGCCGCTCACGCACGTATCGATGAACTCCGGGCGCAGGATCCGGCGCTTGCGCCCGAGCTCATGGATGAGCCAGCGCTCCGGAGCCTGGAGCCGATGCTGGCCGGCGGCCTGTCGGCGATTCGGCTGGAGACCGGATTCCCGATTCCCCCGGAGGCCGCCACCGAGGCGTTCGCGACACGAGCGCGTCGGGCTGGCGTCGAGATTCGGCTGGGCGATTCGGTGGAGGCGGTGCTGGACGGGCCAGGCGTGCGCCTCGCCGATGGCACGACGATTGCGGCCCAGGCGGTGCTGGTCGCCGCGGGGCCGTGGGTACCAAGCCTGCTCCTCCAGGGAGGCGCCGCGACCATCAGGCCCACCTACGGGGTAACGCTCCAGGTCTCGCTGGCCGAGGCGCCCAGAAGCGTCCTGGAGGAAGGCGCCGTGCACACCGTCAATCGGCCGCTGGCCGAGGCTGCGGATGCCGGGGTGGTGACGTTCTCCATGGTCACTGTCGGCGGCACCAGCACCGTCGGATCGACATTCCTGTCCGCCATGCCGGATCCGGCCGAGATGGCGCCGCGCCTGCTGGACAACGGCGCGCGGTTCGTCCCAGCCCTCCGCGGATCGCGCATCGTGCAACAGCGGGTCTGCCTGCGGCCGCAGTCGCCCGATGGGCGGCCGTTCCTCGGACCGGTGCCGGGCAGCCCGGGCGTGTTCGTTGCGGCGGGACACGGGCCGTGGGGCATGAGCACCGGCCCGGCATCGGCGACCCTTGTCGTGGACGCGATCCTCGAGGGAGCAGCCGTTCCAGCCGAGCTGGCCGCGGATCGCCATCTCTAGCGTTGTGCAGTCTGCACAAACGTTCGTTGTGCCACACCAACCAGCAGCGAACCGCAGAGGACGCATCGGCCCATAGGCTGACCGCACCAACGTAGCTGCGTGGGAGCCGCACCGATGGGGACGATCGACTCCGGGGACACAGCCTGGTTGCTGATCTCCACCGCACTGGTCATGCTCATGACCCCGGGCCTCGCCCTGTTCTACGGCGGCCTGGTGCGCCGCAAGAACGTGCTGAGCACGATCATGCACAGCTTCTTCATCCTGGCCCTGGTTAGCGTCACCTGGGTGCTGTGGGGCTACTCGTTGGCCTTCGGCCCGGACGCCGGCCTGGGCCTGATCGGCCGGCTGGACTGGCTGGGGCTCGAGGGGGTCGGTCCCGCGCCGTCGGAGACCTACGCGCCGACGGTGCCGCACCTGGCCTTCATGGCGTTCCAGATGATGTTCGCGGTCATCACCCCGGCCCTGATCACCGGCGCATTCGCCGAGCGCAAGCGCTTCAAGGCGTTCGTGCTCTTCTCCGTCGCCTGGTCGACGCTCGTCTACGCCCCGATCGCCCACTGGGTCTGGTCGCCGGATGGATGGCTCAGCCATCTGGGCGTGCTCGACTTCGCCGGCGGCACGGTGGTGCACCTGGCCAGCGGGGTCGCCGCGCTGGTGGCCGCGCTGATGGTCGGGCGGCGGATGGGGCTGCTTGAACCCGCCACCGAGCCACATGACGTTCCGATGACCGTGCTGGGCGCCGGCCTGCTGTGGTTCGGCTGGTTCGGATTCAATGCCGGCTCGGCGCTGGGCGCCAACGGCGTGGCGGCCGTGGCCCTCGTCACCACGAATACCGCTGCCGGGATGGCGGCGTTGACCTGGGTGACCCTCAGCTGGCTGCACCGCGGCTCGCCGTCGGTAATCGGCGCGGCGGTGGGTGCCGTCGCGGGACTGGTGGCCATCACGCCGGCTGCCGGCTTCGTGACGCCGGCCGGCGCGATCCTGATCGGCTTCGGGGTGGGCATCGTCTGCTATGGCGCGTCGCTGCTCCGGCTCCGCTCGCGCATCGACGACGCGCTGGACGTCTTCGCCGTGCATGGCGTGGGAGGTGCGTTCGGAGCCCTGGCGACCGGCGTGCTGGCGACGGTGGCGGTCAACCCCGCAGGACACGACGGGCTGTTCAGCGGCAACCCCGCGCAGGTCGGGGTCCAGCTGTTGGCCATCGTGGCGGTCGGCGCGTATTCGGCCGTCGCCACCGCGCTGATCCTCACCGTCGTCAACGTCGTCGTCCGGATCCGCGTTCCGCGCGACGCAGAGGAGGCCGGGCTGGACGTGGCCCAGCACGGCGAGATCGCGTACCAGGCCTAGGAAGCATTCGCAGGAGGTGAACCGATGACCATTGCTGCACTCGTCGTCTTCGCTGTGCTGCTGGCAGCGTGGCTGTTGGTGCCGGCCGAGCGCCGCTCGCGCCCGGCAGCGGTACCCCAGCCGCATGTGCCAGAGCTCGCCGCCGAGGCCGCCTAGGGACTCAGGATCCGGTCGTCACCGCGTGCCCGGCCCGATCGAAGAGGGAGCCGGGCTTCCAGCCAATCTCGCGATGGCGCCGATGCAGCGTGGCGAGCACTTCGTGCTCCAGGCCGCGCATCTGCTCCTCCTCATCCATGTCGGCGTGGTCGTGCCCGAGGAGGTGCAGCGTTCCGTGGATGGCGAGCATGATGATCTCCTCGACTACGCTCCAGTCACCGGCGCTCGCCTGGCGGACCGCCTGGTCGACGTCGATCACCACGTCGCCCAGGAGCGTGGCACCCGGCGGTGAGACGCCGTCGTCATCGGCCAGGTGGGAACGACGCCCGTCGACGCTCCACTCGTGCAGCGGAAATGCCAGTACGTCGGTCGGGCTGCGCTCGCCCATGTGGTCGAAGTTGAGGCGCTCCATCTCCGCGTCGCCGCAGAGCGTCACCTCCACCTCGCAGGCTCGACGGCCGAGGGCGGCGGACACGGTCTCGCCGACTGCCGCGTCCAGGAGATCGTTGAGCTGCTCGATCTGGATCGGCTCGATGGCCGCCGCCAGCTGGTCCCGCCCGACGTGGTCGTGGAACGTGACCTCGCAGCCCATGTGCGCATCCTAGGCGTCCGGACCGCCCGGCTCAAGGTTCGTGCCTGAAGCGGGTCAGGCCTCGCGGCGTTGCTCGAGCGGGACGACGTTGTCCGGGTACTTGATCCGGCTGTGGTACATGCCCAGCAGCTGCTGGACGAAGGCTTCCTTGATGTGCCTGATGTTCTTCAGCGTCAGCTCGGCGTCGTCCAGCTGCCCATCGTCCACCCGCGCGTCGACGATGCGATCGACCATGGCGCGGATGCTCGCCTCATCCTTGTCGTCGAGCGAGCGGACCGATGCCTCCACGCCATCGGCCAGCATCAGGATGGCCGCCTCACGGCTCTGGGGCTTCGGACCCGGATAGCGGTACAGGTCCTTCGGCACGAGCTCCTCGTTGTCTCCGACCTCCTGCAGCGCCTTGCCGTAGAAATAGCTCATGACGCTCGTTCCGTGATGCTGCGGGATGAAGCCGATGATCTGGACCGGCAGGCGGTGCTCGTAGCCGACGTCGATCCCGTCACGAATGTGGCTGCTGATGATCCGGGCGCTGACCTCGGCCGACAGGTCGTCGTGGATGTTGCGCTCTCCCGCCTGGTTCTCGATGAAGGCCAGCGGGTTCTTCATCTTGCCGATGTCGTGGTAGTAGGCTGCGACGCGCGCCAGCAACGGGTCGGCCCCGATGGTCTCGGCTGCACGCTCGGCCAGGTTGCCGACCATCACGCTGTGGTGGTAGGTGCCTGGCGTCTCGAGCAGCAGGCGGCGCAGCAGCCGCGACGATGGATTGGCCAGCTCCAGCAGCTGGAACACGGTCATGATCCCGAACAGGTTCCCGATGACCGCGAACGAGCCGACGGCCAGCACCACGGCGAGCGCGGCATTCACCGATCCCGCTGCCACGCCCTGGACCATGCTGGTCACGTCGCGCTGCTCGAGCAGGCTGAACGCCACCAGCACCAAGATGTTCGTCAGCGCGAGCAGCACGCCGGCGCGGACAAACGTATTCAGACGCTCCGCTCGCACGATGGCGGTCAGCGCCGCGATTCCGCCTGCCAGCGTGTAGATCGCCGGCTCGAGCGAGCTGGAGTTCATGACGCCGGCCAGCACCGCCAGGGCCACGGCCATCGCCGCGCCGGCGGCGCCCTCGAGCAGGATCCCGGTCAGCAGCACCGTGGCCGCGGTCGGTACCACGTAGGCCCACAGCGTGCGGTCGGCGGCGACGCGGATGGCGACCGCGCTGCCCAGCAGCGCCAGCGCGAAGAGCAGCAGGGAGCGGTTTCGGAACCAGATGGTCGGCTCGAAGCGCCAGAGGAAGCCAACCAGCAACGCCGACAGCAGGATCGCGATCAGCGCATTTCCGCCGAGCGTCGAGGCCTGCAGTCGGGGCGTGGTCAGCCCCAGGTTCTCCAGCGTCTCCAGCTGCAGGTCGGTGATCCGGTCGCCGCGCCGGACGATGACCTGGTCCCGGCCCACGCTCACGATCACGTCCGCCACGCCTGCCCGCGCCGCCTGCCGCGCGGCCTCGGTCTGGGCCGGCGATGGCGCAAAGTTGGGCGCCACGTAGTCCTCCGCCAGGTCGCCGGCAAGCTGACGATCGGCGGGATTCAGCTCATTGGTGATGTTGTTGCGGACCTGGTCACGCGCCTCGGTGAGCTTGTCCGAATCGACCTGGCCGCCCTGCACCGCCTCCAGCACCGTGGCGCCGGCGCCAGCGATCCGCTGCCACGTGGCGACCGACATGTTCCGCAGCCGCTGCGCCTGCTCGTCGGTGAGCTGCGGTGCGACACGATTGAGCTCGTCGAGCACTTCGGGATCGGATAGCTCGTGGCTGTCCCGGCGCTCCAGGGTGCGGGTGATGCCCTCGACGAACGCGTCATAGGCGGTGAGCTGCTGCTCGCTGATGTCCGCGATCGGGGCAATGGCCACGTACACGGTCTCGACGCCGTCCGCGGCCTCCCGCCGGGCCGCTTCGGTCTGCAGCTCGGAGACGAAGGTCTTGGCGCCTGGTGCGCTCACGTCGGCCTGCGCCACGTCGCCGACCTTGTAGCTGAGCTCGCCGCCGGCGACCCGGACGGTCATGATCGCCCACAGCAGGGTGGCAAGCAGGCCGCCGACGATCAGCGCCCGCGCCCACGGGCCGCGCCCGCCCCCGCCCTCGGTCTCGGCCAGCGTGCGTGGAATGAACATCGGCTCAGCCGCCCAGCTTCGCCCGCACCAGCTCGGCCACCGCCTTGCCATCGGCCCGGCCCTTGGTCTGCGGCGTGACTGAGCCCATCACCCGACCCATGTCCCCGGGCGAGGCTGCGCCAGTCTCGGCGATGGCCGCGTCCACGATGGCCGTGAGCTCCTGCTCGCTCAGCGGCTGCGGCAGG
>Ga0081539_10006336_pt1 | contig 11405 bp, 12 predicted proteins | sample TabmetS4T2R2_FD_71023 | JGI IMG/M metagenome (GOLD analysis project Ga0081539, IMG submission 71023) | Tabebuia heterophylla rhizosphere microbial communities from the University of Puerto Rico - S4T2R2 | ecosystem: Host-associated > Plants > Roots > Rhizosphere ...
GAGGATCGAGTGGTGTCCGAGCAGCGCCTCCAGGTGGAGGGCCCGTTCGGCCGGTGTAGCAGGCGCGGGCTGGGCGGCACCACCGGAGTCGACAGCCCCCGGGCTGGCGGAGGCGGTCGCCGACTGCGCCGGCGCCGACGAATGATCGGCAGACTGAGCGGACCCGCCGCCGTCCGAACACGACGCCGAGAGGCACGCGACGACGACTGCAGCGAACCCGACTGTGAATCGGACCACTGGCCCATGCTGGCACGGATACCCCCTGTCGCTCACATCTCTCCCAATATCCGGCCAAGACTCGTCGTCACCTCCTACATACGAGAGCACGGGAACGACGGTTCAGCGAGGTGGAAGGGCCACCCCGGGTCAGCCCTCAGGCCGTCCGACGCCGAGCGCCCGGACGAAGTCGGGCGGGATCACGACGTCGTCCCGGGTCAGCTCGTGGACCGACGAGCGACCCAGGGCCAGCAGCGCGGAGTCGATGCCGGCACGCAGCAGGTCGAGCACGTTCTCGACGCCCGCCTGCCCGTTCGCCGCCAGACCCCACAGGTACGCACGGCCGATCAGCACCGCGCGCGCTCCCAGGGCCAGCGCCTTCACGACATCGCCGCCGCGGCGGATGCCGCCGTCCAGCAGAACCTCGACTTCGCCGCCCACCGCATCGGCGATCGGGGGCAGCGCACGGATCGGAGCCGGTGTGCCGTCCAGGTTGTTCCCGCCGTGGTTGGACACCGAGATCGCCGTGACGCCGGCCTGCACGGCGCGCTTGGCGTCGTCCACCCGGCAGATGCCCTTGAGCAGGAACGGCCCGCCCCACTCCTCGCGGAGCCAGCGAACGTCGTCCCAGGTGGCGGGCGGGGTCTGCATCCACTCGTAGTAGGCGCCGAAGAATGTCGGCGCCGCCAGGCCGGACTCGGCCAGGTTCGGCGTCGTGAGGTCCGGCAGCCGGCGAGCCCTCAGGTAGTCCACCAACCAGCGGGGTCGGGCCAGGGCCTGCGGCGCCAGCTTCACCATGGCCCTCAGGTCCAGCCGTTCCGGGATCCACGGGCTGCCCCAGTCCCGGCCATTGGAGAAGGACCAATCGAGGGTCACGATGAGGCCCTTGACGCCGGCCGCCCGCGCCCGCTCCAGCCGACGGGCCATCGTGTCCCGGGTGCCCATCCAGTACGTCTGGAAGAAGGTCACCGGGTTGGCCGCCACCACCTCCTCCACCGGCTTGCTGGCGAAGGAGCTCAGGCTCATCGCCGTGCCGCGCGCGGCGGCCGCACGGGCGACCGCCACCTCGGCCTCGGGGTGAACGGCCTGGACTCCGGTCGGGGAGATGATCACGGGCAGCGCGATCGCCTGGCCCAGCACGGTCGTGGCCAGATCCCGTTTGGCGGACAGGCCCGCGACGTGTGGCGCGAAGCCGAGCTGGGCAAACGCCGCGGTGTTGTCCTCGCGCGACACCCCCCGCTCGGACCCGGCGAGCAGCGCCGAGTACACCGACCTCGGTAGTCGCTTCTTGGCCCTGCGCTCCGCCTCCGCGACGGTCTCGAACCACCCGCTCACCGGCTTCCCCCGTTCAACGGGCTTTCGTCGCAGGCGCGCACCGGGCGGCGGGCTCGTGCCGTCGGGATGCCGAGCTGGACCGGTGCGCTCCGCACGCCGGCGGCATGTGAATGGTCACCGCTCGGGCGTGGGGCCGTCGCGCGGTCCGCCACCCGTAGCGCCGTCGCACCGTGCCCCTGCACGCATTCCGGATCCGGGCCGTCGAGCGGGAGCCCGGTGAAGAACTTGGCCGCCATGCAGCCGCCGCGGCACGCGTCGTACGCGGAGCACCGGGTGCAGGCGCCGCCGGTCTGCGGTCGGCGCAGGTCGAGGAACAGCGGCGACTCCCGCCACACCGCCGCGAAGCCGCCGGGGTCGCGGATGTTCCCGGCCAGGAAGGCGTCATGGATCGCGAACGGGCAGGCGTACACGTCCCCGACCGGGTCGATGAGGCAGACCACCCGGCCTGCGCCGCACAGGTTGAGCCCGGGCAGCGACTCACCGTACGCGGACAGATGGAAGAACGAATCGCCGGTGAGGACGTCATCGCCGTGCGCGAGCAGCCACTGGTACAGCTCACGCTGCTGCTCGGGCAGCGGGTGCAATTCGTCCCAGACGTCCGCGCCACGGCCGGACGGACGCAACCTGGTCAGCCGCAGCTGAGCGCCGTACCGGTCGGCGATCTTCTTGAAGGCGTCCAGCTGGCCGGCGTTGTGCCTGGTCACGACGACCGACAGCTTGAAGCCGCGGAATCCGGCACGATCGAGATGCTCCATGGCGCGCACCGCGGTGGCGTACGACCCCCGGCCGCGGACGGCGTCGTTGACCTCCGGCGTCGCGCCGTCCAGCGAGATCTGCACGTCAACGTAGTCGCTGGCCGCGAGCCGGTCAGCCACCTCTCGCGTGATCTTCACGCCGTTCGTGGAGAACTTGACGCCGACGTGATGCGCCGTGGCGTAGTCGACGAGCTCCCAGAAGTCGGGACGCACCGTGGGTTCGCCGCCGCCGATGTTGACGTAGAAGACCTGCATCCGCTCCAGCTCGTCGATGACGGCCTTCGACTCGGCCGTGGACAGCTCGTGCGGGTCTCGCCGGCCGGAGCTGGACAGGCAGTGCACGCACGCGAGATTGCATGCGTAGGTCAGCTCCCAGGTGAGGCAGATGGGAGCGTCGAGCCCCAGCTGGAACTGGTCGACCAGTCGCGGCACCGGAGTGGCGATGCTCATCCGGCCACCTCATCGCGGTCGATCGGGCGCAGCAGGTCTCCGGCGGCGAGCTGGGCCAGCGCGCGTTCGTAGCGGGCCAGCTGATCGGCGGGGACGCCCGCCGCGAGGCACGCCGCCGTGGCGCTGAGCCGACCGTCCAGAGCGCGGACGACGTCGAGCAGGAGCCGGTCCTTGAGGAAGGACAGCCGGCGGGTCCCGAAGTGGTACAGGAGTGCGCCGAACGGCTCCGGGCGTACGGAGACCTGCGGGTGCAGCCGCCACGTCCGGGCGGCGTCGAAGGCCGTCATGGCGATCCCGCAGCGTCAGTAGACGCCGCACATGCCGTCGATGGAGACCTCTTCCACCAACAACTCGTCCTCCACCAGCGCGTCGCTCAACGTGGCGTCCTGGGCGGCCGTCTTGGGGGCAGACTCGGTCATGGGAAGACTCCTCACGTGATCGGCTGTGATGTCTGCCACGAGGGTAATGGCACTCGGTGTCGAAATGGAAGGGGTGCGGGAGATGCCCATAGGTGCCCACGCCGGCGATGTGCCGCGGGTGGGCCGGCGTCCGTCGACGTCCCGCGGGGAGCTTGAGGCAGTCGCGCTGGAGCTGTTCACGACGCGCGGCTTCGACGAGACGTCCGTCGAGGACATCGCGGCCGCCGTGGGCGTGGGCAGGCGCACCGCCTTCCGGTACTTCGCGTCCAAGAACGACCTCGTGTGGGGCGACTTCGAGGGCGAGCTGGCGCGCTTTCGCCGCTGGTTCGAGACGTGCCCGGACGACGTGCCGCTGATGGAGGCGATTCGGGAGGCAGTGGTGGCGTTCAACCAGTTCCCGCGGGGCGTCGAGGAGTCCCACCGGCGCCGGATGCGGCTCATCCTCACGACCCCGGCCCTGCAGGCCCACTCCACGCTGCGGTATGCCGAATGGCGGGGCGTCGTGACGGACTTCGCCGCCCGACGTCTCGGGGTGCCGGTCGGCGCCCTGCTGCCCCGGCTGATCGGCTACACGGCACTCGCGGCCGCCGTGGCCGCCTACGAGCAGTGGCTGCGGGACGAGGGCAGCGATCTCGTCGCACTGCTGGACGAGGCATTGCGCGCGATCGCAGGAGGCTTTGCCGAACTGCGCTGATGTGGTCGCGCCGGGGCTCGGATACCATCCGCCGAATCGTGATCACTGCGCGTGGGGGCTCAGCTGCGCCGTTACCCTGCACAGCGTGGTTGAGACCCTCCGCGTGAGCGTTCCGGACGAGATGTGGGCGGATCCGTGGGCCGGCGTGGCGGGGGCCGCACGGCCGGACGGCGTCCAGCTGGTCGTCTGGGACCTGCTCGGCCCCCTTCCCCCGGACGACGACGGCAGGCAGCGCGCCGACGTCGTGGTCCCGCCGTACATGCAAGCCGACGAACGGCTCAGCCGGCTGGGCGACGTCGAGGGACTCCAGGTGGTGCAGACGCTCACCGCCGGGTACGACGGCATCCCGCAGTGGCTGCCGCCGGGTGTCACGCTGTGTACGGCGACCGGCGTGCACGACGCCTCGACCGCGGAGCTGACCCTGGGGCTCACGATCGCGGTGCTGCGCGGCCTCGGCCAGGCGGCGCTCGACGCCACCACCGGAACGTGGCGCCACGCCACCCGGCCCGCTCTGGCCGACCGCCGGGTGCTGCTGATCGGGTCGGGCAGCGTGGGAACGGCGATCGCGGCCAGGTTCGCCCCCTTCGAGGTCCGGCTGACCCGGGTCGCCAGCCGAGCCCGGGACGACGACGCGGGGCACGTCCACGGCGCGGACGAGCTGCCGCGGCTCCTCCCCGCGCACGACGTCGTCGTCCTGGCCTGTCCGCTCACCGACGCCACACGCGGCATGGTGAACGCCGCCTTCCTGGCCGCGATGCCGGACGGCGGGCTGCTGGTGAACGTCGCGCGCGGGCCGGTGGTGGTCACGGAAGCGCTCGTCGCCGCGCTGGAGTCCGGTCGGCTGATGGCCGCGCTGGACGTGACCGACCCGGAGCCGCTCCCGCCGGATCATCCGCTATGGCGGGCTCCCAACGTGCTGATCACCCCGCACGTCGGCGGGGACACGACGGCGTTCCCGCCGCGGGCGCTGGCGCTGCTGCGTGACCAGCTCGAACGGCTGGTCGACGGGCGCCCACTGCGCAACGTCGTGGCGCCGCAGGACGCACCGCCCGAGGGGACGCACGGCCGATGACCGGCGTCCATCCCGGAACGCGCTCAACGGGATTGCGGCAGCTTCACGGATCGTGATTTCCCGGCCGACGCCGACGGTTGTGGCACGACCGGGCCGATGTCGCCGTCCGGCGCCTCGTCCAGGTCGACGATCACGGGCGCGTGATCGCTGGGCCCGGTTCCCTTGCGGGCGTGCCGATCCACCCAGGCGGCACGGACCCGCGCTGCAACCGGCGCCGATGCCAGGACGAGGTCGATCCGCATCCCCAAGTCCTTGTGGAACATCCCGGCCCGGTAGTCCCAGTACGTGAAGACGCGGCTGTCCGGCCATCGATCCCGGACCACGTCGCGCAGCCCGACTGCCTGCAACTCGGCGAGCGCGGCGCGCTCCGGTGGCGTGACGTGGGTCTGCCCGACGTATGCCTCCGGGTCGAAGACGTCGGCGTCCGTCGGGGCGATGTTCATGTCCCCGCACACGATGACGGCGTCGGAGTCCTGCTCGGCATCCTGCTCGACCGACCGGCGAAGCGCGGTCAGCCAGGCGAGCTTGTAGTGGTAGTGCTCGGAGTCCGGAACCCGGCCGTTCGGCACGTACACCGAGCGCACCCGAATGCCGCCGCACGTGGCCGCGACGGCGCGGGCCTCGGGATCCGGGAACCCGGGCGCGCCGTCCAGGCCGGTCACGACGTCGTCCAGCCCGACGCGGGACAGGATGGCGACACCGTTCCACTGCATCTGGCCGTGGTGCGCCACCTCGTAACCGCGCACCGCCAGCTGCTCCCCGAGGAGTGCCGCGAAGGCGTCGTCCGCGAGCTTCGTCTCCTGCATGCAGACCACGTCCGGCTGACGTTGATCGAGCCAGGGCAACAGTCGCGGGACGCGCTGCTTGACGGAGTTCACATTCCAGGTCGCCACTCGCACCGGGCCTACGCTAGCCCGACCCGCCCGCCGCGTCGGAGTCCGGCGGTACGCGCCGGTGAGACGGCGTTACGTCGAACCTCATTCAGTCGCAAATTCCAGCAGGTCGGGACGCTGGTGATAGTCACTGGCCTCCTTGACCCACCACGCTTGAACCGTCTTCAACCCGGTCGGTGGATCGAGCGTGCCGGCGCAGATGGAGATGCGTCCCGGGGCGGCGGACGATCGCCAGAAGAGGGAGGAGCCGCACCTGCTGCAGAAGGCGTAGGCAGCCTCCTCGATGGGGTAGAACCAGGTCAGCGTCGCGTCCCGGTCGGAGATTTCGATCTCGTCGGCGTTGGCCGCCGTCGCCGCCATGTGGTGCCCGGTGAACCGTCGACACCGATGGCAGTGGCAGTTGAAGACGTCTCGCAGTTCGCCGGTAATTCTGAAGGAGACGAGGCCGCAGAGACACCGGCCAGTGGCTCGGATGCGTTCAGTCACGGTCCAGCCTTTCAGACGTGCGAAGATCAAGACCCGGCTCCGGCGTCCGAAGGGCCCGCCTGGGAACCATCACTCGCGCGATTAGCAGGCGTTTTGACCCAGAGTCTGGGTCAAAACGCCTGCTAATCCAGACTCTGGGACTCGAGCGGACCTATCCCCATGGACGCGACGGTAGGCCAGTCCAGTCGGCACCGGCATCGTTGCCAGCCACGAGGAACCCCGGCGGTCAGCCCGTGGCTGGCTCGGAGGTCACGGGCCGCGCACGTCCCTAACGTCTAGAGGCCGCCGATCACGGTGGCGCGACGACGAAGGTAAGGCGACCGATGAGACATGACCGGCTCGCCCTCACACTGACATTGACATTGAGCGGGGCGATGCTGCTCGCCGTCCCGGCGACGGCACACGCCACGACGCCGGGGCGCAACGGGCTGATCGCCTTCAGCGCCGAGACCGGCCACGGCAGTCGGCTCTCATTCAGGCCACGCTTCGACTGGGGCCCGGCCCATCCGGGCACTGAAGCCCTCGCCACGCCCGACATCCCAGCACACGAGAAGGGACTCTCAGACCCTGGATACGACGAACGCCCAGGCCAGCGGCATGGGCGTTCGTTTTGATCTTGAGTGGAGCTGAGGGGATTTGAACCCCTGACCCCCTCGATGCGAAGGGCAGACATCGAGTGGCCTCCTTGCTAGCCTGGAAGGCAAACCCGCAGGTCACAAGGGGTTTGTGGAGTCAGGTGGAGCCTGGTGAAACGTCATGACGGGACCGTTCACGGGACGGATCCGGGACGGATGATCTTGGCGTGGCACGCCGGGGGCGGCTCCGGATCGAGGGATGGATATGGGAGGGCGCCGTCGCAGGCCGGGCAAGGTGAAGGTCCGCCGGGACTATGCCGGCGGGCTCGCCTACACCGCGCTGTACCTGCCGGGACCAAATGAGGAGTACCTCTCGGCCGGCACCTACGACACCTACGAGGCGGCGGAAGCCGCCTGGATCGAGCAGGCCGAAGCCCTGCGCCGCGGGGTGCACGTCGACCCCCGCAAGGCCCGCACGCTGTTTCACGACTTCGCCCTGCTGTGGACGGAGCTGTACGTGGCCGACCGCGCCAACACCGCGCGCGGCTACGACGACGCGCTGCGGGTTCACCTGCTGCCCACGTTCGGTCACCTACGGCTGAACGAGATCACCCCCGAGACCGTGGCCAGGTGGGTCGCCGACCTGGGACGCCGTGGCTACGAACCGAGCACTGTGCGCACCCTCAAAGGGCAGCTATCGGGGATCCTCACCACGGCGGTGGTTTGGCGCTATCTCAGCGTCCACCCGTGTGTCGGGGTCAAGGTGCCAAAGGAGAACCCGCAACGGATCCGATCCTTCGAGCGAGGCGACGTCGACCGCCTCCTGGCCGCCATGCCCGGCCCCGCCTCCCGAATGCTGGTCTGGCTGGACGTGCACTCCGGGTTGCGCTGGGGTGAGATCAGCGAGCTGCGCGGAGGCGATGTCGTCAGCATCGACCCCGACGACTTCGACGACGACGTCCCCGAGGGCGCCGAGCTGGTATACCTGAACGTGTGCCGCTCCGTCAGCGACGTCGGCCCAAGGCACGCCGACGGCGGGCGATTCCTGGTCGAAGACACCACGAAGGGCGGCCGAGACCGCCGCATCGGCCTGGACCCCGCCACCTCAACCATGCTGCTGGACTTCCTCGAGAGTCATGCCATCGGACCCGACGACCTCCTCTTTCCCCTGTCACGCATGCAGGCGGAACTGGAACCCATCCCCGACATCCGCCCCGGCATGGTCGACCTGATTCCCGACGACCTGGGCCGCACCACACCCGACGCCCGCGGCCGCAGTTACGCCCACGGCACCCCCTCCGGCTACAACGCCGGCCGATGCCGGTGTCTGTGGTGCCGTCGCGCAATCGCCGTCTACCGCGCCGAGCGGCGCAGCCGAGGCTCGGACCTCAAGGAACGCAAGCCATCTGGCAGGGGCCACAACGTCACCGATCACTGTCCCCGAGACTACTTCCGACGCCTGGCATGGGCGCCCGCCGTGCTCGCCGCGCAGATCCACGGCAGAGCCACCTTTCATGATCTCCGACACACGCACGCCACCTGGCTCGCGCGTGACGGCGTCAGCATCGAAGTCCTCCGCGAGCGGCTGGGACATCGATCGCTGATCACCACTCAGAAATACATCAGCGCCAGCGCCAGCGTGGACACCACGGCCGCCCTAGCCATGGCCCGACTCATGTCCAAGCCCGCACGCCCCCAACGACGTCGAGGCAGAGGCGACCTCCACGCGGCCAGCTGACCAGGAAGGTTCGGGACGAAGAGGCCGTGGGTTCAAATCCCGCCACCCCGACCCGTGTTTGTGCAGGTCAGATGCCCTTTATAGGACCTCTGGCTGCACTTGGTCAAGATCATCCGTCCAGTATTCGTCCAGCGAACCGAACTGTGCATGCTGGTGGAGCACCCGTCTGCGCATGTGGACGGGAGTGCGTCCGAGTCGCCGGAGGACCCGACAACTTCCACACTTGAGGGCACGACCGGGGACCGGGGCCGTCCGAGCCCCGGATCGCCGTCACCATGCCGGCATGTCGTGCAGTGTCTCAGGCCCGCCGCAGCCGGACCGGGCCGAGCACCGTGGCGATCCTCGTGCCCCGGTAGCCGACGAACCGCGCCTGGTGCCCGGCGCCGCAGTCGATCTGGGGCCCGCGGTGGCCGCGGCGGCAGCCACGGGTCTGACCCCGCAGATCGCCTCGCTCACCGCCGCGATCGCCTCCACCAGCGCCTGGAACCGCTGCCAGGCCGCGACCTCACGTTCGACCTTGTCCAGTTCCGGGCCCGGACGCGCCCGGACGTCTACCGTCCTATCACCCACCCACCGGGTCAGGTTGTGGCAATCCCCTAGAACCGTGGGACTCCTGTTGATGTGGTCTTGTGGTGTGGCTCCTCTGGTCTGGTCACGTCGCGTGTTCGGGCGGGCAGGCCGTGGCCTGCCGCGTCGCGCAGTGTCCGGGCCCGCCCCTCCGGCCTCAAGGGCCGCTGCCGCGATCGCTGACGCGACGGCCCTGCGGGCAGCCCTTGACCCCGCAGCCTCTACGGGCCCGGCAGGCCACCCTAACGTTGGACAGCGACGCTGTGCCGAGCTCAGCCCCGGCCACGCCCCGCGCCGCGGGTCAGGGCGGCCGTCAGCAGGCTTGCGCACCCCAGCCAGGCGGCATACGGCAGGACGGCACCGCCCAGCATCGTCGTCGTGGTTCCGGCCGTGTACGCCCAGTTGGTCCACGTCTCCGCCTCACCACCGCGCGGACAGGCCGACCATCAGCAGCCCTAGACAGATCACCTCGATGTCCCCGACGGCATCCACGGCCCTCACCCGGCCGCGCCGTCGCGCGGTACCGAACAGCCACACACTCCACGACACTGCGGTTCATACGCGACGACCACCGGCGTCAGATGCGTGTACTGGTCCGCGCGTAGCACGATCACGGCCAGGCCGACGACCAGTTGCAGCCCGCGGAACAGCGCCAGCGCGTACACCACGAACCGGTCCGCCCGAGCCACTCCCGGACCGACCGGCGGTGCCTCGGCGATCTCCCGAACTGCGGCCACCTGCCCTCCACGTGGGTCGACGTCGCATGAACCTGACCAGCCCGAGCATGACGCACCCGAATCATCGGCGTGAACCATCTCGGGCGACCACCGGTCTTCATGACCCCCAATCACGGGTCAGTCGGACCGAAACCCGCGCACCGGACCCGTGAGTGCGCCAGGCTTCAGCCCACGCCACGCACCGCTCCTGGGAGGTCGCATGTTCCCGCGCCGCTTGCCGCGGCATTCTGCGCCCGTGCAGCTCGCAGTCCTTGCAGCCGCATCGGCGAGTGTCGACGGGGTTGGTGGGCCTAACCGGGTTGATTGCTGCAACGCGGGTTCGAAGCCATGTTCACAAGGCTCTCGCCCTAAGCGGCCAAGTGAGGCAGGTCATCGAGGCCGCCATGTGAGCTCGCCGATTCGACGCGCCCGCCGCTGCGGCCCACTGGCGGCCCTTCCGGGGCTGGTGGTGGCAGCCACCATCGTCCTGGTGGCACCAGGCCTCATCGGCGGAACCGCGCAGGCGCAGACCGTGCCCGATGCATGCTTCGCGCCCATCGCCTACATCGAGCGCAACCCGGCTGACCTCGCGAGTACATACCAAGCGTTCTACCGCGCGAGTTGCACAGCTCCGCCCGTGCAGCTCACGACCGACCCATCACAGAGCTCACTCAGCGTCGCATTGTTGCCGGACGGTCAGAATGCCCTGGCGGTGCTGACCCCGGCCGACACAGTGGTCGAGATCAACCTCGCCACGCGCGCACAAGCCATCGTCGACAACGCCCCCGGCAACAAGCTGGGCCTGTCCGTGTCTCCCTCTGGAGACGCGTTCAGTTACTACCGAGACCCGGTAGGCACCACGCGAGCCGGCGTCTATGCCAAAAAGCTCGACGGCTCGCCGCCGGTCAGGATCTCGCCCGACGACGTTCCGACCTATGGCGCAGCCCTCGAGTGGACGTCCTGGTCGCATGACGGGAGGGACATCGCCTACTCCGTCGGTGTCATAGACGGCACCCATCGCATCGTGTACGCCCCGGTCGACGGCAGCCAGCAGCAGGTCACCGTTGTCAGCCGAAACGACACGATGCAGTACCGGGACGTGCAATGGGCGCCCGATGACGGAGGGCTGTTCTTCACCGCCGAAGGATCCCCGAGCCTCAACTACGTCGATTTGGCCACCCATACGACCTCGGCAGTCGCCGCCGACCCCTGGGGGACGGTCAGCGACTTCGCAGTGGATCAACATTGGGACGCCTTCGTCACCGTAGGCGACAGTGGGTCGACGAGGCGGGTCGATCAGATCTGGCTGGGTGACACATCCACGTCCACGACGGCCGTCGACGTCACGGGCGACGACTGGGGACCCAGCGTCGTTACCGCCGGACCGGCCGACCCGGCGCCACCGGGCTTTGGCTCAGGTTCCGGCTCACCCACGCCCACACCGACCATTACCTCCCCGTCAGCGACGCCCACCCCGCCGCCCCAGGCG
>Ga0081539_10006337_pt1 | contig 11404 bp, 8 predicted proteins | sample TabmetS4T2R2_FD_71023 | JGI IMG/M metagenome (GOLD analysis project Ga0081539, IMG submission 71023) | Tabebuia heterophylla rhizosphere microbial communities from the University of Puerto Rico - S4T2R2 | ecosystem: Host-associated > Plants > Roots > Rhizosphere ...
CGAGGCAAATTGTCCCCCGAGGCCGATGTTCATGGCCCCCGGCACGTGACCTGCTCCGAATGCCGCTGCCGGCCGCACGTCCAGGATCACCACCCCGCGCTGCACGCAGGTGTGGACCTCCGCCGGTGCCAGCGCCGCAGGACGGGGCAGTTCCGCCAGCGTCGCGGCGCCCGTGCGGTTGATCTCCGCATCGCGCGGGAAGTAGGCGGGCGCTTCCGGGAGATCGGTTGTCATCATGTGCACGAAATCGGCCTTGGGGAGCGGCTGGAGCGCATAGTTAAACTTTTTCTGCTCACCAATGGTTGAGGACGTTTCTTGGGAAATATTCCGCCCACACAACGAGCCGGCGCCGTGCGCCGGATACACTTCGACACCGTCAGCCAGTATGAGCAGCTTGCGGTGGAGGCTGTCATAGAGCATCCCGGCCATCTGCTCCGCTGTGTGGCCTTTCGCGCCGGCTAGGTCAGGACGCCCGACATCACCGATAAATAGCGTATCCCCGGTCAAGACTTTTTGGGGCTCCTCGGACACCGCGTGATCAATCACCACTACGGAAATGCTCTCCGGGGTGTGTCCGGGCGTCTCGAGCACACGCAACGTGACATTGCCGAGACGCAGCTCATCACCATCGTGCACGGCGCGATGCGGGAAGGTGGCGCCGGCGCGGTGGCCGAACACAATGTCCGCCCCGGTGCGGGCCGCCAGCTCCCGATGGCCGCTCACAAAATCGGCGTGCAGATGCGTTTCAATGATGTATTTGATCTGGAAACCGTGGGCCGCGGCTTCCTGGAGATACTGCTCCACATCACGTTGGGGATCCACTACAGCGGCTTCGCCGTCAGCCCCAATAAGGTATGACGCGTGTGCCAGACATCCCAGATAAAACTGTTTAAAATACATGCAGCTCCTCCTTGCCTCGCGTACAAACCTCTGGGCGCGTGACAGGGCCTCTTGACCGTGGTTTACCAGTGCCAGACGATATCAAAACCATGCAAAAAGTCGGCGAGCTGCTCACGGGATATCTGCTCCGCCTCAGGCATCAGGGCGCTGGCCGGAATACCACGCATCTCGGCGTCGTCTCGTAGGAGCACGAGCTTGACGCCAGCCTGGATCGCCTTGCGTAGATCCTGATCCAGACGTGGCGGGAAGGCAATCGAAGCAGTCCCAAAGGACAACGGCGGGGGCTGCTGCCCGCCCACAGCGTAATTCACCGCGTTTCCCGTCAACAGCAGGGTGATTTCAGCGCCGCTTTGCCGCAGCATGTGGTTAAACCAGACCACGGTATCGTCCTGCTCCTCCAGGGTGGCCCGATAAGCGGTATCCACGATACTGACGACCTTCTTTGCCATAGCCCCTCCTCCCTAGCGGCACGGGATGACTAACGTTTGATCGCTCTCTGTCACCCACTTCCAAAAGTCGCCCGGCCCACCACGCCGGGGCCCCTCAATCCAGTCGCCCGCTCCCCGTTCGTCGACGCAGAGACCACAGTTGATCCATTGCAAGCGCTCCCCGCCGCCCGAGGTGAGCAGACCGCGCACAATGTCACGCGTGAGGGGATGGTGCTCTTCTTCCACAGTTTTGCCGTGCGCCGGGTTGGGGTGCGCTTGTTGCCCTTGCATGGTGAGGTTCACGGCGCCTTCATAGGCGAAGACATTCACCGTATGGCCCTGGCGCAGGGCCGCCTCGATAATGCGGAAGGCCGTGGTGGTATTGGCCGACTCAAACGGCGGATCCATCAGGAGCACAGTCAGCGTTTTCGCCATCTTCAATCCTCCTAATGCCAAATAGCTTTCTGGTCATCCGCCATGAGCAGATCGACCAGGGTATCGATGTCGGAAGCTTGCACTCCAGGCACGAGGGCATCGGTAGGCATGCCGCGCTCCTGCAGGGCAAAGGTATCCGCCAGCACCGTCACACCCGGGTGCGCCACCAGAGCCGTGAACTGGGCCGCGCGCGCCCCCTGGCGGGCGGCGAGGACACCGTTCTGAACAAGGAATAACGTCACGGGGATATGCTGCGCCGCCAGTTCCGCGATCAGGCGGTAGCCTTCCTCGACGTCGCGTGATTCAAAGGGATCACGCGATTCCACGAAGAGGTAGGAAGGCATAGATGTTTCCTCCTTCGTCATGCGGCTGAAGAGAGCGCTCCCATCCTAGAGCGCGCCTAGTTATAGCATCTCCCAGGCTCCTACACAATGTGCTCCTGCAGGATTACGGCCACTAGCCGTCTTCACCACACTTCCACTGCCAGGCCTTTCAAATAGGCGGTCTCCGGAATGGCCATCACCTCCGGATGGTGCAGGGCCTGGCTCAGGCGCTGGCGCACGGTGAGCTGGCGCCTGGCGTCACTGGCCGCCTCTTGCACCATGCTCTCGAAGCGCGTGCGCTCGACGTAGTAAGAACAGGTAAACGTCACCAGCACGCCGCCCGGGCGCAGCAGCTTGAGGGCGCGCAGGTTGATTTCTTTGTAGCCACTCAGGGCCTTGGCGAGGGCATCGCGACTGTGGGTGAACGAAGGCGGGTCGAGCACGATCAGATCAAACTGCTCGCTGCTCCCCTGGAGCTGGCGGAGGCGGTCAAAGACATTGCCGGCTTCAAACCGGCAACGCTCGCCGCAACCATTGCGCGCGGCATTCTGCTGCGCCACCTCCAGTACCGCGTTCGAGCTGTCCATCCCCAACACTGCACCAGCACCAGCGGCAGCGGCATGCACACTGAAAGCGCCAGTGTAACAAAACGCATCCAGCACGGTACCACCCGCTGGTACCAGGGTATGCAGCGCCAGATGGTTGTCCATTTGATCGAGGTAAAAGCCCGTTTTGTGACCACCTGCGAGATCCACCTCAAAAGTTAAGCCATGCTCCTGTATCGGCACGACGGTAGGGAAGGGGACATCGAGGAAGCCATGGCTCAACTCCAGACCATCGTTGCGGCGCACACTCAAATCATTGCGGAGATAGATCTGCTCCAGGCCAGTCACCTCGCGCAGCAGCCCGGCGAGGACGTCGCGCTGCAGGTCCATCCCTAGCGCGGCACACTGCAGCACGAGCGTGTCCTCGTAGCGATCCACCGTGAGGCCGGGCAGGCCGTCCCCCTCGGCATGCACCAGGCGTAGGCTCGTCGCCGTGGGATAGAGGCGTTGGCGACGCTCCAGCGCCCAGAGCAGACGCCGACGCAACAGCGCCTCGTCCACGTCCTCGTTTATCTGGCGTGTCAGGATACGCACGCGAATCTTCGAGCGGCTATTAAAGTAGCCACGTCCCAGGAATATGCTGTCATGACTATAGCAATCCACCACGGCGCCGTCACTCGGCTGCTCCGTAAGGCTGGCAATTTCGCCATCGTAGACCCAGGGATGCCCCTGGTGCTGGCGCCGTTCGCGCCCTCGGCCTAGAATCACACGTGGGTACATAACGCTTTCCACACGGCAGGTTTGACCGCACAGGGTTTGGTTGAGCACAGCAGTGCCTTGCGACAGCATTATACGCTCTGGGACGTTTGCATGCTCTGCGTTTTACCATGTAAAGGCAGTTGACAGCGTGTCTTTTTTGCGCTAAACGGTCTTTAATTTTTAGCAGAGAGCCTTTTGTTCCCTCACCCTCTTCCGGAGGGTGAGGGACCCCATATACGAGCACCTGCAGGAGGGAAATCCATGGCCACGCCATATGCCACTATCGGCCAGCCGGTCGGGCGCGCCGAAGGACCAGAGAAAGTCACTGGAGCGGCAGTGTACCCCGCTGATATCAACCTGCCGGGGACACTGGTGGGCAAGTGCCTGCGCAGCCCCTATGCTTATGCCCGTATCCTCTCTATTGACGCTACGGCAGCGCGTCGCGTGCCAGGCGTCCACGCCGTCTTGACCGGCTTCGATCTCCCGGAGATGCTGGTGGGGCGCTTCCTGCGCGATATGCCCGTGCTGGCGCGTGACGTCGTGCGCTTCGTGGGACAAAAGGTCGCAGCGGTGGCTGCAGAGGATATCGACGCTGCGGAGGAGGCTGTACAGCGCATCGAGGTAGAGTACGAGGAGCTCACGCCGGTGCTCGATCCGCTCGCGGCCATGCGCCCTGACGCGCCCGTGCTGCACCCCAATTTCATGAGCTATACGGGTCGCGTGCCTGGGCCGCAGGAGCATCCCAACGTGGTGGCGCACTCCACCTGGAAAAACGGCGATGTCGAACAGGGCTTTCGTGAGGCGGCACACGTCTTCGAGCATACCTTCCGCACGCAGCACCAGCACCAGGCCTACATCGAGCCGCATGCGTCCGTGCTCTCCCTGGACAACAACGGGCGTGTGCAGGTCTGGATCAACAGCAAAATGCCGTTCCAGGTGCGCCAACAGCTTGCTGAGGGTATTGATGTCCCCCAGGATATGGTGTGCGTCTATCCCACGTTCATCGGCGGCGACTTCGGTGGCAAAGGCTCCTTCATGGATACGCACGTGGCCTACTGGCTGGCGCGTGCCACCGGGCAGCCGATCCGGATGGTCATGACCTACGTCGAAGAACTGATGGCTGCCAACCCTCGGCATCCGGCGGTGATGACGTTCAAAACCGGGGTCAGGGCCGATGGCACCATCACCGCACGCCAGGCGCGTCTGGTCTACGACAGCGGTGGCTATGCGGGTTTTAAGCCGGCGCGGGGCGTGAGCTACGGCTCGCATTGTGCCGGACCGTACAAGATGGGCCATGTCCAGATCGATGCGTACATGGTCTACACTAATCATGTGCCCTGTGGCAGCATGCGCTCGCCGGGTGACCCGCAGTCGATCTTTGCTTCGGAAGCCCAGTTGGACCTGATCGCGCGCGAACTCGGCATCGACCCCTATGACTTCCGCATGCGTAACTTAGTGCGGGATGGTGATGTCTCCCCCCTTGGGCACCACTGGCACAACGTCATGGGCACACGCACCCTGGAGGCGGCGGCGCAGACGGCAGGATATCATCAGTCAAAGCCCGTCATCTCTGGCAAAAAGGTCGGGCGTGGCGTAGCTATCTACGAACGGCACATAGGGGCTGGCACCTCGGTAGCCAAAGTGGTGGTCGCGCCGGATGGGACGGTGACGCTGCATACGGCCCTGCGCGATACTGGCTCCGGTTTTTACACCGTGCTGCGCCAGATTATCGGGCAGGAACTGGGCGTCCCCTATAACACGGTGCGCATGGAGGCCTGGACGACTGATGAGACGGCGTTCGATACTGGTGTGGGTGGCAGTCGTGTCACGCACGTGGGAGGCCAGGCAACCTATGGCGCGGTGCAGGCCGTGTGCCAAAAATTGCGCGAGCTGGCGGCAGCACGCTATGGCTGGAAGGCTGAGGAGATTATCTTTAAGGAAGAGCAGGTGCTGGTGCCTGGCCAAGCCCCTACGCGCCTGGCCGATCTAGTGGCGCAATCTGGCGGTCCTGTCGAGGCCGAGTTTACCTATACCGCTGAGCGCGATGAGCACATCACAGCCTTTTGCGCTCAGATAGCCGAAGTCGAAGTGGAAGAGGACACGGGAGAAGTTACGCTCAAAACCTTCACCACGGCGCATGATGTGGGCACGATTCTCAATCCCATTTCGCATCAGGGGCAGATTGAAGGCGCGGTGATGCAGGGCATTGGCTATGCCCTGATGGAGGAACTCCAGTACGATGAGGGACGCGTCTCGACGCTGTCCTTTGGGGAGTATAAGATTCCGACAATGGGTGATATTCCCGAGCTACGCACCGTGCTGGTCCCCAGTGACAGTGGTGGTCCAACCCCGTATGGGGGCAAATCCATCGGCGAACAACCCATCGGGGCCGTAGCGCCGGCCATCGTCAATGCGGTACTGGACGCTACCGGCGTTAGCATTACGGATCTGCCGGTCACGGCGGAGAAGGTGTACCGGGCGTTACACGCCCGGTAGAGAGAGGGCAGGGTGAGGGACCCCTCTCCCCCTGCCCTCTCCCAGGGCGCTACAAGGAGGGTATCTGCAGCCCTGGCGGCTGCTGCAATACCGAGAGCAGTGGTGAGACAGTGCCCAGCAAGCTGCGGTCGATGCTCGCAATGGTGGGGCGCCCGCACATCCCCATGGCCATCTCCAACTCGTCCCGGAGCATCTGCAGGACCGCGCGTACTCCGGCCTCCCCATCCACCGCCAGGCCCCAGAACAGGGGACGCCCAATGAGCACGGCGCGGGCACCGAGCGCCAGGGCTTTCAGTACATCCGTGCCCCGGCGAATGCCGCCATCGAGGTAGACCTCACACTGGCCGTCCACCGCCTCGACGACTTCTGGCAAGACCTCGATACTGGCGAAGGTGGTATCGAGTTGCCGGGCGCCATGGTTCGAGACAATAATCGCGCGCACGCCATGCGCCGCGCACAGGCGGGCATCTTCCGCGGTCATGATGCCCTTGACTACCAGGGGTAACGGCGTGTGGGCTGCCAGCCAGTCCACGTATGACCAGGTGGCGGCGCGGTCGATCAGGGTATTGACCCCGCGTGGGGCATCCGAACTCATCTGCCAGGCGTACTCCGGCACCTCTAGCCCGGCGTAGTTGGGGGACGAAGGGCTGGAGTAGTTGTTGCGGATATTGCGCTCCCGCTTCGCCCGCACAGACGAATCCAGGGTCAGACAGAGAGCCTTGTAGCCGGCCTCCTGCGCGCGGTGCGCCATGCGCTGCGTCAGCCCCTGATCCTTATATAGATATTGCTGGAACCAGATGGTGCCCGTCGCGGCCTGCGCCACGTCTTCCAGGGTATAAGTCGATCCAGAGCTGAGGATCATCACCGTCCCCATTGCTCCGGCAGCGCGCACTGTGGCCAGCTCAGCCTGTGGATGGGCGCGGCCATGGCCGCCGGCCGGGTCTACCAGAATGGGGAAAGGGATGCGCTGGCCTAGCACTGTCGTCGTTAAGTTTGGCTGGCTGATATCCACCAGCATGCGCGGTCGCAGCATGATCGCGTCAAAGACTGCGCGCGTCCGCCGCAGGGTGATCTCATCCGTAGCGCCGCCGGCAATAAAGTCATACTCCGCCTGCGGCAGCCGCTCCTTGGCGCGTGCCTCGTACTCATAAATGTTGACTGGATCACTGCTCATAGCGCTTGCTCTCCTCTGACCGGCTGTTGTGGTATGGGTGACGTGTGCGGTTACTGGCGCTGTTCCAACTCCTCCCAGCGCGCGTAGGCCGCGGGAAGCTCTGTCTCCAGAGCAGTAAGACGCTCCATAATCGTCTGAAACGCAGCAGGATCACGGCGGAACAGGTCAGGGTCTTCTAGCTGCGCATGCAGCTGAGCCTGCTCCGCTTCCAGGGCTTCGATGCGCTCGGGAAAAGTATCGAGTTCACGTTGCTCCAGATAGGTCAGGCCCTGGCGCGGCTTTTTCATGAGGGGTGGATGACGGCGCGGTGCTGAGGTGGAACGTGGTTGACTCGCCTGGCGCCAGTCACTGTAGCCGCCAACGTACTCACGTACACGACCATTGCCCTCAAAAGCATAGATGGAAGTGACCACGCCATCCAGGAAGGCGCGGTCGTGCGAGGCCAGGAGCAGCGTGCCGTCGTATTCGACCAGGAGGCCCTCGAGCAGCTCCAGGGTGTCGACGTCCAGATCGTTCGTTGGCTCATCGAGCACCAGCAGATTGGCGGGTTGGGTGAACAGACGCGCCAGTAAGAGCCGATTGCGCTCACCACCAGACAGCGTCTTGACGCGCCCGCGCACAGTGTGGGGTGGAAACAAAAACTCGGCGAGATAGCTGATGATATGGCGCTGCTTGCCGCTGACTGTTACCGTATCGCCCCCATGCGGACAGACCGTCTCCCACAGCGTCGCTTCCGGATCGAGTTGCTCGCGGCGTTGATCAAAGTAGGCTACAGACAGTCTAGTCCCGTGGCGCACGCGTCCAGTGTCGGGCTGCAGCTCACCGAGGATGATGCGTAAGAGGGTGGATTTGCCAATGCCGTTCGGCCCGACCAGGCCAATACGGTCACCGCGCATGACACGGGTCGAGAAGTCACGCAGCACCACCTGCTCACCGAACGTTTTCACAATATGATCGAGTTCAATGACCATCTGGCCGGAGGGCGCACCACTCGCCAGCGTAAAGGAAACTGGCCCGAGTGCGTCCCGACGCGCCCGGCGCGCCTCTCGCATACTCAGCAGGCGGCGCACGCGGCCCTCATTGCGCGTGCGCCGGGCCCGTACACCCTGGCGCACCCAGGCTTCTTCCTGAGCCAGACGCTTATCAAATTGCTCAGCTTGGGCCTCCTCCACCGCTAGCAACTCTTGCTTCTGGGCGCGATAGACCGCCCAGTTGCCAGTAAAGCGCCGGAGCTGGCCACGGTCCAGTTCCACAATACCAGTTGCCAGGCGATCCAGGAACACCCGATCGTGCGTCACAAACATGAGCGTCCCTGGGAAACTCGTCAAATACTGCTCCAGCCAATCAATGGCCACCAGGTCCAGATGATTGGTTGGTTCGTCGAGCAGGAGCACCTCAGGATTGCCCACGAGCGATTGCGCCAGGGACACGCGCCGCTGCCAGCCACTGGAGAGCTCTCCGAGTCGTGCCTCAGGGGGGAGTTGCAAGCGCGTCAGCACCATCTCGACCTGCGTCTGCAAGCGCCAACCATCGCCGTGCTCCAGGTGTGCCTGGAGGTCGTGTAACTGCGCCAGCAGACGCTTAGCCTCAGGGCCCTGCGCTGTCGCTAGGCACGCGGCCGTGTGCTGATAGGCAGCCACCATCTCGCCAACCGTCCCCAGGGCCTGGGTCACGACCTGGGTCACCGTGTCCTCCGGGCTGAAGACGGGCTCCTGGGGGACATAGGCCAGACGCAGAGCGTGCGTGCGGGAAAGCGTGCCAGCATCAGGTTGTACTTCCCCGGCCAGGAGCTTGAGCAAGGTCGATTTCCCGCTGCCATTGCGGCCAACCAGTGCCAGCCGCTCGCCAGGCTCAATTTGCAATACGACGTCATCGAGTAAGGGTATATGGTCAAAGGCGAGCGACACGCGCTCGAGCGCCAGAACAGCCATGGGCTTTGTATACCTTAATTCTTGTAGAAGTAAGTGACCGGTCGAGAGATACTCTCCGCCTTACCATCAGGGCTGATATACATGCGCGCCGGCAGGTTCCCCATATTGGCCTTGGCGACGCGTACGCCCGAGGCGGCACCTGGACCGACAATACCGATGATATAGACATCCTCAGCGGCGATTTGCCAGATGCGCTTCCCCAGCGTGATACGCTCCTCCTCCGAGACGCCCATCCCTTTTACCCACAAATCCATCATCTCGCGGATGCGCCCGGTAGGCTCTTTGCCCTCTTTTCCCCCGGAGTGAAACCACCTGGCATATTCCGGCCCGCCCGGCGCGCCGCTCGTGATACTCAGCCACACCAGGTGAAACGGAAAGCTCCAGGGATGCTCCGTACCATCGTTGTTCCAGGCGGACAACTGCGTCTCATTAGCCGTGCCGCGGGTGATGGCGAGGCTGCGTTCTACCACCTCGAGGTCGAGATAGATGCCCACGTCTTTCCAGTATTGCTTGACCGGTTCCACAAACTGGTCAAACGGGGCGTGAGCCGCCCCCGGCACCGTCATGATCAAGCGTAGCCGGCCCTGCCCATCACTGCGCAGGCGGTAGCCCTCGGCGTCCTTCTTGTCCAGCCCGATCGCATCCAACATGGCGTTGGCCTGCTGCGGGTCATAGGTGGCCCACATGGTGCGGTACTCGGGACCTGGGAAGTACGGATTGCTCTCGACAGGCACCACAGACCTGGGCGCACTGGTCCCGAGCCAGAACATCTCGTTGATCTGGTCGCGGTTGATGGCGATGGCCAGGGCACGACGAAAGTCCCGGTTGTGGAACCACTTGGCGATTTCTGGATCCTTATCATAGGTCATGTTGAACTTAACGATCAGATCGCCACCATAATCGCCCGGATGCAGCGACACCTTGTACTTGCCCCGCTGCTCGTGCTCCAAGAAGACCGGCACCTTCAGGATAGAGAGGTGGAAGAGCTGATTGTCATACTCCCCAGCGACGGCACGCAGGTTGAGGATCTCCTCGTTCTCTGCCAGGGTAAATATCGCCTTATCGATATAGGGAAGCTGATTGCCGGCGGTGTCTACCCAGATGCTGTAGGGATTGCGTTCCAGGGTCCAAACGGGGGTATTGGCCGGCGTGACCGTCTTCCAGGGTGTCACCACCGGCAGTTCCGGGTTGAGATGCCAGGAGTTTCTGTCCAAAAACAGGAGCCCCCATCTGTCGAATTTGGCTTCCTTCAGCTTCTTGTCTAGCTCCTCCTTCGACGTGTATTTGGGGTGGAACTGTTTCAGGTAATGCGCCGGGGCATAGCCCCCCATACCCTCTCTGCCACGCAGCGAATGGCCACCCCCAATTGGCGTGGCGCCGGCCAGCATCTCAGGGAAAATTGGGTAAGGATCGGCGAATCTGAACCTGACGGTGTAGGTGTCCACCTTCTCCACCTCCCCCGGCTTGCCGTTGATGCTCAGAAACAGCGAGGGTGTGGGGTTTAGCTCTCTGTTCTTGTACATATCCTCGTACCAGAACAGAAAATCGTCGGCCGTGAAGGGATGACCATCGCTCCACTTCATCCCCCGGCGTAGAAAGATAGTAGTAGTCCGACCGCCGTCACTCAGCTCCCAGCCCTTGGCGATATTGGGCACGGCTTTATAGCCGGTGTAATCCCAAAACAGGATATGATCGGGGCCAGAGACCGAGTGTAACCCGTTCCAGAAGTCGGCCGGTCCGGTGAACCCCCGGCGCCACATGCCGCCGTACTTGCCAATCTCTTGCACCGGTTTGAGCACCAGCGGGTCCTGCCCAATCCGCTCTGCAATAGGTGGCAACTTCCCGGCTTTGACGAGCTCCGCCAGTTGTGGGGCTTCTTTGAACGCTTTGGGAAACTGCGCCGGGTCGACGACCACCTCTGGTCCCTCCAGTTTGCCAATAAGAGCGTTCCCCCCACTACTGGCGGCTGGTGTCTGCGCTGTTGCCCAGCGCTGCAGCCCACCACCGGCGATCAAGACAAAAACCGCGGCAGTTAGTACGCACAGCATCCCCAATATCTTCCACGTCTGCCATAGTCGAATCATATCTTTCCCTCCTTATGTGTCGAGCCTAGCCACCCTGCAGAAGCCTGTGGCAGGCATTGTACGCCGCTCTACGGCTGAGGCAAGCGTGGATATGCCCACTTCAACGACCCGCTGCCAGGCGTAAGAGTTCCCGCTCCATACATGCTGCGTCCAGCGGTATGTCTACGGGCCGCTGCAAAAGTCCGGATAACAGCATGGCGTTACCCAATTCCAGGGATGCCAGGGCCTCCTCCGCTGGTGCTAGTAGAGGCACCCCGTCCAGAATAGCATCACGAAAATTCTTGAGCACGCCGGCGTGGCCTTCTCCTTCCCCATGCACCGCAATATCC
>Ga0081539_10006338_pt1 | contig 11404 bp, 7 predicted proteins | sample TabmetS4T2R2_FD_71023 | JGI IMG/M metagenome (GOLD analysis project Ga0081539, IMG submission 71023) | Tabebuia heterophylla rhizosphere microbial communities from the University of Puerto Rico - S4T2R2 | ecosystem: Host-associated > Plants > Roots > Rhizosphere ...
GGCTCGACCCTCTCGTACGCGATCGGCGCGGTCTACGCCCGGGCGCACATCCACGGGCTGCGGCCGATGATCCCGGCCGTCTTCCAGGTGCTGTTCGGGCTCCTCACCGTGTCCATGCTGGCGTTCGCGACGGAGCGCCCGCTGGCGGTCGACTGGGTGCCGGAATCCATCTTCGCCGTGGTCTGGCTCGGCCTCCTGGGCTCCGGCCTCGCCTACCTCTGCTTCTTCCGGATCCTCCAGCACTGGGGTGCGACCCGGACATCGCTCGTGGCCTATCTCCTGCCGGTGTACGGGATCGCGCTCGGCGCGCTCATCCTCAGCGAGCCGATCTCGCTGAACACGCTCGCCGGAACCGCCCTGATCATCGCCGGCATCGCCCTGGTCAATGCGAAGGTCGGCCGGCGGCCGCTGTTCGAGCGGCGCCCCGTCGAAGCCCCCGTCTCGGCCGATCCGAGCCGGCCCTGACCCGCGCGATCTGACTCGCGGTCAGACCTCCGAAGCCGCGCCGGCGCGTCCGGCGCCGCGATCACCGGCTTCTGCCACGGCCGCCCGGAGCTGCGCGGCAGCATGCTCGGGGGTCAGGTCGCGCTGGGTCTCGGCGAGGAGCTCGTAGCCGACCATGAACTTGCGCTTCTCGGCGTCGAGGAGCGGCGGCAGGAAATGGGCGTGGAGCTGCCAGTGCGCCTCGCCAGCGGCGCCCGCGGCGGCCCGGAACGGCGCTCCGTGCCAGCCCATCGAGTATGGGAAGGACAGGTCGAACAGCCGGTCGTAGCCGGCGAGCAGCTCGATCAGCGTCGCCGCGAGCGTGTCGCGTCTGGCGTCGTCGAGGTCCGGCAAGCGCTGGGTCGGGGTCCGCGCCACGAGGAGCACCTCGAACGGCCACGACGCCCAGAACGGGACGACGACGAGCCAGTCCTCGTTCTCGACGACGACTCTGGGCCCGCCCGCCTCCTGGTCGACATAGTCGAGGAGCAGCGGCCGGCCATGCTCGGCGAGGTACGCCCGCTGGGTCCGATCCTCGCGCGCGGCGGCGTTCGGCAGGGCGGTGCCGGCCCAGATCTGGCCGTGCGGATGGGGATTCGATGCGCCCATCGCCTCGCCCCGGTTCTCGAACACCTGGACCCACTGGTAGCGCTCGCCGAGCTCGGCGGTCTGGGCCGCCCAGACGTCGATCACCCGGCGGACGTCGGACGGCGTCATCGCCGCGAGCGTGAGGTCATGGCGCCGGGCGAAGCACAGGACCCGGCACGTGCCCGGCTCGACCTCGGCCTGGAGCAGACCGTCGGCGAAGCCACGCGGCGCGACGTCCGGTCGAAGCGCCGCGAAGTCGTTGGTGAACACGAACGTCGCCTCGTAGTCCGGGTTCACCGCGCCGTTGGCGCGGGCGTTGCCAGGGCACAGGTAGCACCCTGGGTCGTACTCGAGCGGCTCCGTCGTCGGGCGGCGCTCGCGCCGGCCGAGCCACGGTCGCTGGGTGCGACCGGCCGAGACGAGGACCCACTCGTCGAGCAGCGGGTTGTAGCGGCGATGCGGATCCGGCCCGAGGGCGTCGACCGACGGGTCGCGGCGACCCGCCCCGTCAGTGGGCACGGGGCGGCGCGGCTGCCCGGTCCGTCGCCGGCGGCACCGAGACGAGCGACGGGGGCAGGGACGCTTCGGGAGCGACGAGCACGAGCTCGCCCACCGTGTCGAGGAGCAGCGCGCGGGCGTCCGCCCCGAGCGCCTGATCCGAGATCAGAACGTCGGCCTGGTCGAGGTCTCCGATCGAGGCGATCCCGACGACGCCCCACTTCGTGTGGTCCGCGAGAACGACCAGCCGGCGCCCGGCCTCGATCAGCGCACGGTCCGTCTCCGCCTCCAGGAGGTTCGGGCAGGTGAAGCCGGCCTTCGCGTCCATCCCGTGGACACCGATGAAGACCTGGTCGAGGTGGACCGTCCGGAGCTGGCTGACCGCGAACGACCCAACGAGCGCCTCGGATGGCGTCCGACTGCCTCCGGTCAGGATGACCGTCTGGTCGCGCCGGCCCGACCGATGGAGGACCTCGGCGACCCGGATCGAGTTCGTGACGACGGTCACGCCCGCGATTTCGGCCACCCGGCTCGCGAGCGCGTGGGTGGTCGTCCCGGCCGAGATCCCGATCGCCATGCCGGGCTCGACCCGCTCCGCGGCAGCCGCCGCGATCGCCGCCTTCTCGGCCTGTTGGAGGGTCGATTTCGCGACGAATCCCGGCTCGTACGAGGCCAGACCGGGCAGCGACGTCGCACCGCCGTGGACCTTCTCGAGCAGCCCATGCTCCTGGAGCACCTCCAGGTCGCGTCGGACGGTCATGTCGGAGACGCCGAGGTCGCGCGCGAGATCGGCGACGCGGACCGCGCCGGTCTGGCGGACGCGGTCGAGGATCAGGGCCTGCCGCTGGCGCGCGAGCATCGCCTCCGCCTCCCGCTCTCCTGTCCGGCCGTGGGCCGCCCCGCCGCGCTGGGCTGGATCAGCCGTCGAGCCGCAGCCCATCTTGATCGGCGATCGCGCCGAAGTCAACGAAGTCGCACATATTCGGATGTGCGAATGTGCGCGACTACCTTGACATGGCCGCGGGCCCTGACGACAATCGCTGGGTGGCCGTGCCCCGCGCACATGCGCGCGCCGGGCGGGCCCCGAGGAGGAGCGAGCATGGCTGAACACGACAGCCTCCGATCCGTCACGCGCCGCCAGGTGCTGAAGGGAGGCGCCGCGCTCGCGGCCCTCGGCGGCGTCTCCGCGTTCCTCGCCGCGTGCGGCGGCGGGGCGACTCCGACACCCGCCGCGTCGAGCGGCGGTGGCGGCGGCGCCAGCGCGGCACCGTCGACGGGCGGTGGCGCATCGAACCCGCCGGCTGCCGGCGGCTCGATCACGTTCGGGTCGAACTACTCGGACGACGTGCCGAAGAAGGCGATGCAGGCCGTCGTCGACGGCTTCAAGGCGAAGACCGGCATCGACACGACGGTGAACACCGTCGAGCACGGCAAGTTCCAGGACACGATCAACGCGTACCTCCAGGCGACGCCGGACGACACGTTCACCTGGTTCGCCGGCTATCGGATGCGGTTCTTCGCCGCGCAGGGCCTCGCGACCGACATCAGCGATGTCTGGGCCAAGGTCGGCGGCAACTACTCCGACGCGTTCAAGACCGCTTCCACGGGCGACGACGGGAAGCAGTACTTCATCCCGTTCTACAACTACCCGTGGGTCGTCATCTACCGCAAGTCCGTCTTCACCGAGAAGAACTACACGGTTCCCAAGACGATCGACGAGTTCAAGACGCTCGGCGACCAGATGAAGAAGGACGGCCTGATCCCGCTCGCGTTCGGGGACAAGGACGGCTGGCCCGCGATGGGCACGTTCGACATCCTGAACATGCGGATGAACGGCTACGACTTCCACGTCAGCCTGATGGCCGGCAAGGACAAGTGGACCGATCCGAAGACGAAGGCCGTCTTCCAGAAGTGGGCGGAGCTCCTCCCCTACTTCGACCCGCAGCCGCTGGGCAAGACGTGGCAGGAAGCCGCCCAGGACATGATCGGCAAGAAGGCCGGGATGTACTTCCTGGGCACGTTCGCCGGCGAGCAGGCGACCGATCCGGCCGTCCACGACGACCTCGACTTCTTCCCGTTCCCGACGCTCGGCACGCAGTACGACGCGGAGGCCGCGATCGACGCCCCGATCGACGGGTTCATGGTCAGCGCGAAGGCCAAGAACGTCGACGGAGCGAAGGCCTTCATGGAGTACCTCGCGACGGGTGAGGCGCAGGGGATCTTCCTCGCCTCGAGTCCGAACAACGTGGCGGCCGCCAAGGACGCCGACACGAGCAAGTACTCACCGTTCCAGAAGAAGATGGCCGAGATCATCGGCGGCGCCCAGAAGATCGCCCAGTTCCTGGACCGCGACACGCGGCCGGACTTCGCCGGCGCCAATGGTATGCAGGGCTTCCTGCAGGACTTCCTCGGCAACCCCACCCAGGACCTGGACGCGTTCCTCGGCAAGATCCAGAGCTTCTACGACACGCTGCCGCCCGCGAGCTGATCCGGCCGGCCACCACCGCGCAGGAGCGACGTGACCGCATCCGCCGTTCCACCGTACGCCCCGCCGATCGACGGCGGGGCGTCCGCGTCTTCGCGTCGGCCGCGACGGCGGTTCAGCGTCCTGACGCAACGCGACAAGCTGACGATCGGCCTGATGGTCGGGATCCCGGCCTTCGTCCACATCTTCCTGATCTGGCTGCCGGCGCTCGGCTCGGTGATCCTCAGCTTCACCAGCTGGAACGGGATCGGCGGGCTCGACAAGATCCGCTGGATCGGCCTGAAGAACTACGAGAACCTGGCGACGGTCTATCAACCGTTCTGGCCGGCCGTCCAGCACAACCTGCTCTGGCTCGCGGTGTTCCTGTTCATCGCCACGCCGCTCGGGATGCTCATGGCGGTCCTGCTCGACCAGAACATCCGCGGCACGCGGATCTACCAGAGCGTCCTCTACACGCCGGTCGTGCTGTCGCTGGCGGTCGTCGGCTTCATCTGGGAGCTGATGTACTCGCCCGGCCAGGGCTTCATCAACAACTTCCTGGCGACGGTCACGAACGATCCCCGCTGGATCACCCCGGGTACGGCCATCGACTGGACCGGCACGAAGGGCCTGAACCTGTTCGCCGTCCTCGTGGCCGCCAGCTGGCGCCACGTCGGCTACATCATGGTCCTCTACCTGGCCGGCCTGAAGTCGGTCGACAACACCCTCCGCGAAGCCGCCGCGATCGACGGCGCGAACAGCCGCCAGACGTTCTTCCGCGTCGTCTTCCCGGTCCTCGCCCCGATCAACGTCGTCGTGCTGGTCGTGACGATCATCGAGTCGCTCCGCGCGTTCGACATCGTCTACGTCACGAACAAGGGGTTGAACGGCCTCGAGCTCCTGTCCGTCCTCATCGTCACGAACCTGCTCGGTGAAGCGAGCCTGGTTGGATTCGGCTCCGCGATCGCGGTCGTCCTCCTCCTGATCTCGATCGGGCCGATCCTCTTCTACCTCTACCGCACGATGCGGACCCAGCCGACATGACCGACGACGTCGCGACGGTTGGGCTGGCCGAGGAGGTCCTGACCGGGGGCCGCTCGGTGGAGGTCGTCTCCGGCAAGCGCCGCTCGAAGGTCGGCACGCACGCGTTCCTGATCGTCATCTGCGCGATCTGGCTGTTCCCTCTGGCCTGGACGGTCTACACGGCCCTGAGGCCGTACCGGGACACCGCAAACCTCGGCTACGTGTCGGTGGGTGGAACCTACAACCTCGACAACTTCTTCAATGCGGCGACGGGCATGGAGCTATGGCCCCATCTGTTCAACACGCTCGTCGTCGTCGTTCCCGCTGTCATCGTCGTGCTGCTCCTCGCCTCGATGCTCGCGTTCGCCGTCTCCCGCTACAGCTTCCGGTTCAACGTCGCGCTCCTGATGCTGTTCACGGCCGGCAACCTGCTCCCGCAGCAGATCGTGATCACGCCGCTGTTCCGGATGTATCTCGCGCTGCCCCTGCCGAAGGTCCTCAACGAGTACGGCCTGTGGTACGACTCGTACTTCGGCATCGCGATGATCCACATCGCGTTCCAGCTCGGCTTCTGCTCGTTCGTCCTCTCGAACTACTTCCGCCAGCTTCCCAAGGAGCTGAGTGAGGCCGCGGTGATGGACGGTGCGTCCGTCTGGCGGACGTACCGGAGCATCCTGCTGCCACTCGCCCGCCCGGCCCTCGCGGCCCTCGCGACGCTCGAGTTCACCTGGATCTACAACGACTTCTTCTGGGGGATCCTCCTCCTGCGGACCGGCTCGAAGTTTCCGATCACCTCGGCCCTCAACAACCTGTCGGGCCAGTTCTTCACGGACAACAACCTGCTCGCCGCGGGCTCTCTGCTAGTCGCGCTGCCCACCCTGATCGTGTACTTCGCGCTCCAGAAGCAGTTCGTCGCGGGCCTGACCCTCGGCTCGACGAAGGGCTAGGTTGGGGGTGACCGCGTTCGCCGGGCTCCGGCCATGGCTGCAGCCCGAGCTCTCCGGCACCGGCCGCCTGCCGATGTCGACGCTCCGCCACGACGACCCGGCTCGGCGGATCGAGCTCGACGGGCGGTGGCGGTTCCAGCTGCTGCGTTCGCCGGACGCCGCCGCTGGCGCCGATTGGGCGGAGATCGATGTTCCTGGCCTCTGGACGATGGCGGGCTTCGATGACCAGCCCCACTACACGAACGTCCAGATGCCGTTTCCGGGGTTCCCGCCGGAGGTGCCCGACGACAACCCGACCGGCGTCTACGAGCGCGACGTCGAGATCCCGGCGTCCTGGGCCGGCCGGCGCGTCGTCCTCCATGTCGGCGCCGCCGAGAGCGTCCTGATTGTCTCGGTCGACGGGGTCGAGATCGGGGTCTCGAAGGACTCCCACCTGGCGGCCGAGTTCGACGTCAGCGCCGTCGCGGCGCCCGGGCCGCACGTCCTCACGGTCCGCGTCGTGAAGTGGTCCGACGCGAGCTACATCGAGGACCAGGACCAGTGGTGGCACGGCGGGATCACCCGCTCCGTGTTCCTGTACGCGACGGGGCCGGTGTACCTCGCCGATGTCCGGGCGACGGCCGGTCTGGCAGACGATCTCCGGACGGGGACGCTGGCACTGGACGTCGACGTGGCGACCGCCGAGGGACGGACGCCGCCCGGCTACGTCGTGGAGGCGACCGTTCCGGGCGCGCCCGAGCCGCTCCGCGCCTCGCCCGCGCCGACCGAGCGTCCGGGCTGGCCGACCGGCGGCCCCGACCGCGAGCTGCTCGACCGGCACATCCTCGGCGGTCCGCTCAGCGCACCCGAGATCGCGAGTGACTGGCCGGTCCTCGATCGGTTGCTCGAGCCGCCGGCCGAGGGCCGCGTCTCGTGGCGCATCGAGGTGCCGGATGTCCGGGCCTGGTCGTCGGAGCTGCCCGAGCTGTATCCGGTCCTCGTCGTGCTCCGCGACCCATCTGGCGCCGAGGTCGACCGGGCGGAGCTCCAGATTGGGTTCCGGCGCGTCGAGACCCGCGGGTTGGATCTGCTGATCAACGGCCGGCGCGTGCTCATCCGGGGCGTGAACCGGCACGATTTCGACCCGTTGACCGGACGAGTGATCAGCCGCGAGTCCATGCGCGCGGACCTCGTCGTGATGAAGCAATTCGGGTTCAACGCGGTCCGAACGTCCCACTACCCGAACGATCCGGCCTTCCTCGAACTCACCGACGAGCTCGGCCTGTACGTGATCGACGAGGCCGATATCGAGTCGCACGCGTTCCAGAGCACGCTCTGCGACGACCCGCGCTACCTCGGGCAGTGGGTCGCCCGGGTCTCGCGGATGGTGGAGCGCGACCGGAACCACCCGTCGGTCATTGCGTGGTCGCTCGGGAACGAGTCGGGCTCGGGCGCGAACCACGAGGCGGCGGCGGCCTGGGTGCGGCGGGCCGATCCGTCGCGGCCCCTCCATTACGAGGGCGCGATCCGGTTCGATTGGACGAGCGATCAGGCGGTCAGCGACCTGACCTGCCCGATGTATCCGTCCCTCGATTCGATCGTCGCCCACGCGCGGTCGGGGAAGCAGCGCCACCCGGTGATCCTGTGCGAGTACTCCCACGCGATGGGCAACAGCAACGGGACCCTCGCCGACTACTGGGACGCGATCGAGTCGACGCCGGGGCTCCAGGGCGGCTTCATCTGGGAGTTCTGGGACCACGGCCTCGTCCAGAAGCTCCCGGACGGCACCGAGCGCTGGGCGTACGGCGGCGACTACGGCGACGAGCCGAACGACGGCAACTTCGTGCTCGATGGCATGGTCTGGCCGGACCGCCGTCCAAAACCCGCGATGTTCGAGCACCGCCAGCTCGCGGGGCCCGTGCGCCTGATCGGCTCCGACCACGGACACGTGACCGTGGAGAACCGCCAGGACTGGCGCGACCTGTCGTGGCTCCGTGCGGAGTGGGAGCTCACGGCGGACGGCGAACGTGTCGCAGGAGGCCAGCTGCCTCTACCTGACGTCGAGCCAGGAGGAACGGCGACCGTGGCGATCCCCGGCTGGCGCGGAGCGAACCCGGACGATGGCGAGGTCCTGCTGACGGTCGTGACCCGGACCGCGGCGGACGAGCCCTGGGCGAACGCCGGCCACGAGGTCGGGTGGGGACAGGTCGTCATCCGGGAGGCGCCGCGCGGGCTGGCTCGGTCCGAATCCGCCGCTCCTGCGCCTGTTGACGACGCGGGCCGGCTCGTCCACCCGTGGCTCGCCGCGTCGCCCGAACTTTCGCTGTGGCGCGCCGCGACCGACAACGATCGGATCGGAGGGATGGCAGATGCGTGGGAGCAACGGGGGCTCGACGCGCTCAGCCGCAAGGTCACGAGCATCGACCGCGACGGCTCGGTTGCGAACGTCGCGATGGAGCACGCGGCACGCGATGGTTCGGTGATCCGGCACGACCGTGAGGTCATCGCGACCGACGAAGGGTTCACCGTCCGCGAACGCATCGCTGTTCCCGACGACCTGACTGATCTCGCGCGCGTCGGCGTCGTGATCGAGACGATCCCCGGGTTCGAGGACGCAACGTGGTCGGGCCGGGGCCCGCACGAGAGCTACCCCGACCGGAAGCGCGGCGCGCGCCTGGGTCGCTGGACCTCGACCGTCACCGACCTCGCGACCGGCTATGTCCGTCCGCAGGAGCAGGGCGGCCGCGCCGACGTCCGCTGGCTCGAGCTTCGCGACGGCGCGGGGCGGCGCCTCCGCTTCGACTTCGACCGGCCGCTCCAGGTCTCGGCGACGCATTTCCGCGCGGCGGACCTCGCGACCGCGACGCACGATGTCGAGCTGGTGCCGCGCCCCGAGACGATCGTCCACCTCGATGTCGCCCACCGCGGGCTCGGAACGGCGAGCTGCGGCCCGGACACGCTCCCGCAGTACCTCGTGGGACCGGGGACGTACGAGTGGAGCTGGTCGCTCAGCGCGTCGGACGCCGGGTGAGCCTCGTGGAGTGGCGGCCCGTGGACCGCCAATGGCACCTCACGAACGGGCTGCTCAGCCTCGTCCTCGGCGTCCACGACGACGGCTCGCTCGGGCTCCTCCATCTCGGCGCGCCCCTGGCCCAGGGTCGGTCGTACCGCCACCTCGTGCCGCGCGGATGGCGCGGGTTCGCGAACCGCCTCGGCGACCCGATCGCGCTCGAGGTTCCGACGTCCGGCTCCGGCGACTTCCGCGTCGCGGCCCTCGTCGTCGGCCAGCCGGACGGCTCGACCGTCCTCGAGCTGAAGTACCGCGAGCACGGGATCGCGGTCGGGAAACCTGACCTCGGGGCTCTCCCGTCGACCTACGTCGAGGATGATGCCGAAGCCGAGACGCTCGAGGTCGATCTCGCCGACGAGCGCTCCGGGCTCGTCGTGACCGTCGCCTGGACGATCTTCGGCGAGCGGCCCGCCCTCGCTCGGAGCCTTCGCGTACGGAACGACGGCAACACGGCCCTCCGGCTCGACACGGTGATGAGCCTCTCCCTCGACCTGCCTGACGACGACTGGACCCTTCTGCACCTCGCCGGCGTCTGGGGCCGCGAGCGACACGTGGTCGAACGGGTCCTCGCGCCGGGTCGCCAGTCCATCTCGTCGAACCGTGGATCGTCCTCGGCCGTGCACAACCCGTTCGTCGCGCTGCGCCGGGCAACGACGACCGAGGCCCAGGGCGAGGTCCTCGGCGCCGCCCTCGTCTACAGCGGCAACCATCTCGCCGAGGTCGAGGTCGAGCCCTACGGGACGGCGCGTCTCCGGATGGGGATCGATCCCGAGACGTTCTCGTGGGCGCTCGAGCCGCGTGCGTCCTTCCAGGCGCCCGAGGCCGTCCTGGTCTGGACGGACGGCGGGCTGGGCGCGATGAGCCACGCCTTCCACGATCTGTTCGGGCGCCGTCTCGCGCGCGGCGTCTGGCGTGACCGGCCGCGGCCGATCCTCGTGAACAACTGGGAGGGGACGTACTTCGACTTCGACGAGGAGCGGCTCGTCGCGATCGCCACGGTGGCGCGAGATCTCGGGATCGAGCTGTTCGTCCTCGACGACGGCTGGTTCGGGAAGCGTGACGCCGACAACTCGTCGCTGGGCGACTGGTTCGTCGACCGGCGCAAGCTCCCCAACGGGATCGACGGCCTGTCGCGCCGGATCACGGAGCTCGGGCTGCGGTTCGGGATCTGGATCGAGCCCGAGATGGTCAGCGAGCGATCCGAGTTGTTCGCGGCGCACCCGGACTGGGCCTTCCAGGTGCCCGGTCGACCGCGCACGGAGAGCCGCCAGCAGCTCGTCCTCGACCTCGCCCGGCCCGAGGTGGTCGACCATCTCTTCGGCGTGCTGTCGGAGCTCTTCGCGTCCGGCCCGATCTCGTACGTGAAGTGGGACATGAACCGCTGGACGACCGAGCCGTGGAGCGGTGCGCTGCCGCCCGAGCGCCAAGGCGAGGCATTCCACCGCCACATCCTCGGTGTCTACGAGCTCTATCGGCGGCTGACCGAGGCGTTCCCCAAGATCCTGTTCGAATCGTGCGCGAGCGGCGGCGGCCGGTTCGACCCGGGGATGCTCGCGTTCGCGCCGCAGGCCTGGGCCAGCGATGACACGGATGCGATCGAGCGACTGGCGATCCAATGGGGGTCATCGCTGGCCTATCCCGTGTCATCGCACGGCGCCCACGTCTCGGCGGTGCCGAACCACCAGACGGGGCGGATCACGCCGCTCGCGACCCGTGCGGCGGTCGCGTTCTTCGGCGCGTTCGGCTACGAGCTCGACACGACGGCGCTGAGCGACGCCGACCGTGAGGCCGTCCGCGACCAGGTCGCGTTCTACAAGGGACATCGCGAGCTGTTCCAGTTCGGGCGGCTCGTCCGGCTGCGGTCACCGTTCGAGGGCGACGGCAACGGAACGGCCTGGATGGTCGTCTCGGAGGACCGGCGGCGCGCGATCGTCGCGCTCTACCAGGTCCTCAACCGGCCGAACCCGCAGGTTGATCGGCTGCCGCTCCGGGGCCTGGACGCCGGCGCTGAGTACCGGATCACGACCTGGCCACGGGTCGATGACGCGGTCACAGGAGCCAACACCGTGACCCGCGGCGGGGACGATCTGATGGCGAACGGGCTCCTGTTCGACGTCGAGCGCCACGAGTCGGCGGCGCTCGGTGACTTCTGGGCGCGGCTGTTCGTGCTGGACGCCATCGACCGCTGATGCAGACGCGCTCGTTCCCTTCGGCTCCGGATGCACGCTCTCCGGCCGGCGCCGAGATCCGGTACCTGATGGAGGGCTCGGGCGGCAACATGATCCACGCGACCGTGCCGCCCGGTCAGGTCAATCGCGCCACCGTCCACGCCAGGGTGAGCGAGTTCTGGTA
>Ga0081539_10006339_pt1 | contig 11403 bp, 9 predicted proteins | sample TabmetS4T2R2_FD_71023 | JGI IMG/M metagenome (GOLD analysis project Ga0081539, IMG submission 71023) | Tabebuia heterophylla rhizosphere microbial communities from the University of Puerto Rico - S4T2R2 | ecosystem: Host-associated > Plants > Roots > Rhizosphere ...
CTGTGGTCGGGCCAAATGAGCTAATCAAATAATCCGTGTAGAGGTCTTGCAGTTCTTTATTCATTCGTCAAGTTTACTGCTTAAACCTCTGCTGCGTAACATCAGTGAGTAATCAGAATTCGGTAGCTTTAAATGTTTAGATAGCAGGACTAACGTTTCCATAGGCTGAGCAAGGCCCCAAGGATACTCCCAATCTGCGGCAGTATCGAGTCAACATCAATAAACTTCACAAGTTCAAGTTTTAATGAAGCTGACATTTTTCCTTTTCATCACAGGGATACTCTTTTCCTCTTCGGCCAAATTGTCAGTACGTCACAAAACCAACTTCTTGAAAGGGTTCTCCTGGTCTATGTTTGCTGATCTGGATGGTGACTTTCTGATCGAGACGCTTCAGAAAATCCAATAGCTTGTCCGTAGTAAAGCGGTTGAAATGTCCATTCATCAGGTGTGAAACTTCCGGTTGCGCAATATTCAGAAGGCTGGCGATCTCGCGCTGTTTGAGGTTTCTGTCTTTCAGGATTTTAAAAACATGGAATCCAATTTTCGCGCGTGTAAAAAGCTCGTCCGAATCCTCAAGGCCTAGATCGGCAAAGATATTACCGGAACTTTCTTCAAATTTAATCTTGGCCTTTTTCATAGCTCGCCAGCTCCTTTGCTTCCCGATATCGCTGCATAATCAAATCTATGTCCTGTTTTGGTGTCGCAATGCCCTTCTTTGCCTTCTTCTGGAATGCATGAAGAACATATATTTTCTCGCCAAGCTGGACCGCTAATACAGCACGATAGGCATCCTTGGCATAGCGGATAGCGACCTCGATGACTCCGCTTCCTATCCCTTTGAAAGGTTTTACATCCTTCGGCATTCCACCGAATTGAATCAGCTGCAATTCGTCGCCGATCAGTTTTTGCACGCCTTGCGGAAACTTCTGTAAATTTCTCTTGGAATTTCCGAGCCATACCACCGGTCGCAGCACGGGAATATCAAAATCCCTCAAGAGTCATCCCTTTCATAATATATGATATATAGGAAATCCACTATAGAATCAAGTATCCGGTAAGGACTCCCCCACTCTAATACGCTTGCCTCTCACTTCTCTTCCCCCGTAAACCACCACGCCCAGGCAATGAAGATGAGTTGCAGCGGCAACCGGATCCAGAGGAAGGTACTTGAAAAGTCTGGATAGAGCTCGTGATGGATAGCCATGTGGATATTTGCCGGAAAGATGGCAATCAATAGTATAATTAATCCCCAGGCGGCCAATCTGGTGTATTTCGGAATGAGCACCATGGCTCCCAGCAAAACCTCGAAGAAACCCGCCACGTATTGCAGAAACAACGGCGAGGGCAAATACGGCGGCATGATCCGCAAGTAAAATTGGGGATGGACGAAATGATTGACGCCTGCTATGAGGTAGAAGGCTGCCAGCAAATATTTCATCACCACTTTAAATGTGCTCATAAGTCCTTACTTCCTCCACCTTCGATTTGACTGATTGATTTGGTCGCTGTTGAGGGTTCCGCGTCGGCTGGAAGGTTCGCAGCCAGAGAATCTTCGTTCGGGGCGCTCTCAGTCTGCCCTTCCTGCTCATCGGCCGATCTTTCGTCCAATTCGGTTGTTGCGGCGAGGAACTCGACTCCGGTGGGAGGAGGCGCGGCAATGACTATCGCGGGACGAGGCCCTAATCGTTGGTATAAATCCAACTCGGCGCCGTAAAAAGTCAACCGCGACCACACCCGCGCCGCGACCGCCGCCTCACCGAGAAAGATCGCAAGCAAGACAGCCATGGCCGACGACTGATTGATCGAGCTTCGCAGCCAGGCCGGCAAAATGAAGAGCGCGATCGCCACGATCGACAGCAACAAGTAAAGCCCGCTTGCGCTCAAGAAATGGCGCAGCACAAACTTGAAAGCCCCGGCTGCCTCATCCAACATCTGACGGCTGTCGCGGATGACCGTCCTGATCTTGGCATAATCGAAGACCATATTGACAAAAGCCAGCAGCAGCACGAGCAGTGACATGTTTGCCCATTTTCTCAAGGCCACTGGTTCGTAAGCGGTCGCCTGCCCGGCGAACGTTTCGATCGATCTCTCAATTACGAAATAAACGATGAGAGCCGCGCCATAACAGAACAGCGAGAGGAGCATCAATCGGAAGAATCGCCAGAAGTATGCGCCGCAACCCGACCAGAACTTTCGCATCGTGAAAAGGCCGTCATCCGATGACAGGACCTCGATGATGCCGCCCGCCAGAAGCGTGCTCACCAGCAGGTAGCTCAACCCCATGACGATCAGCAGCACAATGAGTTGAATTCCCATCGATTCAAGCGCAACTCCGGGCAGTTGTAAGTTGAAGAGATCGATCAACCAGATGGCATCGATCTTGTCGGCGAACATTCGCCGGGCGGCGAGCGTTCCGCCGGTTTGCTCGATTAACTGATAGACAGGCACGACGACCGGAGATGAGAAGAGCACGTTTGCGATCAGAAGCGCCAAGATCATCTTCCAGTTTCGACTCGCTTGTAGAATACCGGTTAAAAACGATCTGAACATTTTCTTTCCTCGCTTCAGCCCAGACCGCCGATCGCTTGCAGTAAGTTTTGCAACCAGAACATCATCTCTGAAGACCAACGGACGGTTGCGCCCAGGCCGGTTTCGGCAAGCGCCTTGCTATTGTTGGTCAGATTGGCGTCGAGCAGAACTTTATCTCCGGGGTCCAATTGCACAAGTTGCAGTTCGGAGGTCGTGGTGAACTTGAACTTTTTCCAGCGGTCTTTGATCGCCCAGGAATCATTCCACTTCCTTCCGGTGCGGGTATCTTCAAATTGATATTCGATCAGAGCATCGCGCGGTGCGGCAGGTTTGGCGATGATTTTATTGCCGTCTTGAAATCGCAAAAGCAATTCGACCGGAAAATAGGCATCACCGACACGGCGCAGCACCACATCGGTTTCGTATGACTGGCCGCTCTGCGCTTTTCTCTCCTCTTTGACTTCGGCTTTCTCTCCGTCCCGATCGAAAATTCCGATCGCCGTTCCGGTCCGCCGGCTCTCGACCTTTGCCACTTCGTAATCGAGCGTCTTAGTCTCTTTGACGAACTGATCGAAGAACCAGCTCAAATCTTGCCGGGCCACCGCATTGACGGTCTCAAAGAAATCCTGTGAAGCAGGATGACGATAACGCCATTTCTGATGGTATTCGCGCATGACACGCGCCATGAGGTCCTCGCCCAAATATCGTTCAAGCGTGTTCATGACCAGGCCGGTCCGCGCATATGAGTTCAAAAAATAGTTGGTCACGTCATAAAACTTCCACGCAGGTGTGAGGATCGGATCGTTGAATTCGCCGCGCAAGGTCAGGATGCGGTCCTCATATGGATGGGGGATTTCGATCGGCAGGTCGAACCAGGTCACACCCAGCAGATTGAAAGGGACGACGTTTGGGCCATACGCTGTCTTTAACGCCTTGGCCGTCGAGTATGTATTGAATCCTTCATCAAGCCACGACTCTTCGAATTCGTTACTGGCAACCATTCCCTGCCAGTACTGGTGACCGAACTCGTGGACGACCACCTCTTCGGGGTTTTGATCGTGGCCGGGCCACCAGGACGTGCCCGCGGTGATGAAAGTCGGATATTCCATGCCGCTCGCGCCATCCGCGTTGTACGGCGGATCGACAATAGTCAACGTGTCATAGGGATATTTGCCGTACCACAAACCGAAATACTTGATCCCGTTGAAGGCCGCGGCAAAGTGCCGATCGATTTGGCTGCGATGTTCGGGTTGAATGAGCAGAGTGACCGAAAAATCTCTGAGCCTGATCTGATCTTGGGGCAGGCCCAGCCGGCGCGACCACTCTTCTATTTCAGATGGTTTGACGTGTTGATCGGCTTTGAACGGGCGGGTCACGACGAGGTAGTGTGGATCGACCGTCCAGGCGAAATCATGAACATTTGCCTGATTAAATTTGTAAGTGACGGTCCCGTCCTGATTGACCTGCTCTGATTCCAACTTGCCGGTGGCGCCTATTTTGCCGCGATAGATCGCCGGCACAGTCATCGAGACCTCGTAATTCCCGAAGTCCGCATAAAACTCGCTGTTCGCATGAAATTGATGGCAGTTCCATGCGGGCGTTGTTCTGCGCCGTTCTCCGGTTGATTCCCAGACGCCGATCTTCGGGAACCATTGCCCAACCAGGGCAAACTGTCCCCAATAACCGGTCCGCGCAAAAACGCGCGGGAGCCGGGCCGTAAACTTAAGATCGAGCGAAATCTTCTGTCCGGGATCGAGCGGTTGCGCGAGAGGAACGCGAATGACGGTCTGATCGTCGGCATTGTCGTCATCCGGATGGATAAATTCGATCTTTGATGTGAGGTCCTCGCCGCCGGCAATCCTCAATTCATTGACATCGATCCACCCCCATTCGCCCGGTTGAAAACTCTCTCCGCGCAGTTGCCCGCCGGATTCTTTAAAGAAAGTGCTCTTCTCGTTCTTGAATGCATTGAGGTAGAGATGAAACTGCAATTCGTTGATCGGATCGGGTGAATTATTGAACCACAAGAGCTGTTCGCGACCTTCGAGATGGACCGGGCGCTGTTTTTCGTCAAATTTCAGCTCAACTCCGATTTTGTATGAAGCGATGATCTGGGGCGTATTATCGGCCCTCACCCGAGGCGCCTGCCGGCAAATCCAGACGCCGGTTGAGATGACGGCTAAACCAACAACGAAACCGTGCAGCAGGCCGTGGTGATTGATAACCATGATGTTCTCTTTTCTTACTGCTTAGTTGCAGATGATCTGAACGACTCAGTTAAATACACGAATTTACATTCTCGGCAGGGAGTTCCTCAAAAAGCGGCCTTTTCTTACCATAAAGCCAAGGTAAAGCACAGGGCTATTCGACAGACTGAGACGGCGCAATGATCAATTATCGTAAGCTATTGGTCAGGAGCTATCAGTCGGGGTCAGCTGAGACCGAAATGAATGTGAGAGGATGGAAAGTGAGAAAGAGAAGAACCGGAGAACATTGGCGAACGGTTGCGCCGCTTCTCGCGTTCATCCGAAGCAATAGAGTTTCCCGTCCTGCGCGCCGATGACAACCTTTCCGTTGGCAATCGCCGGGGACGCGGAGACCGCCGAACCGGCGGTGAATTCCCACAGCTTGGTCCCTTTCGCCAAATCCAGCACATAAAAACGCCCATCGTTCGAGCCGACATAGACGCGCCCAGCCGAGATCGCCGGCGATGATTCGACTCGCGCACGGGTGGTGAAGGTCCAGATCGATTTGCCCGTCGCGGCGTTCAAACAATGGACCATCTTGTCACGACCGCCCAGGACGACCTTGCCATCGGCGACCGCTGCGGATGAGTAGAATGGGAATTGGCGCTGCGGATGTTGATAACGCCAGGATTGACGGTGTGTGCGCAGGTTCAAGCTGATCACTTCATTATTGAAGTTGCCGAAGTAAGCGGCCTGTCCCACGATGGCCGGCGATGCCCCGGTGTAACCGCCCGCCGACATCTTGACCACCTCTTTGCCGTCGCTGACGCGCACGCCGCGGAAGAGTTCATCACAGCCCGCAATGTAGGCGATGCCGTCAACCACCGCCGGTGTCGCATGGACATAGTTTTCAGTCTTGAACTTCCAGATCGTCTTGCCGTCGCGGGCATTGAAGCAATAGAGATTTCCATCGTATGAACCGATCAAGACGCGGTCGCCGACGATGACGGGCGAAGATTTGATCTCGGCATCGGTCTTATAGGTCCAGAGTCCTTTGCCGTCGCCTGCATTGACGGCGTGGAAGACACCCGCCAGATCGCCGACAAAAACAATGCCGTTGCCAACGACCGGCGAAGACTCGCCGATCGCCTCTTTCGTCGCGTATTTCCATTTCAACTTGCCGGTCTGAAGATCCACGGCGATCAACTCGCTCTTGCCGGTGCCGACATAGACCGTCCCGTTGGCAATCGCCGCGGACGATTCAATGATCTCGCCCGCATCGTAAGTCCAGAGCAATTTGATGGTGGCCGGAAGCTGCGACGGCGAAACGCCGGTGAGGTTGTAGTTGCCTCGAAATTGCGTCCAAGCATCAGCGGATTGAACCGCGCCGGCGCGGCTGAAAAGAGAAGTCGAGAGGGCGAGGGCGAAAGAGATGAAAAAAAGGAAAGGTCGAATCATAGCGCGCTTTCGTATACCTCCAATGCTCCTTCAACATTCCAATCGCGCGGATTGAAAGTCCCCGTCCACTGTTTGGCCGCCTCTTCGGCCAGCACGGGAAGATCTGTTTTTGTGATTTCGAGTGAGCCCAAATTGATCGGCAATCCGCCGGCCTCTGAAAGTTCCGCCAACCTGCGGGCCAGCACTTCGCTTCCATTTCCCCCATTGACCGGCAGCCGCGAAACGCGGGCCAATTCGCGATAACGATCATCCACGACGTCTCTGTTCCATTTGACGACGTGCGGCAACATAACTGCGATCGCGATGCCGTGCGCCGTCCCATAATTCTTGGTCAATGGATTGGCGCAGGCGTGTGTCGCTCCGAGCATCGAATTTTCAATCGCCACCCCGGCATAATGGGCGCCGAGCAGCATGGCGCTGCGCGCTTCGATGTGCGACGGATCGATCAACACCCGCTCGTAGTTCGCCTCAAGCAATCGCCACGCTTCGCGCGAATACATCTCGGAGATCGGATTGCGTCTCTTGGTCACATAGGTCTCGACGGCGTGCGAGATGGCGTCGTACCCGGCCGCCGCAGTCAAATTCGCGGGCTGGGTCAGGGTTAAGCGTGGATCCAGAATCGCAACCTTGAATGCGGCCTTCGGATCGCCACAGGCCATCTTGACGTGCGTTTCGGCATCCGAGATCAGGGCATAGCACTGCCCTTCACTGCCGGTGCCCGCGGTCGTCGGAATTCCGATCATCGGCAGCAGAGGTTTGGCGGCTTTACCATAGCCCCAGTAATCACGCATCGTTCCGCCGTTGGTCAGGACGAAATTGATGCCCTTGGCGCAATCCATCGAACTGCCGCCGCCGAGGCCGATGATCGAGTCGATCGCCAGAGTCGCGGCAAATGCGCGCCCCGATTCGACCATCGCGGCATCCGGATTCTCGGCGAAATCGTGAAAAGTGAGGACCTCGATGCCGGCCTGCTTGAGCAATCCGCTGGCTTCATCGACATAGCCGCACGTGACCATGCCCTGATCCGCAACCAGCAAAGGACGGCGAAATCCCAACTCGCGCGCAATCGCGCCCAATCGCTCAAACGCGCCGATGCCGAAGACAATTTGTGTCCGGGATTGAAAATCGAATGATTGCATAAAGGAAGATGCCGGATGCTCCCTCACATCCGGCATCCGGCGGAGCATCTATTTTGACGAGCTGCCATTCTTTGCTGAAGCGGGAGCGGCGCTACCCGCAGTGACCGCCAGGGAAAAGAGCTGATTGCGATTCATAATGAAAAGCGCTCCGTTGGCGGGTACCGGACTTGAATAGACCGAGCTTCCCATATTCACTTCGGTGATCAGTTTCTTCTCTCTGCCTGCCTGCATGACGACGACATCGCCGTCTTCATCACCCAGATAGACCTTGCCGTCGGCGACCAGCGGCGAGCCCCAGATGGCAGCGAACATATCGTGCTGCCAGAGCTCTTTGCCCGTCTTCGCATCAATGCAATGCAGGAATCCGCTGAAATCCGGATAGTAGAGCAGGCCGTCAGACAAGGCTCCGGTCGAAACCGAACGGCGAATCTTGTCGAAGTGCCAGACCAGTCCGGTCTTCGTCAGGTCGCCGCGTTTCGTCGCATCGATACAGTAGAGATGGCCGACGCCTTCGCCGTGCTCCGGATCCTGCCCATTGGCAATGTAGACCTTATTTTCGTAGATCAGCGGAGTCGCGATCAGCTCGTTCCGGGTCTTTGGCCAGACCGAATCTTTCGGATTGGTATCGAATTCCCAGAGGTCTTTGCCCGTCTTTGCGTCGTAGGCTCGGACCCATCCGTCGCCCTCGCCGATGACCACCTGATCGACGTCACCGATCTTAGCGATCGACGGCGATGACCACTGGCCGTGCAAAATCTTATCGCCGACGTGATTGACCTCCCAGACCAACTTGCCGGTATTCTTATTGACGGCAATCATCGAAGGCGCTTTTGGCGAAGGGATGTTGACGTGGCTCTCATCTTGACCATTCGAAGTGCTGACGTAGACCAGATCTCCCCAAATGACCGGAGAGGAGTTCGACATATTGTGCGGATGCGCACCGACCTCCTCAATCATGTCGAATTTCCAGATGATGTCGGCGTCAGTCTTGCTCGTCAACTTTTCATCTTTGTACGGCCCGTCGTTCTCGCCGTCGCGGAATCCCTTGGTGTCCAGACACATCAGTTCGCCACGGTTGGTGACGTAATAGAGTTTTTCACCTTCGATGATGGGCGAGGAGCAAACGCCCTGGAACGGCCAATCGTTAACGCGCCCGGCGGCCAGCTTCTCGTTGGCCTGCTGCCACAAAAATTCGCCGGTCTTTTCGTCAAAGGCCATGAGGACGCCGCGATCACCGCCCTGCTTCGGATCGCGCATCGCTTCATTGTTCGTCCCGGCATAGACCTGTCCGCCGGCGACGACCGGATTGCCATAGCTTTGCGAACCGAGCGAGGCAACCCATTTGACGTTGGTCTTCTTGTTGATGTCCCAGGTCACCGGGAGCCCTTTCATCTTCGAGACCATATTGCGGTCCGGCGTTCCACCCCACATCGGCCAGTCACCGCCGCCAGGGTCCGAGGCCGAGACGAAGCTGGTCGAAGTAATCATCGCGGCGGCTGAAATGAACAGCGCCGCTAAGGTAAGAGACCAGTAGAGCTTTGACTTAAGAATGCGTTTTTTCATAACGATCTCTCTCATGAGTTTCCATTGTCTCCGCGTTCAAGTTTCCAATCACTTGTTCGGTGTTACTTTGATATTATCGAAGAAGACTTCGTTCGGAGCGTCGGCAAACACTCCGGCACTGCCCTGGCGATTGCCGATTGGATCCACCCGCTCGATCATCCACTCGGCCGGTTCCGCATCTGCGGCCGGCCAGACTTTGCCGCGCGCGCGGACCTTCCCGTCAGGCAGATTTTCGACTTGCAGCTTCAACCGATACCAGGTATCGGGTTTCCACGCAAACTTCTCATCCTTTGTCCGTTTCGGTTCGATCTGCCATGACCGCAGCTCGAGCTTCTGGCTGTTGCCATAGAGCGCGAGCTCGTAACGTTGAGCGACGATGCCCGCATCCCCCATTTGACGGCGTTTCTCGACGGCGCGCACATCGGCTTCGACCGTGTAGTTCGATGCATCGACCGCTCCGAACATTGAGCGCGTCCGTTTGAAGGCCGGATTATCGGCCTTCTTGACCAGCACTTTATTGCCGTCAAGATCGCGCACGACATATTTACCGCCGGTGTTGAGCCAGGTGCCCGGCGCTTTATCGACCGGCACGTTGGTGAAATCCTCGGTATAAGGCATCGGCGGAATGACCCGGATGCGCGCGATTCCCGTCACGCCGCCCACCGTCGCCTTTAAGGTCCCGGCCTGCGTGCCCGCGTCGGCGGCGGGAGTGAACTGATTGTCTTGAGAGGCGCCTTTCAATCCATCGGGCGTCAAGGTCACATTCGACTCTTCGCGAATGAACCGGCCGTGGTCATCGAAGAGGCGAACTTTGAATTTCGTCGCCACCCCAGGTTTCATGACCAGTTCGGCGGGCACCACCTGCACATGTGCGACGGCCGCGCCGGATGGCGCATTTTCAGCCGTTTCGGGAACAGGCGGGAGCGCAGGCCCCTGCTTCTTTCCGATGCAGTAGACATGTTTGGTCGAGACCAGAAAGATCCGCCCGCGCGAAACGGCGACAGAAGCGATGACCTGTTCGTTGGACGCAATCAAGTCATCACCGGCCTCCGTCTTCGTATCGACCTTGTCAACAGGCTCCAGCTCATTTTCGCTGAGGACGTCGCAGCCCGTCGCGGTCGGCTTCAGGATATAGAATTTTCCGTTCTCGGTTCCGACATAAATTTTGCCGTCGGCGAAAACGGGCGAGGCCTTTTGAATCGTGCCGAGGTTCTTCTTCCAGATCTCTTTGCCGCCATTGAGGTCAAAAGCGAAGAGATTGGCGCCCGCATCGACCTGATAATACCGATCTCCGTCGATGACCGGCGATGCCGGGCCGAGCTGGTAGTTGGTCACGACCCATTTGATCTTATCTTTATTCGATTCTTTGCTGATTGTGCCCTTGGCCGTGGCGTCGAGAGCCGCCAGATGTCCCATCTCGCTCGTGTCGATATTCTCTTCCTGATGAGAAACATAAGCGATGTTGTCTTTCATGACGACGCCGGGATTGACGCCGCGTTTGCTCATCGGATAGATCCAGACCGGCTCGCCGGTATTGACCTTGATTCCGTAGACCGCGCCATCGCCGCCGCCGGCAACCATCATTCGCGTCCCCTCGACTGTGGCGACGACCGGCGTCGAATAGGTGGTGTCATAGGGTCTTCCGCCCGGCGTGCTGATCCAAACGCATTCGCCGGTTCGTTTATCGAATGCGTAGTAACGATGGCGGCGCATAAACAGATCGCCGAACCCATCAGTCACCGTGCTGACGATGATCAAATCGCCCTCGATGATCGGCGAAACGGTCCGCCCGCCGTGCGTCGTCCAGGCGCCATATTCGTCGGTCAGAGAGCGGCTCCACAGATGTTTGCCGTCATTCGTCAATGCCACCAGCTCGGCGGTCGCGCCAAAAGCGTAGACATTGCCCGTCGTCGGATCGCCCACCGGCGATGACCAGGCGATGCGGCGCGGCGGAACGTCCGTTGAGTAGACGTTAAAACGGTATTCCCACAGCTTCTTCCCGGTCTCCGCATCCAAACACATGAGGCGTTCCTGCATCATCTCGCCTTCTCCCGCCGAGTTGAACAGAAAGACGCGATTGCCCATGACGATTGGTGCGGAGCGGCCACCGTAGGGCGCTTTCCACAACAGATTCTCACCCTTCGTCGACCATTTCTCCGGGAGCCCCTTTTCAGCCGAGACCCCATTGCGCTGCGGACCGCGATAATCGGCCCAATCGCTGCCGCTCTTGGCGCGCGCCGGCGATTGCGCCGTCATTCGGACATTGGAGAGAACGGTAAAAACGAACAAGAGGGTGAGCGTCAATACGAGGACTTGTTTGAACGAAACTTTCATATCCCTTTTCCGTGAACGTGCAAATTCAGTTTTTAGACCTTTATTATCAATACCGAATTTGACTGGTTTGGGTTGCGTCTAATTTTTTTAGCGTGCATTTCTCACAGCTTGACCTCAGCAACGTTAAACTATAATTTGCCGCAGACTACAGTTCAAGGTGAGTTTCTCGAAACATCCTGGTCTTGTGGATCGTT
>Ga0081539_10006340_pt1 | contig 11401 bp, 11 predicted proteins | sample TabmetS4T2R2_FD_71023 | JGI IMG/M metagenome (GOLD analysis project Ga0081539, IMG submission 71023) | Tabebuia heterophylla rhizosphere microbial communities from the University of Puerto Rico - S4T2R2 | ecosystem: Host-associated > Plants > Roots > Rhizosphere ...
GGATCGAAGATACTCAAGCGGCGGTCGCCCCCCTTCCCCCCCCCGAACGCCCCGGATCCGCTGAGCGGTGCCGCGGAATCGGGCGCCGTCGGCGCCCCCGCCGCGCCGTCGGTGCCCGCCCGCTCGGGATCCGGCAGCGCCGCAGTGTCCCAGGCATACGGCAGCGAACCCCACGCGGATCCTGAGGCGTCCTGCCCGGCCGGGATCAGGTCTTTCCACGTCTGCGACGCATCGGCTGGGCCCGGCGGCGGCAGCGCGCCGTCCGGCAGTACCGACCGCAGCCGGGAACTGACAAGGTCGTCGGAGCCCATCGTGTCTCGCACAGGGCCCGACGGTAGGAATCCGGGCGGCCCACCGCCGTGCGCCCTGTGGACAACGGTGCACTGTGGATAACCCCTGCCATGACCAACACCACGTGCTATCCAGTGAGGGTGACACCTCGTTTTCCCGGTTCCGTGATGGCCGACACGGTCGCCACGCTGCGCGCCGCCGGCTGTGTCTACGCCGAGGACGAGGCGACCGTGCTCGTTGACGCCGCGGCGGACCGGGCCATGCTCGCCGCGATGGTCCGTCGCCGCACCGACGGCGAGCCGCTGGAGCTGGTGGTCGGCTACGCCGATTTCTGCGGAGTCCGGGTCCGGGTCCGTCCCGGTGTCTTCATTCCGCGGGTGCGCAGCGAACTGCTCGTCCGGCTCGGCAGTGCGGCGGCCCGCGCGACGCCGGCGGCGGTCGTGGTCGACCTCTGCTGCGGATCCGGGGCGCTCGGCATGGCGGTCACGGCACAGGCGCCACAGTCGGTTCTGTATGCGGCGGACCGTGATCCGATCGCGGTGGCGTGCGCCCGCGACAATCTGGGCTCCCGGGTCTACCAGGGCGATCTTTATACAGCGCTGCCGACACGGTTGCGAGGCCGGGTGGACGTGCTGCTGGCCAACGTGCCGTATGTCGCCACCGAGCACCTTGGCCTACTGCCTGCCGAGGCACGGGAGTACGAGTCGCACGCGGCGCTCGACGGTGGCGCCGACGGCCTCGACGTGTTCCGGCGGGTCGTCGTCGGCGCCCCGCGGTGGCTGGCCCCGGGCGGAGTCGTGCTGTCGGAGGTGAGCGAGTCGCAGGCGGGCGCCGCCGTGGCGGCGGTGCGGGGGGCCGGGCTGCACGCGGACGTGGCATCCGACGACGACCTGGAGGCAACGGTGGTCGTGGGCCGGCGGTACGGCGCTCCGTGACTTGAGGCCCTGCGATAGGGTCGGCGGCCGGCATAGGAGGGGGCGCCGTGGCGCTGTTGCGCAGGATCGCCCGGGCGCGGCTGGCGAGCCAGGTCATCCGGCGGTTACGCCGCGCCGGGATGAGCGATGCCCGTTACGACACAGGCACGTTCTCGGTGCGCTTCACCGCGGACGGCGACGACGTACCGACCGTCATGGAGCTCGATGGCCTGGTCACCGATCGGCGCACCGGCCGGAGCGAGCGGAGGTCTCGACTCGACCGGTTCGTCGCCGGCTTCCTCCGCACCCCGGCGGTGCCCACCGACTGGACCGCCGCACGCCGGTTGCTGCGCCCCGTCCTTCGCGGTGCCACGCCACTCCCTGCGGATGTCGCCACGCCGTTACGGCGCCCGGCCATGCCCTTTCTGTCCGAGTACCTCGTCGTCGACCGGCCGGACACCATGACGTATGTGTCGGCGGACCAGCTGGACGAGTGGGACGTGTCCGCGGACGACGCGTTCCGGGCGGCCTTGTCCAACCTGTCCGGTGCGGTGCTGCACGGCGTGGCAGGTGAGCCCACCGTGGTGCGGTTCGTGGACGGCGGTGACGCCTATTGGACGTCGCACCTGCTGCTCGACGGCTGGCTGAGCCGGCTGACGCCGCAGGTCGGGGGGGTCCCGGTGGCCTTCGCCCCGGAACGCGGAACGCTCATCGTGGCCCCCGACGGCAGCGCGCACCTGCCTGAGCTGTTCAGCCAGGTCGAACGGGTCTACGCCAGCTCACCCCGGCCGATCACGCCGATGGCATATGTCAGCGACGAGAACGGGCGAACGGTGCCGTACGTCGTCGGGAGCGACCATCCCATTCGTGGCTGCGTCGAGCGCGCGGAGGCGGTCCTGGCGGTGACCGAGTACGGCCGCCAGGCGGCGGCGCTCAATCGCGACGTGGCACCGGTTCGCGTGGTGGGCTCCGAGCCGGACGGCTGGCGCACCAGGGCGCTGTGGACGCGCGACGAGCCGACTCTGCTGCCCCGGGCCGACGAGGTGCTGGTGGGCGACGCGGTCCGGTCATGGGCCGAGGTGGAACCGCACCTCACGCGGGTGCCGGACCTGGATCCGCCGCGCTGGCAGGCCGAATCGTGGCCGAAATGAGGACGTCAGGATAGGCGCCGGTGCACCACCACGCCGACGACGCCTGGTCCCGTGTGGGCGGCCACCACCGCGCCGATCTCCGCGGTGTAACAGTCCCGCAGCCGTTCGCCGAGGCGGATCGACACCGCGTCGGCCAGCGCAGCCGCCCGGTCTGGGGCCTCCAGGTGGTGCACGGCGATATCTACGTCACCGACGCCGGACGCCTCGACCGCAAGGTCCACAAGGCGGGCGAGCGCGCGCCCCGCAGTGCGGACCTTGTCCCGGACAACGATCGTGCCGTCGACGATGTGCAGGATCGGCTTGACTGACAACGCGGTGCCGAGCAGCGCCGACGCGGCTCCGATCCGCCCGCCGCGGCGCAAGAACTCGAGGGTGTCGACGTAGAACAGCGTGCTCACCTGTGCGGCGTGGTCGACCGCCGCGCGTCGTACGGCATCGAGCGGTGCGCCGCCCCCGGCCGCCGCAGCGGCGGCCAGCGCGGCGAAGCCAAGACCCATCCCGGTGGTCTTGCTGTCCACCACCGCTATCCGCGGCCCCACCTCGTCGGCCGCCAGCGTTGCCGCTTCGAACGTTCCGGACAGCCGCGAGGACAAGTGCACCGAGACGATCCCGTCGGCGCCGGCGTCGAGCAGGCGCCGGTAAGCCAGGACGAACTGTTCCGGAGCCGGCCGTGACGTCCGCACCTCGGCGCGGCGTGCACCGAGTGCCCGGGCCACCTCCGCCGGCGATATCTCCTCACCTTCCAAGCCTTCCGCGCCGTTGACGACGACGGTGAGCGGGACCACGGTCAGGTCATACTTGCCGCCTAGCTCGACGGGCAGGTACGCCGTGGAGTCGGTGATAACCGCGACGGACATGCGAGCACGCTAACCGATCACACCGGTGGCGGGACGGGCCGGTCCGCGAAGGCGCCGACGTTATACGCCGCCAACTGCCATCCCCGCGCGTCGTCATGAGTGAGCTCGACCCAGTGGCAGTTCTGCAGCGCCCGGAGCGTGCGCAACTGGTCCAGCGGCCAGCCGAGCAGCTGCCCGACGCCCTGCCGCGCCGCGGCTCCATGTGTGGCCACCACCACCGTCCCGCCCGGCGAGCCGAGGTCCGCGGCGTGCTGCAGCGCGTCGGCGACCCGTTTGCCCAGGTCGTCGAGCGTCTCGATGCCGTCACCGACCACGTCCGCGCCGGCCCTCCAGCGGGCGTGCTCCTCGGGCCTGGACCGCGCGATGTCGGCCATCATCATGCCCTGCCACGCGCCGAAGTGGCGTTCCCGGAGGCGGGGGTCGGGGCGCACCGGAAGGCCGGTCAGCGTGGACAGCGCGGCCGCGGTGTCGGCGGCGCGCCGCAGGTCACTCGCGACGATCGCGGAAGGCCGGAGCCGGAGCAACAGTCGGGCGGCCTCGGCCGCCTGCCGATGGCCGAGCTGGTTCAGCGGAACGTCGGCCTGTCCCTGGACCCGGCCACCAGCGTTCCAGTCGGTGTTGCCGTGCCGCCAGACGATCAGCCGGTTCACGCCACGCCGGAGGACGAGTCCACCATGTCGCGGTCCACGAACGGGATGGTCGGGCAGTCCTTCCACAACCGGTCCAGCGCGTAGAACTCCCGTTCCTCGGCGTGCTGGATGTGGATGACGATGTCAATGTAGTCCAACAGCACCCACCGACCCTGCCGCTCGCCCTCACGCCGGACCGGTTTCGCCTTCTCCGGCAGATTGAGCAATGCCTCCTCGACGGCGTCCACGATCGCGATGACCTGGCGCTCGTTGGACGCGGAGGCGATCACGAAGGCGTCGGTGATGTAGAGCTGATCGGCCACGTCGATGACGACGATGTCCTGCGCCTTCTTGTCTGCGGCGGCCTGCGCGGCCGCCATCGCCAGTTCAAGTGCGCGTTCCGTAACGGGCAAGAGGCTCCCCTCGGTCGGTTCCAGGTATACAGCGTCTCACAGCGGTGTGCCATTCTCCGTCGTGCGGTACAGGTGCCTCTTCGCGATGTACTGAACGACTCCGTCCGGGACCAGGTACCAGACCGGCTTACCGTCCGCCACGCGGGCCCGGCAGTCGCTGGAGGAGATGGCCATGGCCGGGACCACCACGAGAGTCACCGTGTCCTCGGGCAAGTGATCGTCGGACAGGTCGAAGCCCGGCCGGGTGACGCCGACGAAATGCGCCAGCGACAGCATCTCGAGCGCGTCCTTCCAGGAGAGGATCTTCGCGAGGGCATCTGCGCCGGTGATGAAGAACAACTCCGTCCCGGACCCGTAGAGGGCGGAGAGGTCGCGCAGCGTGTCGATGGTGTACGTGGGGGCGTCGCGGTCGATGTCGACGCGGCTGACGGAAAACCGCGGATTCGAGGCCGTGGCTATGACGGTCATCAGGTAGCGGTCCTCGGCCGGCGAGACGAGGCCCTTCTGGTACGGATGTCCGGTGGGAACGAAGACCACCTCATCGAGGTCGAACCGGCCCTGCACCTCACTCGCGGCGACCAGGTGACCATGGTGAATCGGATCGAACGTGCCACCCATGATCCCGATCCGCCGGTTCGCCATCCGCGAAGGATAGATCAACCGTCCAGCCGGCGACGGACGGCATTGAGCAGGTCGGCGGCCGTGAACGGCTTCTCCAGCAACGCCACGCCCGGGTCGAGCGTCCCCTGGGCGGCGAGCACCGGCTGGGCGTACCCGGACATATAGAGCACCCGGGTGCCCGGGCGGGTATCAACGAGCCGCTCGGCCAGTTCCTTGCCCAGCATTCCGGGCATGACGACGTCACTGACCAGCAGGTCGATGGCGCCGTCGTGCAGGGCCGCGAGCTGCAGCGCCTGGGGACCGCCGTCCGCGGCCAGAACGCGATACCCGGCGCCGGACAGAATGCGCCCGGCCACATCGCGCAGCGCCGACTCGTCCTCCACCACGAGCAGCGTCTCGCCCCGCCCGGTGGTCGACACCGGCGGCTCCTCCGCCGCGGGGCACGGCGACGAGGAGGCCGGCAGCAGGATCGTCACGGTGCTGCCGACGCCGACCGTGGACTCGATGCCGACCGTTCCGCCCGCCTGGGTGACGGTGCCATACACGGTGGCCAGCCCCAGACCGGTGGCCTCGCCCTTGGCCTTGGTGGTGAAGAACGGCTCGAACGCCCGCTCGACCACGTCCGGCGGCATACCGGCTCCGGAGTCGCCGACGCGCATCCGGACATACTCCCCCGGACTGAGATCCGGCCGATCCGGGCCGGCCTCGAACGGCGCTGTATCGATCACGAGCTGCCCACCGGCCGGCATCGCGTCCCGCGCGTTCAGTGCCAGGTTGACCAGCGCCTGCTCGATCTGGCCGGGGTCGAAGGTCACCGCGGGCAGGTCCGGTGCGGGCCGGACCGTTAGCGCGATGTGCGTGCCCAGCGAGCGGCGCAGCAATTCTTCCATGCCGGCCAGCACCGCGTTCAGATCCAGCAGCTGAGGCCGCGCGACCTCCTTGCGAGCGAACGCGAGGAGCTGACGGGTCAGCTCGGTGCCGCGCTCCCCCGCCTTGATGATCTGGCCCGCGTCCGTGGCGATGGTCGCGACGTCCGGAGCCGGCGACTCCGCCTCCTCGACGACGAAGCTCGCGTAGTTGAGGATCACGCCGAGCATGTTGTTGAAGTCGTGCGCGATGCCGCCGGCCAGTTGACCGAGGCTTTCCAGGCGGTGGTTGCGGTGCGTTTGCGCCTCGAGACGCAGGTCGGCCCGTTCCTGCTCAGTGCGGCGGCGCTCGGTCAGGTCGCGGATCACCGCGACGATGAGCCGGCCGTGCCCGGTGTCGACGGTGGCCAGCGACGCCTCGACCGGGAACACCGCGCCGTCGGACCGGCGCGCCTCCGTGGACAGCGTGCCCATGGCGCCCGCCTCGGGGTCGGTCAACCGGCGTCGCAGTTGGTCCGGATAGGCCGCGAACGCGCCGTCGGTCAGCAGCGCCCGGGCCTCCTGGCCCAGCAGCTGGTCACGCCGCCAACCGAACATCTCCGCGGCGCGGTCGTTGGCCAGCACGATCCGGCCGCCGTCCATCACCAGGATCGCGTCCGGGGCGGCCCGCAGCAGGCCGGCGGACAGTTCCTCGGACCATTCCACGCTTCACCCCCGTTACTGTCAGAATACCGACAGGAAGCGTGCGGAACGGGCAAAACGGTTTAGCCGCGTGTAACCAGGGCGCGCCGCACGTCATCGTCGGCGTCCATGACCACCCGGCGCAAGATCGTCGCCAGGTCCGGTCGTGCCAGCAGGTCCGCGGCCAGCCGGCGGGTCCGCGGTTCCACGACCACGCTCGGGTACGCCAGGAGCGCCACCCGCTCTGCCGAGAAGCCGCTGCGTACGTCCATCATCGCCGGCATCTCGGCGAAGTACCGTTCGACGTACGGGTCGGTCAGCACCAGCTGCTCAGGCTGCCAGAACCCCGCCGCGGCCGACTCGACGATCCGGTTCGACACCGTGGTGTCCTGGACGATCGTCGCCCACGCCGCCGCCTTCGCCTCGGCGGACGGCACCGCCGCGCGGCAACGGGCGGCCCACTGCTCGCCGGTCGCGCTCCGGTCGGCCGCGACCTCTGCGTCGATCGCCTCCGGACCGGCCGCGTCGAGCACCACGAGGCGGTACAAGATCAACCAGCGCAGGTCGGAGTCCACCGCCAACCCCTCCGGAACGCCCTCGCCGGCGAGCCAGCAGTTCAGCCGGGCGACGTCCACCGTCGCGCCGACCAAGCCGCGCGCCGCGGCCAGCTGACGGGAGCCGCCCTGCGGGGCGGCCGCCAGTATCCGTTCGCATGCCTGAGCGATCAGCTCCAGCGCGGCAGGCCGGGTTTCCGGCGCCGAATAGCGGTCCACCAGACCGCGGGTGATCTTCAGGACGTCTTCGAGGATCACCACTTCGGTCTCCGCCGGCAGCGCCGCGAACACCTGAGCGACCAGCTCGGCGACCGGCCGTTCGCCGTCGACCACCGTGTCCAGCGTGGCCGCCCAGATGACCGCCCGGGCCAGCGAATCCGCCAGCAGGGGCAGCAACGTGGGTACAGCCGCCACCGACTCGTCGTCCAGTCGGATCTTGGCGTACGCGAGGTCACCGTCGTTGAGCAGCAGCAGATCGGCCACCGGCTCGCCGGTCAGCTCGGCTACTGGGGTTCGCCCGTGGTCGACGGCCGGGTCGATATCGACCTCGATGTGGCGGCGGCAGACGACGGTGCCGTCGGCACGGTGGTCGAAGAGCCCGATGCCCAGCCGGTGCGGGCGCAGCGTGGGATGGTTCTCCGGAGCGGTCTGCACGATCGTCACGGCGGCGTAGCGGTCGCCGTCGCGGACCACCTCGGCCCGCAGGGTGTTCACCTGGGCCCGACGCAGCCACACCTCCGCCCACGACCCGAGGTCGCGACCGCTCGCCCGGGACAGCGCCGCGAGCAGGTCGACAAGCGTGGCATTGCCGTACGCGTGGGCGCTGATGTGCTCGTTGAGGCCGGCCAGGAACGCCTTCTCACCCACCCACGCGGCTAGTTGCTTCAGCACGGACGCGCCCTTGGCGTACGAGATGCCGTCGAAGTTGAGCAGCGCCAGCGCGGTGTCCGCAACGTCCTCCGGCGCCACCGGATGGGTGGACGGGCGCTGGTCGGCACGCATGCCCCAGGCCTTGTCGCCCATCGCGAACGTCGTCGGAGTCCCGGTGAACCGGGTCGCCTCGGCGGCCACCCGAACGCCCATGTACTCGGCGAACGACTCATTCAGCCAGAGATCGTCCCACCACGCCATCGTGACGAGATCGCCGAACCACATGTGCGCCATCTCGTGCGCGACGATGGCAGCCCGCTGCGACCGTTCACTCTCGGTGACGGCGGAACGGTAGAGGTACTCGTCGCGGAAGATCACCAGACCGGCGTTCTCCATCGCGCCGAAATTGAACTCCGGCACGAACGCCTGCTGGTAGAGCCCGAACGGATACCGCACGGTGAAGATCTCGTGGTACCGGTCCAGGCACTGTTTGGTGATCGTGAAGACCTCGTCCGCCTCGGCGTCGAGGTACTCGGCCTGCGACCGCCGGCAATACAGCGCCAGCGGGATGCCGTCGTGGGCGTCGGTCCGGACGTGAAACGCGCCGGCGATCAACGTGATCAGGTACGTGGACAGCGGCGTGGTCGGCTCGAACCGCCAGCGGCCACCGGTGGGCGGCCCCGCCGCGGCGGCGTTGGACGCGACGAGCCAGTCGTCGGGTGCGGTCACGCGGACCGTGATCCGCGCCTTGAGGTCCGGCTGGTCGAAGCACGGCATGATCCGCCGCGCGCCGTCCAGGAACGTGTGCGCGTACAGGTACGTCCGGCCGTCCGCCGGATCAACGAACCGGTGCAGGCCCTCGCCGGTGTTCGAATACGCCATCTCGGCCTCGACGACCAGCTCGTTGCGCTCGGACAGCTCGGTGATTTCGAGCCGGTCACCGACCAGCGCGCCCGGATCGAGCGGCCGCCCGTTCAGCGTCGCCGAGATCAGCCGGGCCGGCTCCAGCTCCACGAACGAGCTGCTGCCGGCACGCGCGGAGAACGTCAGCACGGTGCGGGACCGGAACGTCGCGCCGGCGCCGGTGAGATCGAGATCCACCTCGTACGCATCGACGTCGATGATCTGGGCCCGGGCGGCGGCCTCGGCGCGGGTCAAGCTGGACATGCCGACCATCATGCCGGGCGTGGACCCGAACAGTCCCGAAGACTCGAGTCAGCAAGCCTCACTGCTCGGATTGACCGGTCAACGGGGTCAACTCGTCATCCGGCCGCTGGCGACGGGCCTTCCGGGCGGCGAGCCGCTGCGCGGCGGTCAGGCGCCCGGTGGGTTCGTCCAGCCGGGCGTCGGTGCCCCGGGGGCCGGCCACGTACTCTCCAGCGTCCGGCTGCCAGTCGAACTCCATCTCGCCGATCCGCACCGGGTCGCCGGGCTGCGCGCCCTTCCTGGCCAGCTCCGCCTCCACGCCGAGGCGTTCCAGCCGGTCCGCCAGGTAGCCGACCGCCTCGTCGTTGTCGAAGTTGGTCTGCCGTATCCAGCGCTCCACTTGGCGGCCGCGGATCACGTACACCCCGTCGGCGTCCGGCTCGACGGTGAAGCCGGCGTCGTCGACCGCGCGCGGCCGCAGCACGGTCCGGGTCGGCTCGGCGGGCGCCGCGGCGAGGCGGTGCGCCGCCACCAGGTCGGCCAGAGCGTAGGTGAGTTCCTTGAGGCCCTCGCGGGTGACCGCGCTGGCCTCGAACACCTGGTAGCCGCGGGCCTCCAGGTCGGGTCGCATCATCTCGGCGAGCGCACGCCCGTCCGGTATGTCGATCTTGTTCAGGACCACCAGCCGCGGCCGGTCGGCCAGCCCACCATAGGCGGCCAGCTCGGCCTCGATCACCTCGAGGTCGCGGACCGGGTCTCGTTCGATCTCCGGCGCCGCGGCGTCCAGCACGTGGACGAGCACGGAGGTGCGCTCGATGTGCCGGAGGAACTCCAGGCCCAGTCCCTTACCGGTGGCCGCGCCGGGGATCAGTCCCGGCACGTCGGCGATGGTGAAGGTCTGGTCGCCGGCCTGCACGACGCCCAGGTTCGGCACCAGCGTGGTGAACGGGTAGTCCGCGATCTTCGGTTTGGCCGCCGACATCACCGAGATCAACGATGACTTGCCGGCCGATGGGAAGCCCACCAGGCCGACGTCGGCGACGCTCTTGAGCTCCAGTACGACGTCGAGGCGGTCGCCCGGTTCACCAAGCTCGGCGAACCCGGGCACCTTGCGCCGGGGGCTCGCCAGCGCCGCGTTGCCGCGGCCGCCCCGGCCACCACGGGCCACCTCGAAAGAGGTACCGGCGCCGACCAGGTCGGCCAGCACCTCGCCGTCCGGCGTCTGCACGACCGTGCCGTCCGGCACTTTCAGCACCATGTCGGCGCCGTTCGCGCCGTCCCGGTTGCCGCCCATCCCGCCGGTGCCGTTGGGCGCCTTGACGTGCGGACGGAAGTGGAAGTCGAGCAGCGTGTGGTGCTGCGGGTCGACGACCAGCGTGATGCCGCCGCCGTGGCCGCCATCCCCGCCGTCCGGGCCGCCGAGCGGCTTGAACTTCTCCCGGCGTACCGAGGCACACCCGTGGCCGCCGTCACCCGCCTGCAGGTGCAGCACGACGCGGTCGACGAACGTGGTCACTTCGACACTCCAGGAGGAAAGGACAGCGGGCCGGGACCCGGAGGTCCGCGGCCCGCTGCGACGTACGACTAATCTGTGCCAGCTGCCGGCGCGGAGACCGGCACGATGCTGACCGTCTTACGGCCGCGCTTCCTGCCGAACTGAACGTTGCCCTTGACCAGCGCGAACAGCGTGTCGTCCCCCCCGCGGCCGACGAGCTCGCCCGGATGGAACTTCGTGCCCCGCTGGCGGACCAGGATCTCGCCGGCGTTCACCAACTGTCCGCCGAAACGCTTGACGCCGAGCCGCTGCGCGGCGGAGTCACGACCGTTACGCGAGCTGGAAGCACCCTTTTTGTGTGCCATGACGGCGTCCTACTTCCCGCTGGAGATGCCGGTCACCTTCACGCGGGTCAGCGGCTGGCGGTGTCCCTGGCGCTTGTGGTAACCGGTCTTGTTCTTGAACTTGTGGATCCGGATCTTCGGACCCTTGGTGTGCTCGGCGATCTCGCCGGACACCGCCACGCTGGCAAGCTTGGCCGCGTCGGTCACCACGTCGTCACCGTCGACGAGGAGCACCGCGGCGAGCGTGATCGCGTCGCCGGGCGCACCCGCGAGTTTCTCGACCTCGATCACGTCGCCCTCGGCAACCTTGTACTGCTTGCCGCCGGTCTTGACGATCGCGTACATCGGACGCGGACTCCCTGAGACTTACGCAGCGCGGAGCTGCTGGCGGATGAACTTAGGTCCCGGACGGCCCCGACCGGAGCCCACAGGAACAGGGGGGCACGGAAAATGCGCCGTCGGCAAGCGTACCGGATCGCCGTGCCCGCCCCAAACCGCCCTCTCCTCCCCCACGATCTTGGAGTTGTGGTTGGCACGAATCAGCCACTAAAGCCGCGAAAGGCCAACCA
>Ga0081539_10006341_pt1 | contig 11400 bp, 9 predicted proteins | sample TabmetS4T2R2_FD_71023 | JGI IMG/M metagenome (GOLD analysis project Ga0081539, IMG submission 71023) | Tabebuia heterophylla rhizosphere microbial communities from the University of Puerto Rico - S4T2R2 | ecosystem: Host-associated > Plants > Roots > Rhizosphere ...
TGGCTTCGGGACAAACCGCACTCTGCGGCGAGCGCGCGAAGCGACACGTCACCACCGAGGCTCGCCTCGAGCAGCTCCTTTGCCCGCCGCTCTTGCCATGACGCAAGACCGCCTTGTGGGCGGGGGGCATGCGACCGCATCCCGCCGTAGCGCTGCGCAACGTGGACGCCAACGGCCAGCGTGACGTGATCGACGAAGACACGACTGACCTGCTCCGGCCGCTCGAATGCGGCGAGGAGCGAATTGCCGAGAGACTGGATCGTGGTATCGGCGACACCAGCGCCGGGACTGTATGCGAGTTCTCCAATATCGGGCGCATCAGCGTCATCGGCAATTGCATTCAGCGCGGCGCGCGGAAGGTAAAAATGGACTGAGTGAAACGGCTTGTCGATCAGCACTATAGGATCACGCTTAAGGTCGTAGAGGACCGTCTCTCCCGCACGCAACGAGGAGTGCGGTGCGTGCTTGCCGTCCTCCCAGTATTTGTGATCCGGATAGTCGCGCATCTGCAATCCAACGAGATATCCATCTTCGCGCGCGATCGAATCCGTAAGACCGATGCGCGGATTGTCCGATTTTACCTCGGTGGCAGCGATTTCCGCGTTTCTGAGGGTCCGGGTCATCAGGACAGGCGCCGCCTCAAGACCGAACTTTTCGCCAAACTTGTCGCCGTAAGCCTCGCTCTTCTGCATGGCCGCCGCTCCTCCAACGACTTGTGACCACCGCCCTTTTGAACTTTGCCGCTAGGCCAGCTGTACCCGCTCCGGCCCTAATGCATTTGCGCGCCTCCACAATCCGGGGCTCAGTCCAGTCCACTCTGTGAAGACCCGCGTCAGATGGCTTTGGTCGGCGAAGCCTGCATTCTTTGCCACGTCAGCGATCGGAAGCTCCGAATCGCGCAGCAGCTCCTTGGCGGCCTCCACGCGGTGCCTGATCAGCCAGCGCTGCGGAGGCATACCCATCGACTGGCTGAAGGCGCGCGAGAAATGACGGGTCGACAGCCTGCATTGTCTGGCAATCTCTTCCAGTGAGATGCTGCCGTCCAAGTTGGCCTCGAGCATCTCCCGGGCCCGCTTTTGCTGCCACGGCGCAAGCCCGCCTTTGTGAGCCACCTTCTTGCGGCCAAACCGCGCCAGGAAATGAACAGCGGCCGCACGTGTGACGTTGCAGAAAAACAGCAAACTCACCTCATGCGGTTGCAACAGGGCCGGTTCCAACGCAACGGCCAGCCGACAAAAGGTGTCGTCCGACACCCTGAGGGACGGTTTGCCATCGAGACTTTCCACGGGAGGGCAGCCATTCTCTTCCGCAATGGCGTTCAAGGCCGCACGCGGGAAATAGAATTGCATGCATCGCGATCCGCCGTGGAGGCGGGCGGCCCCAGCCCTAAGATCGAAAAAGCTGACAAGATCCCTTTGCGCGGAGGACCCCCTACTCACAGACAAAGGCACGACTGCAACGAAAGCGTCGTCTTCCACAACTAGGTCGGGCGCCTTGAACTGCCAACACTCCGCTTCAATCAGACTCACAAGGATATCTGACCGTTTCGATGCTTCAACACGGATAGACTGAAGTGCGTCGGCCTGGCGAGGTGCAACAAACGGCATCTCCCGAGCGTCGGCGGCCTTTGGCGATGTCGTCAGCATTTTGCCTCGAGCGGGTAAGAGACCGTTTTTTCGCGCCTGTTGGCGGCGGGAAGACAGCCAGCAATCGTGTCGAGGCGAATTTGAGCGGACGTTTATGTCTTTACCCAGTAAATTCTTGCAAAGGCACGAAGATGGCCGACGGGCGCGGTTGCCGGGGATATCCTCGAGGTCATTGGAACTTCGCTCGACGAAAGTAGTACTGACTGGAGACGATGCGCTTCTTGGGCATTGCCAAATTGGTGTCTTTCGCATGAAACAGCGGTCGAAAGGAGAAACCGCGCCCGTAGGTGAAGTAAATATTCGCAGGCGACGAAGAACTACCGGCGTCGACAAAAGGAGTCAGAAAATGGCGTTTACGACCTTTTTCGAATATTTACTCGAACGGCCTGCCCGCAGAGTGCAACATCAAGTTGCATGAGACGTCAGTCGTACGACCTTCGTCTGAAGCAAGCGGTTGTTGGTCTATAGCCGAGCCGGCGGCACAACAGAATGTGCGGCTGACCGTTGCGGCTTGGATATCTTGCTTCGCAGCGCGGTTGAGCGGAGAAGCGCATGATTGTCGGCATCATTGGCGCGGGCGCGATCGGTCAGGCAGTCGCGGTTCTACTGCTGAGCGTCGGAATCCATGTGGTGATGTGCAACAGGCGCGGCCCTGACTCGCTGACGGACATCGTGTCCAGACTCGGACCCGGTGCAACGGCAGCAACGCTCCAGGAGGTTGCACAACCCGAAATCATTTTCCTCGCAGTTCCTTGGCCGCAGGTGCCGATTGCCCTCGGCGACATCACGGATCTCGAGGGGCGCATCCTTATCGATGCGACAAATCCCGTCGACCCGCCCGACGATCGCATTGCAGATCTTGGAGGCAGAACCTCGAGTGAAATCGTCGCCGAGCTCGCATATGGCGCGCGCGTGGTAAAAGCATTCAACACGCTGCCCGCAGGCATCCTTGCCACCGGTCCAAACCATGCCGCCGGAAGGCGAGTCATCTTCTTTTCGGGCGACCACGTGCCAGCCAAGGCAGAGGTCGGTCGCCTTATCGGCCGTATGGGCTTTGCGGGTGTCGATATTGGCAAGCTTGCAGAGGGTGGACGGCTGCAGCAGTTCCCCGGCGGACCGCTGCCGAACCTCGAGCTTGTCAGGTTGCCGTAGTCGGAGCACCGTGGCGTAGCGCGGCTCGCCGACTGCATGAGCTTGTTGATAGCGACCTTGCTGATCTCTGATGGCGGACGACTGCAGCAATTTCCCGGCGGGCCGTTGCGCAACCTCATCAGGTTGCTCGGCGCGTTACGCGGCCAGCGCCGATGCGGCTATCTCGCCTCGGTTTCAAACGGCTTCAGCCTAGTAAGCAACGCTTGCGCCTTCTTGAGATCGGCAGTGTCGAATCCTTCGGTGAAACGAGCGTAGACCGGCGCCAGCGCTGCCCACGCCTCGGGGTTGCGACCATCATTTTGGCGCAGGCGAGCAAGGCTCGTCGCGGCTCGAAGTTCCCAGGACAGGGCGCTTTGCGTCCGCGCCTGATCGAGCGCTCGAAGGAAAAAATCCTCTGCTCTGGCGAGTGCGTCCGGAGCTCCCTCACTCAGCGCGAGTTCCCCCCTGATCCGAAGCAACTCGGGCGAACACCAGCGTTGCTCGGTCTGTTCGCAGCGCTTGAGTGCTTCCTCGACCGCCGCGCGCGCCTGCGCGAACTGGCCAACTTTTGCCATGCCTTCAGCCATCACGGCCAGAAACCCCGAATAGTCCCGGGTAAAGCCGCTCGAAACAACGGTGTCGAGCGCGCTATGAAGCAAGGGTATGCCGGTCTCGAGGTCGCCACGTTTCATGTGCAGGATCGCTTGCAGGCAGCATCCAAGGGCATGCCATCGGTGGAGCCCATGCCGCGATGACGCATCGAGAAGCGTCGGGATGCACTCTTCCGCTGTCTCTAGGTCGCCGACGAACAGCGCAGCCTCCGCGAACACATGCAAAAGCGAGGGTACGGACTCCTGCCTGCGAACCTCCGCCACGGCAGTTCGCAGTGTCTTTGTGGCCTGCTCGGGCAATCCCTGTAGCCACAAGACGCGCGCGAGCGTGGCGCAGGCCAAGGCTTTCTGATCGTGGTGAAAACGGAGGTGGTGTAAGGCGGTGCCGGGATTGACGTAGTTGAGCAGCATTCGATCGATATGCTCTCTGGCGGCCGGCTGATCGCCACTGTAATGGAGCGAAATGCTTATGATGCGATCGCCTACGGCGACGTTGGCGCGGTCGCCTGTTCTCATCGCCACTTCCGCAAAGCGCCGGGCGAGCCGATGTGCCTCTAGAGCCTCGCCGACATCCATGCTGTAAACCCAAAGGCCCCAGAGCACGCCCAACTGGTAGTCGCTATCATTGAGTTGCTCGGACGCATCAAGCGCGCGCCTCCATGCTGTTGCAGCTTCCGGTATCGGTCCCTTGGTCGGGTCAAGGCACCAGCCCAGCGCCGCATATAGCCTCATCTGGTCGCGCGCGTTCATGTCGGTTTCTGATCCGATCGCGCCGATGGCCCGTTGTATGCGCTGGCGGCACTCCACTGTCAGCCCATGGAAGATCCACAGCGGGATCGCAGCGGCGGTCAATGCGACGCCGACTCGGGCATCGCCGCCAGCCGAGAACGCCCAGTCCAAGGCGGTCCGGACATTATCCAGGCGCCAGCCATAAAGCATCAGCCATTCGTCCTTCGAGCGCGTCGCGATCTCCATCTCGGCGCGTTCGAACAAGTCACGATAAAACTCGGCGTGTCGTTTGGCGCACGCGTCGAGTTCGCCGCTGTCGATGAGCTTCCGATGTGCGTAGGTCCTTGTGGTATCGGGCAATCGGTAACGGACGACGTCATCTTCGATTTTCGCAGCAAGCAGCGACTTCGTGACCAGGCTCGCGATCATGTTGAGCACGTCTGGTTCCGCGATCTCGTCGCCGGCACCGACGGTGACGGCTGCCTCTGCAGCGAAGTCGCCGACGAAAACTGCCAGCCGCCGAAAGACGATGCGCTCGACGTCGCTCAGCAGTTCGTGGCTCCAGTCGAGTGCGGCTCCGAGTGTTTGGTGACGGGGCAGTGCGGTTCTGCGACCTTGCGTTAGTAGACGAAATGCGTCGTCAAGGCGTTCGGCCAAACCCCGCACGCCGAGGACATTGACGTGGGCGGCCGCCATCTCGATCGCCAACGGAATGCCGTCGAGTCTACGACATATCTCGGCAACGACCGGGGCGCTGGCATCGTCAAGCTCGAAGGTATCGAGATTCGCAGTCGTCCTTTCAGCGAACAATTCCACCGACGAGAACTGCAATGCTCGTTTCGCGGACATATCCTCCTGCTGCAAGGGGACACCCAGCGATGGGAGGCGATAGACCCGTTCTCCCTCCGCGCGCAACGGTTCGCGGCTGGTCGTCAATATGCTTGCACGCGGCGCACCTCTCAAAAGAGCCTCGACAAGCGCGGCGCATGCCTCAATCAGATGTTCGCACGTGTCGATGACAAGAAGGACGTTCTGGTCGCGTAGAAATGCGACCAGGCTTGGGACCGGCGTTTCCGATGGTATTGACGCTCCGAGTGCCAACGCGATCGCGTTTGCAATAGGCTTTGGGCTAGTGAGAGGCGCGAGGTCAACAAAGCAGACACCATTTGTATAGTTCTTGCTGAGGCGCTCGGCGATCGCTAGCGCCACCGTGGTTTTTCCTATTCCGCCGGGACCAACGATGGTCACCAGACGACGTTGCGAAAGCTGCCCAGCTATTGCCTCGATGGCGTCATCGCGGCCGATGATGTGGGTCAGCCGGACCGGCAGTGCCTTGCCTGAGGTTGCTGCGGGCAACGGCAGTTCGAGGGCGGCGGTCTCGTCGACAGAGTTCGTCGGCGCGACGAAGCTGTAACCGCGGCCAGCCGTGCTGACGATATAGCGTACGCCACCCTGCCCATCCCCGAGCGCGCGGCGGAGCGCGGAGATGTGGACCCGCAGATTGGCTTCGTCGACGAAAGTGTCTGGCCAAACGAGGCCGATGAGTTCGTCCTTGGCAACGGTTTGGCCAGCCCGTTCGACAAGGGCGATCAAAGTGTCAAGTGCCCGTCCGCCCAGCCGAACCTGCCGATCGCCTTCGAGCAGCAGCTTCTGATGGGGCAACAGACGAAAACGCCCAAAGGCGATGCTTTGGCCTAGCGCCGATGAGGCAGGGATCGACACGCACTCAATCTCGCCGGTTGAGCGGACGCGACCAGGCATACGTACTACCGGCCGTCCGGTTCTTATCACGCCGGATTTGCATCGTTGAGCGCCTTGGCAGGTCCACAAGCATCTTCGAAGTCTAGGCGGGAGATCTCAGGGCGGCGAACTCCTGCGTGCCGCCAACCCCCACAGATCGAACCTGAGCGTGCCAAACATCGAGGCCGTCGCTTGCCGGAGTCAAAACTGCCCCACTTCAGTTGCGAGAGTTCTTGCAGGGTGACACACTTTGCAGCCCTCCGTGCGGCGGCAAACCTTCTCAATGATGGGTCATTCTTGACGTGGTAAATTTGGATCTGCTCGGCTATCTGGCACCGCGGTTCTCGCCGCCGTCGCGTTCGTCCCACAGGCGGTCAAAACAATTCAAATCCGCGATACGGCAGCCATTTCACTCTGGATGTATCTGATCTTCGCTGCAGGCGAGGCGTTCTGGCTCGCCTACGGCATCGCGATCCAGTCCTGGCCAGTCATTCTCCTCAATACGATTGTGCTCACTCTTGCCGCCATCATCCTCTTCTTCAAGGTGCGATACGGATAAACGAGGGTGCGATACGGCCATGAATCCAGACCTACTCGGCTATGTCGGAGCGTTCCTGACGACGGTCGCTTTTATCCCCAGGCGGCAAAGACAATCCGCAGCCGCGATGCGGCAGCGATTTCGTTGTGGATGTACATTATCTTCACCACGACCATCGCGCTCTGACTTTTCTACGGCGTCGCGCTTGGTGCTTGGCCGATCATCCTTTCCAACGCCATCGTACTTCCGTTGGCCGTCGTGATCCTTGCATTCAAGGTGCGATACGGCTGATGGGATGGTCCGTGTATTTGCGATGGCGGGAGAACTGCGAGTTTGCGGCGATCACCATCAAGAACGGCTTGCAGCATCCAATCGCAACGTCGATCTCCTCAGCGTGCCGACAGTCGCAACTCCAGTGGCGTGCGTCCGGTTCGTTTGCGCACCGCTCGCGCGAAATGTGCCTCGCTCAGGAATCCGGATCGCCTCGCGACCTCCGTCAAAGCAAGCTTGTTAAACGCGGGTGATGCCAGCATCTCCAACGCCACCGCAACTCGCGTGTCGAGCAGCAGGGAAGCAAAGGTGAGACTGTTGGCGGCCAAGGCGCGATGCAGCAGACGCGGCTGAACTTTGAGCGAAGCTGCGAGGTCGGTTGCCGTGAGCTGTGGTTCAGAACAGCGTTCGCGGAGACAGTTTTGGATTCTCTTGATCAAATCTGGCAATGCCTTTGCTTCGGAATCCCCGGCGATCAGTGCGAGCAAAGCTCCGACCTGATCGACTAATATGCTTTGGGGAATTGGCGAAGCCGCAACGAATTCGGGTGTGATCTGGCTCACGATCGGTGAAAAAACCTGTCCCCATTTCGAGTCGCCCGCTATTCGACGCCCAACAAGGAGCTCGGGCTCCGGAAGCCAGCTGTGCAGCCAGCTCACCGGCAGCTTGACGATACGGCCATGGAACCCTGAGGGGGCGCAGGTTTCGAGTTCGCCCTGCGAATCCACGAGAACTGAGTCTCCGCGAAGGTAGTTCTCGTTGTGGCCGTTGTGTACCACCTGCCACGGTAGCTGATTTGCAAACAGCAGGTAGCAGCGGTCGCCGCTGTGTTCCACATCGCTTCGTGTTCGATACGACTGGTGCGCGCTGATGGTCTCGGTCATCGACGTGAGACATCCGAAAGAAGCTTCGGCCAGGTCGACGGTGAAGTCGTGAATCTCCCGCCATTCCGAAACCGGCCAAAGCGACTGACGCAGGATGCTCATCCAGTAGTCGAACCGCATTCCCGACGGAACAATTCCCGTCGAGAAATGCTGAATGGATGGTTGAGTCGACATGAGCCGGCTCTTTCTCGTCCTGTATCGATCGTAACACCGACGCACCCTTGGATGAAGAACCTGAGCATGCCACAGCCCGCTTTCGTCCAAACCCGAATGCGCCAGTTTGATGGACGATCGTCTCTTGCTGACATGCTGACTGCACGCGCATAATGCTAATATCTTGCGAGATTCTTATGCGGCTTAGTTTGGAGGGGATTGTATGCCGGCCGTTGAGCATGACGAGATCCGGCGCTGGTCGACTGGCGACGTACCGCAAGCGAGGCGATTGGACTATTTTGCGTCTGCAATCGGTGAAGCCCTTTACCCTATTGCCCTCGACCGTGCAGACCCTCAGACTTTTCGGGCGGAGGTAAGTTTCGCCAAACTGGGCGCAATCGAGGTCTGCAAGGCAAGCGGTTCACCAAACGCGAACTCGCGTGGGCGGAAGGAACTGGCGGCGACGGGCGACCATCGCTTCAACATCTTGATGACCCTGCAGTCATCTTGGAGGGCAGATCATCGCGGCCGGATACGCATGTTCCCGCGCGACGTTCTGATCATCGATTCGCAGTATCCCATTCGGGTCGATGTGGATGACACGTACAGTGCCGTCAACGTCGTGGTTTCCGATACCTGGCTGCGTCAATGGATCCCCGATCCCAACATGCTGACGGCACGGCGCATTCCCGGAAATTCGCTTTGGGGGCTGGCGCTATCGTCTTATGTCAGCGAGCTATCGCCCGAGCTGGTTGCGGCCCCGCCTCTGCCCTTGTCGGTCATTGCGGACCAGGTCGGGTCTCTGCTTGCCCTGACGGCCAGTGGGCTGCACGATGCCCCGGCATACACGCCGGCTGCACGCTCCTTGCACGAGCGTATTCGCGATTGCCTCGCGCAACGGTGCATGGAGTGGGAACTGACGGCGGCTGATGTGGCTGCCTCCGTCGGGGTTTCCGTGCGCACGCTGCACCGGACGCTCGCAGCGGCCAACGAGACATTTGGTGACAGGCTTATCGAGGCGAGGGCGCGTGTCGCGTTGCGCATGCTGATGTCGCCGTTGTTCAATCGAGTGACAACGGCGGAGATAGGCAGACGCGCCGGCTTCCCAAGCGCATCGCATTTCGCACGCGTTATGCGCAGTCGTACTGGTCGCACTCCATTGCAGTTACGACATGCTGCCTATTCGGGCGAGCTGGACCGGGAGCTCTGATCCAGCTATCCGCCGATGGCTTCAGAAAGTTGGTTGGCCACCTCGTCTATCGATCGAAGGCCGTCGATACTTCTCAGCAACCGCCCGCGACGGTAGTAGTCGATGAGCGGCGCAGTCTCTGCCTTGTAGGCCAGCAGCCTGCTGCGCAAGGTTTGCGCATTATCGTCGCTGCGGACCGGCTGGCCCCGTTCGGCGGCTTCCTTGGCGCGCGCGACGATGCGGTCCACCAAGGCATTCTCGTCATCGATGCGGATTTCAAGAACGCAATCCAGCGCGAGTTCCTTCTGGGCAAGCAGCCGGTCGAGCCCGGTCGCCTGGCCGATCGTGCGTGGAAAACCGTCGAGGATGAACCCGGACTGCGCGTCCGGCGCCTCGATCCGCTCCGAGATAATCCCGAGCACGATCTCGTCGGGAACGAGGCCGCCGGCTTTCATCACGCCCTCGGCATTCCTGCCGACTTCGCTGCCGGCCTGCACCGCCGCGCGCAGCATCTCGCCGGTCGACAATTGCGGGATGCCCATTGTGCCGGCAATGCGCGCGGCCTGCGTGCCCTTGCCCGCTCCGGGGGGGCCCAGAATGATCAGGCGCATCTCAACCTCGTTTATCAGTCGGCGTTGGGTTCCTTCCTGCGGAAGTAGGCGATAGGGCCGGTAACATCTTCCATGCGCCATCCTTTGCGCCGATCTTTCGGACAGCGTCGATCTTTCCGGCGGCCTCGACCATCGGCTTCACACTTTTCGACCGCTTCTCGCTCTCAATGGGTCAGTCAGCTTCGTACTTGAACGAGACCTTTAGCTTCGCCCGGTAGGCCTCGACCTTGCCGTCCTTGAGTTGCAAATCGAGCGCTGCAACCTCTGCAATTCTGAGGTCTCTCAGAGACTGGCCGGCCCGTTCAATGGCAACTGCCGCCGCTCTCTCCCAAGACTCCGTGCTGGTTCCGACGATCTCTATGATTTTGTACACGCTTTCGGCCATGGTGGTCCTCCATTGCTTGCCGCCGGGTCGGGTCGAGCCGTTTGGCTCGATCCCGATTGCCGTTTGGATCACTACGTTTTGGCGGGTTTCTCGGGACGGGTGACGCTTCCGCGAATTTCCTGCAGACTGTCCTTCAGGCGCTCCTGGATGATCTTGACGGCTTCGCTCGTCGATTGCTTTGTCAGTTCGGCCGTCTCCTTGGTGCCCTGGACCGCGATATCGAAGACCTTCCTGGCAAACTCGGTTTGCCTTGAGAGGTTTTCCTGCGGATTGCCGAGCGGCTGAAAGGCGCGGGCCAGAGCTGTCGCCTCACGCAGTCCGGCCTCTAGGACCTCCCGCTGTTTTTGCGCCACCGACTGCGTTCCCTTGACGGCAATTTCGGCGGACTGGCTGAGAGCGTCGATGTTCTTCCGGTGGCCCTCGATCAGCTTGTCCACGTCAAGTTTCGGCAAACCGATATCGCCCCCAAATTTTCGCAGCATCTCGATGTAGGATCGGGTTTCTTTTACCATGGTTTCCTCCGTTTGGTTGGCTCTTGGTCCTGTCCGCCCGAACTGCTCATCCAGGCGCCGCCCGCCGCCGGGTGCCCGATTTCTCAGGCGTCTCGTCTTCCCGCAGGAATTGTTCGATTGTCGCGGCTGTCTCGGCCGGCTGCGTGACGAAGAACAGATGCCCGTCGTCGATGATTTCAAGCCGCGCGTTCGGTATGAGGCGCGCCAGAATCTGCCCGTTGGCAGCCGGTACCAGCGGGTCATCGCGACCCGTCAGCACAAGCGTCTGCTGCCGGATCGCCCACAACCACGGCAGGCTGGTCCAGCCGATCATGGCAATCATCTGGTAGAGATAGCCAGCCCCGTTCACTGCTCCGATCGCCCCCGCGTGGCGTGCAATGAGGGCGGGATTCTTGCGGAACGCGCCGCCATAAATCTCGGGCGCGATCTCGCTCATGTAGTCCTTGTCGACATAGCGACGCGGCGTGGCCATCTTGAGAAGGACGCTTGGGCTGCCCGGCACCATGATCGCGCCCGGCGACGTCGCGGCCAGCACCAGCCGCCTGCACCTTGCCGAATACTGGTGCGCGAACTGCTGCGCGATCCCGCCGCCCCAGGACACGCCACCGACATCGACCTTGTCGTAGCCGAGTTCCGAGATCAGTCGGTCAGCGAGCCTGGCAATGGTCGAAGGGCGGTAAGGCAATGACGGCATCGGGGAACCGCCTATGCCAGGCACGTCGAAGATGATCGCGGTCGTGTCGGAGAGCGCTTCGAGGAAGGGCTTGGCCAGTTCCCAATTGGCCCCGATGCCATTGAACAGGAGGAGGGGAGGGCGCGAACTTTTGCTGTGCTTGATGGCTGCGTTGAGGAGCTGAGATCCGATCTGAACTTTTCGAACATCGATTTCGGCCACGTCGCCCCTGGAAGCCATGCTGGATGAAAATCCCTTCTTGCCGCGCGTTGCTCCAGCACAGCGAAACTATTTCTCGAAAACGTAGCTGCCCGGCGCCACGGCGACC
>Ga0081539_10006342_pt1 | contig 11399 bp, 8 predicted proteins | sample TabmetS4T2R2_FD_71023 | JGI IMG/M metagenome (GOLD analysis project Ga0081539, IMG submission 71023) | Tabebuia heterophylla rhizosphere microbial communities from the University of Puerto Rico - S4T2R2 | ecosystem: Host-associated > Plants > Roots > Rhizosphere ...
TCTTCTTGGTCAGCGTGGTGACCAGCACCCGCTCCCCGCGCGCGACGGTGTCCCGGATCTCGCCGATCAGGTCGTCGATCTGCCCGGCGGTTGGCCGCACGGTGATCATCGGGTCAACCACACCGGTCGGTCGGATGAACTGCTCGGCGACACGCTGCCCGCGCTCGCTCTCGTACGGCCCCGGTGTGGCGCTCATGTAGATGACCTGGTTCATGTGGTCCTCGAACTCCTCGAAGGTGAGGGGCCGGTTGTCGAGGGCCGACGGCAGGCGGAAGCCGAAGTCGACCAGGATCTCCTTGCGCGTCCGATCGTTCTTGTACATGCCGTGGACCTGCGGGATGGAGATGTGGCTCTCGTCCATGATCAGCAGGAAGTCGGTCGGGAAGTAGTCGATCAGCGTCCACGGCCGCGAGCCCGCCTCGCGGCGCGAGAGATGCCGCGAATAGTTCTCGATCCCTGAGCAGAACCCGACCTCGCGCATCATCTCGAGGTCGAACTGGGTCCGCTGCTGGAGTCGCGCCGCCTCGAGCTCGCGCCCTTCGTTGCGCAGCTCGCCGACCCGCTCCTCCATCTCGGCCTCGATATCGTCGATCGCCGCCAGCAGCTTGTCCCGCGGCGTGACGTAGTGCGTCGCCGGGTAGATGTTCACGTCGCGCCGCTCGGCCAGCACCTCACCGGTCAGGTCGTCGACCTCGACGATTCGCTCGATCTCGTCGCCGAAGAAATCAACGCGCACGATGTAGTCGCCCGAGACGGGCGCGAACTCCAGTACGTCGCCGCGCACGCGGAACTTGGAACGCGTCAGCGAGGCGTCGTTGCGCTCGTACTGGAGGTCCACCAGGTGGCGCAGCACGCCATCGCGGCGATATCGGCCTCCAACCTTCAGGTTCAGGACGGTGGCGCCGTAGTCGATGGGAGCGCCGATGCCGTAGATGCAGGACACCGAGGCGACGATGATCACGTCGCGTCGCTCGAACAGCGCTCGCGTGGCGTTGTGGCGCAGCCGGTCGATCTCGTCGTTGCGGGATGAGTCCTTCTCGATGTACGTATCGGACCGGGGCAGGTAGGCCTCCGGCTGGAAGTAGTCGTAGTAGCTGACGAAGTACTCGACCGCGTTCTCGGGGAAGAACTCCTTGAACTCCTGGTAGAGCTGCGCGGCCAGCGTCTTGTTGTGGGCCATCACCAGCGTCGGCTTCTGCACCGCCTCGATGACCTTGGCGGCGGTGTACGTCTTGCCGGTGCCGGTCGCTCCCAGCAGGACCTGGTGGCGCAATCCGGACGCCAGCCCGTCGGCCAGCGCGGCGATCGCCTGCGGCTGGTCACCGGTCGGCTGATAGGGAGCGTTGACATTCAGATCGGGCATGGTCGGAGGGAGTCCTCGGGCTGGCCTGGGGTAGTAAGAATTTTACCGGAACCTCCATCCGTACCGATCTCGAAGTACCCGAGCGGCCTATAGGACCAAGGCCGGCCAGTTCCTAGATTTGCGCTGATGCACCGACGTGCCTGCGTCCGCCTGCGCCGCGCACGGCCATCCCCGCGTGGGATCCGCCGCCTCGCCCTGCGGTGGCTTCGGCCGAGATCAGGCAGCGGGCCGCGCGGCCAGGCGCTGGTTGAGTTCGCCGCGGTGCTCCTGCCGGTCCTGCTGCTCATCGTGGGGATCATCCAGTTCGGCCTGTTGTTCGGTGCGAATGTCACGCTCACGAATGCGGCCCGCGAGTCGGCCCGGGCGGCCACGATCTACCTCTACGACAACACCCACAACAAGGCCTGGAACGACGCGGAGCGATGCGGCGACGCCGTCGCCGCGGCAACGCAGGCCTTCGGCTTCCTGAGCGCGTCGTCGCCGCACTTCACCGCGACGCTTACCGGCGGGTCGTGCCCCACGCCATCCGGTGACGGCCAGGTGAACGGCGACCTGGCGATCAGCTACTGCGACCACGTGGTCACGTCGGCTGGCGCCTGCCCGGTGGGCACCGATCCGACCACGACCTGCGTGCCCTACGAGCGGCAAGGATGCCTCGTGCGGGTGACGATCACGTATCGGTCGGACATCATCGTGCCGTTCATCGGCACCCTGCTCAGCACCGACGCCAATGGACGCTTCATCCAACGCGCGACCGCAACGATGGTCGTCAACTGATGACCGCGAGCACACGGGGGCAGGTGCTGGTGATGTTTGCCGTCCTGCTTGTCGTGCTCCTGGGCTTTGCCGGCATCGCGATCGACATCGGGCGGCAGAACGCAGAGCAACGGCACATTCAGACGGCGGCTGACGCCGCCGCTCTGGCCGCCTGCCAGGCCCTCATCGAGGGCGCGTCCGACAGCGCCGCGGCGACCGCGGGGCGCACGGTTGCCACCATCAACGTGGAGCGTTCACCGACCGGCACGACGGCGGACATCGCCCCGGACAGCGCCCGGGTCTACGAAGACGGGCACGCGGGCAATCCTGCCTACCTGGAGAGCGGGATCCTGATCAGCGGCACGACCGTCCGTGTTGCCATCGCGTCCACGGTGGACACGACCCTGGCCCGCGTGGTCGGCGTGCCCACCCTGGACGCCAGCGCTCGTGCCAAATGCCAGCTTCTGGGCGGCCCGGCCATCCCCATCGTCGCACGCCGCTATGCCGCCGCGCCCGGGCCGGGCGCCGGATTCACGGACTTCCTCGCCACGTCCGGCACGAGCACGACCGGAGCGGTTGATGCGTTCAGCGTCCTCGGGTACGGCGGGCGCACCCCGGCCAGCGAGCTTGACCCCGGTCCGGTGCTCGAGCTTTACGGGCCAGGTGCCAAGGCATCGAACGAGAGCTCGTTCCGTGGCTTCGTCGCGCTCGACGTTCGCAACTTCCAGTCGACCACGTCGCGCCTCTATTACAACGGCGTGACGCCGGGAATCAGCGAAACGACCTTGAAAGACAAGGAAGGCGATTACCTGATCACCGGCTATCCGGGACCGATGTTCCCGTCCATCACCAGCCCAGCCGATCCAAACGATCAGGTCTCCGTGCTCCTCGGCAATGACAGCCCAATGGTCGTAGGCAATTTCGAGGAGGTCTTCGACGTTGGCGATCGGCTGCTGCTCGCCGTCTACAACGGGACGGTCATGCAGATCCCGGACTTCGCGATCACGCCGCCCAGCGCTATCACGGTTCCCTCGACGACGAGCAGCCCCGTGACCGGGCCGAACTTCACCGTCTCTCGAAATGACGAGTTCAACAGCACCGTCACGCTGCATCTGCACGGCGACTCCGCGGCGACCGCCATCGGCCACCCCGAGTGGGACATCCTGCCCGTCCCGCCAGTCAGCCCGCCGGCCGCCGGGGACATGAACCAGCCGACCTGGTCGACCGATGTCTTCATTCCGTCGAAGCAGGGAACGACCGTCACGATGACCCAGATCCGGACGAATGCGATTCCGGCGGGCATCTACACCACCTGGCTGGAGGGTCACTCCGGAAACCCGTACTTCCAGACGCGGCGGTCGCCGGTGCCGGTCAAGGTCGGCGGTGCTCAGCGTGACTTCAGCCTGTCCAACTCCACCACGGGCGCGACGGTGGCGACCATGGGCGGCAGCACGAGCATCCCCATCTACGTGTCGACCACGAACGCCAGCGCCACCAAGTGGGGCGCCACCGGCAGCGCGGTGACCCTGGCCGTCGATGCGTCCTCGTTCACCGACTGCTCATACGCGCCGGCCACCATCGGTGCGGGCCAGCTGACCCTGAGCGCCGGCAGCGTGACCCCGACTACCGGCGGGAGCGGCGCGCTGTCGACCCTGACGATCAACAGCGTCGGGCTGGCCCCGGGTTGCTACAAGTTCAACGTCCGCGCCAACGGCACCAACGGGGACGGGCAGCCCGTCGTGCACCTCCAGCCGATCCAGCTGCTCGTCGCCACGGCCAGCGGAGGCGGCAGCTACGTGGACGTCATCGGCTTCGCGGCATTCCAGATCACTGGCATCGACGCGAACTCGATCTATGGCAAGGCCGTCAGCGGCATCTACGCCGATCAGGACAACTCGAGCCTGCGCCGCGCCGAGCGAGCGCGACTGCAACCCTGGTAAGCCAAGGAGAACCCCGTCGTGGAACTTGAATACTCAGACAGGAACAGCAAGCGGTCGAAGGTCTACATCGCCGTGGGCCTGCTCATGGCCGTCATGGTGGCGGGCATCGTATTCGTCGCACTGCAGGCTGCCGGGCTGACGCGCGACAAGGACGTGACGATGCGCGAGGTGGTGGTGGCGGCCCGCGACATTGCCAGCCGCAAGCCGATTGAAGAGGGCGATCTCGCCATGCAGACCGTGGTCGCCGACACCACCAATGACAGCGCCTTCACCCGGATCGACCAGGTGCTGGGCCGCGTTTCGGGCGTGTCCATCTCGACCGGTCAGATGATCACCCAGAACCTGCTGGCCTCGAATACCGAGGGGCAGGCCTACTCCATCCTGGAGCCGGGCCAGGAGTTCGACCCGTCCGGGCCGGACCTCCGGGCCGTCAGCATCTCGGTGCCCGATGATCGAGCGGTCGCCGGCACGCTGGTCCCCGGCCAGCTTGTGGACCTGATCGTGACCATGGCCATCAACCCGGAAATCGGCCAGGACGCGGAGCAGGCCGCCAGGACGCAGGATCAGTTCATCCCCGGTCCGTCGACCAAGGTGACGCTCCAGTCGCTGACGATCCTCGCCCGCAACGGAGGGCTCTACATCCTGCGTACTGACCTGCCCACGGCAGAGAAGATCACGGAGCTCACCGCGGCCGGTGGCCAGTTCACGTTCGTGCTGCGGCCGGACGTTGACGACCGCACGGCAGACACCGATGGATCGACCATCGACCGGCTCATCGATGAGTACGGGTTCCCCGTCCCCGTGCCCCCGAACTTCGGGGACCAGCGCGCCACGCGCTGATCAGCGCCCGTTCCACGACGGGGATGGAGGCGCCGGTCCGGTGACGGGCCGGCGCCTCCGGTTTTCGCCCGCCCTGCGGCGCGGGATCAGGCGGCCATGACGCGGGCGTAGGCCGCTTCCACTTCTTGCCGCGCGTCCTCCAGCGGCGCCGATCCGTCGATCACCACGTCGGCAGCCGCGACCTTCGCGTCCTGCGGTGACTGGTTCGCGAGCCTGGCGCGCGCCTCGTCCGCGGTCATGCCCCGCGTGCCCGCCACGCGTGCGACTGCGTCCGCCTCCTCGCAGCGCACCACCCACGTGCTGTCACAGCGATCGTGCAGCGGCGATTCCAGCAGCTTGATGGCCTCGATGCATGCGGCCTCGGCCCCCGCCGCTTCGAGTTCGGCCAGCCGCGCACGCGTCTCGTTGCGCACGAGCGGGTGGAGGATGGCCTCCAGGTCGCGCAGCGCCTCCGGGTCGCTGAACACGATCCGCGCCAGGCTCCCCGCCTCGATCGTTCCGAACCGCGCCTCGATCCGCCGCCGCGCCTCCGCGTCGTTGTGCCGGATCTCCCTGGCCACCGCGTCCAAATCGATCACGGCGACGCCAAGGTCGCGCAGCCAGCCGGCGACCGTCGTCTTGCCACAGCCGATGTTGCCGGTCAGCCCAATGACCTTCATCCGTCCGCCTCCCCCTGCGGTGCGGGCTGGCAGCGGGGGCAGAAGTGCGTGCTGCGCTGCCCGATCACCATGCGCTGGATGATCCTCCCGCATCGGTAGCATGGCTCGCCAGTCCGACGGTACACCGCCAGCCGCTCGGCGTTGGCCCCGGGCTCGCCATCGGCTCCCACGTAGTCCGCGAAGCTTGATCCCCTGTTCCGGATGCCCTGGCGCAGGACCCACCGGATGGCCCGATGGAGCCGCCGCACCTCGTCGGGTGTCAGGCTGTCCGCGCGGCGCAGCGGATGGAGCCTCGCGCGCCACAGCGCCTCGTCGGCGTAGATGTTGCCGACGCCGGCGATGAACGACTGGTCGAGCAACAGCGTCTTCAGTCGCGCGCTTCGTCCCCTGAGCCGCTCCGCCAGCCGCGCCGCGCTGAACGTGCTCGCCAGCGGCTCCGGCCCGTGGCGTCCGAACACGTCGCCCACGCGGTACGGCGTGCGCGTCTCGCGGAGACGACGCTTCCTGCGAGCGGGCCGCGCACGCAATCCCCCGCCCTCCCACAGTCCGATGCGCCCGAACTTCCGCACGTCGCGGTACCGCAGCTGGCGCCCATCGGCCAGGCTGAAGACGACGCGCGCGTACGGGTCGTCCGGCGTTCCCGGCGGCGCGACGATGAGCGCACCGGTCATGCGCAGCGCGACGGTCATGACCCTTCCATCAGCCAGCTCGATGAGCACGCTCTTGGCCCGCCGGCCGACCCGCCGGATCCGCGCGCCCCGCACCTGCGCCACGAACTGCTCGGGTGGCTCCGGGTGGCGGATCGTCCGTGCCCAGCGCACCTCGGCATCGGTGATCTCCGCGCCGGCCACCCAGCGCTGCAGGTCCCTGGCGACCGTTTCGACCTCGGGGAGCTCAGGCATCGGCTAAGTGTGCCGCACCACCGCCACCTGCTCTTGCATGTGACGCATCAATTCGCACGAGTGCAGCCCGTCTCGCGTCACCCGATGCCTGGGACGCATGGAGCATCACCGGAACGAGGGTATTCGTGAAATTCGATGCTCCTCAGGCATCACCGCGCCGCAGGCCAGTACGCACAGTTGTCAAAACGACGGGGTTTGGGCGATTCCTGCTGGTTTTAGAACTCTGCGTTCGTGAAACAGACGCGGTTCAGCCCGATTCAGTCGCTGTGAGCACCCAGAGTTGTATCCGCCCCAGCGCGAGGAATGAGCTAGGCGGAGAGTGGCTCCGCGATCGCCTCCTCGGCCTCTTCCTGCGCCACCTCGACCGCTGACTTCGGAACGCGGCGCCACGCGCCGCCGTCGTCGCGGAGGTATCGGTCCATGGTCTCCCAGTCCGTGCCGACCTTGAGCGCCACCTCCAGCGGCGGGTCGAGCGGCAGGGCGCCCTCCATCACCTCCGTGGCGAGGTCCGCGAGGGCAGGGAGCTCCTCCTCATCGGTCTCGAAGACGAGCTCGTCGTGGACCTGGAGCAGCATCCGCGACCGGAGGCCGCGCTCCCGCAGGGCCGCATCCAGCCGGACCATGGCGATCTTCATGCCGTCAGCGGCGGTGCCCTGGATGGGCATGTTGATGGCCATCCGCTCACCGGCTGAACGCAGCGCACCGTTGCGCGCAGTGAGTTCCGGCAGGTAGCGGCGGCGGCCGAGCAGCGTGGTCACAAAGCCCTGGTCGCGGGCCAGCATCCGGATCTCGACTGTGTAGCGGCGTATCCCCGGGTAGGCGGTGAAGTAATCGGCGATGAACCGCTGCGCCTCCTCGCGAGGGATCTTCAGCCGGTCCGCCAGCCCGAAGTCGGAGAGCCCGTAGGCGATCCCGTAGTTGATCATCTTGGCGACGCTGCGGATGTGCGGCGTGACGTCATCGGCCTTGACGCCGAGCACGCGGGCGGCGGCCGCCAGGTGGATATCCGAGTGCGCGGCGAAGTCGGCCTTCAATCCAGCGTCGCCGGAGACGTGGGCGAGGATGCGCAGCTCCTGCTGCGAGTAGTCGGCGCCAAGCAGCAGCTTCCCGGCTGGCGCCACGAATGCGCGGCGGATGCGGCGGCCAAGGGCCGAGCGGATGGGGATGTTCTGCAGGTTCGGATCGATGCTCGACAGCCGTCCGGTGGCGGCAACCGCCTGCTGGTAGGTCGTGTGGACGCGCCCGTCCTCGCCCACCAGGCCCGGCAGCGCATCGACGTACGTGCCCTTCAGCTTGGAGATCTGGCGGTGCTCCAGGATGAGGCCCACCCCCTCATGCTTGTCTCGCAGCTCCTCCAGGACCGATGCATCCGTCGAGTAGCCGGTCCGCGTGCGCTTCGTCGCCGGCAGCCCCAGCTCGTGGAAGAGGATCTGCTCCAGCTGCTTCGGTGACCCGATGTTGAACGGGTGCCCGACCAGCTCGTAGATCCGCGCCTCCAGGTCGGCCAGCGTCGTGGCGAACTCGACGCTCATGGCGGCCAGCTGGTCGCGATCGATGGCCACGCCGGCGAGCTCCATGCGCGCCAGCACGGGCAGGAGTGGCATCTCGACCTCGCGGTAGAGATCCATCAGCCCGCCTTCGGTCAGCTCGGCGTCGAGCATCGGCCGCACCAGCACGCTGGTCAGTGCCTCGGCCGCGGCCCTGCGCGCGGTGGCCTGCTCCTCGGCCACGGGGTCAGCGGGCCGGTCCGGCAGCGTGCCGCTGAATCGATTGGCGGCAAGGTCGTCCAGCGTCTGCGCGCGTAGCGAAGGGTTGACCATATAGCTCGCGACGAGCGTGTCGACCGCGGTACCCTCCAGGTGCACGCCTCGCGAAGCGAGGAGCGTGACCAGCTGCTTGAGGTCATGGCCGATCAGCTCGCGATCGTCGCGGTTGAACCAGGCTGGCAGCGGCAGGTCGTCGCTCCACGGCAGGTACCAGGCCGAGCCGTCCGGTGCGGCCATGGCGATCCCCAGCAGCGGCCGCTCGAGCGCCCGCCCGGTTCCAACCGCCCAACCCAGGCCGACGTGCTCTCCCTTTTCGGTGAGCCATGCGTCGAGCGCCTGGCGGTCGTCATCGGTCCGGGCGATGGTCGGCTGGACGTGCTCGATCGCCCCGCCCGGGTCGGCCACCGCGTCGGGTGGCGCCACGGGCGCGGCGTCAGGCCCGCCCTCGGCCGTCGCTTCGCGCGACGCGCCCAGCAGGTCCAGGGACAGCTGGAGCCCGCCACCGGTCTCCTGCTCGGAGGGACCGTAGCCGGTGGGGGCAATGGACGAGGGCGGCAGGCGGTCGATGAGCGTCCGGAACTCCAGCTCACGGAACCGCTGGGCTACCGCTCGCCGGTCGTATCGGCCTGTCCGGCCCTCCTCCAGGTTCAGCTCGACCGGCAGGTCGGTCACGATGCGGCCGATCTCGCGCGACATGAACGCGGACTCGCGGTGCTCGGCCAGCCGCTCGCGCAGCTTGCCCTTGACCTCGTCGAGCCGTTCGTAGATGCCGTCAAGCGTCCCGAACTGCTGGAGCAGCTGGATGGCGGTCTTCTCCCCCACTCCCGGCACGCCCGGGATGTTGTCCGAGGTGTCGCCCTTCAGGGCCTTGTAGTCGAGCATCTGGTCGGGGCGCAGTCCGTATCGCTCCATGACCTTCGCCTCGTCGTAGACGACGGTGGCGGCGACGCCCATCCGGGTCGTCAGCAGGCGAACGTGGTCGTTGACCAGCTGCAGCCCGTCCAGGTCGCCCGAGACGATGTAGGCGTCGATCCCGGCCTTTGGTGCGTGCTGCACGAGCGAGCCGATGACGTCATCGGCTTCATAGCCCTCCAGCTCACGGATGGGGATGTTCATCATCTGGGCCAGCTGCCGCACGATGGGGAACTGGCTGCGCAGGTCGTCCGGCATCGACGGGCGGCCGGCCTTGTATTCCGGGTACGCATCGAAGCGGAACTGCGGCCGGCCCAGGTCGAAGCTGAGGATCGCGAAGTCCGGCTTCAGGTCCTGCATCCCGCGCAGGACGATCTGCAGGAAGCCGAACACGGCGTTCACCAGCGTCCCATCCGACATCGTCAGGGGCGGCAGCGCGAAATAGCCGCGATACACCAGGCTGGGGCCGTCGATCAGCATGAGGATCGGTCGTCGGTCGGCCATCGGAAGCCCCAGTCTAGCCCGATGGTCCCCGCCCAGCCGCCGGTAGAATCGCCGAATGCCGAACCGCCAGGCGATGGATCCATATGCGGTCCTGGGCGTCCCGCGGAGCGCGTCGGCGCTGCAGGTCGCCCGAGCTCGACGCCGCCTGGCAAAGCGCTTTCATCCGGACCTCCATCCTGATAACGACATGTCCGAGTCGATGCGACGCGTCAACGAGGCGTGGTACATCCTCTCCTCCTCCAGCCGCCGCGCGGCCTATGACCTGGCGCACCCGCTTGCCGGGACGCCGTCGTCGGGCCACTGGGCCGGGTCGCGCGCCGAGATCCGGCCGATGGCGCCGAACAGCACCCGCAGCTGGGCCTCGTGGCGCACCACGGCGGAGGAGACGCGAGCCGCGCCCCGCACGCGGCGGCAGCCCGGGGAGTCCGTCGTGACGACGCGCCGCCCGCCGCCGATGGCTCCACAGGAGCGGACGTTTCGCGACAGCGGCTGGGCGGCAGTGCTCGTTGGCCTGGTCTTCCTGCTGCTGCTCGTGGCGGCGGTGGTCGCGGGGCGGCTCACCTAGGGAGCGGCAGCCCGCCTCACCACCAGGAGCGTGCCGCCGGCAAACAGGAAGACGACGCCCACCAGCAGAACGATCGCCCAGGGGCTGACGCTCGCCACTTCCAGGGCATCCCTGCCATAGGCCGCACCCGGGACCGGCGTGCCCGCATCCTGGCTGGCCTTGCTGCCATTGCCTCCGCTGTATCGCTGGTCCCTGGGGCTGGCGGTGGGCTGGCCCGCAACCTCACCACCGAACACGGGGCGGGGCGACACCGTGCCTTCGTTGGCGTCGCCTCGGGTCGCGTCGTCCCGCGGTGCGCCTGCCTGTTCCTCGACGCTGGCACCCGCGGCCGCCCCGAGCCCGCCGCTCAACGTGCTGACCACGCCGGACGTGCCAATGGCACCGACAAGCACCAGCCCCGCGCCGGCGGCCATCATCGGTGCGGCAAGGCGTCGCAGCCAGCCGCCGGACGGGGCCTCGCGGGCGGCCGGTGCCGGCGGCACCAGCTGAAGCGGCCTGGATGGAACGAGGTCCGGCAGCTCCGCGAGCGCGCTGCGCAGCTGCGAGAGCTCGACAACCAGCGGTCCACATCGGTCGCATGCGTCAACATGCGCGCGCAGGGAGGCATCGGCCGATGCATCAGGGTCGCCACCGGCCAGTGCCGCCAGGCGCTCGTCTTCGGGATGGATTGGGTGCTGCATCGTCATCGGTCCAGACGCCCTCAGCCTTCGAACAGTTCCCGGTGCTCGGCCATCAGCTCACGCAGCCGCAGCCGCCCACGATGGATCCGCGACTTCACCGTCCCAAGCGCCGATGCGGTCGCCTCGGCCACCTCGTGGTAGTCCATGCCATACACGTCGCACAGCACGACGGCCATGCGCTGGTCGTGTGGGAGCATGCGCAGTGCCGCGTCGAGGTAGCGGTACAGCTCCGATCGACCGGCCTCAACCACCGGGTTCGGCGCGTCCGCGTCCGGCAGCTCGGCCGCTCCTTCCTCAGGATCAGGCAGCGTGGTCGTCGGCCGACGCTGGGCACGGCGCAGGATGTCGTAGCTGGCGTTGGCGGTGATCCGCAGCAGCCAAGAGCGAAAAATCCCGCCGCGAAACCGGGCGATGGCGTCGTAGGCATGTATGAACGCGTCCTGCGTTGCGTCGGCTGCCTGGTCGGCGTCGCCCAGCAGGCGCCACGCGAGGCCGTAGCAGGCCGCCTGGTA
>Ga0081539_10006343_pt1 | contig 11395 bp, 13 predicted proteins | sample TabmetS4T2R2_FD_71023 | JGI IMG/M metagenome (GOLD analysis project Ga0081539, IMG submission 71023) | Tabebuia heterophylla rhizosphere microbial communities from the University of Puerto Rico - S4T2R2 | ecosystem: Host-associated > Plants > Roots > Rhizosphere ...
CAGCTCGACCCCGCGGAAGGGGAAGGCGAGCAGCTCGACCTTGCCGATCGAGTCGGGCAGGCTGACGGGCTCGTCACCGCCGGCGAACCGGGTGCCGGCTTCGGGGGCGCGCGAGCGGAAGCGGCTGCGTCCGGTCGCCTTGCGGACCATGAACACTCCGATCACCGGGACCCACTCATTCAGGGGCCGTCCATAGAGGGGCACGAAGCTGAGCAGCGCCCCCAAGCTGAGGAGGACGACGCCGCCGAGCAGCCCGAGGCCGCTCTTGAGGGCCTGGACCAGGAGGATGGTGAAGAACACCGCCGCAGCCAGGATGACCAGCTGCCCGGGGCGGAGCGCCCCGACCCAGCCGCGCCGCTCCAGCGGCCCGAAGCGGTAGCGGACCTCCAGCGGGCTACGCATCCGGCCCCTTCTCGCCCGACAGGTCGGGCAGCTTCAGTGGCTTGGTGCCGGTGCCGGCGCCGCCGCCGTTGCCGCCGAGGTTGGCCGGGGCCGGCCGGGCCGAAGAGCGGATCGGGGCCGGCGCGGCCGGCTCCCCTCCCGCGGGCTCGCCGGCGTCGCTCATGGCGGCGAAGTTGGTGGCGCGGTTGCGGGCGGCGCCGACGACGGCCGCGCCGGCGGCGGCGGCCGCCGCCGGGGCGGCGAACCCGGCGGCCGGCCCAGCCGCCGCGGAGGTCCGGAAGCGGGTCTGGATCATGCCCGACACCACCGAGGAGCTGGTGGTGAGGGCGGTCGCGCCCGCGGTGGCCTGGCGCAGGGCGGCGCGCTGGTGGCCGGCGGTGACCACCGCCGCCTCGGCCAGGGGGATCAGCTTGAGCAGGGCGATCGGGGTGAAGGCGGCCATCAGCAGCAGGGCCCCGCCGGCCAGCACGCCCTCGAACTTGTCACCCAGCCCGCCCCGGGCCAGCCCGGCCGCGGCCAGGTTGATGATGGCCACGATGAACACCTTGGCGAAGATGATGGCGATCAGGAACTCGATCAGGCGCCGGCACCAGCGCCACCCGGCCGGCCAGATCATGGCCGCCAGGGCCAGGGGCAGGAACAGCACCGAGATGTAGATGGCGGCCGCCCGCAGCAGCAGCTCGAGCCAGATCGACAGCGCCCCCAGGGTGACGATCAGGGCCCCGAGCAGGACCCCGAAGACCGGGGCGGCCGGGTTGACCGTGCCGGCGCCCAGCCCAGCCAGGGCGCTGCCGGCGTCGGTCATGAACTTCTGGGCGTCCGCGCTGGCGTTGCTGCCCAGCGCGGCGCTCATCCAGTCGCTGACGTTGATCAGCATCTGGGCCAGGGCCGGCCCGACGGCCGAGAGGATGGCCGCCAGGGGCAGGAACACGAACGCCGAGCGGATGGCCTGCATGCCGTCGGCGCGCACGATCGACTGGGCCACCGACACCAGCAGGATGGGCAGGGCGATGATCACGGCCAGGGCCAGCATCACCCGGTACTGGGAGGTGAACCAGTCGGCGTTGACCACGTCCGGGCTGGTGGTGCCCTGGAGCAGGCTGCCCACCTTCTCCAGGAACCACTTGCCGGCCGAGGCCACGGCCGCGGTGAAGCTGCGCAGGGCGCTGTCGCCGGCGGTGGAGACCACGTTCTGCGCGGCCCCGGTGACGGCGCTGGTCACGGCCTGGCCGGGGTTGGTGCCGGCCCGGCAGACGTTGCGGGCGACCGGGTTGGGGATGCTGTCGCAGCGCTCCTGGCCGGGGTCGGGCTGGGACTGGGCCATGGCCGCCGGGGCGACCACCAGCAGCAGCGCGGCCACGGCGGCCGCCACCAGGACCGCGCGGGCCCAGGCGCGCCTACGGTCCTGGTGCATAGGTGAACTCCTTGAACTCGTTGGCCTTGCCGAGCAGCTCGGGGGTGGCCGTCGGGGGGGCGACGTCGGCGATCGGCACGGGCCCGTCGACGGTGGTGCTGTCGACCTGCTTCCAGTCCCCGCCGGCCCAGCGCAGGTCCACGGTGGTGGTGCCCCAGGCCTCGCGGACCGGCACGGCCCCGTTGGCGCCGCCGACCGACCCGCCGACGCTGGTCACCCAGATGGCCACCCGGGCCGTGCCGTTGTCGTAGGCCTCGACCCGCCAGCCGACCGGGGTGGCCCGCAGCAGCACCTGGGCGTCCTTGGCGGCGGCGCCGGTGACGCCAAGGCCCAGGCGCAGGGAGGCCACCGCCTGGTCGAAGGTCTTCTGGAGGCGACCGCGGGCCTCGGGGGCGGCCAGGACGTCGATGGCCGCCCGGCGCCTGGCCGTGTCGAGGAGGAGGTCGCTGGACAGCACCCGGGTGAAGTTGGCCGCGGCCGCCACCGCTCCGTCCGGGTTGTGGGCGTAGCCCACCCCGACCCCGTGCAGGTAGCGGCGGGGCCCGACCGTCCGGCTGGCGGCGGCCCCCGCCCCGGAGGTGGCGGCCGTGCCGTCGGGGGCGGCCGTGGTCGCGGGCGGGGCGGTGGTGGCGGCCGGCGGCGTGGTCGCCGCGGCCGCGCTCGCGGCCGGGCGCCCGTTCATGGTGGCCCGGCCCACGACCAGGCCGCCCAGGAACAGGACCACGGCCACCAGCACCAGGGTGAGCATGGCCGGCACGCCGCTGGCCCCGAAGCGCCGCTGCTCAGGGAGCCGGTACAGCACCCGGGCCTGGTCGCGCACGGCCATGGCCCTCACGCCCCCGCCAACGCCGACAAGGCCCGGCGTACCAGCCGGGCCCCCGGCGTCGGGGAAGTCGTCATCGGACCTCAGGCGGTCTGGCCGAGCGAGAACGCCCAGTTCACCAGGGCGGCGGCCGCGCCCACGATGACGGCCCCGACCACCGAGTACAGGGTGGCCCGCTTGCCCACGGCGGCCTGGTGGTAATTGGACGACAACGACCCGACGCCCCACATGGCCCCGCCGATGATGATGCCGACAAGCGACAGCAGCAGGGCGAAGGCGCCGATCCCGTTGATCAGCTGCTGGACCGGCCCGGCCCCGGGGATGGCGTTGAAGTCGGGGGTGAAGTTGACTCGCTGCGCGATCACGTTCTGCGCAGCGAGGCTCATGCGCAACAGCATCGGTAGTTCCCTCCGATGGTCATGCCGTGAATCCATCGGCCACGGCCAGAGTCTAGAGGCCATGAATAATCATCCGATGAACAATTTGGCTTCATGGTCACGGAAAGCATAAATGTGTGAGTCCGCCGGATTGGACAGAATGGGTATTGATTCTTGCTACCCTTACTAATTGCTTTTGGCGCGGCTACTCATCGAAACAAGATGGGCCGCTCATAGAGCAATTAGGTGAGAAGGAGGACGTCGGCAATCAATCAGAAAGCGCGTTTGAGGCCGCTCTCCCCCCGTTAGTGCCGATACGAACAAATAGAGGTGCCCCGGCTACTTTGCCGGGGCACCTCATCACTCAATTGAGCTCAGAACGGTGGCGGATCGCTAAAGTCGCCGCCGCGTTCGGCTTGCCGCCCCCTGTCGGAGGCGCGTTCGCCGTTGCCGCGTTGGCTGGCTCGCTCGACCTTGGCGGTGGCCCACTTGAGCGAGGCGCCGATCTCATCAGCCTCGATCTCGGTGACCGACCGCTTGTCGCCTTCGGGGGTCTCCCAGCTGCGCTGGCGCAGCCGCCCGGTGACCATCACCCGATCACCCTTCGAGAGCGAGTCGGCCAGGTGCTCCGCCTGGCCCCGCCACACATTGACCTTGAGGAAGCTGGTCTCGCCGTCGCGCCACTCACCGTCCTGCTGGATTCGCTGGGTGACCGCCACCCGCATGTTCGCGACGGCCGTCCCGTTGTTGGTGAAGCGGAGTTCGGGGTCTTCGACCAGGTTGCCGACGATGGTGGTGTGGTTGTCCGCTGCCATGCTGCTACTGCTCCTTCTGTGTGCTGGTTAGCGTTCGGGGCCGACGCGATCTGGCCCCCGACGAGGGCGGGTGGGCTGGTGGCGGGCGACCTGGATGGCGTCGGCCATGCGGTAGTCCTGGCCGGGCTGCCAGACGGCCGGGCTGGGGTCGTTCTGGCGGCTGTCGTGGACAGCGACGCGGACGCCGAGGGCGAAGGCGGCCTCGCGCCGGGTGACGTCGCGGTGGCCGATGCGGTCGGAGTGGTCGGCAGGGACGCCGAAGGTGGGGATCAGCCGGTCGAAGGCCTGCTCGGCAGTCCGCTCGGCCAATCGCTGGTGGTCGTGGATCCAGTCGTGGTCGTCGAGCTCGAGGGCCTCGGCGGCCAGCTGCTGTTGGTCTAGGGTGGGGTGGCTGCCCATGCAGGCTCCTTCCTGCGGGTGGTTGGGGTGGGTGCGGGCTCTGCTTGGCGGCGGCACGCGCCCACCCCGCGGATCAGGTCTGGCCGGCCGGGTGGCCGGCCCCGGGCATGGTCGTCACCTCCTTTCCTTCGCGCGCTCGCCGGCCGCTCGAGTAGGCGGGGTCGGCGAGGTGTGGGTGCGTTCGGGGCTGGTGGGTTGGCGTGGGCGGCCGGGGTGGGCCAGGCCGACCTGGCGGCCCGAGGCCAGGGTCCGGTGGGTCTGGCGAGGCTCCTCGGCCAGCAGTCCACAGCGCTCAGCGGCACCCAGGAGTGCCTGGTCGACCTGGCGGGGGTCGAGGGCGCCGGTGGCGACCAGGTTGTAGAGGTTGCGGGTCGACTCCCACAGCTGGCGGTTACGGTGGCCGACGGGGGCGGTGGCGACGCGGGCCAGCTCCTCGGCCAGGGCCGCCCGGGCGTAGCGGTCTGCTGGGGCGGCGCTGGTGGCCGTAAGCTCCACGGGGTCAGGGGATCGTTGCGGCACTCGGCGTTCCAGGCGGGCTCGCAACGGTGCCGGGACCTCGGCGAGCGGGGTCTCGAGATCGCGGCCGCTGACCCACTGGTAGGGGTGACCCGAGGCGTGGCGGCTAGGTGGGGCGACCACATAGCCACCCCGGCCCCGCCAGTCCACATGCTCAAGCCCGGCCGGGCGGGCGTTGCCCAGGCCGGTCGAGGCTAGGTAATAGTGCCAGCCGCCCCCGCCGGTTCGGACCAGCGGCCCCGCGCTGTGCAGCCCGTGGGTGGCGGCCAGGATACGGATGGCCTGTTCGCCTTCTGGGCCGTCGACGTCCAGCACGTCGAAGCGATGCCCGGTGGCCAGGCCGATGTTGGCCTGGGGGTAGCGGGTCCACCAGGCCAGGATCCTGGCCCGGTTGCAGCTGGCGTCCTTGACCCCATGGGAGACCAGCGGGCCGAGTGGGTGCTTGGCGGGCTGGCCGCAGCCCGGATCCCGACACGAACAGCCGGAGTCAACAGGCTGCTGGTCGCCGCCGAGTGGCTGGAGGTCGTTTCGGTGGGGGAGGGGGTAGTGCAGGGGCAGCACCGGGATGCCGCGGGAGGCATAGCCAAGCGCCGCGTCCCGCAGCTGCCATCTGAGCCGGCTCACCGAGCGTCCTCCGCCGTCGAGGGGCGTTGGCGTTGCAGGAAGCTGGCGGCGCTGCTGTGGCCACAGCCGGCGGCCTCGGCCAGCGTCCGCGCCGTCCAGGGCTGTCCGTCGGGTCGTGGCTGGGCATAGGCGGCCTGCAGCCGCGCCGCGACCGGCGTGGGGTCGGCCGGTCCGGACCCGCCGGGCAGCGCGCGCCGCTGGGCGCCCATTGCCGCCGCCCGGTTGTCCAGCTTGGCGATGGCCGTGGTGCGTCGGAGGGTCGTGGCTTCCGCGAGTTGGCCGGGCTGGGTGAACGCGGCTGGACGGTCCGGGCCGCTCGCCTGGGCGGTAAGACGGCTGACCTCGCCGGCGTCGCCCTTGAGGCCTTCCAGCATGGCCAGCACGGCCAGGGGGATGGCGGCGGCGATGCCTTGGGCGACCAAGTCATCCCTGGCGTGGGCGACGTTGCCGCCGATGGAGGCCAGAGTGCCGGCGATGACCAGCAGCCACCCGTAGCCGGCCCCGCGAGCGCCCCGTCGGGAGCGGCTGATGATACGGAACATGCCGTAGATGGCCGGTCCGTCGGCCACCACCGGAACCGCGGCCGCCTGCCAGCGGCTGTAGCCGGCCTGGATGCCCAGGGCGTACAGCGAGGTCGCCGAGACGGCATAGGAGCACAGGGCGATGACCACCGCTACCGCCACCCCCAGGCGCAGGGTGACCCGGTCCAGGGTGGCCACCTGGCCGGACACCGCCGGACGCTGGGCGCCGCGGCTGGGGTCCGGGTGCCCGTCCGACCGGCCAGCCCCATCGCCGTTGGCCCGGGGGTCGGGCCGGTCAGCGTTCACCACCGGCCTCCCGCGGTCGCTGCCTGTCCAGGTCGCGTTGGAGCTCATCGACCAGCGCCCGGGCCCGGTCGGTGGCCCGGGCGATCCGACCCAGGTTGGCCGGGTTGTCGACGAAGTCGGCGATGCCGCCAAGCGCCCGCAACACCTGGGTCAGCTCAGCCCGCCGCTGCTGGGCTTGGCGGCCCAACTCGGGCATGGCGTGCTCGCGCACCCATTCCTGGCGGGCGGCCTCCTCGCCGTGGTCGGTCGGCGGATGCGCCCGGTCGCTGCGCCAGCCGCACTCGCAGTCGGCCACATAGCCGGTCAGGTGGCGCCGGTTGTCGTTGGTCCAGGCCGCGGTCAAGGCGCCGTCAGCCAGCCGCCACAGGACATAGCCCTCGTGGTCGTCCAAGCCCTCGATCAGGGTGCCCATCAGGCCGCCACCTCGCCATCGTCACCGGTGGGATGCAGCGGCTGGACCGGGGCCAGGTCGTCCACCTGCATGGCCGGATGGGGCACCGCCGCGTCCACCGCCATGGCCAAGGTGACCAGGCGGCGGGAGCGGAACCAGGGTCGCAGCCGGATCCGCACTGGTGGCAGGTGCCCATACACCAGCAACGCCCGCCGCGGCTTCAACTGCCGCAGCGCCTCCGGGGGCAACAACCGGCGGTAGGCCGTCGACTCGGTGAGGGAGGGCCGGCCGTCCCCGCCGGTCGTCTCCGAGGTCTGGGTCACGGCCTCGTCCCCGACCAGCTTGGAGGCCAGCTCGAGGGACGCCGGATCCGCCTGACCACTGAGCAGCAGCTTGGCCCGGTGGCCGTTCAGCACGGTCGAGGCGCGGTGGCCGTAGCGGTGCTGGAGCTGAGCCTCGTCGTGCCAGATGGTCAACAGCTGGATGCCCTGCCCCCGCCCGGTGGTGGCCAGCTGGGGCAGCTTCTTGATGGCCGCACAGTTGCCCGCCTCGTCCAGGCACACGAACAGCCGGGGGTCGAGCATGCCGTCGGGCTGGGCGGCGGCCAGCTCCTCCGCCTTCCAGACCACCACCGACACCAGTAGCTCGAACAGGGGCCGGAGCCGCTCCTGCTCGCTGGCCGGGGCGTAGAGGTAGAGGGTGTTGTTGGCCCCAGCGATCAACTCGTCCAGGTCCAGGTCGCATCCGTCGGCTGAGGCCGCCACGGTCGGGTCGCCGTACACGTCCAGGAGGGTCTCGGCGGTGCCGTAGACCGAGCCCATGGTGTTCTCAGGTCGGCTGGTGCAGGCCGCCCAGGCATCCAGGGCCTGGGGGTTGCCGATCTCCATCAGCGCTTGGGCGACGTCGTCGACGTCCTGGACGTCGACCCAGCGAGCGACATCGGCCATGGTGCGGCCGGTGCCGGCCGCGGCGAAGAGGAGGACCGAGAGGAGTTTGGCGCCCAGCAGTTGCCAGTAGTTGGCGTCCTCGGCCCGATGGCCTTGGACCTCGGCGGCGTCGGCGAGCATGCGACCGATGCGGCGGGCGTCGCTGTAGGTGCGGCAGTAGGCCAACGGTGTCCACCTGGCCCCGGGAACGCCAGCGAGGCCGAGGGGGTCGTAGACCCAGACGGCGCCCAGGTTGGCCCGATGGGCGCAGGTGGCCCGGAGCACATCCGGCTTGATCGACGTAGTGACGAGGTTGCCCTGCCATTCCAGGATGGCCGGGATGACGAGGCCGTGGGTCTTGAAGGAGCCGGGTGGGCCGAAGGCCAGGACCGAGTGGCATTGTTCGACGGCCAGGTAGAGGTGGCCGAGGAGGCGGTCGCGGAGCCGGTCGCGGCGGCCCAGGATGATCCGTCCGCGCCGCGGGCCCACCACGAGCAGGCGGCGCAGCTGCCACCAGCTCGCCCACCTCGCGCCGCGTTCCTTGCGCCGTCGGCGGGCCCGGGGCGAGACCAGCCGGACTAGCAGCCCGTACGCGAGGGCTGGGAGCCAGAAGGTGAGCACGGCGGCCGCGTACATGCCGACCGGGCCGGGCAGCAGCGGCTGCGCGGAGGGCGGCCAGGCCTGGGCTGGGTCGTCCCAAGTGCCGGGCAGCCGCAGCAGGACCCCGAGCATGTCGACCAGCCGCACCGGCAGGTGCTCATGCGCCCCGAAGACGATGGCGGCGACCTGGCCGATCAGCCAGATCAGCCCGCAGGCGGCGAACAGCAGCGCCGCTACCAGCAGCCAGAAGGTGTCAGGGACGTACTGGTGGTCCCGGTAGGGGTCGCGGTCACGCCACATCCGAGCCACCTCCTTTCGAGGCTCGGATGGGCTGGGCTTCCCGCAAGCAGGTGCGGCAGCGGCGATGGCCGTCGGGGGTGTAGTAGGTGTTGGCGGCGGTGAAGCGGTGGCCGCGCTTGCAGTGGGTCTTGCTGGCCTGGGGATGGCCGGCGGGCACGCGGCGGGCTTGCGGGCGGCCGGCGCGGTCGGCCGCGATCAGGCGACGGACGATCTGCTGGGGTTGGCCGCCCCAGATGCCGTACTGCTGGCCGGTCCGGACTGCGAAGGTCACGCAGGCGTCTCGCACCGGGCAGGTCTCGCAGATGGCGATAGCCTCGGCCTGGAGCTCCGCGGCGTCAGAGAAGAACGGGTCGTAGTCGGCCGAGACGACCTCAAGGCAGGCGGCCTGATCACGCCAACACCGGACCTCGGTCATGCCGCCCGGCCCCCTTGCCGCCACGCCGCTTGTGGCAGACGCCTGACTTGGGCGGCCAGCGTTGGGCTGATGACTCGGGCGTCAGGACCGGCCGGCGCCGGGTGCAGACGCGACCGAAGAGACCGATGGGGGAGTACGGACGCCAGCGGATTTGCTAGCGGGATGCAGCGGGACTGAGTGGAATCCGAAGGATCTAGTGGCACTAATTTCGGACTATCGCTGCTGCTCAGGAGACATGTGGAGGGATCGGATGGACCCTGATGGGAGGCCTTTGGGCTTGCTCATAACCCAGAGGTCGAGGGTTCAAATCCCTCCCCCGCCACCAACCACCACCAGGGCGTTCGCCACCTCCGGCGGACGCCCTTCTGGTACTCCAGGGGTCGAATGCTCACGCCTTGCTCACATCGGCCGACTGTGCGAGTTCGGCTCATGCTTTCCGGTGTGGCTCCGGTTGCTGGCTGACAGTGTTCGGACGCGGCTCCGGGTCCTGGGCGACAGTGGCTCCGGTAGGTGGGTGACGGTCACCGGTTGATCTGGGGGTTCCACCCTTCTTGGCTGTGCCTTCTTGGTGGGCGCGAGCGGAGGAGGCCGACACCGTGCTGGTGGAGTTGGGCTGGTGGAGCAGCGCTACCGGGCCGTGCTGGAGGTCCTGGACAACGGGGCGACGGTGGTGGAGGTGGCACGCCGCTATGGGGTCGCCCGCCAGACCGTGCACGCCTGGCTGCGCCGGTACGCGGCTGAAGGGTTGGGTGGGCTGGCCGACCACAGCTCCCGACCGGCCTCCTGCCCGCACCAGATCCCAGCACCGGTGGAGGCGCGGGTGGTGGCGTTGCGGCGGGCGCATCCGGGCTGGGGGCCACGCCGCATCCTGACCCAGCTGCGCAGCGAGGGGGTGGTGCCGCTGCCGGGGCGCTCCAGTGTGTACCGGGCGCTGGTGCGCCATGGGCTGATCCAGCCCCAGCAGCGGCGCCGGCGTCGCCAGGACTACCAGCGCTGGGAACGGGCCCGGGCGATGGAGCTGTGGCAGCTGGACATCAGCGGGCGGATCCGGCTGGCCGATGGCACCCAGCTGTCGGCGGTGACCGGGATCGATGACCACTCCCGGTTCTGCGTGCTGGCCAGGTTGGTGGAGCGGGCCACCGCCCGGCCGGTCGGTGACGCCCTGGGGGCCGCGTTGGCCCGCCACGGGGCGCCCCAGGCGATCCTCACTGACAACGGCAAGGTCTTCACCGCCCGGTTCGGCCCCGGGCCTGGGCCGGTGCTGTTTGACCGCCTCTGCCACGACCACGGCATCCGCCATCTGCTGACGGCGCCGACTCGCCCACCACCACCGGCAAGGTCGAGCGGCTGCACAAGACGATGCGCCGCGAGTTCTTCGACCGGCAGCTGTTCGACACCATCGAGCAGGCCCAACAAGCCCTGGACGCCTGGGTGGTCCACTACAACACCGCCCGGCCCCACCAGGGCATCGGCGACCGGCCACCAGCCGACCGGTTCGCGCTCGCCCAACCAGTCCCGGTCGAGCCTGCCGAGGTGGCCACCACGGCGCAGGACAGCTCGCCACCCGAGCGCCGACCCCAACCGCAGCCTCAACCGGTGGGGTTGCCGGTGATCCAGCGTCGGGTGGCGGTCAGCGGCCGGATCAGCCTGGCCGGGGTGCGCTATCTCGCCGGCCGGTGGCTGGCCGGGGAGCTGGTCCAGGTCGCCTTGGCTGACGGGCTGGTCGAGATCACCCATCCTGGGGTGCTGGTCGCCACCCACGCCAGCCGCCACCACCCAAGCACGCAGCCGGCGATCCGTCGGGCCCGGTGGCCAGGCCACCACGGCCGGCCACCACCGGGGTGACGGTGACCAGGATCGCCGATCCGGGCGGGACGGTCTCCTTCGCCGGCGCCGGCTCCTACGCCGGCTGGGCCTACCGCGGCCAGCAGCTCCAGGTCGCCCTGGTCGGCGACACCGTGCAGCTGGCCGTGGCCGGGCGGGTCATCAAGGTCCACCCGATCCGCCACGACCGCGCCAAGGAACACGGTGCCTTCGCCACCCCCAACGGGCGACCACGACGCCACAGCCCTAGTGTCGCCGAGCACCCGAAGTCACCTGTCGTCTGGCTCCCGGAGCCAACCTGTCGCCCGGGTACCGGGACTTGACAGAGTTCGGCCCCGGGGAGGTCTCCCGTCCGACGCAGCACCGAACCGTCAGCGAGGCGTGGTACATCGTCCAGGGGCTGGGCTGGATGTGGCGCCGCCAGGACGGGGCCGAACGAGAGATCGACCTGCGGCCGGGCGCCGCGCTCACGATCCCGGTCGGGACGGCGTTTCAGTTCCGCAACACCGGATTGGAACCGCTGGCTGCGGTCGGGGTGACGAGGCCACCTTGGCCCGGCGAGGACGAGGCGATGGAGGTTGCCGGTGCTTGGGCGCCGCAGCTCACGGCCTAGCTTTGCAGCTAGCCAGCAGTTCTGCTCGCTAAGCCGACTGGGCAGATGTTCTGTCCGTAACTGGAGATGAGGGGTGGCTGCTGACGAAGTAGCCTCGTGGGCCGTTGGAGCTTGCGACCACAACGACCT
>Ga0081539_10006344_pt1 | contig 11394 bp, 11 predicted proteins | sample TabmetS4T2R2_FD_71023 | JGI IMG/M metagenome (GOLD analysis project Ga0081539, IMG submission 71023) | Tabebuia heterophylla rhizosphere microbial communities from the University of Puerto Rico - S4T2R2 | ecosystem: Host-associated > Plants > Roots > Rhizosphere ...
ACCCGCAGACCACCACGCTGCTGGACTACCACCGCTCGCCGCACCGCCGGGCGGCGTCCGGCAAGGCGGGCCAGGGCGGCAACCGGGACGGCGCGTCCGCGTCGGACCTCGTGCTGCCGGTGCCCGACGGCACCGTGGTGAAGGACGCCGCGGGCACCGTCCTCGCGGACCTCGTCGGTGCCGGCGCGCGGTACGTCGTCGCCCCCGGCGGCCGGGGCGGCCTGGGCAACGCCGCGCTGGCCTCGCCGCGCCGGAAGGCGCCGGGGTTCGCGCTGCTAGGCGAGCCCGGCGAGTACTCCGACGTGACGCTGGAGCTCAAGACCGTCGCCGACGTCGGTCTCATCGGGTTCCCCAGCGCGGGCAAGTCCAGCCTGGTCGCGGCGATGTCCGCCGCCCGGCCGAAGATCGCCGACTACCCGTTCACGACGCTGGTGCCGAACCTCGGCGTCGTCCAGGCCGGCGACGTCCGGTTCACGGTCGCCGACGTCCCCGGCCTGATCCCCGGCGCCAGCGAGGGCCGCGGCCTCGGCCTGGAGTTCCTGCGGCACGTCGAGCGCTGCGCCGCCCTCGTGCACGTGCTCGACTGCGCGACGTACGAGCCCGGCCGGGACCCGCTCACCGACCTCGACGTCATCGAGGCCGAGCTCGCGGCGTACGCCGTCGACGAGGGCACGCTGCCGCTCACCCGGCGGCCGCGGATCGTCGTCCTGCACAAGGTCGACGTCCCGGACGCGCGCGAGCTGGCCGAGCTCGTGCGTCCCGAGCTCGAGGCGCGCGGGCTGGAGGTGCACCTCGTGTCGTCGGTGAGCCACGAGGGGCTGCGCGAGCTGTCGTTCGCGATGGCGCGGCTGGTCGAGCAGGCGCGGGCCGCGGCGGCCACGCCGGAGCCGACGCGGATCGTGCTGCGCCCGCAGCCGGTCGACGAGACCGGGTTCACCGTGACGCGCGAGCGGACGCCGGACGGCGAGCGGTTCAGGGTCCGCGGCGCGCGGCCGGAGCGGTGGGTGCGGCAGACCGACTTCTCGAACGACGAGGCCGTCGGCTACCTGGCGGACCGCCTCGCGCGGCTCGGCGTCGAGGAGGCGCTGGTGGAGGCCGGCGCCGTCGCGGGCGCGGAGGTCGTGATCGGCGGCGACAAGGGAGTGGTCTTCGACTGGGAGCCGACGCTGAGCGCCGCCGCCGTCGCCGGGCCGCGCGGCAGCGACGCCCGGCTGGCCGAGCCCGAGCGGCGCACCAGCGCCGAGCGCCGCGACCGGTACGAGGCGTTGCGGCAGGGACGCCGCGACGCGCGCGGCGAGCTGGCGGCCGAGCGTGCGGCCGGGCACTGGGCCACGCCGGACGACGTCGACGAGGACCTCGACCACGAGGACCTCGACCACCTCGACCTCGACCACCTCGACCTCGACCTCGACGACGCCGACCACGACGACGCCGACCACGACGACCTCGACGACGTCGACGCCGGGGATGGCGACGACGGCGACGACGCCGTCGACGCGGGGGAGCGGGCGTGAGGGAGCCGGCGGTCGCCGCCGGGGGCGACGTGGTCGCCGACCCGCGCTCGTCGATCCGGGACGCCGCCAGGGTCGTGGTCAAGGTCGGGTCGTCGTCGCTCACCACGGCCGCCGGCGGCATCGACGACGGCAGGCTCGACGCGCTCGTGGAGGTCCTGGCGCGCCGGCGGCTGGCGGGCGGCGAGGTGGTGCTCGTCTCGTCGGGCGCCATCGCGGCCGGCCTCGCGCCGCTCGGGCTGCCCCGCCGCCCGCGGGACCTGGCCACGCAGCAGGCGGCCGCCAGCGTGGGCCAGGGACTTCTCATGACCCGCTACACCGCGGCGTTCGCCGGCCGCGGGCTGACCGCCGGACAGGTGCTGCTGACCGCGGACGACGTCGTGCGCCGCACGCACTACGTCAACGGCCGCCGCACGCTGTACCGGCTGCTGAAGCTCGGCGTCGTTCCCGTCGTCAACGAGAACGACACGGTCGCGACCGACGAGATCCGGTTCGGCGACAACGACCGCCTGGCCGCCCTCGTCGCGCACCTCGTCCACGCCGACGCGCTCGTGCTGCTCTCCGACGTCGACGCGCTCTACGACGGCCCGCCGTCGCGGCCGGGCGCCCGGCGGGTGGACGTCGTGGCGGGCCCGGCGGACCTCGACGGCGTCCGGGTGGGGAGCGTCGGCCGCGCGGGCGTCGGCACCGGCGGCATGGTGACCAAGGTGGACGCCGCGGGCATCGCCACGGCCGCCGGCATCCCGACGCTGCTCACGTCGGCGGCGCAGGCCGCCGAGGGGCTGGCCGGGGCCGGCGTCGGCACCTGGTTCGCGCCGCAGCCGTCGCGGCCGACGAGCCGGCTGCTGTGGCTCGCGCACGCCGCCCAGGCCGCGGGGCGGCTGGTGCTCGACGAGGGCGCCGTGGCCGCCGTCGTCCAGCGGCGGAAGTCGCTGCTGCCGGCCGGCGTCGTCCGGGTGGAGGGGCGGTTCGCCGCCGGGGACGCCGTCGACCTCGTCGACCCCGCCGGCCGGGTGGTCGGCCGCGGGCTGGTCAACTTCGACGCCGACGAGCTGCCGGCACTGCTCGGCCGCTCGACCCGGGACCTCGCCCGGGAGCTGGGGCCCGGTTACTCTCGGGAACTGGTCCATCGCGACGACCTCGTAGTCCTGGTCCGGCGCTGACCACCGCGGTCCCACGAAGTGACCGTTTGTGGCTCGGCCGTACGGGCCTGGAACTCGGCGTCCGCGGGCGGTGGCGGTTGGGCCGTTCGGGGTGCCGGTCTGCCCCGCGGCGCGGCGCCGACGGCGTCGAAATCACCGTCACGTGCTGTGATACCCCTTAGATTCCGTTGTTGATGTCCGAAACGGATGACGGAGGGACCGGAATGCTGGTGCACTTGATGACGTGCTGCCAGAGCCCGGTGAGGACGCCGCGCCGGTGGAAGCCTCCGTGGACGCCTTCCTCCGGGTCCCCATGAGTCGCCGGACCGGCCCGCGCCCGGCTGACGGTGCGGACCCGACTCTTTGGTTCGTGACGGTTACTCTGGGTGGTGATCCGGTCGAACCGACCGAGACCCGGGCGGCTCTGGAGCGGCTCAGCATCGAGCGCCCGTTCGTCGTCTCCGCGCGCTACGGGGCCACGCGTGCCGAGGTGCGCTACTGGGACGAGGGTGACGACGTCTCGGTCGCCGTCGACCAGGCGCTGCGGATGTGGTCCGACCACACCGAGAGCGCGCAGCTGCCCCGGTGGCGGATCGTCGGCCTCGAGGTGCTGGACCGCGAGACCGCGCGCCGGCAGTGGGACGCCGCCGACCGGCGGCGGGTCGGCGTGCTGGGGGAGATCCGCCCGTTCGACCCGCCGGTCTGATCCCCACTCCTCCCGTGATCATGCACGTCCGGTACACCGTCACCTGCACTTACGCGGTGATCATGCACTTCGCGGAGGTCCGGCCGGCGAGTACCGGACGACTTCGTTCACGCGGATAGTCTGGTAGCCATGAGCGTGACCTCCGCCGTCGGCCGGCCCAGCAGCAGCGACGACGCCTCCGGTGCGCCCGCCGCTGTGCCGCCGGGCTCCGGGGCGGCTCCGTCCTCCACCCGCCCACCCGCCGCCGAGGTGGCCGTGCTGGAGGTCTGCCGCCGCGCCCGCGAGGCGTCGCGGGCGCTCGCGACGGCGCTGCCGGCCGCGAAGGACGCAGGCCTCCACGCCATCGCCGACGCGCTCGTCGCCGCCACCGACCGCATCGTCGCCGCGAACGCCGAGGACATCGAGCGAGGGCAGGCCAGCGGGATGTCCGCCTCGCTGCAGGACCGCCTGCGGCTCGACGCGCGCCGGGTGGCCGCCATCGCCGACGCGGTGCGCGACGTCGCCGCCCTCCCCGACCCGGTGGGCGAGGTCGTGCGCGGCTCCACGCGCCCGAACGGCCTGCGGCTGCGGCAGGTCCGGGTGCCGCTCGGCGTCGTCGGCATGGTGTACGAGGCGCGGCCCAACGTCACCGTCGACGCCGCGGTGCTGGCGCTCAAGAGCGGCAACGCGGCCGTGCTGCGGGGCGGCTCGGCGGCGATGTCGTCCAACGTCGCGATCGTCGACGTCGTCCGCGGCGCGCTGGCCGCCTCCGGCCTGCCCGCCGACGCGGTGGCCTCGATCGACGAGTGGGGGCGCGAGGGCGCCGTCCACCTGATGCGGGCCCGCGGGCTGGTCGACGTCCTGGTGCCGCGCGGCGGGCAGGACCTCATCCGCACGGTGGTCGAGAGCTCGACGGTCCCGGTGATCGAGACCGGCTGGGGCAACGTGCACGTGTACGTCGACGCGGCGGCCGACCTCGACCAGGCGCTGGCGATCGCCGTCAACGCCAAGGTGCAGCGGCCCAGCGTCTGCAACGCGGCCGAGACGCTGCTGGTGCATCGCGAGGTCGCGGCGGCGTTCCTGCCGCGCGTGCTGCGCGAGCTGGCGGGCGCGGGGGTCGCGCTGCACGTCGACGACCGCGTGCGCGAGGCGGTCGCGGGCGCCGGGATCGCGACCACCCCGGCGACGGACCACGACTGGGCGACCGAGTACGTCGGGCTCGAGCTGGCGGTCGGCGTCGTCGACTCGCTGGACGACGCGGTGGCGCACATCCGGCGCTGGAGCAGCGGCCACACCGAGGCCATCTGCACGCTGGACGTGCGCGCCGCGGACCGTTTCGTGGCCGAGGTCGACTCGGCGGTCGTCGTCGTCAACGCCTCCACCCGGTGGACCGACGGCGCCGAGTTCGGCCTGGGGGCCGAGGTCGGGATCTCGACGCAGAAGCTGCACGCCCGCGGGCCGATGGGCCTCGCGGAGCTCACCTCGACGAAGTGGGTCGTCACCGGCGACGGCCAGCTTCGTGGCTGACCCGGCCGACCGACCGCCCGCGCCGAGCGACGAAGGAAGGCCATGGAGGGCATCGAGGTCCGCAAGCTGACCGAGCTGGAGGACCGCCACTGGTGGTACCGCGAGCGCCGCAACCTGTTGCGCCGCGCGGTCGCGGGCCTCACGCCCGGCGTGGCCGTCGACGTAGGCGCCGCCGGCGGCGGCAACACGCGCGTGCTCCAGGGCCTCGGCTGGCGGGTGGCGGCCGTCGAGTACGGCGTGGAGGGCGCGGAGGTGGCCGCCGAGCGCGGGCTGCCGGTGCTGCGCGGCGACGCGACGCGGCTGCCGGTGGCGAGCGGCAGCCTCGACCTCGTGGTGGCGTTCGACGTCCTCGAGCACATCGACGACGACAAGGCCGCCGCGGCCGGCGTCTTCGACGCGCTGCGGCCGGGCGGCACGTTCCTCGTCGCCGTGCCCGCGGACCCGCGGCTGTGGTCGGCGCACGACGACGCGGTCGGCCACGTCCGCCGCTACACCCGGCAGACCCTCGTCGACCTGCTGGCGTCCGCCGGCTTCACGCTCGAGAGCGTGCGGAGCTGGAACGTCCTGCTGCGGCCGGCGGTCGCGCTGCGGCGGCGCAACTCCACCGGCAGCGACCTGGACGACATGCCGGGCTGGCTGAACGCCGCGCTGTACGGCGTGGTCGTCGCCGAGCGGTACCTGCCGGTGGGCTCGCTGCCCGGGGTGTCGCTGCTGGTCACGGCGCGCCGGGGGCGCTGAGCCGGGGCTCGCCGGGGATGTCGGGCCCGGCGGCCGGGGGCGGCCCGCCGGGTCAGCGGTCAGCGGTCGGCGTGTCCGCGGCGTCGTCCTCGCCGGAGTCGTAGGCGACGAAGTACGACGGCCGGCCCTGCAACTGCGTGTAGAGGCGGCCGACGTACTCGCCGAGCAGGCCCAGGCACAGGAGCTGCACGGCGCCGACGGCGGAGACGGCGACGAACGTCGACGTCCAGCCGGGCACCGTGTGGTCGGTGAGGAACGCGACGACGGCCAGCGCCAGCAGCAGCACGGTGACGGCCGCGCCGCCGAGTCCGAACCAGGTCGCGAGGCGCAGGGGCGCGATGGAGAAGCCGGTGAGGCTGTCGACGGTGAGCCGCAGCATCTTCGACAGCGGGTACTTGGTGTCGCCGGCCGCGCGCGGCTCGCGGCGGTACGTCACCTGGGTGTCGGGGAAGCCGAGCGCGGGAACCACGAGGCGGAGCACGCGGTGGTGCTCGGGCAGGCGGTTGACGGCGTCCACGGTGGCGCGGCTCATGAGCCGGAAGTCGCCGGCGTCGTGCGGCACGTGCGCGCCGACCAGGCGCCGGATCATGCGGTAGTAGAGCCCTGCGGTGAGGCGCTTGAACGCGGAGTCCGTCGTGCGGTCGGCGCGGACGCCGTAGACGACGTCCACGCTCTCGGCGCGGGCGGCGGCGAGCATGGCGGCGAGCGTCTCGGGCGGGTCCTGCAGGTCGGCGTCGATCGTGGCGACCCAGGCGCCGCGGGCCCTGGTCAGGCCGGCGGACAGCGCGGCCTGGTGGCCGGAGTTCGCGCGCAGGCGGACGACGCGGAGCTCGGGCCAGTCGCGCCGGTGGCGCTCGAGCAGGACCGGCGTCGCGTCGCGGCTGCCGTCGTCGACGGCGAGGACCTCGTACGGCTCGTCGATCGCGTCGAGGACGGGGCGTAGGCGCTCGACGAAGAGGTCGACGACGGCGGCCTCGTCGTACATCGGCACGACGACGGTGAGCTGGGGGCGGTCGTGGCCGGCGCCGGCGCGAGCCGGCCGGTGCCGCCGGGCGACGCCCGTGCCGGGGGTGTGGACTGTGGCCACGCCTGGTGCCGCTCCTCGACGTCGTCGCTGATGGGAGGCCCCAGCCTATCGGCCACCCGGCCGAGGGGCCCCCGACGCCGCAATCCCGGCCGCCACCCGGGCCTCCGACGGCCGGCGGTTGTGATCTCGAGCACCGCACGTCGACACGGCTCGCGGTGCGCCCGTCTCCGCCCGTATGTCGCGTCAAACCGGGCCGTGACCTCCTCGATCCGGGCATCCGGGGGACTCAGTGTCAACGGCTCGTCACCGGTCGGAGTTGGGTATTACGCGCGAGATTGGGTTCGTCGCGGGACGGTGGACTCGCATGTCAGACTGCTTCTCGGCGGCCAGCCGTGGCCGCTGGCGCCGCTGCTCCGCCCCGGGGGTGCCGCACGACCGTGAAGGAGTCGTGACAACGATGCCGACGTCGATTCTGACGGCCGCGACCGAGGAAGCCGCCAACCATCGCGAGCTACCGATCGCCGCGGAGTGGTACGGGATCATCGCCATCGGGATCTTCTTCGGGCTCTTCGCGTTCACCTGGGCCTTCCGCAGCGTCGCCCACAACCACTGACCCGACGAACCGCGCGGTGTCCGCGACCAGCGTCCGCCTGGGGGTCATGGGCGGCACCTTCGACCCGGTGCACCATGGCCACCTGGTCGCCGCGAGTGAGGTCCAGAGCAAGTTCGGCCTGGACGAGGTCGTCTTCGTGCCCACGGGCGAGCCGTGGCAGAAGACCGAGCGCGTGGTCTCGCCGCCGGAGCACCGGTACCTCATGACGGTCATCGCCACGGCCTCGAACCCGCGGTTCACGGTGAGCCGTGTCGACATCGACCGCCCGGGCCCGACCTACACGATCGACACCCTGCGCGACCTGCGCGCCGAGCGCGACGTCTGCGACCTGTACTTCATCACCGGCGCGGACGCTCTCGACCAGATCCTGTCCTGGAAGGACGCCGACGAGCTCTTCGAGCTCGCGCACTTCATCGGCGTCACGCGGCCGGGGCACATCCTGGACCGCGCCGGCCTTCCCGTCGACCGGGTGAGCCTCATGGAGATACCGGCGCTCGCGATCTCCTCCACCGACTGCCGGGCACGGGTCGCGGCCGGCCAGCCGGTCTGGTACCTCGTACCGGACGGTGTGGTCCAGTACATCTCCAAGCACCGCCTGTATACGGCGCAGGGACCGGGACCGGCGTCATGAGCTCGGAGCCGTCGGTGCCGGGGCCTGTCGAGGCCCCTGCGGACCTGCCCTGGGAGGGCATGCTCTGCGGTGCCGACGGCGAGGCCCCCACCGGCCCGATCACCGCGCCCCGCCGCCGCTCGGCGCTGCCCCGCCACTGCGCCGGCGACGTGGACGACGACGGGCCGGTCTCCGGCGCGGACTGGCGGCTCAGTGCCTGGCTGGCCGGCGTCTTCGTCGGCGTCCTCGTCGTCGTCGGCGGGGTGGGGTGGGCCGTGACGGCGCTGTCGGGCTCGACCTCGCCGCAGCTCCCGACCGGCGCGACGACGCGCGGGGACCACGGGCGCAACGTCGTCCTCGTCCTCACCGACGGTTCCGGCACGACGGTCGCCGCCGCGGTCATGAACGCCGACGCGCGGGGTGCCACGTGCGTGCTGACGCCGCGGCGACTGGTGGTCGACGTCCGCGGCTCCGGGCCCGCGCCGCTGTCGGCGGCGTTCAGCGCCTCCGACACCGCCGGCGTCGCCGCCGTCTCGGACACGCTCGGCGTCCGGGTGGACGGCGCGTGGCGGCTGTCGAGCAAGGGCCTCGCGAGGGTGGTGGACACGCTGGGTGGCGTGCGCGTCGACACGACGACGCGGTTCGACCCGGCGACCGGAAGGCTCGTGGACAGCAGCGGACGGCAGACGCCGCTGCGCGGCGAGGCGGCCGCGCAGTTCGCGATCGGCGGCAGGGGCGGGCCGTGGGAGACGCAGCGGCTGGCGCGGTTCTACGCCGTACTGGACGGGATCCTCTACGCCCTGCCGGACGACGCGGGTCAGCGCGACCAGGTCCTGGCACGGGCCGCCCCCGAGACGCGGTCGACCCTGCCGCCCGACCAGTTCTCCAGCTTCGTCGGCGACCTCCACCGGCACGCCCGGCAGGAGCACCTGCAGGACGCCGTCCTGCCCGTCGTCCTCGCCCAGCGGGCCAGCGGGTACGACGTCGACACGGTGAGGTACAAGTCGCTGCTCAACGGCCCGCTCGCGGACGTCCGCCGCCCGGTGAGGGTGCTGGTGGAGGGCGACGGTGGGGCGGCGTCCGAGGAGGCGCGCTCCAAGCTGGAGGCCGCTCGGCTGTCGGTGGTGAGCGGGGGCAACGCGGCCGGCGCCGCCAAGACCACGATCGCCGCGACCAGCGACTCGCCGAGCGCGCAGAGCCGAGCACGGGACGTGGCGGCGGCGCTGGGGCTGCCGCCGTCGTCGGTCGTGGTGGAGAAGCTGCGCGACGCGACGTACGACGTCCTGGTGCGGCTGGGCGCGGACTTCGAGCAGCTGCTGCGGGTGGCCGGGCTGAGAGCCGCCGACAGCCCTGCGCCGACGTCGTCGTGAGAGGGTGAGTGGGTGACAGCATCCGCCCGGGCGCTCGAGCTGGTCGCCGTCGCCGCGCGTGCGGCGTCCGAGAAGCTGGCGGCGGACGTCGTCGCCATCGACGTCAGCGACCACCTCGTCATCACGGACATCTTCCTGCTCGCCTCCGCCCCGAACGACCGCCAGGTGCGCGCGATCGTGGACGCGGTCGAGGAGGCGCTGCAGCGCCAGGGCGTGAAGCCGGTGCGGCGTGAGGGGGAGCGCGAGGGCCGCTGGGTGCTGCTGGACTTCGGTGAGCTGGTGATTCACGTGCAGCACGCCGAGGAGCGGACGTACTACGCGCTCGAGCGGCTGTGGCGTGACTGCCCGGAGATCCCGCTGCGCGAGCTCGAGGGCGCGTGAGCGCCGACCGGCTCATCCTCTGGCGGCACGGGCGGACGTCGTACAACCACGACAACCGCTGGCAGGGGCAGCTCGACGTGCCGCTGGACGACGTCGGCCGGGCGCAGGCGGAGGAGTCGGCCGCGGCGCTGGCGGCGACCTTCGGCGACGGGCCGGTGGCGGTGGCGTCGTCCGACCTGTCGCGCGCGTCGGAGACGGCCGCCGTCCTCGGGTTGCCGGTGAAGCTGGACACCGGGCTGCGCGAGGTCTACGCGGGGGAGTGGCAGGGGCTGCTGCGGGACGAGATCGTCGCGAAGTGGCCCGACGAGCTCGCCGCCTGGCGGCGCGGGGACGACGTCCGGCCGGGTGGCGGTGAGTCGCGGTCGGAGGTCGCGGAGCGGGCGGCGGCGTCGGTCCGGCGGTTCGACGCGGGGATGGCCGGGGGAACGCTGGTCGTCGTCGGCCACGGCGCGGCGCTGCGGGGGGCGGTGACGCTGCTGCTCGGGCTGCCGTCGTCCGCGTGGTCGACGTTCGACGTGTTGGGGAACGCCCGGTGGGCCGACCTGCGCCGCCGGCGGTCCGGGTGGGCGCTGCGCGCGTACAACGCGGCCCCGCCCGGGCGAGCCGATTTGGAGGGGCACCCTGCAGGTCGGGTAGACTCGCACCCTGTTCCGGGGCTGTAGCGCAGCTGGTAGCGCACCTCCATGGCATGGAGGGGGTCAGGGGTTCGAGTCCCCTCAGCTCCACTCACGTTTCCGCAGGTCAGCGGCAACTTGCAGGCGATCCTTGCACGCCTTGCAACAAGATCATGTTAGCCAGGTGTTAGCGAACTCACACGTCCCGCAACGGCTGTGGGCGGACGTGAGCGGCTGCGAATCGCCGCTGTCTGGCTTGAGCAGGCTCATGATCGATCTGCCGGGAGCCCCTCGCTGGCACGACAGCATGATCCCAATGCAGCGTCTCCTGCCTCCGCGACCAGCGCTACGTAGGAGCCGACGCCCGTCAAGCCGCTCGTCGACATCCCTGTTCGGGAGCCTTCTTGCTTCAGTCGGACTGCGAGGCGAGGAGTCAAATCGTCGCTGCACTCGTGAGCCGTCTTGGCCGCGAAACGGGTAGTCGAGTCTTCGCGGCCTATCTCGAGTCGGTCGGACGGTGATCCGGCTGCTGCCGGCCTGACGGTGACGGTGTGGACGCGTGGTTCGGCTACTGCATCTGGAGCAGGTCGTGTGCGGTGAGTCCGGCGTGTAGCGGTACGAGGTCGCTGAGCCAGTGGATGACGACGACGGTGCCGTTGTCGCGGATGTCGGCGGTGGCGCAGAGCCAGGCGAGGACCTCGGCGGCTTCTTCCCGAGTTGGGGCGTCGAGGCCGACGCCACCGCCGCCGGTGTGAAAGGCGAGCTGTGGCGTCTGCTGCGCCGGGGGTGGGAGGTCGACGAAGGCGGCCACGCGCTCGGCGAGGATGCCGCTCTCGGGCACGGTCACCTTGGCGCCGGGCCATCGCTGCCTGGCGGCCTCGACCAGGGCCTCGGGGTCGAACCGGAATCCCGGTTGGTGCGCCGCCACGAGGTACTCGAGCATCTGCGGGCTCCTAGATCAGTGATTCCTTGAACGTCTGGCGGCGTGGTGGCCTGCGGGGACGTGGTGAGGGTGTCCAGGATCGGCGTTGCTGAGCCATGACGCCGAACCGGAAGGCCGGGCGATGGACGCTGATCTGGACACCCTCGTGACCGCACTCTATGTGGAGATCGACGATTGGATCGTGGTGAACGCGCCGCGAGCCGGTCGTGGTCGTCGGCGGTGCTCAGCGACGC
>Ga0081539_10006345_pt1 | contig 11393 bp, 11 predicted proteins | sample TabmetS4T2R2_FD_71023 | JGI IMG/M metagenome (GOLD analysis project Ga0081539, IMG submission 71023) | Tabebuia heterophylla rhizosphere microbial communities from the University of Puerto Rico - S4T2R2 | ecosystem: Host-associated > Plants > Roots > Rhizosphere ...
GAAGATCGCCCGCCGTCTGCATCAAACCTGCGGCGTCGTCTCGGTCGGCCGCGTGTCGGGAGCGGCTTCGACACTCCCGGGAGCCGTACCCTGCCCGGACTCGCGCCCCAGTTTTCGCGCCATGACGTCGACGAACAGACGCCGCGAGACCTTGTTGCTGTGCAGCATCGGCACCTCATCGCGCGTGATCTCCACATAGGCGCGCGGTACCTTGTAGCCGGACATGCGCTTGCGCAGCGTTGCCTCGATCTCGGCGAAGTCGAGCACGGCACCCTCACGCGGGACGATGGCAGCTGCCACGAGCTGCCCCCGTTCCTGGTCGGGCACCCCCACCACATAGGCGGAATGGACACCCTCGAGAGACTGCAGCTCCATCTCCACCTCTCCCGGAGAGACGTTCGAGCCCATCGTCTTGATCATGTCGCCATTGCGCCCGACGAACTGGACGCGCTTGCCCTGCATCAGGCCCATGTCGCCGGTGTGGTAAAAACCGTCCGGCGTGAAATATTCCTCGCGCTCGATCTTGTGCAGGCCCGGAGTCACCGGATAGCCGCGCACCTGGACCTCGCCCACCTCGCCATCACCGACCTGATTGCCATTCTCGTCGGCGACCCGCACGTCGTAGCGGTCGCCCCAATGATCCATCGGCGCGCACATCAGGAAGCCGGTCGTGCGCAGCTCGTCGCCCCAGCTGTAGGGCCCGATGGTCTCGCTCATGCCGAGACCCCAATAGGGCTTGGCCGCGGCCATCAGTTTCATGTCGTCTTCGGCCAGCACGCTACCCATGGCGATGCGGCTGTTGTTGAGCGTACGAACCGTGCAGATTGTCGTTGCCCCCACTTCCCAGTCGGGCAGCAAATACATCATCAGTCCCCCGACCCAGAACATCGGCAAAATGGCCGTGATCTGCTGACCGCGCTGCTGCCCGATCATCTCCCGCAGCCAGTGGGTCCGGAACAGGACGGGGCCGTGGTTGTGCTTCACGCCCTTGGGCAGCGCCATCGAACCGGAGGTGTAGATCTCGATCATCTGGTCGGCCGGGTGGACCTCGCTTTCGATCGCCCGCAGCAACTCATCACTCACCTGTTCGGCAGCTTCAGTCAGCCAGTTCATCGGATGGATTGTTGGCGGCAGATCCTCGCCGGTCGAGACGAGCCAGCGCAGATAGGGCGCGGCGGCAATGCGCAGGTCCGGACTGTTGCCCTCGCGCAGCTCCGGCAGGGCATCGCAAAGCCGCTCGACATAGTCGTGCCCCAGCAGGCTGCGCTGAACGATCACCCCGCTTACGTCGGATTGGCGCAGCACGCGCACCAGCTCGTTCGACTTGATCAGCGTGCTGCACGGAATGGCGATCGCGCCAATGCGTGAGATGGCGGCAAGCAGCAAGGCGAACATTGGGCCATTGCCGTAAATGAACCCAACCCGGCTCCCCTTGCCCACGCCCCGCGCGATCAGCCCGCGTGCCAGCTCCGCCGATCCGCGATCCAGTTCAACGAAGCTGATGGTCTCATCCGGGACTCCTTCATCCTGGAGCACGACGGCAAGGTCGTTGCCATAGGCGGCAGCAGCAGCGCGAACCAATTGGGGAAACGTGTCCGCCGATCTGGGATCATCCACAACGCCCTTGCCCATACTCACAGATATCCTCTCTCTCCGATCCTGCGCTTCGGTATCATCGAGGGCCAGCTCGCGCCAGCCTCGTATTCGATATGGCGGAATGGTTGACGCATATGTGAATTACACTCCCAAAGAAGCCGAGACCCTCTCATTTTTTGTTGACAAGAGCGCGCCCATGGTCAACGCAGAGTCGTGGTAGGGAGGAGAGGACCGTGCCCGAATCGAACAAGGCGAAGACCGCCAGACGTGTTATTGAGGTGCTGGAATATTTCGACGAGCAGCACACCCACGCCACGGTGATGGACATCGTGCGCCGCTACAAGCGACCGCAGTCGAGCACGTCGGAATTGCTGGCCAGCCTCGTCGACATGGGCATCCTGTACAAGGATTCGAATTCACGCTCCTACACGCCGACCCCTCGCGCCGCGCTGCTCGGCTCCCTCTCGCAGCCGCGGCCGGTCCGCGAGGGTCGCGTCACGGTGCTCGTCGACACGCTCAGCGCGCAGACGGGGCTTGGCACCGCATTGTTCGGAATGGTCGGTCTCAATGCCCAGCTGTTCCGCTGGCGAACGGGCGCCAATCGGATATCCTCCGAACTCTCCAGCGGACTGCTCGACCGCCTGTGCGACACTGCCGCCGGCTGGCTCCTGCTGTCCACCATCGCCCCGCAACGCCGCGAAGGCATGCTCCGCCGGATGAACGCCGAGGCCGCGGCTGACGCCAGGTTCAGCCATGCCGAAATGATCGACCGAATCGAGCAATGCGCACGCCTCGGCTACGCCATCGGCCCTGCAGGCTTCGGCTCGAAGGACATGATGTGCGCCGTCCTGCTGCCCTGGGACGGCAAGGAGCGGCCGCTGGTCGTGGGCCTGGTCTACCAGCCCGGCCAGCGCGTGGACAACGACGCGCTGATCGCCGCGCTGCACTTCTCGGTCCACCGCTGCATCGAGCATCCCTACCAGGACGGCGAGGTCGTCCACCTGGTCTCCGACGCGGCCTGAGCCGTCGTTAGCCTTTCACAGTCCGATTTCGACACCCCCGTGCACGCCGGGGGTGTCGAAAGCTGGTAGTCCTCAAGCCGCTTCGCGGTGGCGGCTCATCATGCCCATGATGTCGCCCGAGGTGACCGTCCGCACCTCGCCTTCCGCGAGCGGCTTGGCGCCGCCGAAGGACTGGGGCGTGACATCGACCTTTTCCTCGACGGCCTTCTGGCGCAGCGCTCCAACCGTCAGCCCTTCCTTCTTGATGTGCTGGAAGGGATCGTAGTTGAAGAAGCGCATCGCATTGAGGTGCGTGATCTTGTCGATCTGCTTGTCGGTCAGATGCTTGATCGACTCCCACAAATGCTCGGGCGCCTCGGGCCACAAAGTGTCCGAGTGCGGGTAATCGCATTCGTAGGAGATCAGATCCTCATTGAGCGCGCCGATATTCTGCAGCCCGAACGCGTCATCGATGAAGCAGGTCATGAAGTGCTTCTTGAACACCTCACTGGGCTTGGTGCCCTTGAACCGCGAATGGGTCCAGGCCTTGTGCCGCTCGTGGCTGAAGTCGGATCGCTCGAGGAAATAGGGGATCCAGCCGATACCGCCTTCGGACAAAGCGATCTTCAGAGGATAGCGCTCCAGCGCCTCCAGATGGAGCCAGTCCGCCGCGCCGACCACGATCGAGATCGGCATGGTCGAGATCCACGCCTCGATCGGCGACTCCATAGAGGCATGGGGGGCAGGATTGCCGGCGCCGATGTGCAGACAAATGACGATGTCGTGCTCGACAACCGCTTTCCAAAGCGGTTCCCAATATTCATTGTGAATGCTGGGCAGCCCCATGACGGTCGGGTTCTCGTTGAGCGCCACCGACTTGCAGCCCTTGGCGGCGATGCGCGCCACCTCCTTGACGGCCTCATCCATGTTCCAGGTCGGCAGCAGGCCATTGGGGATGAAACGGCCTGGATGGGCCCCGCACCACTCATCGATGTGCCAATCATTATACGCGCGCAGATGGACGAGACCCAGGTCCTTGTCGGGCACCCGCTGGAAGATCCCTCCGTCGAAGCCGACGAAGCTGCCGAAGTTCAACGAGACGGCAATGCCGTTGACATCCATGTCGCCGATGCGGGCGTCGACGTCCCAGACCCCTTTGCGGATCTGGTTGAGGGCCGTGGGCTCGACGCCATATTCCTCGGGAACCCGACCCGCGACCGCGTTGAGCCCGACCGACGGCAGCTTATGCCCCTGATATTCCCAGAAATTGGTGCCTTTGTCCGTCGTGCGGAGCTTCGGCGCGTTGGCAAGCGCATCACCCGACAGATGCTTGTCGAACATGTCGGGCGGCTCACTGATGTGATCATCGACGCTGATCAGCACCATGTCGTTCATCTGCATAGGATCCTCCTCCTAAACGGGATGGTTACGCCGCATCGGGCGCAAACGGAAGAGCACCGAAACAACTTGCGAACCCGTCGAGCGGTTGCGCAGTCCCCGTGCTGAAATCGCGAATCTTGCCCACCCGCACCGCGACAGCGGCGCGATGCGGCTGAAAGGTGAAGCAGTTGGGCGGCATACGGGTCGCATCCGATTGCTCCTCCATCGGAAGTGTGCGTCCATGGGCAATCATCGTGCCCCAACGCAGGACCTTGGCTTCCTCCTGGCGGATCGGATCGAGCGTCTTGATCCAGGGGCTGAGCGCATCGAGGCGCTGCCCGGCAATCTCGGACGGATCGACGATCGCCATTCCTTCCAGCGTCCAGTTCATCACCGCGGCACCATTGCGCCGTAGCTCGGTCCGGATCACGCCATCGATCGGATCGGAGACCAATATGTCGTAGATGAGCGGCTCGCTGTCCGAGGCGTGGGCGGCCGCGAGCATCGCCAGATCGTGAAGATGGGTGCAGTTCTGCTGCTTCTCGCCACGCTCGGCGAAGCCGTCGAGACGCACGCCCGTAAAAGTCTGCTTGAGCTGCTCGACCGCACCGGGACAGGTCGTCCAGGGCGCGCGTTCCATAAGCGGCTCGATCGCAGTCGCTGTCGTGCCGTCATGACGGAGCAGGACTGCCATGCGATGGAAGTCGTCTTCCAGAGCACTCTGGACCCGGCCTTCGCCGGGCGTGACGATGAATCGGCGCCGATAGCCCGGCAGGCTATCGATGGCCGGGACCGCCATGGCTCAATCCTTCGTCAGCAGCAGCGCCGCGGCGAGCGGTCCGCCGCCCGAAGCGGCTACCGCAACACGGGGATCGCCGGGGATCTGGCGCGCACCGCCTTGGCCGCGCAGCTGGACGACCGCCTCATGCGCAAAGCCGAATCCGTGCAACCGACCGGCGCCAATTTGGCCGCCGAAGGTGTTGAGCGGCAACTCGCCATCGATCGCGATTCGCTTGCCGCCTTCGATGAACCGCCCGCCCTCGCCGACCTCGCAAAAGCCGAGCCCTTCGAGCCAGGTAATCGTAAGGAAGCTGAAGCCATCGTAGAATTGAACGGTATCGACGTCCTTGGGTTTGTAGTCGGTCTTCTTCCACAGGTCCGGACCCGTCCGGTACGAGGCCATCCATTCCACCTGGTCCCAGCTGACCCGATCCACTGCGCCCGCCGAGGCGGCAATCCGGATCGGAGTCGCTTTAACCTCGTCAATGGCATCACCCCCAGAGACGATCACGACGGTCGAAGCGTCGGTGAAGCGATCGCAATCGTGCAGGCAGAGCGGCGTGCTGACCATCCGCGAAGTCATATATTCGTCCATGGTCAGGGGCTTCTGGACCAGCGCGCGCGGGTTGAGAGCCGCATTGGCACGGCCATTGATGGCGATCTGCGCCAGCTGCTCGCGGGTCATGCCGTAGCGCTTCATGTGCCGGGTCGCATATTGGGCGGTCCAGCAGGCCGCCGAAATAGCGTTGAACGGCGCCATCCATTGCGAAAAACCGTCGACCTTCTCGCGCCGCAGCGGCGGATATTCCTCCGGCCGCGCCATGGCCGCAGCCTCGTAGACGGTGCGGAAGCAGATGACGTGGCGAGCGTGACCGTTCTTCACGGCATCGGCAGCAGCGGCAACCGCGCCAAGCTGGGCACTGATCTCCATCGCGCCCAAGCGCCACCGGGCATCGATGCCAAGGGCGTCGATCACCTCGTCGGCCCCGACAGGCGAAAAGCCGAGATAGCCTGCCGAACGGCCCGGATAGGTGCCGACACCGTCGATCTGCCCAATGGTGAGGCCCGCGTCGGCCAAGGCCTCCTTCACGGCATCCAGCGTCAGCAGCAGGGGATGGCGGGTGAGCTTCTGGCCGATCTGCGACTGGCCAACGCCGGTGATATAGGCTTCCCCTCGCATGTCAGGCGACCTTCTCGAATAACGGCAGATAGATTTCGCCTTCCTGCTGGAAGGTCACGCGCACCTTGTCGCCGATATCCACTTCATCCACCGGACAATTGATGATGTTGGTGGTGAGATACACGCCCGGCGCCCCGTCGATCGCCACTCGGGCGATGACGAAAGGCACTTCAAGCCCCGGATACCAGGCCTGATGGTTGATCGTGTAGCTGTCCACCACCGCCGTACCGGGCACCGCCGCAGGTTCGACATTCTCAGAAAGGCAATGCCGGCACACAGGGGCGGGCGGATGGATGAACTGCTGGCAGTCCTGGCACTGCAGGAAGCGCAGTTTTCCATCGGCGCCTCCTGTCCAGAAGAAGCGATTGTCGGGATCGAGACGAGGCTGGGGTCTAGGCATGGGTCAGGCATTACCCTCAAACTGTGAGCAGGCGGATGGTTGCGGTCCTGTCCTGCAAACTCAACCGATGCTTCGGTTGACGGTCAAATAACGCTCCGGCGATTGGGCGGAGGCGCAGGTCGGCCTTTGCTCTTGCGCTCCCCTTCGTCAAGGGACAATGCCAGCAGGTGAGAACACTGTTCGCTCGTGGGATTGACGGGCAGCAGGCCGCTCGTAAACATCGGCTCTGGGAGTAGGACATGAGGATCCGCATCGAGAAAGCCGCGTGCGTGGGCAATGCCCGCTGCAATGCTGTGGCGGGGGATCTCTATCCGCTCGACGATGACGGATATATCGCCATCGATCACATCGATGTGCCGGCCGGGAAGGAGGACATCGCCCGGCGCGGCGCGAGAGCCTGTCCGGAACGGATCATCTTCGTCATCGAAGATGACGATTAAGCAGACATCAGCCACCAATCAACGTCCGGCGGCTGCCGGCAGGAGAGACACGATGAAGGACATTTTGGGCTATCAAAACAAGCGCGTGGTCGTGAGCGGATGCTTCTCCGGCATGGGCGAGGCGACCGCGCGGACGCTGATCGATCTCGGCGCCGAGGTGCACGGGCTGGATTACAAGGACTCCACCCTGCCGCTCGCCTCCTTCACCCGCATCGACCTGCGCGATCCCGCCACCATCGAAGCGGCAGCGGTAAAGATCGGCGGCAAGGTGGATGCTTTGTTCAACTGCGCCGGCCTGCCGCAGACCTTTCCGCCGCTCGACGTGATGAAGGTCAATTTCCTCGGCACGCGGCACCTGACCGAAAAGCTCCTTCCCTACATGGCCGCGGGCAGCGCGATCGCCAGCATTTCCTCGACCGGAGGTCTGGGCTGGAGCCGGCGCATCCCAACGACGATGCAGCTGCTGCAGACCCAGGGCTTCGAGGCGGGCCTGAAATGGTGCGAGGAAAATCTGGATACGGTTGCCGAGGGCTATTCCTTCTCGAAGGAAGCCGTGATCGTCTGGACCCAGCTGGTCTCCAACTCGCTGATCAAGCAGGGCATCCGCATCAACTGCACCCTGCCCGCGCCCACCCAGACACCGATGATGGCCGAATTCCTGTCCGCCACACCCAGGGAGGTGATCGAAGCCGCATCCCAGCCGATCGGCCGCTTCTCGACCCCCGAGGAGCAGGGCGAGCCGCTGGTTCTCCTGAACAGCGATGCCGCGCGGTTCGTGAACGGCGTGGTGCTGCCGGTCGATGGCGGCTTCATGGGCGGCCTGGCCACGGGCCAGGTCGACATCAGCGTGATGATGCGGGCAGCTCCCAAGGAAGCGCAGCCCGCCTGACGCACTTCGCGCAGCCCGGCGCGGCCGGGCTGCCGCACTCGTCCGACGACACTTGCAAAGTTTGCGAGGAGAAGAGCCGTGTCCGAAGCCCCCCATTTGCTGACCGAAGTCACCGAGGAAGGCATCCTCATTGCCACCCTCAACCGCCCCGAAAAGCTGAACGCGCTCAGCCTGGAGACGATGGAGCTGTTCGAGGAGGCGGTGCTGCGGTTCCGGGATACGGATTCGATCAAGGTGATGCTGATCCGTGCGACCGGGCGCTATTTCTGCGCGGGCGTGGACCTGCGTAGCGGAAGCGCAAAGGACCAACCGCGCACCGCTTCGGGCATCCGCGAGAACCACCGGCTGTACCTCCCCACCAAGCATTGGCTCTATGACGAGATGGAACATATCGAAAAGCCGATCGTGGTCGCGCATCACGCTATGTGCGTCGGCGGCGGCCTGGAAATCTCGCTGTCGTGCGATTTCCGCCTGGCGGCCAAAAGCGCCGGCTATTCCTTCCCGGAAGGCAAGATGGGGGTGCTCCCGGCTTCCAACGGCGTGAGCCGCCTGGCCCGGCTGTGCGGTCCCCACTGGGCGCGCTGGCTGATCATGGCCAATAAGCCGGCGCCTGCCGACATGGCCTTCGTCATGGGGCTTGTGCATCAGGTCTATCCCGACGAGACGTTCGAGCAGGACGTGATGGAGTTCTGCCGCCATCTCACCAGACAGAATGCCGAGCAGATGGGCGCGGCGAAGATCGCCATCGAGCTGGCCGCGGAGGTCGGGCCGGAGATGGGCCGGCACGTCGAGCGCATGGCCAACAGTGGACTGATGCTCAATCCGGGCTATCTGGAAGGCATTGCGCAGTATGTCAAAGGTGTCGGCGGCAAGGGCGGCAGCTGAGCTATTCCCTCCTGCTTCGCGGCTTCGTGCCACTGGCGGGGCCCCCTCCGCCGCCTTCGGCGGTCCCCCTCCCCGTTCCGGGGAGGATTGCGCTTTCAGCCGCTCGTCGGTCGCGGATGCCGAGTTCGAGCAGGCGGGCGGCGCCGCCGAGCAAATTCTGGATGTGAAGCTTGGGGTCCTCGATCAGCAGGGTCGGGAAGTTCGCGTCGGTGGAGACGGTCACCAGCCGCTCGATGGCCGTGAGCAGGGTGGTCGCCACGCCGAAGGTTGGCGAGAGCTGCGCTTTCGGATCGCCGTCCATCTGCCGGACCAGCAGGCCGATCAGCGGCCGCGTGGTCTCGATGCGGTGCTCCAGCATGCGCGGGTCCTGATTGTCGGCATAGCTGTTGCGCAGATGCAGGAGGCGCGAATTCTGTTCCCAGAAGCCGTGATAGGCCTCGACGAAGCGCCGGCAGTGCTGAGCCAGTTCTTCGTCCGGCCAGCGCTCGCGTGCATGACCGACATAGCGCTCTTCGGCCGATCGCATGACGGGCTCCAGCACCGCCAGCAATAGCTCCGTGAGGTCGCTGAAATAAAGGTACAGAGTGGTCATCCCGAGGGATGCCTCGCGCGCCACCGCGCTGAGCGAGATGGGGGCGTCGAGCGGGCCGGCCAGCAGGCGTTCGGTCGCGGCGAGGATGCGCTCGCGCGTGCCGCGGCCCTTCCGGCCCAGCCGCTGGCCCTGCAGATTGTGGCTCAGCGGCCCTTCATCCACGCTCGAAACAGTCGCCACGACGCCTCGGTTCTTACTCGGCCGCCTGCGCGGCAGCCGCATTGTCGAGATTTGCCGCATGTTTGGCCGCGACATAGCCCCAGGTAAAGGACTGGCCGACATTCACGCCCGCGGCCGGGCTCGCCTTGCCCATGACGGATGCGGCCGACGTGCCCGTGGCATAAAGCCCGGGAATGGGCGAGCCGTCTTCGCGGAGCACGCGGGCATATTCGTCGGTGAGCATGCCGCCGAAAGTGCCGACATCGCCCGGATAGACCGGGATCGCGTAAAATGGTCCCTTCTCGATCGTGCCCAGCGATGGCGATTTCTTGTCGAGCGTATCGCCCGAGAACTTGTCAAACGCGCTCTCGCCGCGATGGAAATCCTCGTCGCGTCCGTTGCGCACGAACCCATTGAACCGATCGACGGTAGCGCGCAGCTTGGTGGGATCGATTTCAATCGCTGCGGCCAGTCCCTCGATGCTATCGGCCTGGCGCAGATAGCCCTCATCGTACCAGGCCTGGGGCTTCTTCGCGCCCGCCATGGTGCCGGCCAGCATATAGGTGTCGATATACTGGCTGTCGAACACCATCCAGCTGGGAATGGCCGGATGCTGCTTGGCGCGATCGAGCTGCGCCCGGGTAGACTCGGTGTAGTTGCTCGACTCGTTCAAGAACCGCTCGCCGTTTTGGTCGACGACGATCACATGCGGCTTCGCCATATCACTCTGCACCATCGGTTTGTGCGGCGAACCTGCCGAACCGGGCGGCAGCGTGACCTGGCCGCCGATGAAGCCGTCCATCTGCACCAGAGCGGCGCCCACTGCGCCACCCGCCTCGATCATCTCGCCGGTATCGCCTGGGCTGACATTGGTATTATCGGCGGACATGCCCGGAATGTAGCGGTCCAGCATCTGCTGGTTGCGGGCATAGCCGCCGGCATTGATCAGGATGCCGAGCCGGGCGTCGATGCGCTGCTCGGCGCCGTCCTTCTCGACGATGACGCCTACGGCCCGCCCGTCCTCGACCACGATCCGCTTGACCGGGCTGCTCAGCCGGATGTCGACGCCTGCCTTCAGCGCCGCCTCGATCATCTGGCCCTGAATGGCGTTGCCGCCGGTGACGAGACGCTGGCCCTTCAGCTTGGCGCCGATCGCCCGCCCCATGACCTTGAGCAACACGCCGCGCGCGGCCCAGGAGCGCTTGAAGTTCGCCAGGCTGCCCATCGCTTCGTCCAGATAGGCCGGCAGCGGCAGCATGAACGGACGCATCTTGTCCTTCCAGTCGCCAAGGCGATTGACGTCGAACAACTGGGCGCTGACGGTGCGGCCGGCGGCCAGGGAGCCCGGCGCGTCGTAATAATCCGGCCAATAGGGATTGCGGCGGAACTTGATGCCCCTGGAGATCAGGAACTCCAGCATTTCGTTCGATTGGCGGACGTAGGCGAGGCGCTTGGTGCGTTTGGCGCTGGGCGTGTCGTCGCTATCGCCGACGACCGCGTCGAGATAGGCCATGGCCTGGTCTTCGCTGTCCTTGATGCCATCGGCGCGCATGAAGCGGTTGTTCGGGATCCACATCACGCCGCCGGAGATGGACGTGGTGCCGCCGACCATGTCGGTCTTCTCGAGAACAACGGCGCTCTTGCCGGCGCTGCGCATCATCAGCGCGGCGCACATCGAGCCGCCGCCGCTGCCCACGATCACGAAGTCGAAGCTCTCGCTCATCCGTTCCTCTCCTTCACCCCTCTCCCCTTTGCGGGAGAGGGAGGGGCCCGCCGCCGAAGGCGGTGGGAGGGAGAGGGGTGTTTTCACGGCCCTCCCCTCTCCCCAACCCCTCGCCCGCAAGGGGAGAGGGGCTAAATCTCTGACCTGCCCGACGGCTACGCGTCAACCTTGCGGCTAACCTTAGCTCTTGCGCGCGTGCAGCGTCACCGTGGCGACATGCAGGTCCGCCGGAAGGTCGATCACCGCGCGGAAGATGCCGGGAACCGACTCCGCCTGCGAAATCGGCCGCTCCCGCAAGTTAAGGCCACGGGCCATACTCTGTTGATAGAATTGCATGGCGGCAGGGCTGCTCGTCCACTCCTTGGGAT
>Ga0081539_10006346_pt1 | contig 11389 bp, 7 predicted proteins | sample TabmetS4T2R2_FD_71023 | JGI IMG/M metagenome (GOLD analysis project Ga0081539, IMG submission 71023) | Tabebuia heterophylla rhizosphere microbial communities from the University of Puerto Rico - S4T2R2 | ecosystem: Host-associated > Plants > Roots > Rhizosphere ...
GCGGGTGAACTGACGGAGCGCTTCGTCGAACGCGTTGACGCGGAGCGCCTGCTCGCCGGAACGTTCGAGCGCGACGGCAAGCGCGCGTGTGATCGTCGGCGTCGGATCCTTTTGCCGCGCGCGTTCGAGCAGGTCGATGCTCTTGCGATAGCTGGCGGCCGCGCCGTCGAAATCGCCGATGTTGCCGGAGACGTGGATGCCGCCCTGCATGTCGCCGAGGTTCAGGTACGCGCGGCCGACTTTTTCGAGCAACCGGTCGTCGATGCCGGCCGGGCCGTCGTGGTAGAGCGCGTCGAGGAAGTCGGCGGAGAACGAGGCCAACCGTTTGCGAGCGTCGATGGTCCCGGGGATCGGGCGAAGGTTTTGGTTGAGCTCGTCGAACCGCGTCATGAGCTTCTGGATGTCGTCGAGCCGTCGCTCGGCGCGGGCGCGGTTGCGTTCGGCGCGGATCGTCTGAATGGTCGAGACCGTCACGCCCGCGATGAGCAGGACGAAGATTGTCACGCCCACCGCGATCGGCACGCGCTGCCGGCGGACCCACTTGCGGAAGCGGTACCACTGCGCTTCAGGCCCGGCGATCAGCGGACGGTTCTCGAGGTAGTTGCCGACGTCCTCGGCCATCTCCGCAACGGTCTGGTAGCGGTCGGCGCGCTGCTTGCGCATCGCCTTGAGCGGGATCCACTCCAGCTCGCGCTTCAGCTCCAGCCGAAGCGTGTGCAGCGGCAAGCGGCGCTGGCGGGCGACCTTCTCGGCCTCGTCCGGGCCGAGCGTCGTGAGGCGGGCGCTGGCGCGCGGCGGGTCGACCTCGCGGATGATCCGGCGCATCTCGTCGAACCCGCTGTCGCGCAGCGCCTTGCTGTCGAACGGCCGCGAGCCGATCAGAAGTTCGTACAGGATTACGCCCAGCGAGTAGATGTCGGACCGCGTGTCGATGTCCAGACTGCTCATCTCCGCCTGCTCGGGCGACATGTACTCCGGCGTGCCGAGGATCTGGCCGCGCTGGGTGAAGAGCGTGTGGTCCTTCGCAAGGCTGTGCGTCGTCGCCTTCGCGAGGCCGAAGTCGATCACTTTCACGACCGGCCTGCCCTGCTGAATCGAGACGAGCATGTTCGACGGCTTGAGGTCGCGGTGGATGATCCCTTTCTGATGCGCGTGCTGCACCGCGTTGCAGGCCTGGACGAAGAGCTCGAGGCGTTCGCGCGTCGAGAGGTTCGAGGTGTCGCAGAACTCCGTGATCGGCACGCCCGGCACGTACTCCATCACGAAGTAGGGCCGGCCGGTATCCGTTGCGCCGGCGTCGAAGACGCGGGCGACGTTGGGATGGTTGAGCAGGGCGAGTGCCTGCCGTTCCGACTCGAAGCGCGCCAGCACTTCGTCGGTGTCCATCCCGAGCTTGATCAACTTGATCGCGACGTCCTGCTGAAGGTCGGCCCGCCGGGCGCGGTAGACCAGCCCCATGCCGCCGGCGCCGATCTCGTCGAGCACGCGGTAGGGGCCGATCGATTCGGGGAGCGTGCGCGTGCGAGGTTGAAGCGGCGCGGCGGTCGCGTCGCCGGAATCGAGGTTTGAAATCGGCGGAAGGTCGGACATGCGGCGCGAAAGCTCCAAGACTCAAATCGCAAATCACAAAGAAGCTCCAATTGTAAAGGCATTCAAAAAGCTCCAAAGGGCCTTTTGGAGCTTTCGACGCTTTTCCGATTGGAGCTTCTTTGTGATTTGGCGTTTGGAGTTTGTGGTTTCGATCGCATCACCGCACATGCCCATCGCCGGTAACGATCCACTTGTACGTCGTGAGGTCCGCCGCGCCCATCGGGCCGCGGGCGTGGAGCTTGTCGGTGCTGATGCCGATCTCGGCGCCGAGGCCGTACTCGCCGCCGTCGGCGAAGCGGGTGCTGGCGTTGACGATGACGCTCGCGGAGTCCACTCGTTTGGTGAACTGCTCGATCGCGCGGGCGTCGGTGGACAGGATCGCGTCGGTGTGACGCGAGCCGTGGCGGTTGATGTGATCGATCGCGTCGTCAATCGAATCGACGACCTTCAGGCTCACGATGAACGCAAGGTACTCGGTGTCCCAATCCTGTGGCGTGGTCGCTTCAGCGACCACGAGCTTTCTCACGCGCTCGTCCCCGCGCACTTCAACGCCCTTGGTCTTCAAGTCTTCGCAGATCCTCGGCACCATCGTCTCCGCGACGTCGCGATGCACGAGGATGTGCTCGACCGCGTTGCACACCGCGCCGCCCGGGTAACTCGTCTTCGCGTTCACGCAGATGTCGCGCACCTGCTGCTCCATCCCTGCGATGCTTCGATCGACGTAGATGTGGCAGTTGCCCGTGTAGTGCTTGAGGACGGGGATCGTCGAATCGGCGACGACGGCGCGGATGAGGCTTTCGCCGCCGCGGGGGATGACCAGGTCGATGTAGCGGTCGAGCTTGAGCAGGTGGGGGACGAGGGCGCGGTCGGTGGATTCGATGAGTTGGACGGCGTTCGTCAAACCCACGGCGGAGCCGTGGGCTTCGCTCGGCATTTCGCGCAACGCGTCCTTGATCACGCCGACGATCGCGCGGTTGCTGTGGAAGGCTTCCTTTCCGCCGCGGAGGATGACGGCGTTGCCGCTCTTGATGCACAGGGCGGCCGCGTCGCTGGTGACGTTGGGGCGGGACTCGTAGAAGAACAGGATCACGCCCAGCGGCACGCGACGTTTCTCGATCCGCAGGCCGTTGGGGCGCACGTAGCCCTCGATCGTCTGCCCGACCGGGTCGACCTGAGATGCGATCTGCTCGACGCCGACGGCCATCGACTCGATGCGCTTGTCGTTGAGCTTCAATCGTTCGACCAGTGCCGGCGCGAGACCGGACTGCAGTGCGGCGTCGATGTCTTTCGCATTCGCGTTCAGGAGACCAGCGCGATGCTCGCGGATTGATGAAGCGATTCGACGAAGCGCCGCACTCCGCGCGGCGTCGGTGAGCTGCGCCAGCGCCTCGCTCGCGCGCCGCGCTTCGCGACCGATCGTCTCGACGTAGCTCGTCCAGTCTTCCGGCATCGGCGCTAGTCCCCGCCGCCCTGTTTGACCAGCTTGAACGTGACCTTTCGTCCCTCGTCGTCCTTGCTGACGTACACGTCCTTGGGCAGGTCGAACTGCACCTTGCGGTCGATCCGACCTTTGCCCACGTCCTCGGACGTGATTTCCAGCCGCGCCTTCGGCTTGGGTTCAAACTTCGGGTCGCCGAGCATCTTGATCTTGTCGGGTGAGCCGAACACCTTCACGTTGGTCAGGATGTTGTCGTACTCGACGCGGTATTCTTGAAGCATGCTCCCCGGCATCGTGACCATCACCGTCATCGACGGGATCGTCAGCGGCACGTCCGCCTGGTTCACGTCGATCGTCGCCTTGACGGTCGCGGGCTGGACGGTGACCGAGGGATCATCGATCGAACACTCCAGCGGCACGGCCGCGATCTCGTGCGCGCCGGGCACGCGAAGCTCCTCGCGCTCCGCGAGCTTCGCCGTTACGCGGAGCGAGCGGGTCTGGTCTTTCAGGATCGACGCGGGTCCGCGCACCTGAACGGTCCGCGGCTCGAACGCAGCGCTGGCGAGGTTCGTCAGCGTTGGTGGCACCGTCACCTCGACCGGCGTCTCGAACAGCTCGTCAACGAAGATCGGCAACTGCGACGGCTGGCAATCGGGCACGCTCACGCCCATCGACTTGAACAGCGGGTGGTCGGCCAGCGCTCGCTTGATTTCCACTGACCAGACTCTGCCGGGTTCGAGCCGGCGGTCCGCCTCGACCTGCACGAGTGGGGTGTCGGCCTGACGGCTTAGGAGGCTGATGACCTTTTCGACCTGGGCGCGGGGGCCGATGAGCGTGGCTCGAACGGACGAATCTCGCTGGAGCCGCACGATCCGGGACGGGTCGGCGCTGCGCACGCCGATCGGGATCGTCACGTCCGGCTCGCGCCAGGTCTGCTCACGCTCGGCGTAGACCCAGATCAGGATCGTCAGCGGCACGACCCAGGCGAGCGTCTTGAAGGTGCTGAAGACGTTCTCGATGGTAAACGTGCGGACGAACCAACGCCGGACGGCGCTGGCGCGCTCTCGCGCGTAGTCGAGGGCGACCGGTCGCGACGGTTCCATCACCGACCCGGTTCGCGACGGTGTCGCAGCCTCGGTCGTGCTTCCTGCGGGTTGTCCGTTCGGATCGGCCATCGGTCAGTCGCTTCAGTCGTCGTCCTTCTCGTCGTCTACGCCGCTTTTTTTTTGAAGCCGAAGGTGCTCTCGCCTCGGCCAAGGAGTTCGGTCAGCAAGCCGCGCAAGCCTTCGGGCGTGAGCTTCCGGATCAGCGCGCCGCGCTCTGCGATCGAGACGTCGCCGGTTTCTTCGGAGACGACGAGCACCACCGCGTCGGATTCCTGGCTCATGCCCACGGCCGCGCGGTGCCGGCTGCCCAGCTCGCGCTCCAGCTCGCCGCTCTCGGCCAGCGGGAACTGCACGCCGGCGTACGTGATCCGGCCTTGGCTGATCACCACGCCCAAATCGTGCAGCGGGGAGTTCGGCCAGAAGATTGTATTCAGCAAGTCGCTCGAAAGGTCGGCGTTCAGTGCGGTGCCGCTCTCCGCAATACCACCAAGGCCCACCTCGCGCTCGATCGCGATCAGCGCGCCGATCTTGCGCCTGGAACAGAACGTCGCGCACTCGACGAGCTGCTCGATCTCCTCGTTCACCTGGTTCGACCAGCTTCGGAACAGCCGCGTCTCGCCCAGCCGCATCAGCGCGCGACGCAGCTCCGGCTGGAACACGACGATGATCGCGATCGACGCGAAGCCGAGGAACTGACGGTAGAGCAACTCGATCCGGTCCAGCCCGGCGAACTCCTTGCCGAGCCGGATGATCAGGTACAGGCTGATCAGGACGAACGCGATGCCCTTGAGCAAGCGGGCCCCGCGCGTGCCGCGCAGGAACCGCACGACCCAGAACACCACCAGGCCGATCAGCAACCATTCGATCGCGACCTGCCACAGGGAATACGTGCGGAACGCCCGCCAGAAGGTCTGGAAATTGAGGAAATCCGAAGGCATGTCAGAACCGGCCCGGGCCACACCATTTCAGTATCGAGCGGCGCGGCGGACGATGCGGCGGACTATATCGAGAAATCGGCAAGGCGGCCACGCGGCGTGCGTTAGAAATCGCGTCCGCGCCGCGTCGGACGTTTGTAGCAGAGACACGAAGGCCACGAAGGGACGAAGAAGACACGAAGGTCCCGCAACCTGGTCTTGCTTCGTGTTCCCTTCGTCACTTCGTGACCTTCGTGTCTCTGCCGGGTCACGGAGTTCCTTGGATGGCACGCACCGTCCGCACGACCTTGGCCATCGCACCGACATCATGGACACGCACGATGGCCGCGCCGTTGGCGACCGACCACGCAACCGCCGCGGCAGTGCCGAAGAGGCGGTCGGACGGCTCGGTCTCGCCGGTGATCGCTCCGATAAAGCGTTTGCGGCTGGCGCCGACGAGCAGGGGTTGCCCGAGGCTGGCCAGCCGACGGGTCTCGCGCAACAGCGTCAAGCTGTGCTCGGCCGTCTTGCCGAACCCGATCCCGGGGTCGAACAGGACGTTTTCGGACGCGATCCCGCTCGCGATGGCCGAATCGCGTCGACTTTTGAGAAAGGATTCGACCGCGCTTACGACATCATTTGAAGGGTAGGCAGGGTTGTCCTGCATCGTCGCCGGCGAGTGGCCGAGCATGTGCATGAGCACGATCGGCACGCCGCGCGACGCGACGAGTTTGAACATCGACGGGTCGTCGCGACCAGCGGAGATGTCGTTGACGACCGACGCCCCGGCATCGAGGGCCGCGGATGCAACCTCGGCCCGCGTCGTGTCGATGCTGATCACGACGTCGAGCCGCGCGACAACGGCGCGAACGACCGGTAACACGCGGCGGATCTGTTCGTCGGCCGGCACGCGCTGCGAGCCCGGTCGCGTCGATTCGCCGCCGACGTCGATCAGGTCGGCGCCGGATTCGACCATGAGCTCCGCCTGCCGGATGGCGGCATCAGGTTCGGAGAACTTACCCCCGTCGCTGAAGCTGTCGGGAGTGACGTTCAGAATGCCCATGACCAGTGGCGGCCGGCGCGGGTCGTTCAGCCAGGATGTGAATGGTTGGGGCGACACGGTTGGCAGCTCAGAAGATCGCAACAAAAACGATGGGAACCGGCGAAACCTCTGGCCGGCTCCGATCTGTAATAGAGTGTGATCGCCGCAGTGGCCGTTCAAGTCGTGGAGTTGTTTATGAACGATACGATCCGCAGCATGGGGATGAGCCTGTTCGTCCTGGCGATCATCGGCGGGCTGTGGGTGTTTGCGGCCGCACAGTCGGAACTGAGCCTGCCGCCGCCTGTCACGCGCGCGGCCGTCGACTCGACCGTCACCTCGGCTCCCTATTCCGACGTGCAGACGGAGACGGTCTTCATCGTCCGCTCCAACACCACGCCCGCGCGGCCGGCGCTCTGAGGCGCGGGTCGCGCCGACTTCAAACGTTCAGCGCATCCCACTACGCGCCTCTACGCGCTCCGCGCCTGCGCGGCGTGAGCATCGCAGCCTTCACTCGATCAGGTTCTTCTCGAAGTTGATCAGGTTGTCCGCGTGGGTCGAGTCCCAGCGCGTGCCGATGATGTCGTACCCGAGGTTGACCGCGAAGTGGATGAACTCGCGCTGGTGGTTCATGCACTCGCAGCGGATGTACTCGTAGCCGTGGTCCTTGGCCCACGCCTGCTGCGCTTCCTGGAGCTGTCGGCCGACGCCGTGGCGGCGCAGGTCCGGCACGACCGCGCCCAGCCAATGATAGAACATGCTGGGCTTCAGCTCGAAGCCGATCCAGAACCCCACCGGCTTGTCGTCCATCCGCGCCAGAAGCGTGAGGATGTTGTAGCGGCCGAGGAAACGCCGCTTGAAGTAGTCGATGTCGTGCTTGGGGCGGAAGATCTGGTTGTACAACTCGACGGCCTGCGGCAGCAGCTTCTCGTCGGCAATGATAATTTCGGCCTGGGCCACGGACGATAACCTCTCGTGAGTTCGCGAGCGCGCGCTGGTTGTGTGGTCACGCGAGTATATGCAACGGTAGGGCGGTTTGCACGGGGTGGATCAGCAGAGTGAAGGGGTGAGCGGGTGAAGGGGTGGGCGGGTGAAGGGGTGAGTCCAGTCTCACCCAGTCACCCTCTCACCCAGTCACCCCTTCCCAATCGCGATCTGCCCTCCGCGCGCAGGATCGGACTCGTCTTCCAGTATACTCCCCAGCGGCCCTTCCCTTGCGTTCACGGGTAAATGCAGCATGTCTCAGCACCCCCCGAGCCCGGAGGAGCAGAAGCGGTCCGAACAACGGATGGCAGAGACCCCGCCGCCCGACGCTTCGACCGCCGGTGCCGCTACCGCCGCGGCGCGCGAGCCGTTCGACTACCCCCGTCCGGCGATGCCGACGCAGATCGGCCCGTACCGCGTCCTGCGCGAGATCCACTCGGGCGGCATGGGCACCGTCTACCTCGCCGAACAGACGCACCCGATCCGCCGGCAGGTCGCGGTGAAGCTGATCAAGGCCGGCTTCGACAGCGTCGAGATCATCGCCCGCTTCGAGGCCGAGCGCCAGGCGCTGGCGCGGATGGATCATCCCAACATCGCCCACGTCATCGACGCCGGCACGACGGAGCTGGGCCGACCGTACTTCACGATGGAGTACGTGCCCGGGCAGCCGATCACGAACTTCGCCGACGAGAACAAGCTGTCGATCCGGCAGCGGCTCGAGCTGTTCACGCAGGTGTGCAACGCGATCGCGCACGCGCACTCCAAGGCCATCATCCACCGCGACCTCAAGCCCGGGAACGTGCTGGCGTACATGCACGACGGCAAGCCGATGGTGAAGGTGATCGACTTCGGCATCGCCAAGGCGCTCACCGGCGACCGGTTGACCGAGGCGACGTACGTGACAAACGTCGGCGTGGCGATCGGCACCTACGAGTACATGAGCCCCGAGCAGGCGGGGGGCTCGCCCGACGTGGACACGCGCTCGGACGTGTACTCGCTGGGCGTGATGCTGTACGAGCTGCTGACCGGCGCGCCGCCGTTCGACCGCAAGAGCTTGGCCCGCGCGGCGCAGCAGGAGATCCTGCGGATCATCCGCGAGCAGGAGCCGCCGCGCCCGAGCACGAAACTCACCTCGCTTCACGTGGAGGACGCGACGAAGATCGCCGGCGCGCGGCAGGCCCGGATCGACGCGCTGGCGAAACAGCTCCGCGCCGAGCTGGAGTGGATCCCGATGATGGCCATGCGCAAGGAGCGCATGCGCCGCTACGCGACGCCGCTGGCGCTCGCTGACGACATCAAGAACTACCTCGAGGGCAAGCCGCTCATCGCGGGCCCGGAGAGCCGCGCGTACCGCGTGCAGAAGTTCGTCAAGCGCAACCGCCGGGGCGTGGTCGCTTCAGCGACCACGATCATCGTGCTGATCGCAGCCACGGCATTTTACATCCACCGTATCCGCGCCGAACAGCGCAAGACCGAGGCCGCGCTCGTACTGGCGGAACAGCGCAAAGCGGAGGCCGAGCGTCAGGCCGCAGTCGCGCAGGCCGTGCACGGGTTCCAATCGGCGATGCTGACCAGCGCTGATCCCGCGCACATGCTCGGCGACCGCGTCAGCGTGCTCCAGGCGACGCGCGCCGCAGTGGACGACCTCGACGCCGGGAAGCTTGTGAGCCAACCGCTCGTCGAGGCCGCGGTGCGTCAGACGATCGGCGACACGTTCATGGCGCTGGCGCGCTACGACCTCGCCGAGCCGAACCTGCGGCGGTCGCTGGAACTGCGGCGCCGCTCGCTCCCGGCCGGCGACCCGGAAATCGCGTACAGCTTGAACAGCCTCGTCGAGTTGCTCGACGCGCAGGGGAAGCCGAAGGAAGCCGAGCCGCTCTGTCGCGAGGCCGTCGCGTTGTGTCGCGCGGCCGGACCGGCGTATGCCAAGGACCTGACCACGACGATGATCCGATTGGCCGGCGTGTTGACCAACTTGAACCGCGCCGAAGAGGGCGAAACGGTCGGCCGCGAAGCGCTCGATCTGCGCCGCCGCACGCTTCCTCCGGGCGATCCGGACCTAGCTGTCGCGCTCGATCAAGTGGCGGTCCTTCTGGACGGCCGAGGGAAGTACGCCGAGGCCGAGTCGCTGCACCGTGAGGCGCTGGAGATCGTCCGCAAATCCAAGCCCGCGGGGCATCCCGACCTCGCACAACACCTGGGCAACTTGGCGATGTTCCTGCTCGGGCAGGGCAAGCTCGATGAGGCCGAGGCGATGGCGCGGCAGGCGCTGGAGATCCGGCGCAAGGTCCTGCCGGCGGGACACTCGGCGATCGCGACGAGCGTCGACGGCGTCGCGCAGGTGCTCGACGCGCAGGGCAAGTTTGCCGACGCCGAACCGCTCCACCGCGAGGCGCTTCAGATGCGCCGCAAGTCTCTCGGCGACGACCACCCGTGGGTGGGTTTGAGCCTCAACAATCTTGCCGAGAACCTGCGGATGCAGGGAAAAGTTGCCGACGCCGAGCCGATCGCGCGCGAAGCGCTGGAGTTGCTCCGGCGCGCGTTGCCGGCGGCGCACACCGAGATCGCGCACGCGCTCAGCACGCTCGGGCGCGTGCTCCAGGGCGAGAGCAAGTTCGCCGACGCCGAGCCGCTCTACCGCGAGTCGCTGGAGATCTGTCGCAAGATCTACCCGCCCGGTCACGCGAACACCGGCGCGGCGATCATCGAGCTGGGGCTGCTCCTCTACCTTCAGGAGAAGTACCCCGAAGCCGAGGCCATGTTCCGCGAGGCGCTGGACATCTCGAGCAAGGCGCTCGGTCCCGAGCACCCGAACACGGCCACGGCGCTGAACAACCTCGCGGCCGCACTTCGAGAGCAGGAGAAGTACGAGCAGGCCGAGCCGCTGTTCCGCCAGGCGCTGGGGTTGTTTCGCAAGCAGTTGCCCGCGGGTCATCCGAACATCGCGCAGGCGCTCAACAACCTCGCCACCGCGCTGCGCGGTCAGAAGAAGTTCGCCGAGGCCGAGCCACTGCTGCGCGAGGCGCTGGAGGTCAACCGTCGTGCGTATGCCGCGGGGCATCCGCAGGTGGCGCACAGCATCAATTCACTGGCCGCGCTGCTGGATGATGCCGGGCGGCGCCCGGAGGCGGAGAAGCTCTACCGCGAGGCGCTCGACTCGTTCACCAAGGAGCTCGGCCCGGATCACCCCAACTCGCTAAGCATGAACGACGGGTTGGCGATCATCCTCCGCAAGGAAGGTCGCGCGGCCGAGGGCGAGCCGTTCGCGCGAGCGGCGATGGAACGGTCGGCCAGAATGATGGGCGAGACACACCTGGACGCGCTGGAGTACGCCGAGGATTACGCCGTTTTGCTCGACGCGATGGCTCGCCCGGCTGACGCCGAACTCGTGGCGCGCCGCGCGGTCGAAGGCGCGGCGGCGAATCCTTCGCTCGGCCCGACGCACCGAAGGACGAAGCGGTATGCAGAGCAATTGTTGAAGATCCAACAAAAGCTCGGGAAGGCTGAAGACGCCGACGCGACGAGGAAGCGGTTTAACCTCACCGATTCGCCCGCGACAGGTCCGACTTCGCAGCAGTAGGTCGGAGAGTTCTCAACGTTGTGCAACACTGTTTTCAGTCCAGGCTCGCGCCGACCCGGATCTTTCGGCGCAATGACAATGAGATCCGGGTCTTCGCGGAGTACCGCTCAGACCCGGCGTGGCGCGGTGCGCTTCGATTACCGGCGCAAGCGGCGCGCCAAGAGTGCGCTCGCTGCGCATGCGATCACGCACAACACGTTCGGCTCCGGGAGTTGGATCAACTTCCCGCCACCTAAGACGACGGTCCCGGCAAGCCCGCCGCAGTCCATGTCGGGGGTCAGGTAGTAGAGCGTCAGGCCGTTGAGCTTCAGCGTGCTGTTGGCGCTGATCCCGAAGAACTCGGTGTAGATGACCTCCGGCGTGTTGTTGATGTCGTTGTTGTTTGCGTCGGCCAGGTCGACCACGCTGCCGTTGATGATGCAGATGTGCTCGAAGGCGAACTTGTTGAACAGCGAGCCCTGCGCCGCGCCGGCGTCGTCGCAGGGGGCCTCGAGCTTGCTGATCGCGGCGTCGAACTCGAGCGACACGTCGTTGTTGCTCTGGATCGGCGAGAGGTTGCCCACCGTGCGATTGTCGTAATCGGAAAACCCCGTGAACGAGACCTTGCCGCGGCCGCGGAACTGGCCGGTGGTGACGAGGCTGGCGTCGTCGAACTTGAGGAGCGGCTGCTGCGGGCCGCCGTTGAAGCGGAAGGCGACGACGCCGTTGCCGCCGAGGAACAGCTCGCCGGTGGCGCCG